>Ga0256829_1000767_pt1 | contig 29314 bp, 31 predicted proteins | sample 131447metaG_FD_185979 | JGI IMG/M metagenome (GOLD analysis project Ga0256829, IMG submission 185979) | Hydrothermal vent microbial communities from Lau Basin, Pacific Ocean - 131-447 | ecosystem: Environmental > Aquatic > Marine > Hydrothermal vents | place: Pacific Ocean: Lau Basin | collected... | reverse complement strand
GCAGTCTGGCATCCGTTGAATCCGCGCAGCACGGGCATGCATCACGCAACAACAAGGACCGGCAGTGGCCCGAAAGCCCAGGGCAAAAGCATCATGCGCCTGGTGTTGACGGGGAGTCTCCTAAGGAGTTGTTAGGCTGGATAGCTGAATGTCGTGGCACTTGGCTCCTCCATGAAGTTTCCGATGAGTTGCCACTTAGATTGATCAGGCGCCGCTGCAAAGATGAACCAAAGGGCTGCGATGTCAAGCGCAGGAAGCCGGATGCTGCCTGGACGAAAACGGCTTTCACGATTGAGGAATACTGCAACCGTAAGGTTGCCTGAAGAATATTTGCTTAGCCCGTTGATGAATTCTTGAACGGTTGAATTTGGGTTCAATGATGCAGGCACCAGTTCCTTTAGTTGGACTGGCGCAAAATGCTGGTACTCGTCCGACTGCCATGTGGCTATGAAGTCGTAGTCTGAGGCCTCGACTGGCGCAAAGTAGACAGGTTGTTCGATGCGACATGACATGCCGTGGCAGAACAGAGCTGCGTGCCTGTATTCGCGAACCTTTTTGAGCTTGTTAGTGCGGAGATGGCGAACTTCGGGGGCAATATCTGCACCAGCAATGCTCAACTCAATAGAGCGAAGTTCTCGCAACACCACCACCGGATCTCGGTAGTCGAGCTTTTTAGCTTCGTTGAGCGCTGCTCGATCCATGTAGGCCTAACGTCCAAGCTGTGCGGCGCAAACGAAGCGCAGCGTAGTTTGCGTCCGAACGAGCGCATTGTTAGGCGTTTTTTTCTTCTTCATCTTCTTCGGGCAAATAAGCTTCGTATAAACGACGAAATTCAACACTAATTTCATCATTTGGATTTTCATCGCTATAGCTTATGCAGTTAAATAAAATGCCACCAATGTCATAAGCAGTTTCAGGATCTTTGTCATGCGCAGATCGATAAATAGAAACGATGAAATATAGGAGTTCTTTTGCAGCTTCTGTATCTGTATTTAGAAGCCCGTCACCAAAAGCATTAATTATTGTTTTGTTAGTTTCTTCGTTATGATTTTTGACTTCGTCATCAGACCAGATTTGTTTATAAACAAAGTCCATTCCACCATTTTTATTTGTTACTGCTTCTAATCTGTGCCCACCGCCCTCTAGAATATCTTTGTTAATGCTTTCCATAGCAGATAGCCCCTCTGCTACAGTAATGTAATCATTAATTTCTCTACTGGCTTGCAATGATTCTTTTCTAAAGTTTTCCCAAGTGTTGGGGTCTTGGTCATAAGCCACTTGGTGTTTTTCAATTGATTCTCGTACTTCTGCTGCTTTTTCAGGGCCTAGTACGGCTGCGTAGGCGGCTTTCATTGCGCATGCTGATTCAGCACCGCTTTCAAAAGGCCCTTGACCCGCCCATACCGGAAATACTTTTTGAGCTATTTTTGCGGCTTGGCGGAATATATATTGTCGCCATAAAAACCAGAGCAAAATGCAACCTGCTGCTATTCCACCAAGTACCATTAAAATATTGTTCATAGCAGCGTTCCCTTTTTTACGCCTAACTGAAATTCGGTTGCAGATTGGCTTGTAGGCAATCCATGTAATGCGTTCTTTCTATGTTGCATTTCAGGGAAACCTTACATCTTTCCTCGGTTTACGGCGATATCTGCAGTCTAATCACTCGATCTAATCTTGCAGTCATTGCCGAAGTCATGAAGGACGATTCAATGACATCCTCGCACCACCCTCATGGGGGCGCAAGTACGCTGGCTGGGCCGCAACCGCCGCGGTTGCTGGACGAAGTTCGGGGCCGCATGCGGCGACGCGGTATGGCCAAGCGCTCGGAAGAGGCCTATGTGGGCTGGATCCGGCGTTTCATTCTTTTCCATGGCAAACGTCATCCCCGTGACATGGGGGCGCCGGAAATCGAACGTTTTCTCACCGATCTGGCCGTGCAGGGACGGGTGTCGGCGTCCACGCAGAACCAGGCGCTTGCAGCACTCCTGTTTCTCTATCGCGAAGTGTTGGGCGTGGAGCTGCCCTGGATGGAAGACATCCAGCGTGCGAAGAAGCCGCGTCGATTGCCGGTGGTGCTCACTCGCCGGGAAGTACACGCATTGTTTGACGAAATGACGGGCGTGCACTGGTTGATGGCCAGTTTGCTGTATGGCACCGGTATGCGCCTGATGGAGTGCGTGCGTTTGCGCGTCAAGGACGTGGATTTCGAACGCCGGGAAGTATTGATCCGTCACGGCAAGGGCGGCAAGGACCGTCACACCATGCTGCCGGATTCACTGGTGGAACCCCTGCAGGGCCAGTTGGCCGAGGCCCGTCGTCAGCACGAAAGGGATATGCGTGCCGGATATGGGCGTGTCTGGCTGCCCGATGCTCTTGCGCGTAAATATCGCGGCGCTGAGGCTGAGTGGGGCTGGCAGTATGTGTTTCCAGCGTCCCGGCGAAGCCGTGATCCGCGCGATGGAGCGGAGCGTCGCCACCATGTGGATGAATCGGGCCTGCAACGTGCGGTCAAGCGGGCCCGGCAGGTAGCGCGGATCCACAAGCCGGCCACATGCCACACGCTGCGCCATTCCTTTGCCACGCATCTGATCGAGGACGGCTACGATCTTCGAACGGTGCAGGAGTTGCTTGGGCACAAGGACGTCTCGACCACGCAGATCTACACGCACGTGCTCAATCGTGGCGGGAGGGGTGTGCGCAGCCCGCTCGATCGGCCTTGAGGTCGGCATGGTTTCGCCATTCGTACGCCTCGGCGATACTGGCGCGATGAATGCCTACGACGAAGTGGCCGCCCTGCTCGGCGCGGAAGGTCCGTTTGCGCGCGAGGTGCCGAATTTCGCACCGCGCGCGGTGCAGCAGCACATGGCGCGCGCGGTGGCCGAGGCCATCGAGCAGGGCGAGGTACTGGTGGTGGAGGCGGGCACCGGCACCGGCAAGACCTTTGCCTACCTGGTGCCGGCGCTGGTGTCGGGCAGGCGGGTGATCGTGTCCACCGGCACCAAGGCGCTGCAGGACCAGCTCTATTTTCGCGACCTGCCGCGCGTGCGCTCGGTGCTGGGTGCGCGGGTGAAGGCCAGCCTGCTCAAGGGCCGCGCCAATTACCTGTGCCTGTACCGGCTGGAGCAGACCGTACGCGAGGGGCACCTGGCCAGCCGCGAGGAAGCGCGGCAACTGGCGGCGGTGCGGGCCTGGTCGGCGCGCACCCGCCATGGCGACCGCATGGAACTGGCCGAGGTGCCCGAGGATGCGCCGCTGTGGCCGCGCGTGACTTCCACGGCGGAGAACTGCCTGGGCAGCGAGTGTCCGTTTTTCGACGACTGCCACGTGGTCAAGGCGCGGCGCGCGGCGGCCGAGGCCGACATCGTGGTGGTCAACCACCACCTGTTGCTGGCTGACCTGGCGCTCAAGCAGGAAGGCTTCGGCGAGATCCTGCCCGGCGCGGATGCCTTCATCATCGACGAGGCGCACCAGCTGCCGGAACTGGCCGGGCAGTTCTTCTCGCACTCGGTTTCGGCGCGCCAGCTCGAGGAACTGGTTCGCGATGCGCTGACCGAGGCAGGCGCGGCCAGCGGGGCGGGGAACCTGCTGCTGGAGCCGTGCGATGCGGTGCAGCAGGCGCTGCGCGAGCTGCGCCTGGCGATCCAGCCCCTGTCGGCGCGCGGTGCGCTGGCCGAATGGCTGCGCGAGGACGGAGCGGCACGCACGCTGGTCACCATGCGCGAAGCCGTCGAGGGCCTGGCCGACGCGCTGGCGGGCCAGGCCGAGCGCACGCGCGGCCTGGCCAGCGTGCACGAGCGCGCCGAGGTGCTGGCGGCGCGGCTGGCGCGGATCGAGGAAACCGACGCCGCGGACGAGGTGCGCTGGTACGAAAAGCGTGGTCGCGGGGTGGTGCTGCATGCCACGCCGCTGGATCTGGCCACGCCGCTGGCAGCGCTTCGCGAGGCCACGCAGGCGGCCTGGGTGCATACCTCGGCGACGCTTTCGGTGGGCGGCGATTTTCGCCATCTGCGTCAGCAGCTGGGACTGGTCGACCCGCTGGAGCTGGCGCTGGAGAGTCCCTTCGACTATGCACGTCAGGCGTTGTGCTACCTGCCGCCGGAGCTGCCGCCGCCGCGCGCGGAAGACTATGTCGAACGCGTGATCGAGGCGGTGCTGCCGGTGCTGGAGGCCTCGCGGGGACGTGCGTTTTTGCTGTTTACCGCGCATCGCGCGCTGCAACGCGCCGCGGCGCTGCTGGAAGGCCGCGTGCCGTGGCCGCTGTTCGTGCAGGGCTCGGCGCCGCGTCACCGGTTGCTGGAGGATTTTCGCCGCTCCGGGCATGGCGTGTTGCTGGGCGCGGCCAGTTTCTGGGAGGGGGTGGACGTGGCCGGCGAGGCGCTGTCCGTGGTGGTGATCGACAAGCTGCCCTTCGCGGCGCCGGACGATCCCCTGCTGCAGGCGCGGCTGGAGGCCCTGGAGCGCTCGGGCGGCAATGCCTTCATGGACTGGCAGGTGCCGAGCGCGGTGATCGCTTTCAAACAGGGTGCCGGGCGCCTGATCCGCGACGTCAGCGACCGCGGCGTGCTGGTGCTGTGCGACCCGCGCCTTACCGCCAGGGGTTACGGCAAGCTGTTTCTGGCCAGCCTGCCGCCGATGCCGCGCACGCGCGCACTGGAGGATGTGCGCGCGTTCTTCGCGCAGGACACCTAGAGCTGTCCGGCGAAGAACTGCACGCCGAGGCTGCTCAGCGCCACCGCCGCCCACACGCCCAGGCCCAGCAGGATCGGCCGGATGCCGGTGCCGAGCATGCGCCGCAGGTCCGAGGACAGGCCGATCGCGGTCAGCGCCATGATGATCATGAACCCGGCGATGGCGTGGATGGCGCCCGTCCAGCCTGTGGGCACCAGGCCCAGGCTGCGCAGCGCGGCGGCGGCGACGAACCACAGGATGAACCAGGGGAAGATGCGGCGCAGGCTGAAATCGCTGCGCTGGTGCTTGCGGTGGCGGCGGATCTCGATCGCGGCCAGCACCAGGCATACCGGGATGATCAGGGTCGAGCGGGTGAGCTTGACGATGGTCGCGTAGTCACCGGCCTGCTTGCCGTAGGTGTAGCCGGCGGCCACCACCGAGGAGGTGTCGTTGATGGCGGTACCGGCCCACAGGCCGAAGCCGTGCGCGCTGAGGTCCATCAGGTGTCCCAGCGCGGGGAAGGTCAGCACCGCGACGATGTTGAACAGGAAGATGGTGGAGATGGCGTACGCGGTCTCGTGTTCGTCGGCGCGTACGATCGGTGTCGCGGCGGCGATGGCCGAGCCGCCGCAGATGGCGGTACCGATGCCGATCAGCAGCTTGAGCCGCGAGGGAATGCCGAGCAGACGGCCTAGCAGCGCGGCGCTCAGGAAGGCGGCGCTGATGGTGACCGCGGTGACCGCCAGCGACGAGGCGCCGGTGTGCACCACTTCCTGCAGGCTGAGGTTGAGGCCCAGCGCCACGATCGACCACTGCAGGATCTGCTTGCCGGAGAAACGGATGCCGGGCTGGAAGGTCTGCGGCAGCGTGCCCAGGTTGCGCACCAGGATGCCGGCGACGATGCCGAACACGGGCCCGCCGACCAGTGGCCACTGGCGACCCAGCAGCAGGGCGACGACGGCGATCAGGGCTGTCAGGGTCAGGCCCGGCAACAGCGCCAGTGGGTGGGCCGGCGGTTCGGCGGGCGCAACGGCGCTCAGGGCTTCGGCTGGGGTCGACATGCGGGTGGGCTCGTCAGGATGGTGCGAGCATTGTGGACACCCACGATCTAAAAGAATAATGATGATTCATGAACTAGAATATAAGCCATGTTGATATCCCACAGTCCGCGCCAATTGCAGATCTTCGTCGCCCTGGCTACCCACGGCAGCATGCGCCGTGCCGCCGGGCACCTGCACCTGACCCAGCCGGCATTGAGCATGGCGCTGGCCGGGCTCGAGCATCAGCTCGGAGTGACCCTGTTCGACCGCGAACGCGGGCGGCTGCATCTGAGCGCGGATGGACGCAGCCTGCTGCCGCTGGCACGCGAGATCCTCGAACGCATGGAGGCCTTCGAGCAGCGTGCGGCCGGTACCGCGGGCGAGCTGCGCGGCGAACTGCGGCTGGGCGCCAGCAACACGGTCGGCAACTATCTGGTGCATGACCTGCTTGGGGGCTTCGTGGCGGCGCATGGCGAGGTGGATATCCGTCTGCACGTGGCCAATACCGATGCCATTATCGGCGACCTGTTGCGTCATGCCCTGGACCTGGGCTGCGTGGAAGGCCCGGTGGCGCACCCGCAACTGGAGTCGCTGCCGTGGCGCCAGGACGCGCTGGTGGCCTGTGCACCGCCCGAGCATCCGCTGGCCAGGCGCAAACGCCTGCGCGCGGCGGATTTTTCCGGCACCCACTGGATCGTGCGTGAGACCGGATCGGCCACCCGCGTGCAGACCGAACGGGCGATGGCGGTCCTGCCTTCCGTGCGGGTGGTACTGGAACTGGGCCAGATCGAAGCCATCAAGCAGGCCGTCGCGGCCGGGCTGGGGCTGGCCTTCCTGCCGCGCGTGGCGCTCGACGAGGCGCTTTCCTCGGGGCGACTGGTGGCACTGTCCACGCCGTTCCTGGATCTGGACCGCCAGCTGTCCCTGGTGATACACCGCCGCCGCAACCGGGGACCGGTGCTGGAGGCGTTCCTGGCGCGTGCGGGGAGGGCGTGACGGGAATACCGGTTCCCAAACGCGCTGCTTTTTGTGGGAACGGCGGGAGCCGTGACGGGGGCTGGCCTGGGGTGGCATTGCGGTCGGCCCTTCCGGGCCTCCTGCAAGGGGGTGGTCTGCTTTTTGTGGGAACGGCGGGAGCCGTGACGGGGGCTGGCCTGGGGTGGCATTGCGGTCGGCCCTTCCGGGCCTCCTACAAGTGGGTGCGCTGCTTTTTGTGGGAACGGCGGGAGCCGTGACGGGGTCTGGCCTGGAGTGGCATTGCGGTCGGCCCTTCCGGGCCTCCTACAGGGGGGTGATTCGGTCGGTCAGCGGGGGTTGAAGCTGTCCAGCAGGGCGGCTACCTGCTGGCTGGATGCCGCGCGCAGCAGTGACGGCGCCAGATGGCGCAGGCGTGCCCGTTCGAGGTCGCCGATGCGGTCGCGCACTTCCAGCATCTGCCCCGGGTGCATGCTGAAGTCGGTCAGGCCCAGGGCCAGCAGCAGGGGGGTCAGCAGGGGGTCGCCGGCCATCTCGCCGCACAGGCTGACCGGTTTGCCGCTGCGGCGGCCGACCCCGATGACCCGCGCGATCAGGCGCAACAGGGCCGGTTGCAGCGGGTCGTACAGCGTGCCCAGGGCGTCGTTGTTGCGGTCGGCGGCGAGCACGTACTGGGCCAGGTCGTTGGTGCCGATGGCAAAGAAGTCCGAGTCGGCGACCAGGTTGCGGATGCCGATGGCGGCGGCGGGCACTTCGATCATCGCCCCTACTTCCGGTATTTCCCCCAGCTCATGGCCGGACTCTTGCACTTCGCGTGCGCACAATGCCAGCAGCGAGCGCACTGCGCGGATTTCGTCGGCGGTGGTGATCATCGGTATGAGAATGCGCACCGGGCCGTAGCTGGATGCGCGCAGAATCGCCCGCAGCTGGGCGGCAAACACGGTCGGGTAGCGCAGCGACAGGCGCACGCCGCGTACGCCCAGCGCGGGATTTTCCTCGGCGCGCAGGCTCAGGCCCGCGTTGTCGGCCTTGTCCGCCCCCAGGTCCAGCGTGCGCAAGGTGCAGGGCAGGCCACCCATGCCCAGCACCAGGTCGCGGTAGGCCTGGAACTGCTCATCCTCGCTGGGCAGGCCCTTGCTGCGCAGGAACAGGAATTCGGTGCGGTACAGGCCCACGCCACTGGCCCCCAGTGCGCGAGCCTGGGCCACATCGGAAGCCTGTTCGGCATTGGCATACAGACGGATGTCGACCCCGTCGCGCGTGCGGGTGGGCTGCTTGGCCAGGGCGGCCAGGCGCCGCCCCTCGCGCGCGGCTTCGCGCTGCCATGCGCGATAGCGCGACAGGTCCTGTGCGGTGGGGTGGATGATGGCCTTGCCGGCTTCGGCGTCGAGCAGGACCAGGTCCTCGTCGCCGATTTCCGACAGTGCGTCGCGCGTGCCGACCAGCATCGGCAGATTCAGGCTGCGTGCGAGGATGGCGCTGTGCGAATACACGCTGCCGCCGGCGGCAATGACGCCCAGCAGTCCGTGGCCGGCCAGGTGCGCCATGTCGCCGGGGGCAAGGGTGTCGGCGATGAGAATCTCCCCCACGCGGGCGGCCAGCTTGCGTTCCTCGTTGCTGGACTGGCGCGACAGCACGGCCATGACGCGCCCCAGCACCTGGTCCACGTCCTCGCGCCGGCTGCGCAGGTACGGGTCGTCCATGGCCTCGAACACGGCACCGAGCTTGTCGGCCTGGGCCTTGAGGGCAGCCGTGGCGCGGTAGCGGTCGTTGCGGATCATGTCGTCCAGGCCGTGCAACAGTTCCGGGTCTTCCAGCAGCATGCTGTGCGCGTCGATGAATTCGCCCACGTCGCGGGCCAGCGCTCCGTGCAGCTTGTCGCGCAGCTCGACCAGCTCCTTGCGCGCGAGATTCACGGCAGCATGCAGGCGCTCGATTTCCGGCTCGACCTCGTCATCGAGCAACGGCCGGTTGTCCACGCTCAGCTTGCTCGGCCGCACCAGCCTTGCGCGCCCGAGTGCCATGCCGCGGGCGGCAGCGGTGCCGGTCAGGACGGTCCTCACCGTGGCTCTCCGTGCCGGTTGGCATGGCGTGTGGCGGGGGTGCGGCTTCCGTGCATGATCATCCTCCTTCGTCGAATTTGCGCTCGAACAGATCGGCGACGGCCTCCACCGCTTCGTGTTCGTCCGGTCCGTCGGCACGGACGGTCACGGTGCTGCCCAGTCCGGCCGCCAGCATCATCACGCCCATGATGGACTTGGCATTGACCTCGCGTCCATCGCCGACCAGCATCACGGTGGAACGGAAGCCGTTGACCAGCTGCACCAGTTTTGCCGAGGCGCGCGCATGCAGGCCCAGACGGTTGGAGACGACGATTTCCTGTTCAAGCATGGTCGATGAAGATTCCTCGGCGGCCGCCGCTGGCGGCGATTTCGGCCAGGTCGGCCAGGGATTGATCGGCGTAGTTCATGACCCGCAGCAGCATCGGCAGGTTGAGCCCCGACACGCAGCGAATGCGCGCGCCGTGGTCCTCCAGCGCCAGGCCGATGTTGCACGGAGTGGCGCCGTACAGGTCCGACAGCACCAGCACCCCTTCGCCGCTGTCGAGCTGGCGCAGCAGGCGGGAGGCATCATCGTTCATCGCCGCCACTTCGGCATCGGCCGGTACTTCCATGGCCGCCACCTTCAGTGGCAGTTGCGGCATCACGTGACGTGCTGCGGCGATCAGCGCATTGCCGACGCCTTCGTGCGTCAGAAGCAGCACTCCTGCGCTCATGCTCAGTCCAGCTCCCGGTGAAAGGTGAGCACGTCGAGCTTGTCCTTGCGGAAATGCTCGCTGAGCCGTTCGGCCAGGTAGACCGAGCGATGACGACCGCCGGTGCAGCCGATCGACACCGTCACATAGCTGCGGTCGGCGTGCTCGAAATGCGGCAGCCAGTTCTCCAGGAAACCCCGGATGTCGTCGAAAAACCTGCCGACCAGGGGTTGCGATTCCAGGAACTCGCGGACCGGGGCATCCTTGCCGGACAACGGTCGCAGCGTGCGGTCCCAGTGCGGATTGGGCAGGCCGCGGGCGTCGAACACGAAATCGGCATCCAGCGGCAGGCCACGCTTGTAGGCAAAGGACTCGAACAGCAGCGTCATGCCCTCGGAAGCCGCGGCAAATTCGGTGGCGATCTTGCGCCGCAACTGGTGCACGTTCAGCTCGCTGGTGTCGATCACATGCTCGGCGATCGACATCAGCGGGCGCAGCAGCTTGCGTTCGCGGGCGATGGCGTCGGCCAGCGACAGGCCGGCGCCGGACAGCGGGTGGCGACGCCGGGTTTCGGAATAACGCTTGATGAGGACCTCGTCATGGCTGTCGACGAACACCAGATGCACCTGTACCCCGGCGCCGGCCAGCTCCGAAAGCATGCCCGGCATGCGGTCCAGGTCCTCGCTGCGCACGTCGATGCCCACTGCGATGCGCGCGTGTTGGCCGTCGTGGCTGCGACCCACGGCCTTGACCAGTTGCGTCAGCAACGGCGCCGGCAGGTTGTCCACGCAATAGAACCGGTAGTCCTCCATGGCGCGCAGGGCAATGGTCTTGCCACCCCCGGACATGCCGGTGAGCACGACCAGGTGGACGTCGGTGGACGGCGTGTCGGCGGTATTCATGATCGGGGTTCTACCATGGCGGCATGTGTCGAAGCTGGTGGGCCTGGCGGTCCATGAAGGTCTGCGCCGGATCGATGCCCTGGCTCTTGAGCATGTGGCTGCGCACGGCTGCCTCGACCAGCACCGAAAGGTTGCGGCCGGGTGCGACCGGGATGGTCAGCATCGGCACGTCCACGTCCAGTACCTTGCGATGTCCGGTGTCGCCCGTGATGCGGGTCAGGGCGTCGGCTTCCTCGCCCTCGCGCAGGGGCTTGAGGTTGATGATCAGGCGCAGGTACTTGGAGGGCTTGACTGCGGTGTGCCCGAACATCTCGCGTACGTTGAGCACGCCCAGGCCACGCACTTCCAGCAGGTCGCGCAGCAGCGCGGGGCAGGTGCCGTCGATGACATCCGGGGCGATCAGCGTGAATTCGGTGGCATCGTCGGCGACCAGCCGGTGGCCGCGGGTGACCAGTTCCAGCGCCAGCTCGCTCTTGCCCGAACCGGGTTCGCCGGTGATCAGCACGCCGATCGAATAGACCTCCATGAACACGCCATGCAGGGTGACCTGGCGTGCCAGCCTGCGCGTGAGGTGGTATTGCAGCCAGGTCAGCAGTTCGTGCCCGCGCTTGCTGCTCAGCCACAAAGGCGTATCGGATTCCTCGGCCGCCTCGCGCAGGTCGGATGGCACGCTCTGGTCCTTGCTGATGATCAGCGCGATGGGCGTGTTGGCGAGGATCTTCTGCAGCGTTTCCCAGCGCTGGCGCGATTCGAGCCCGTCGAGGTAGCGCAGCTCCTCGGTGCCGATGATCTGCACCCGGTTGGGGTAGATGATGTTCAGGTAGCCGACCAGGGAAGGCCGGCGCGATTGCGTGCCGCTGGCCTGGAAGGCGCGCGATTCACCGCGCAGCCCGGCCACCCAGCGCAACGCCAGGCGTTCCTGGACTTCGTCGAACAGTTGTCGCGCGGTCAGCTCTTCCACGGCCATGTCCTGGCGCCGAAACGAAGAGCATTGTGCCAGTTTGCACGCGGGGCGTCGCCCGTCGGTGGCGGGCGAACCCCGATGTTCAGGTCATTCCTGGCTGGCCCGTTGCTGCCGTACCTCGGCGCGGTGGTGGTCGGTGAGTTTTTCCTTGTGCTTGCGCAACTGGGCGACGAGCTTGTCGATGAGTTCGTCGATGGATGCGTACATGTCGGTGTTGGTCGCCTGGGCATGCACGTTGGCGCCGGCGGCATGTAGCGTGCCTTCCGCGCGTTGTTCGAGTTTTTCCACGCTCAGTACGACGTTGAGCGAGGTGATGTTGTCGAAGTGTCGGGTGAGGCGATCGAGCTTGGCGTGCAGATGATCGTGCAGCGCCGGGGTGACATCGATCTGGTGGCCGCTGAGTTGGACTTGCATGGTCGCCTCCTGGGGATGGGGTCGCCACCGTTGGTGTGGCGGGTTCATCGGCAATGATCGTGGTGCGCCGTCCTGGTCGGCATCTCCCGCAGCAGTCCATGGACGCATGCGCGAGGCATGGCGGGAGAAGTGGTGGATTCAGGTTGGATTTGTGCCTCCTTCGTAGGGTCAGACGGTTTTGCCTGCCGCAGGTTCCCGGTGGGCCGTCAACCGACCCGCTGGCGTTCATTCGAACTGGGAATGCGCAGCAATTCGCGGTATTTGGCCACGGTCCGGCGTGCGACCTGGATGCCGCGTTCCTGCAGCTGTTCGGCCAGCGCCTTGTCCGACAGTGGGCGGCTGGTGTCCTCTTCATCGACCAGCTTGCGCAGCATGGCCTGGATGGCGGTGGCCGACGCGCTGCCGCCGCTGTCGGTGGAGACTCCGGAGGAGAAGAAATACTTGAATTCGAAGATGCCGCGCGGCGTGTGCAGGTACTTGCGGGTGGTCACGCGGGAGATGGTCGACTCGTGCATGCCCACTTCCTCGGCCACTTCGCGCAGCACCAGCGGGCGCATGGCCTCGGGGCCGTAGTCGAGGAATGCGCTTTGCCTGTGCACGATGGTCTCGGCGACCTTCAGGATGGTGTCGGCGCGTGATTGCAGGCTCTTGAGCAGCCAGCGGGCTTCCTGCATGCGTCCGCGCAGGTAGGCGGCATCCTCGCGTGAGGCCTGTTTGACGAGGCTGCAATAGTGCTGGTTGAGTCCCAGACGGGGTTGCGAATCGGGACCGAGGCTGACCCGCCAGTGCGGGCCATCGCGCCAGGCATACGCATCGGGCGTGATGTATTCGACCGGGGTCGGGTCGAAGGCTGCGCCGGGACGGGGGTCGAGGCTGCGTATCAGGGCGCTGGCATCGGCCACATCCTCGATGGGAGCCTTGAGCTTGCTGGACAGGCGCGAGAAATCGTTGCGTGCAAGCAGTTCAAGACCGATGTCCACCATGCTGCAGGCGAGGGCGAGGTTCGGGGTGTCCGGTTCCAGTTGCTGCAATTGCGCGAGCAGGCAGTCACGCAGGTCCAGACTGGCCACGCCCGCCGGATCGAGCTTCTGCAACTGCCGTCGCACGGCCTCGACCTCCTCGGTGCCGATGCCGAGCGGGGCCGGCAAGGCGGCCATGACCGGTTCCAGGCCCTCGTGCAGGTAGCCGTCGTCGTCCAGTGCATCGATCATGGCCAGGGCGATGGCCTGTTCGCGCGCATTCAGTGGTTCGAGATTGAGCTGCCACTGCAGGTGTTCGCGCAGACCTTCCGGCGCCGCATTCTGCGTTTCGAAGCTGTCGTTGTCGTCGCCGGACGCCCCGGTGGATGCGCTGCCGGTGCCGCTATAGCGTTCGGCAAGCTGTGCCGGGTCGTTCTCCCAGTCATCGTTGTTGGCGTCCTTGGCTGCGGCCTGTTCTTCCGGCGCGGGTTCGGCGGCCGGCGCGGGTTCCAGCACCTTGCCGTCGGCATCGACAACGGGCTCGTCGCTCTCGTCGGCAAATTCCAGCAGGGGATTGCTTTCGCTGAGTTCGCGAAGCTCGCTTTCCAGCTCGAGACCGGACAGCTGCAGAAGGCGGATGGCCTGCTGCAGTTGCGGGGTCAGGGCGAGCTGCTGGTGAAGGCGTAACTGGAGACCTTGTTTCATCCGTAAGCGTCGGTCGGGTGTCCGTTGTCATCCTAACCGCACACCCCGACGCCCACCAGCCTTTGCACGTGGATTTGTCACCGGCCTTGCGCAGCGGGCCTCAGAGCCTGAATTCGTGCCCCAGATACACCTCGCGTACCTTGGGGTCGGCCAGGATATGTGCCGGGTTGCCACGCGCCAGCACCGCGCCGTCATTGAGGATGTAGGCGCGGTCGCAAATGCCCAGCGTCTCGCGCACATTGTGATCGGTGATGAGCACGCCGATGCCGCGATCCTTGAGATGACGCACGATGCGCTGGATTTCGCCTACCGAGATCGGGTCGACCCCGGCGAACGGTTCGTCCAGCAGCATGTAGCGGGGATTGCCGGCCAGGGCGCGGGCGATCTCCACCCGCCGGCGCTCGCCGCCGGACAGGCTGATGCCCTTCTGTCCTGAGATATGCGCGATCTTCAGTTCGTCGAGCAGCGATTCCAGTTGCCGGCCACGCGCAGCGGTATCGAGGTCGCTGCGCAATTCCAGCACCGCGAGGATGTTTTCGGCCACGCTGAGGCGACGGAATACCGAAGGCTCCTGCGGCAGGTAGCCGATGCCGCGCCGGGCACGCTCGTGCATGGGCAGGCCGGTGATGTCGTTCTTGTCCAGACGGATGCTGCCGGCATCGGCGGCGACCAGGCCGACCACCATGTAGAAACAGGTGGTCTTGCCGGCACCGTTGGGGCCGAGCAGGCCGACCACTTCGCCCTCGCGGATGGAGAATCCGAAATCGCGCACGACCGTGCGCTGCCGGAAGCGTTTCTGCAGACCTTGCGCGGAAAGCATGGGCGGATCAGTGTCCCTTTGCGGGCGCCGGTGGCGCGCTGGCGGCGGCAGCGGGCTGCTGGCGGGCCTTGAAGACCAGGTGCACGCGGTTGTCCGCCGTGCCCTTGCCGGTCATGGTGCTGTTGCGGGTGTCATAGACCAGGGTGTTGCCGCTGGCGCTGCCGCGGCCGGCCTGCGCGACATGGGCATGGCCGGTCAGGGTCGCGATGCCCGCGGGCACGTCGTAGTCGATGCTGTCGGCTTCCCCGGTCATGCGGTTGCCGTGGTCGTCGACCTGCTGGATATGCGCCTGGCCGACCAGCACCACACGCTTGATCTGCGACTGCCCGTCGAAATGGACGGTGGCGCGGTCGCTGGTGGCTTTCAGGGTGCCCTGGGTGATGACCACATCGCCCTTCAGGTGCGTGATCCCATCGGGCTTTGCGCTGGAGTCGAAGGATTTCGCGTACACGTTGATCGGTTGCGAACGGTCGCTTTTCCTGGCCTGCGCGCTCGTGCACAGCAGCAGCCCGAGGGCTGCTGCCATCAGGATGCGCCAGGCCAGGTCAGTGCTTGCTGGGCAGGAAGATGCCGTGGAAATCATGCAGTAGCTCCAGGTGCCGGGTATCGAGTCGGGCGCGCATGCCGGTGCCGCTCATGGTAGCCGTTCCCTCGCGGATCGACACGTGGGCGTCGGTGGCCACGCGGTGCCGGGATGGCCAGGCCGTCAGGTCACGGGTGTCGAGCCGGGCGGCAGCGGCGCCCGCATAGGCCGGTCGTTGCATCTGCACGGGCCCCTGCAGTTTCAGGATTTCGCCGTTGGCGCTGACCCAGCCGAAGGCGGACTGTCCGGTCCACGGTGGTGCAGCGCTGCCATTCCTGGGCGGCAGCATGAACGTGGGGCTGTTCAGGTACAGCGAGGCGTCGCCTTCGCGGCGCTCGAGCCGTGGTGCCTGGATGCGGTAGGCGAGCCTGCCGTCGGGGTTGTAGCCGTACAGGGTGAACTGCTGCAGCGTGTAGCCCGAGCGTGGGGGGCCGGCCTGCTGGCGCAGGGCATGTTTCGGCGCAAGCCACCACAGCAGCAACTGGACGCCACCCGCTGCCAGGGCCAGCACTGCAATGATGATGACGAGCCGCCGCGTGGTCACGAGAAGCGTTCGTATTCGCTCGCCGACTTGCCGTGTGCGGCCAGCAGCATGTCGCAGACCTCGCGGGCTGCGCCGTACCCGCCCGGTTGTCGCGTTTGCCAGTGTGCCTGTCCGGCTACCCAGGGGTGGGCATTGGCCACGGCGACCGCCAGGCCGACGACACGCATCGGCGACAGGTCCGGCAGGTCGTCGCCGACGAAAGCCGCCTGCTGCGGTTGCAGCGACAGGGCGTCGAGCAGCGCGTTCAGGCAGGCGCGCTTGTCGCTCTGGCCCTGGTACAGGTGCGCGACGCCAAGATCACCGGCGCGTTCGGCCAGCGCGTGGCTGACCCGGGCGGTGATGAAGGCGACCTCGATGCCGTTGGCCATCAGACGCTTGATGCCGAGTCCGTCGTGGGCATGGAAAACCTTGGTTTCGCGTCCGTCGGCGCCGTACCAGAGACGACCATCGGTCAGGGTGCCGTCGACATCGAACACCGCCAGTGCCACCTGCGCGGCGCGCCGGCGCACGTCGGCGGGGATATCGGCGAGGAAATCGTGGGGCATGGCCGGCACTCAGACCACCCGCGCGCGCAGCAGGTCGTGGATGTTGAGCGCGCCGATCACGTGCTGACCGGCATCGACCACCAGCAGGGCATGGATCTGGTGCTTTTCCATCAGCTGGGCCGCCTCGACCGCCAGCTTGTCGGCGGAGACGGTCTTGGCTTCGCGCGTCATCAGGGCCTCGACACGGGCCTGGCGCAGATCCACGCCGTCGTCATCCAGGGCGCGGCGCAGGTCGCCGTCGGTGAACACGCCCAGCAGGCGGTTGTCGTCGTCGACCACCGCCGTCATGCCCAGCCGCTTGCGGGTCATCTCCATCAGCGCCTCACTGAGGCTGGCGCCGGGTGGGACGCGGGGCACGGCATCATCACGGTGCATGACATCGGCAATGTGCAGCAACAGGCGACGGCCGAGATTGCCGGCCGGGTGCGAGCGTGCGAAGTCGTCGGCGGTGAAGCCGCGGGCCTCCAGCAGGGCGATCGACAGCGCATCGCCCATGACCAGCGAGGCGGTCGTGCTGGCCGTGGGGGCCAGTCCCAGGGGGCAGGCCTCGGCCGGCACGCTCACGTCCAGGTGCACGTCGGCCTGTTGCGCCAGCGAGGAACGCGGATTGCCGGTCATGGCGATCAGCGCGATGCCCTGGCGCTTGATGACCGGCAGGATGAACAGCACCTCGTCGGTTTCGCCGGAATTGGACAGCGAAAGCACCACGTCCTGCGGCAGGATCATGCCCAGGTCCCCGTGACTGGCCTCGCCCGGATGCACGTAGAACGCGGGGGTGCCGGTCGAGGCCAGGGTCGCGGCGATCTTGCGCGCGATGTGTCCGGACTTGCCCATGCCGGTCACGACCACCCGCCCCTGGCAGCCCAGGATGATCCTGCAGGCGGCCGAGAATGCGCCGTCGATGCGGGGTTCGAGGGAACGGATCGCAGCCGCCTCGGTGGCAATCACGGTACGTGCGCTGCGCGTGAGGGCGTCCGTGTCAGGCGTTGCGGCGACGGATGGTTGCGGAGCTGAACGGGTGTGCATCGGGGGTCTCCTTGCGTTCTGCAGGCGTGGATGCACCCGTGGGCATCATTCCGGCGCCGCGGATTTTCCATTACCATGTCAGGATTGCATTGTAGCTTTTGTGACCGAGCGAAGCTGCACTGCCGTTGACCGGCGCCCTGTCCGGTCCCTCCTCCCCATGACACCTTCCGAATGCCGATGGATCCAGCACACATCAAGCAGCTCATCGAATCCGGCCTGGACGGCGCCCGTGCCCGTGTACGTGGCGATGACGGCGTGCATTTCGAGGCCGATGTGGTGTGCGCTGCCTTTTCCGGCAAATTGCCGCTGGCCCGGCACCGCATGGTGTATGCCACGCTGGGCGAACGCATGGGCGGGGAGATCCACGCCCTGAGCCTGAATACCTGGACGCCCGAGGAAGCGCGCGGGCGCGGTCTGGACCCGGCCGGTTCGTCGTGAGCTTGCGTCGTCGCTGCAGCTTGCAAGTTTCGCCGGGCGCTCGCTTCGCTGCGCCCCGGTGCCCTTAGAGGACCCTCTGAACCCATGGCCAAAATTGTCATCTCCGGCGGCGCGCCACTCTCCGGCGAAATCCAGATCTCCGGCGCCAAGAACGCCGTGTTGCCCATACTTGCCGCCTGCCTGCTGGCCGACGAGCCGGTCAGCATCGGCAACGTGCCGCACCTGCACGACGTGACCACCACCATGGAGCTGCTCGGCCGCATGGGTGTGCAACTGGTACTGGACGACCGCATGACCATCGAGGTCGATCCGCGCACGACCGAACACTTCTTTGCCCCGTACGACCTGGTCAAGACCATGCGTGCCTCGATCCTGGTGCTCGGGCCGCTGGTGGCGCGTTTCGGCCAGGCCGAGGTCTCCCTGCCCGGCGGTTGCCAGATCGGCTCGCGCCCGGTCGACCAGCACATCCGCGGGCTACAGGCGCTGGGTGCGGATGTCGTGGTCGAGAACGGCTACATCAAGGCGCGTGCCGCACGCCTGAAGGGCGCCCGCATCGTCATGGACATGGTCACCGTGACCGGCACCGAGAACGTGATGATGGCGGCGACCCTGGCCGAGGGCACCACGATCATCGAAAACGCCGCGCAGGAGCCGGAGGTGGTCGACCTGGCCCACTGCCTGAACGCGATGGGTGCGCAGATCGAGGGTGCCGGCAGTGCCACCCTGGTCATCCACGGGGTCGAGCGCCTGCACGGATGCCGTTACGATGTGCTTCCGGATCGCATCGAAACCGGCACCTTCCTGATCGCCGGCGCCATTACCGGCGGCAAGGTGCGCACACGGCATGCCCGGCCGGCCACCCTCGATGCGGTGCTGGCCAAGCTGGAGGAAACCGGCGCGCATCTCAACGTCGGGCCCGACTGGATCGAACTGGACATGCAGGGCAGGCGCCCGCGTGCGGTCGATGTCAGCACCGCGCCGTACCCGGCCTTTCCCACCGACATGCAGGCCCAGTTCACCGCGCTCAACTGCGTGGCCGAGGGTGTGGGTATGGTCACCGAAACCGTGTTCGAGAACCGTTTCATGCACGTGCACGAGCTGCAGCGCCTGGGTGCGGACATCCGCCTCGAGGGCAATACCGCGGTCGTCCAGGGGGTCAAAAGCATGAGCGGGGCGCCGATCATGGCCACCGACCTGCGCGCCTCGGCCTGCCTGGTCCTGGCCGGACTGGTTGCCAGTGGCGACACCACGGTCGACCGTGTTTACCACATCGATCGCGGCTACGAGAATATCGAGGAAAAGCTGGGTACGCTGGGAGCAAGGATCCGCCGCTTGCCCAACTGAGGCGCCAACTCAGGGCTCGTGGTAGCTCTTCAGGACCAGCGTCAGATCGCCACCCGAGTGCTGGCTCAGCTTCACCGGAGTTTCAAAGCGACGGATGTCGAACCAGGCGGTGAACGCCTTGTCGTCGCCCACGCGTTTCACGCGCAGCGTCTGGAACTGCCCGGCCGGAACCTTCACGTTGACCGGTCCGGTGACGCGGAACTGCTGGTGTTCGACCCGATTCTTGACGGCCACCGGCAGGTCGATCTCGCGTGTGCCCTCGCGCAGGACGGTCAGCAGCGCCAGTGGAATGCTGTGGCTTTCCACCATGCCCGGTTCGGCGGCGTACGCATACGCATGCTTTCCGTCGACCTGGTTGTGCACTTGCCGTGTGTTCCAGTCGACCTCCAGTTGTTGTCTCCGGTGCTTGAATGCGGCATCGAAGCGGTAGTCGTAGCGCAGCGTTTCCGGCTGGCCCTCGTTCACGCGCAATATCGAAACCGCATCCATGTCGGCGCCCAGAAGCGCAGCCAGGCCATGTGTGGCATGGATCGTGGAGCGGTAGCGCCAGTGCCCGTCGCTGTCGCGCCGCAGGCTGAGCGTCGACTCGCCGATCGGGGAACCGTTGCGCAGTACCTCGTAGGTGGCGGTGAAGGGCGTGAGGGAAGACCCGGTTCGTTCCCTGGCCGCGGCCACGGGCAGGGCCAAGAACGTCAGCAGTGCAATGGCAGTGAGTATGCGGTACATGAGGCACAGTCTGGACAGGGCTGGCTGAACCGCAGGTTCACGGCGAAAGTTGCCCGTCCCTGTCCAGCTGCAAGGGCCTTTCCAGTGCGCTTTCATCCAGCAGGATGGTTTGAGCATCCAGGCGCAGACGTCCGCGCGCGATGAGGTCGGTGACAGCTACCAGCAGGCGGTGCTCGAGCGGCAGCAGGCGCGCGGCCAGGCTTTGCTCCGTGTCATCGGACTGCACCGCGATGCGCGCCTGGGCGATGATCGGGCCGCCATCCAGTTCCGGGGTGACGAAATGCACGCTGGCGCCGTGTTCGGCGTCACCGGCCTCGAGCACGCGGCGGTGGGTGTGCAGACCGCGGTACTTCGGCAGCAGCGAGGGGTGCACGTTGATCATGCGTCCGCGCCACGGGCTCACCGCGGCGGCGTCCAGGATGCGCATGAAGCCGGCCAGCACCAGCAATTCGGCACCGCTGGCGGCCACGCGGTCGAACAGCGCCAGGTCGTAGTCCCGGCGGGTGGGGAAATCACCGGGGGCCAGGTGCAGGACCGGAATCCCGGCCTCGGTGGCATGCCGCAGCGCCGGAGCATCGGCGCGGTCACTGGCGACCAGCACCGGGCGTACCGGGAGTTTTCCCGCTTGCCGGGCACGGATCAGCGCCTGGAGATTGCTGCCGCGGCCGGAGGCCAGTACGGCGATGGGCAGGGTCTGGTCGTGCATGCGATCCGGCGTGCGGCTCAGGCCATGCGCACGCGCGGCGCATCACCAGGCTTCACGACCCGGCCGATGACCTGCGCCGCCAGCCCGGCCTTGCCAAGCGCCGTCATGGCCGCGGTGGCCTGGTGCTCGTCAAGCAGCACGGTGAAGCCGATGCCGCAGTTGAAGGTGCGCCACATTTCCCTTTGTGCCAGCCTGCCCTCGCGCTGCAGCCAGTCGAACACGGCGGGCAGGGTCCAGCTGCTGCCATCGATTTCGATGCCCAGGTCATCGGGCACCACGCGGATGATGTTTTCGAGCAGGCCGCCACCGGTGATGTGCGCCATGCCGTGCACCTGGACTTCCCCGCGCAGGGCCAGCATCGGTTTCACGTACAGCGTGGTCGGGGCCAGCAGGGCGTCGTCCAGCCTCACGCCGTCCAGCTCGATGTCCCAGGGGTGGCCGGCGCGTTCCAGGATTCTGCGGATCAGCGAGTAGCCGTTCGAGTGCGGACCCGACGAGGCCACGCCAACGATCACGTCGCCTGCACGGATCGCGCTGCCGTCCAGAAGTTCGGATTTTTCCACCGCGCCGACCGTGAAGCCGGCCAGGTCGTACTCACCCGGCGGATACATGTCGGGCATTTCTGCGGTCTCGCCGCCGATCAGGGCGCAGCCGGCCAGTTCGCACCCGCGCGCGATGCCGCCAACGACTGCGGCGGCGGTGTCCACGTCCAGCTTGCCGGTGGCAAAGTAGTCGAGGAAGAACAGCGGCTCGGCGCCCTGCACCAGCACGTCGTTGACGCACATGCCGACCAGGTCAATGCCGATACTGTCGTGTCGCCCCAGTTGTTGCGCCAGCTTCAGTTTGGTGCCGACGCCGTCGGTACCCGAGACCAGCACCGGCTCGCGGTAGCGTCCGGCCAGGTCGAACAGCGCGCCAAAGCCGCCCAGGCCGCCCATGACCTCCGGCCGCAGCGTGCGCTTGACCATCGGTTTGATGCGTTCGACCAGCGCATTTCCGGCATCGATGTCCACGCCGGCTGCGCGATAGGTGAGGGCGTCATTTTCGGCGGACATGCAATGAATCCGTACGTGGTCGCGGGCGCTTGGAAGCCGCCATGATAGACGTTGCGGCAGTAATTGGGCAGACTTTCGGGGTCAGCGCCCGGTTCGACGGCCTCAACTCCGGCTGCGCGTTCCATCTGCGAGCCCCACCTGCGAGCGACCGATGCATCTGCGACCCTTGCTGTTACTGATACTTGTCGTCATCACGGCCGGCATGCTGTCCACCGTTGTGCGTGCGCAACAGGCGGGCTATGCCGCCAAGGTGCCGGTGAGCGACACCTCCGATGCACAGCGCAACCATGCCTTTGCCGTGGCTCTCGGCGCCTTGCTGGCGCGTACCGCCGGCCAGCAGGTGACCGCCGCGCCCGGTTTCACCGACGCCCTGGGCAATGCCGGGAACCTGGTGCAGAGCTATCAGTACGAACGCGCGCCGGCGGGTTCTGCGCAGCCGTTCGTGCTGGTCATGCAGTTCGATCCGGCGGCTGTGAAATTGCTGGCAGGTACCTTGCACAAGCAATTGGCTGCCGCCGAACCGGCCACGGCGGCGTCCAGCGAAACGAACGCCAGGGTCTGGGTGGCGCCGATCCGTTCGGCCATGGGCTTTGCCCGCATGCTTGCTGCGCTGAGAGCCGACAGCCAGGATGCAGACGCCGGCCCGGTGGCCGCCGATGCCAATGGCGTGATGCTGCGCGTGCGCAGTCCGCTGGCGTTGCCCGCGTTGCTGGCGGCATTGCAAGCAGACAGTCACTTCCAGGTGGCCATCAGCCCGCATCCGGGTGCCGATGCGAGCCTGCGCTGGACACCCTGAGGGCACGGGAGCGCAGATCATGGGCATGGGCACGGTGTGGCGGCATCTGCCCAATCTGGTTTCGGTCCTGCGCATCGTACTCGTGGTGCCGATAGGCTGGATGATGCTGGAACGCCGATACGACACTGCCCTGTGGCTGGTGCTGGCCGCCGGTCTTTCCGATGCCTTCGATGGCTGGCTGGCACGACGCTTCGGCTGGCGCAGCCGGCTTGGCGCCTTCCTGGATCCGGCAGCCGACAAGGTGCTGTTGCTGACCGGTTTCGTGGTGCTTGCGCTGATGGACCGTCTGCCCTGGTGGCTGGCGCTGATCGTGGTCGGGCGTGATGCGGTGATTGTTGGCGGCGCGCTGGCCTACCGGTTGTTGATCGGGCCCTTTCTCGCACAACCGAGGCGTCTTGCCAAATACTGCACGCTGGTGCAGATCCTGTGCATCCTGCTGGTACTGTTGCAGAGCAGCGGATTTGCAAACATTCACGTGCAAGCCGCGCAATGGCTCACAGCAGTGCTGACCGTGGCCAGCGGTGTCGACTACGTCCTGCACTGGGCGGCTCGAGCCCGGCATACCGGACGCAGCGCCGCCACCCCGGACAAGGAGCGCATGGCATGACCCCCGAAGCATCCCGACGCTGGCAGTGGGCCGGCGTTTGCGCCGCCCTGCTGGTGGTCCTGTGGCTGTTGGCCCCGGTCCTGATGCCCTTTGCGGTGGCGGCCGGATTTGCCTACCTGGGCGATCCGCTGGCCGACCGCCTGGAACGCTGGAAGCTCAGCCGGACCATGGCGGTAAGCCTGGTGTTCACCGCCATGGTCATGCTGATCACCGGAGCGCTGTTGCTGCTGATACCGTTATTGCAGCACCAGATCGGCAACCTGATCGACAATGTGCCGCATTACGTGAGCTGGCTGCGCGGCACGGCCTTGCCCTGGTTGCAAACTCACCTGCATCTCAAGACCGACACCTTTGACAGCAAACGCCTGGTCGCGGCGCTGCGCCAGCACATCGGTTCGGTCGGCGGGATGGCCGCGACGGTCCTGGGCACGGTTTCGCGTTCCGGGTTCGGACTGGTCGCCGTACTGGCCAATCTGGTCCTGATCCCGGTCGTCACCTTTTACCTGTTGCGTGACTGGGACACGATCCTGGCGCGCATCGACGCCATCCTGCCCCGTCGCCAGGCACCCATGATCCGGCGGCTGGCGCGCGAATCGAACCAGGTGCTGGGCGCCTTCGTGCGGGGCCAGTTGCTGGTGATGCTGGGGCTGGGCGTGATCTACGGGGTCGGCCTGACCCTCATCGGCCTGTCCGTGGGCCCGTTGATCGGTCTCATCGCCGGTCTGCTCAGCTTCGTGCCCTACCTGGGCTTCATCATCGGCCTGGTGGCCGCGCTGGTGGCGGCGATGGTGCAGTACGGCGACTGGCTGCATATTGGTCTGGTACTGGTCGTGTTCGCCATCGGGCAGGTCATGGAAGGCTATGTCCTGGTGCCGCGGCTGGTCGGCGGCAAGATCGGTCTGCATCCGGTGGCCGTGATCTTCGCCGTGCTTGCCGGCGGGCAACTGTTCGGATTCCTGGGCGTGCTGCTGGCGCTGCCGGCGGCTGCGGTCATCATGGTCGTGCTGCGCTATGCCTACGATCGGTACCGGCTCAGCGACCTGTACGGCACGGAATTGCCCGATCCCGCATCCGAGCTGCTCGACGGGGCCGGGCGACCGCAAGCGCGCGATGATGACAGCGAAACGACATCCTGACATGGGCCAGCTTCCCCTCGAACTGCGCTGGCCGCGGCGTCAGCGGTTCGAGCATTTCCATCCCGGCGAAAATGCCGCCGCGGTTGCGGCCCTTGAACGGGCGGTGACGGATGGGGCTGCGCCCTGGGTGTACCTCGCAGGGGCCTCCGGCAGTGGCAAGACGCACCTGCTGGCAGCCGCCTGCCAGGCGTCCAGCGACGCCGGAAAACGGGTGCAGTACCTGCCGCTTGGCGGCCTGCGCGGTGCCTTGCCCGAAGCGATACGTGGCAGCGGCGGCTGCGAGCTGCAGGCCATCGACGACCTGGATGTCGCGGCCGGCGACCGCGAGGCCGAGCATGCCTTGTTCGATCTGTACAACCGCAGTCGGGCGGAAGGGGTCACGCTGCTGTTCGCGGCCTCTGTCCCTCCGGCATCGTTGTCTTTGAGCCTGCCCGATCTGCGCTCACGCCTGGGCACCTGCATGCTGGCGGTACTGCGTCCCCTGAGCGAAGGCGAGCGTCGCGAGGTGCTGCGCACCCGTGCGCGATTGCGGGGCATCGAACTCGATGACAGCGTGCTGGACTGGCTGTTCCTGCATCACGCGCGCGACCTTGGCGCGCTGGGTGCCCTGCTGGAGGACATCGACCGCGCTTCGCTGGCAGCCAAGCGGCGGGTGACGGTGCCGTTCCTGCGTAGCCTGCTGCGGGAGCGGCAGGGCTGAGGCTGCATCGGGCCACGGCGGGCAGTGCCCGCCCTACGGATGGGGTTGCGCGTGGTGCAGGTGATTCGCGGTTCCCGTGTCCACGAGGTGTCCGAACAGATATGGCCTCCGGAACACCCACGACCGCACACCCACCCCTCCAGCACCCGTAGGGCGGGCACCGTCCGCCACGCGGTATCCGAACAGATATGTTCTCCGGAACACCCACGACCCCACACCCACCCGCCCAGCACCCCGTAGGGCGGGCACCGTCTGCCATGCAGCCGGCCCGCTCAGGCCTTCAACAGTTTCGGCGGCAGCGTCTTGCCGGCCTGTTCGACCATGGCGCGCATCAGGTGATGGTTGGCGGCGATCAGGTTGCCGCTTTGCGGAAGACCTTCGCGGCCGGCGAAATCGCAGAAACTGCCGCCCGCTTCGCGCACCAGCAGACAGCCGGCGGCGATGTCCCAGGGTTTGAGGCCAATCTCGAAATAGCCGTCGAAGCGGCCGGCGGCGGTGTAGGCCAGGTCCAGCGCGGCCGAGCCGGTACGGCGCAGGTCCTCGGCCTGCGTCAGCAGGGTGCGGGTCAGGTCCCACTGGGCATCGAGGTGTTCGCGCTGGCGATAGGGAAAGCCGGTGGCCAGCATGGCGCCGTCCAGCGATTCACGCTTACCGACGCGCAGGCGGCGGTCGTTGAGAAAGGCGCCGTCGCCCTTGCTGGCGGTGAACAGTTCATCGCGCAGGGGATCGTAGATCACGCCGTACACCGGCTCGCCGCGATCAAGCAGGGCGATGGACACGCAAAAGTGAGGTATGCCGCGCAGATAGTTGTGCGTGCCGTCCAGCGGATCGACCACCCAGACCAGGTTGCCCTTGCCGGTCTGCCCCGATTCCTCACCGAGGAAGGCATGGCGGGGATAGGCGCGCTTGAGTTCGCGCATGATCTCCGCTTCGGCGGCGCGGTCGACCTCGGACACGAAATCCATGCGCTGCTTCTCGACCACATTCACGCTGTCGAGGCGATTCATGTAGCGCAGGATGATGCTTCCTGCGGCGCGCGCGGCACGGGCCGCGACATTGACGGCGGGTCTGGGCATGGTCTGCTGGCAGTGAAAGAACGGACTTTGTCGCGCCTGGCGACGGCGCGCAAGCTTAACAGAGCCGGGGGTGCAACCCAAAGGCTTGTAGAATCCGCGGTTCGACCGTTTTCGACATGCAACGCACATGAGCGACCCCAACGCCAGCCCACGCATCCGCCATGTCCTGGTGCGCACATCACATCCCGGGAACATCGGCAGTGCCGCACGTGCCATCCGCACCATGGGGTTTGCCCGCCTCAACCTGGTGCGTCCGCACCGTTTCCCGGACCCGGAAGCCGATGCGCTGGCCGCTGGCGCACCCGGGGTGCTGGATGCCGCCCAGGTACATGCGCAACTTGCCGATGCACTGTCCGGATGCACCCTGGTGCTGGGCCTGAGTGCGCGCCGGCGCGGCGTGACATTGCCGGAGCTGGACCCGCGAGCCGCGGCGCGGCAGGCCTGGCAGGCGGCCAGTGCAGGACAGCAGGTGGCGCTGGTGTTCGGCAACGAGCAGAGCGGTCTGGACAATGCCGAACTGGCGCACTGCCATGCCATGGTGCGCATACCCAGCGTCGAGGATTACGGATCGCTGAACCTGGCCCAGGCTGTCCAGGTCATGGCCTACGAACTGCGCCAGGCCAGCCTGGAGGGCACACCGCAGGCATTGCCCGAACCCGGCGACCCTCCGGCGGAGATGGCGCAGATGGAGCAGTTCTTCGCGCACCTGTCACAGGCGCTGCATGACATCGACTTTCACAAGGGGCGCTCGCCCCGTACCATCGAGTTGCGCCTGCGCAAGTTGTTCATGCGAGCACGTCCGGACCAGCGCGAATTGCGCATCCTGCATGGCATCCTGGCCGAGGCGCAGCGGGTGAAGCGCGATTCGCAGGCGTGAGCTGAACCAGTAGCAAGACTCAGAACAGCCTGGCCATGGCTGCCAGGACAATGTTGCTGAACACGAATGCCATCCCGATCAGCCCGCCGGAGATGACCCATAATCCCAGCAGCAGTGCGCCGTCGCGTTCGATCATGGCAATGGCATAGGCCAGCATCAGGACACCGAACAGGTAATTGGTGAACGGGATCGGCAGCGCAAGCAGCACGCCGAGCAGGACCAGCATCAGCCCGGTGACCATGCTGGCCGGCTTGCGGGTAAGGATTTCCAGGCGTGGCCTGCACATGCGCTCGAGGCGCTGCAGCACGGGTATCGTCTTGTCGAGGAACTTGCGTACCGCTGCGCGCCGCAGGGGGCGCTGGCGCAGACGGTGCGGGATCCACGGCTGCTCCAGGCCGATCAGAAGCTGCAGCCCGAGCACCACGATCAGCGAACCCATGACGCCGCCGATGCCGATCGGTGCGGGAATGAAGTTGGGGATGGCCAGCAGCAGCAGTAGGCAGCCAAAGGCACGGTTGCGCAAGGGCTGGAGCAGGTCGTCCAGACTGATGTGCTCGTCCGGGTGTGAGGCCAGGGTGTCGGCCAGGATCTGCGTGGTACGGCGCTCGTGGACGCGGGTCATGCGGTTTCGGTCCTGCCCTCGGGGGGCGTGTCGTGCCCGGATTCGGGGATCACACGCACGCGGTCGATGCGCGCGCCCTCCACGCCCGCGACCTCGAAGCGCCAGCCGCGCCAGTGGAAGGCGTCACCGGCCTGCGGGATGCGTTCGAAGGCGCTGACCACCATGCCTGCCACGGTATTGAAATCGTGGTCGTCCTCGTTGGGCAGCTTCTCCAGATGCAGCAGTTCGCGCAGGTCTTCGGTGGCCAGGCTGCCGTCGACCAGCCATCCGCCGTCGCTCTGCCTGAGGATGGATGCCTTGTCCCCGCTGTCGCCGCTGTGCCCTTGCCCGACCACCGCCGACAGCACGTCGTTGAGCGTGACCAGTCCCTCGATATCGCCGTATTCGTCCACCACCAGGGCCATCTGCGTCCCGGCGTCGCGGAACGATTCGAGCAGGTCCAGCGCGCGTGCAGTTTCCGGCACATACAGGGGCTTGAGCAGACCCGACAGCAGGTCGGTCTGGCCCATCAGCACGCCATCGAGTACACGCTTGACCTCGGCGATGCCGATCACCTCGCTTTCGTCGTTGCGGTAGACCGGGAAACGCGAAAACGGGTGTGTGCGCAGTATCTGCAGGTTTTCCTCGCGCGCGGCGGCGGCGTCCAGCCATACGATGCGGGTGCGCGGGGTCATCACGCTCTCCACCGGCCGGTCACCCAGGCGCAGCACGCGGTTGACCATGTTGCGTTCGTCGGCATCGAGGAGGCCCTGCTCGGCACCTTCGGCCACCAGCAGGCGTATTTCCTCCTCGGTGACCGCCGCGCGCCGGGTTCGGTCCAGTCGGATCAGGCGAAGCAGGCTTGTGCTGATGCCGTTGAGCACCCACACGAACGGCGCACTGACTCGCGAGAGCACCAGCATCGGAAGGGCGATCAGCGAGGCCAGCCGTTCCGGCGCCACCAGGGCGATGCGTTTGGGCACCAGTTCGCCGATCACGATCTGCACCGTGGTCACGATGATGAAGCCGATCAGCCAGCCTGACGCCGTGGCATACGGTGTAAGCCATGCATAGTCCATCTCGCGCACCAGCCCGGCGAAACGCTCGCCCAGAGACGCGCCGGTGACGGCACCGGTAATCAGCATCAGCAGTGTGATGCCCACCTGTACGGTCGACAGGAAGCGTTCCGGGTGCTCGGCAAGCTGCAAGGCCACCCGCGCGCGCGCGCTGTGTCGTGCCATGTGCTTGAGGCGGCTCTTGCGCGAAGCGACGATGGCCATTTCGGACAGCGCGAAATAGCCGTTCAGCAATGACAGCAGGAGGATCAGTCCGAGTTCGGTCAACATGCGGGCACGCAGGTTCCTGTCGGGTCTTGCGGCAGTGTAACCGTGTTCGCCGGTGGCATCGGTAACGGATGCATTCAGGCCGGGGGATACACCCTGGTCTCGGTGATCTGCCCACGCGGCCCGCGCGTGGCCAGATGCAGCGCCGTGGCGGCCAGTTCGTCGGGGTCGATCCAGGTGTCCGGATCGGCATCGGGCATGGCCTTGCGATTGCCGGCAGTGTCCACTGCGCCCATCGGGTACAGCACGGCCACGTGGACACCCCGCGTGGCGGTCTCGGCGTGGACCGATTTCAACCAGGCGATGAGGGCAGCCTTGGAAGCCGCGTAAGGTCCCTTGGAAGCACCACCGAACAGGGCGGCATCGGCACCCACACCAAGTATGAAACCCTTGCCCCGTTCGAGCATGCCGGGAAGTACCGCGCGACTGGCATTGAAGGCGGTACGGAAATTGATGTCGAGCTGGGCCTCGAGTTGCCGCATGGTGGTCTCGGCGGCGCCGCTCATGTCGAAGCCTCCGGCGATGTTGAGCAGGGCGTCGACGTGGCCCAGCGCGCTGGTCAGTTCGGCCACCGCCTTGCGAGTGGCTTGCTCGTCGACCAGGTTGGCGACGGCCACCGCGGCCCCGGGGCAGGCCTCCTGCGCGCGCCTGGCCTCGGCGTCGCTGTAGGCGATCAGGCCGAGTTTCCAGCCGGCCCTGGCGAAGGCGTCGGTGATGTGGCCGGCGATGGCGCCGCCTGCGCCGGTGATGATCGCGGTGCGCTGGGACATTTTCTGCTCCGTGAATTGCCTGGGTGCGGATTATCCCACAGGGGTCGGGGTGGCTTCGAATGGGCGGTGTTTCAGGGGGCTTGTTTCTGGTTGATGGTTTTTGACAAGCGGTTCCGACCGGCTGGCGCCGGCCGGGTCACTTTCTTTATGCCAAAGAATAGTGACCAAAGAAGGGCAGCCGGGGAGCGCGCCCTGCGCGCCTGCGGCGCTACGGGTGCGTGAGGGGGCTCCGGGAG
>Ga0256829_1000766_pt1 | contig 29387 bp, 13 predicted proteins | sample 131447metaG_FD_185979 | JGI IMG/M metagenome (GOLD analysis project Ga0256829, IMG submission 185979) | Hydrothermal vent microbial communities from Lau Basin, Pacific Ocean - 131-447 | ecosystem: Environmental > Aquatic > Marine > Hydrothermal vents | place: Pacific Ocean: Lau Basin | collected... | reverse complement strand
CGCTGCCGCTACTGCCGCCGCCGCTCACGCCGCTCACGGCCCTGGAGAGGGCGGCGAGCTTGGGCCTGAGGCCGCCGCCCCTGACCACCGGGCGGGTGGTGACGCTTATCGGTGCACTCCAGCCGCTGCAGCCCCCGCCGTTGCAGGCGCGCACCCGCCAGGTCTCGGTGGTCTCGCCCGTGGTGGGCGCGGTCTCACTTCGAGTGGTTCCACTGATCCCGCTCTGGGTGGGACTGGTGCCGTCGCGCGCCAGTTGATAGCCGGTGGCATTCGCCGTGGCATTCCAGGCGAGACTGTAGCGGGCGCCGGGGGCGAGCAGCAGCGGCGGCGTTATCTGATGCAGCCCGCCCGGGATGGCCGGCACCCGGATCACGGTCTCGGTGGAGACCGCGCTCCAGGCCCCGCAGCCGACTGCATCGCAGCCGCGCACCCGGTAGCGGTAGCTGCCGTTGGCGCGAGCGCCGGCCCGCCAGCTGCGGGCACTCGTGTTCTGCACCTGGCGCCAACCGCCCCCATTGACCGCTTCCTCCAGCGGGTAGCGCGTGGCCCGGTTCACCGCCGCCCAGGCGACGGTGTAGCTGCCGCTGCCGCTCGGGTTGGGACTCAGCGCGGGCGGTGTGGCCCGCGGGGGGGGCGAGACGGTCTCGGTGGAGATCGGCCCCCAGGCCCCGCAGCCCACCGCACTGCACCCGCGCACCCGGTAGTGGTAGCTGCCCGCCACTTTGCCGCTGGCCGACCAACCGCGCGCGGTGCCGGCGTAAACGCTCACCCACGCGCCACCGTTCACGGCCTGCTCGAGGCGGTAGCTCGTCGCATGCGCCAGCGCCGCCCAGAAGACACGGTAGCCCCCGCTGTAGCTCGGATTCGGGCGCGCCGTGGGGGTCACCGAGCCCGGGGGCACCGCAACGGTCTCGGTGAAGCTCGGCCCCCAACTCCCGCAGCCCACCGCACTGCAGCCGCGCACCCGGTAGCGGTAGCTGCCCGCCACTTTGCCGCTGGCCGACCAGGAGCGGCGGCCGCCGCTGTAGACGCTGCTCCACGCCCCGCCATTCGCTGACTGTTGCAACCGGTAGCTGGTCGCGCCCCTGAGCGCTGCCCAGGAGACGGCGTAGCCCCCGCTGTAGCTCGGGCTCGGGCTCGCCGTGGGGGTCACCGAGCCCGGGGGCACCGCAACGGTCTCGGTGAAGCTCGGCCCCCAACTCCCGCAGCCCACCGCACTGCAGCCGCGCACCCGGTAGTGGTAGCTGCCCGCCGCCTTGCCGCCGGCCGACCAGGCGCGCGCACCGCCGCTGTAGACGCTCACCCAGGCCCCGCCGTTCACGGCCTGCTGCAGTTGGTAGCTGCTCGCGCCCGCGAGCGCCGCCCAGGAGAGGGTGTAACCGCCGCTGTAGCTGGGATTCGAACTCGGCGCCGGCTTTGCGGCCGTACCCGGCGTTCTAACCGTCTCGGCGGAGGCCGGCCCCCAGGCCCCGCAGCCGACCGCACTGCAGCCGCGCACCCGGTAGCGGTAGCTGCCGGCGCTCTTGCCATTCGCCGACCAGGAGCGGGTGCCGCCGCTGTAGACGCTCACCCAGGCTCCGCCGCTGGCCGCCTGCTCGAGCTGGTAGGTCGTCGCGTGTCCGATCACCGCCCAGGAGACGGTGTAATGACCGCTGTAGCTCGGGTTCGGGCTCAGCCCGGTGATGGATCCGCTCGCCGGCGCCACCACCCGTTCAGTGACCGCACTCCCGCCCCCTCCGCAACCGACCGCACTGCAGCCGCGCACCCGGTAGCGGTAGCTGCCCGCCGCCTTGCCGCTGGCCGACCAGGAGCGGCGGCCGCCGCTGTAGACGCTCGCCCAGGCCCCGCCGTCCTTCGATTCCTGTAACCGGTAGCTCGTGGCATGCGCCAGCGCCGCCCAGGAGAGACTGTAACCGCCGCTGTAGCTCGGATTCGGACTCGCCGCCGGCTTTGTGCCCGCACCCGGCGTTCTAACCGTCTCGGCGAAGATCGGCCCCCAGCTCCCGCAGCCTGCCGCCGTGCAGCCGCGTACCCGGTAGCGGTAGCTGCCGACACGCCGCCCGTGCGCCGACCAGGAGCGGGTGCCGCCGCTGTAGACGCTCACCCACGCACCGCCGTCCTTCGATTCCTGTAACCGGTAGCTCGTGGCATGCGCCAGCGCCGCCCAGGAGACGGCATAGCCACCGCTGTAGCTCGGGCTCGGGTTCGCCGCGGGTGTCACCGAGCCCGGGGGCACCGCAACGGTCTCGCTCACGCTGCCACCAAAGGGCCCGCAGCCGACCGCATCGCAGCCGCGTACCCGGTAGCGGTAGCTGCCCGCCGCCTTGCCGCTGGCCGACCAGGAGCGCGCACCACCGCTGTAGACGCTCACCCACGCCCCGCCGTTCACGGCCTGCTGCTGCAACCGGTAGCCGCTCGCGCCCGCGAGCGCCGCCCAGGAGACGGTGTAACCGCCGCTGTAACTCGGGTTCGGACTCACCGCGGGGGTCACCGCGCCCGGGGGCACCGAAACGGCCTCGGTGAAGGTCGTCGGTCCCCAGCTCCCGCAGCCGACCGCGTCGCAGGCGCGCACCCGGTAGCGGTAGCTGCCCGCCACCCGGCCGCTGGCCGACCAGGAGCGACTGCCGCCGCTGTAGACGCTCACCCAGGCCCCGCCGTCCTTCGATTCCTGTAACCGGTAGCTCGTGGCATGCGCCACCGCCGCCCAGGAGACGGCGTAGCCGCCGCTGTAGCTCGGGCTCGGGCTCGCCGTGGGCGGTGTCCCGGCCGCCGGCACCGAGACCGTCTCGCTCACGCTGCCGCCAAAGGGCGCGCAGCCCACCGCGTTACAGCCGCGTACCCGGTAGCGATAACTGCCCGCCGCCTTGCCGCTCGCCGACCAGGAGCGGGTGTTCCCACTGTAGGCATTGCTCCAGGTATTACCGTCCTTCGATTCCTGTAGCTGGTAGCTCGTGGCTCCGCTCACCGCCCCCCAGCTGACGCGGTAGCTTCCCGTGTAGCTGCCGGCCGGGTTCAACACCGGTGTCTGCCGGGCCGTGGGCGGCTCTTCGACGCGGATTGCCACACTCCCGCTCACGGTGCTCAACCCGTCGCTTACCCTTACCGTGAAACGATAGGTGCCGACCACAGGCAGCGTCACCGTGGCCTGGGCACTGTCGGGTGAGGTGAGCGCGAGCGCCGGGCCGCTCGTCTGCGTCCAGTGGTAGGAGAGCTGCCAGCTGCCGTTGGCATCGTGCGCGCCGGCGCTGAGGTGAATCAGCGTCTGCGGCAGCACCGGACCGCCGGGGCTGGCGCTCGCGCTCACCGTGGGGGCCTGGTTGCTCCCCCCGCCGTCGAGCGCCGGGTAGGCCTGCTGGTCGGGGCGGCCGAGTCCGTCATAGTGGGTGCCCTGCAGGTAGGTGTGCCCTCCGGTGGTGACCTCGCTTACGTTCGCCCGGCCCACGGTGTCGTAGCCGATGCGCCGCGTGTAGGTCACGCGCCCGTTCTCGCTCACCGTCTCCACCGCCACCCGTCCCACCCCGTCGGGGGCGGTGTCGTAGGTGGTGCTGGTGAGGCGATGGTCCGCGGGGTCGCGCACGCTGAGCACGCGCCCGAGCGCATCGTAGGTGGTGGTGATGGTCTGGCCGCGGGCATTGGTCGCGCGCGTCTGCTCGCCGTAGCCGTCGTAGCCGTAGCTCCAGTTGCCCTTGTCGGGATCGCTGAGGGTGAGTTTGTCACCAAAGCCGTCGTAGCCGGCCCGGATCGCGTTGCCCAGCGGGTCGGTCGCCCGTACCAGGTTGCCGCCCGCATCGTAGCGGTAGGTGGCCGTGCCGCCGGCGTCGTCGACCTCCACCAGGTGGCCGTTGCCCCGCCCGAGGCCATCGTAGCGGCGGGTGTAGGTGTGGGTGATGCCTCCGGCCGTGTCGGTGGTGGTAATCGCAAGCCCGTTGTAGTTCAAGGTGATCGTGCGCAGGCCGGTCGGGGCGGGTACGGTCTTGCTGGTCGGGCGGTCGAGTACGTCGTAGCCGAGGATGTGCGTGTACCCGCCGGGCGCACCGCCCGCATAGTAGGGCGTGCTGGAGCTGCGCACCCGGCCCAGCCCGTCGTAGGTGGTGTCTGTATCCACCCAGGCGCCCGCGGCAAAGCCCTGCGTGGCCTGGCGCAAGGCGTGGCCGAAGGCATCGAAGCAGGTGTAGGTGGTGGGATAGCCCGCCTGGGTCCGGCGCACGGCATAGGCGGGCGTGTTCGCGCCACCCCCGGGGCAGGCGATGCCGCCGGCGCCGGGATCCAGGTACTCGATGACAACCGGCGCGGCCCCCGGCGTCATCCCGCCGCGCTTGCGCCCGAAGGCATCGAAGGCGTACTCGGTGGTGATGCCGTTCGGATCACGCGCGCTCGTCTTGTTGCCGGTAGCGGTAGCGTAGGTGAAGGTGGCGCTCTGCCCCAGCGCATTGGTCACGCTCACCGGGAAGTAGCCGTCGGAACCGTAGCTGCTGTTCGTGGGGCGACCGGTGCCGGCGCTAACATCTTCCTGCGTGATCCGGGTGCGGTTGCCGTAGCGGTCGTAACCATAGCTCGCCTTGCGCTCCGCACGGTTGCCCTCCTGCGTGACGATCACCTCCTTGCTGGTGAGCCGTTCGTTGCCGTCGTAGCCGTAGGCGGTGGTGCGCCTCAGCGTGTCGCTCGTAGCCGGTGTGCCGTTCGCCGCCACCGCCGCATAACCGCGCGTGGTCGTGACCGTCTGCGTGGCGACGGTATCTTGCCAGCAGGCATCGGGGTTGCCCCCGTTGTAGGTGTTATGCGTGGTGGTGCTCTGCGTCGCCTGCTGGGTGGTGATAGTCCGCACCACATTGCCCGTGGGGTTGCCGCAGGCATCGACACCGCCCTGGCTCATCGTGCTGTGCAGGATTTGCACCCGGGCCACCGGGTCGTCCTGCGTCCGGCTGCCGCCCGCGGCATAAACCACGTAGCGCCTGGCACCGCCCGGCCCATACGGCCGGTTGGCCCAGGTGGACATGGATGTCGCGATGACGGCTCCCGAGCGCGCCGAGGTCTGCGAGTGAGACACCCGACCGATGTAGGGAAAATGCTGCTCGTAGGTGGTCACCGTCGTCGTGCCTTGCGCCCGGTTATCCACGGTGACGGTGCGAAATCCTTCAAAGCCACGACCCGCGACATTGTAGTACGCATCCTGGTAGGTGTAGTCGATTTTATTAACGCCTCCCACCGGGTTGGTCTCGCCGAGCGAAGCCACTACCTGCATGGTGCTGGCAAAGCGCATCTCGGGATACCCGGGTAGGTCGGTGTTGGTGCGCTTGTACACCGAGGGGTCGGAAATCGGTTTATAGGTAAAGCTGTCGGTCACCCCGAAACCATTGCGGGCCGCCGCCAGCAGATCCGGCAGCGGATCGCCCGCTCCGCCAGCGGCGAAGGAGAGCACCTTGGCGACAATCTTTGCCGGACCGGGCCCCTGCGCATAGACGCCGACAAGATCCACAAGACCATCGGCGTTGACATCGAGGCTGAGCCGCTTGGCCTCCAGATTGTGCCCGACCTGGCCCCAGTCGGTGAGCGTAATGTGGCTCCCGCTCCCCGACGGGCGGTAGAGTTCCCAGTCGTAGCCGTCATTCGCCGCCGGCGAATAGTCCTTGCGTATATCGTAGGCCTGGCATCCGGAAGGTGTCGTGACCGGACGGCCATTGCCCCGGTTGCCATCGCGGTGGCTCGCGTTCGAAAGCACGATATCCGGCGCTACGTAGGTGCGCCGGGTCGCCATCAGCAAATCCTGGCGGCCGTCGGGGTCGCGCAGCACCTGAACCTGGCCATCGAGGCGCATATCGTGGAGGTTATAAGTGGTGTGGGCCACAGCGATCCCGGTATCGTGCGGCGCGGCGAAGTGCGCATCCTGAGCACCCGTATTCAGGTAGATGAACCAATGCCAGCCGTTGGCGGTGGGCCGGGGCTCGAGGATGTCGGGGAGCGAGTCGCCGTTCACGTCCACGAGATAAATCGGAACGCTTACGCCATCGCCGTCCTTGAGGTAGGGAATGTTGGTCGGAATCGCGCTCAGGCCGCTGCCGGTGGAACGGAGCAGCACGTAGTGATCCGCGTTCGGGTAGTGAACCAGCAGGTCGCTGCGCCCGTCCGCGTCGTAGTCGAGTACCCGGACGAAATCCGCGACCGGCGCGGGAAATACTTGCGCTTGCACGTAGTGGGTGCTGTTACCGACGCCGTTCGCGAGATACACGTGCCATTTATAAACGCCGTTGCTCGGCTCGGTCTGAACGACCAGGTCGGGCTTGCCGTCGCCGTTGATATCCGCCACCTGCAGGCTCGGTCCCATCCCCCACTGAGTGAATGGCGGAACCTTGGGCCCACCGCCGAGCGCAATACCGAGATCCTTGACCTGGAAATCACCCGCGGAGGACGCATCTGTTTGGTACAAAACCTTGAGCTCCGTGGCCTGGCTCGAATCCGGGACGGCATCATAGATTAGCGGGTCGGTTCGCCCGTCGAGGTTGAAATCAAATGGCTGCAGACTCACACTCCAGGTATGATGGGCCGCCGGGCCCACGTTGAGGCCGGTGATGTTAACCGGTTTCTTATAGCCTCCACCCGGCGCCGACTTGCCGTACTGGATCGTCATCGCCTCGCGGAACCCGGCCTGCGCGTCCGTCCACATCCACATTCCAACCAGATCGCTCAGCCCGTCGCCGTTGACGTCGAACCGGCCCGGGGCTGGATACCCGGAGTAGATACACGCCTTCTCCCTGGTGGCGGTAATCGAATCGAGCGTGTGATCCACCAACCCCAGGGCAGCGGGATCCTTCGTGACGTATCTGCGCGCGTGCTCACCCTGGTAGCTGAAGGTGGTGGGGTTGAAGCAACTCCGGGCGCTGCCCTCGTAGGCACAGACCTGTACCCAGGCAAGCAGCGGACGATGCGTGGCGACGCTTTTCCTATAGCCCAGGCTGTAGTCGCGCACCTCGGTGCCACCGACCCAGGTCTTGATGTCGGTGAGCAACCGGGTGCTGGACTGCTTCATGCCCGCCAGGTAATGCACGATGTCGTTCGCGCCCACGGCAGAGCGCGACTCCCAGTCGAAGCTGACCTTGCGCCGCAGCCCCGGATTGCCGTTGCCGAGCGTATAGATGATGGCCGTCGGCCAGTTCTCACCCCCCGATTTCTCATACCCATAATCGATTTCATTGCCGTTTTTGTCCACGCTCCTGGTAAGCGACCAACTGAAGATGCTTCCATTGGGACTCAATAAATCGGCACTGTCTACTTGGCCATAGGTCAACATACGCCCGTCAGGGGCCTTGAGGGTGAAATAGGCGGGCCCATTGCCTTGGCTGCCGTGGGCGACGATCTTGGCAAACCCGTTGACCTCGGCATGGTAGATGGAGCCGTCCGCACCGTAAGTCCCCGAACTTAGCATCAACTTCGCCCCGTCGAGGCAGAAGCGATCCGTGGCGCTGAAGGTGGTGCCGGCGGTATGGCCGTCGCTGGCCTGCGTGGCCGGACAGCGATAGATGGTCGAGAGTCCGCCAAGCGACCAGCCCACCCCCTCGTGTCCGTCGCCGCCATTGCTGGAGTAGCCGAGCGAGAGCACCGGCGCCATGCCCGCGCGCCCCGGCGGCACGGCAATTCGAATCTCGTAGCCGGCCACCCCGCTGTTCACGCTCGCCTGCCCGTTCATCGCCCCGACGGCATCGCCGGTCGGTACGCCGTCGGTTGCCACCAGGTGGGGCTGCACCGAGCGGGCGCTGGCGGCTCCCGCTACGGGGCCCCCGCCCGCCGTCGTGAAGAGGTTATCGGGCGGTGCGCTGATCACCACCACCGATTGCAATCGCCCCCGCGGGCCGAAATAGGCCCGCCGATACGGTAATCCAACCTGTCGGGGCACCATCAGCAGCGTCGCGCCGGCGCCCGGCGCCGCACTCTCGGGCACCAGCAGGTAGCTCTCGCCCGACCAGTCCACCCCGTTACGCTCGCTCGGCCAACGCTGCGATACCCGCACCAGGCGCCCGGCTGCATTGGTGAGCACGACATCGACTTCCCCGCCCGGCGCGCGCGGCTGGAGCAGTACGTCGGCATGCGCATCGCCGTTGAAATCGCCCACAATGGCCAGGTGCGCCTCGGGCCGCCAATCCACCCCGAGGTAGTTTGCCGCCCAGCGCTGTACCACGTGGGTGGGCCGGATGTGCTTGTCAAAGGCAATGAGTCTGCAGCAGGCGCTCGCCCCCGTGGCCGAGGTGGAGCGCAGCAGCAACTCGTCGCGCCCCGCAGCCGCAAAGTCGCCCGCCGTCAACGCTACCCGATCCTGCGACCACGCCAGGCCGTGAAAGCCATCGCGCCACTTCGAGGCCAGGGTGCCGAATCCGCCACCGGCGCCCGCCAGGGCGACCCCGTCGCTGCCGACAAAGGTGTTGGCCTGGAGCAGCACGTCAGCGCGTCCGTCACCGTTGAAATCACCCACCACCAGGTGATGGGTGGCCTGGGAAAGATCGAGTCCCCCCAGGGTGGCCGGCAACGATATATCAGTTGGCGACAGACGGCCGTCAGCCCGTGCGAACGCGATCTGACTCGCCAGGCCGGCCGCCCCCTGCAGCAGCACGTCATCACGCCCGTCACCGTTGAAATCACCCACCACCAGGCGGTGTGCGGCCGCGTTCCAGTTCGTCCCCCCGCTCTTGTCCGCCCAGGTGGCCAGCGGGGCGCCGAAGTTGCCATCCGGATAGGCAATCAGCTCGGCCGTACCGTGCGCCCCCGGCAAGGGCTGCAAAATAATGTCGCTCCAGCCATCACCGTTGAAATCCCCCACCACCGCCTGGTGGTCCACGTAGTTGCCGGTGCCGGCATAAGCCGGTAGACCCCCCAGCAACATACCCAGCGCCAGCGCGCCAAAATGTATGCGTGGCCATCGAACCTTCACCGCTTTCCCCCTCCCGTGTTGCCGAATTCCTGTTCTTTTGGCGGAATTTAAGCACAACAAGGAAATTCCTGTCAATGCTTCTCGCCCATCTACCCGCACGATCCTTGATCCAGATCAAGTGTTCAAGCCCCTATGCCGCTAAATTCACCCGTAAGCAGGTACCCACGCGTTGCACCCTGCCCACCGATTAGCTTGGCCACGACCACAAACCGGTTAGTCCGAGTATCCACCCCGCGGGTTAGGATAAAGCGCTAAAGTGAATCGAGGAGCCCCACCATGGCATCTCGCCTGCAAGCCGATCCCGCGCCGGCGCACTGCCTGTTGCTTCAACCCGAACGCATGTTCCTGTCCGTGGAAGGTCGCATGGTGAACGAGCGGGAGGTACTGGTATGTGGGCGACGGATCGAGGCCGTCGAACCCAAGGGACAAATCGAAGTTCCGCCCGGAACCCAGGTACTCGACCTGCCCGGCCTCGCCCTGCTGCCCGGATTGATGGATCTACACAGCCATCTATTGCTTCACCCGTACCACGAAACTCCCTGGACCGAGCAGGTACTTGGCGAGCCCGAGCCCTACCGGGTGCTCCGGGCGAGCGGCCACGCCCGGGCCACGCTCAGGGCCGGATTCACGTTGTTACGCGACCTGGGTACCGAGGGGGCGGGCTACGCGGACTTATCTCTGCGCCGGGCGATCGCCGAAAGGCTCGTCCCCGGCCCGCGCCTGGTAACGGCCACGCGAGCGATCGTCGCCGCCGGCTGCTATGGCCCTGGACCCTGCGGGTTCCGGGACGATGCGGTTCTGCCCCAGGGAGCGGAACCCGTGAGCGGGGAACACGAAATCCTACGCGCGGTACGCAGCCAGGCCGGCCACGGGGCGGACTGGATCAAGGTGTACGCCGACTACCGCGTCGGCGGCTCGGACGAGGCGGTGGCAACATTCACCCCGCGGGAGCTGCAGGTGCTGGTCGAATCCGCCCATTCCCTCGCCCGCCCGGTCTCGGCCCACGCGAGCTGCGCCGAAGGCATGCGCCACGCGGTGCTCGCGGGGGTGGACAGCATCGAACACGGCTACGGCGGCACCCGGGAAGTATTCGCCCTGATGGCGGAACGCGGCATCGCCTTCCTGCCGACGCTGAGCGCCGTGGCGGCCATCGAAACCTATGCCGGTCGCTACCACCCGGCGGGCGGCAAGGCAAGTGCGCGGATGCGCCTCGCGGCCAACGCCTTCCGCCTCGCCCGCGAATGCGGTGTACGCATCGGTTGCGGCAGCGATGTCGGCGTCTTCGCGCACGGGAACAACGCCCGCGAACTCGACTGGATGGTCCGCTACGGCATGAGCCCAGCCGAGGCGCTGCGGGCCGCGACCGCGGTCAACGCGGATATCCTCGGGCGGGCGGACCTCGGGCGGATCGCGCCCGGCGCCCTCGCCGACCTGGTCGCGGTCCGGGGCGACCCCGCGCACGATATCACCACCCTGCGCCGCGTAGAACTGGTGCTGAAGGACGGGCGAATCGAGCACGGCGACCCCGCCTGAAACCCCGCAAGCATGGCGTAGTCGCGGCGGCATCCCTCCCGGCCTTCGCGATTCCGGAAAGGCCGAAGCACTCCGCCGCGCCGGCCCCGTTCCAAACCGGGGAATGAACGGGACCGGCCCGAAAATATCTAGCGCCGGCGGGTATCCGCGATCGCCCGCCGCAACCGCCGTTCACCCTGTTGCACCTGGTGCAGCAATCCGCGGAATACGGCATATTGCGCCGCCGTCGGGCGCGAATAGGCCAGCCCGATATCCGCCTGGAGATAGGCCAGGCGGGCGTAAAACTTCATCTCATGCAGCAGGTCGCCCTCACTCGAGCGAACCCCCAGTTGCACCAAGGCGCCGATCGCGCGGTCGAGCGTTGTGATCGCCTGCACTGCACGCCCCCGATTGAAGCGGTTTCGGGTGGTGAGCCGGTCACGGAGCCCGATCGCTTGGTTCAGCAATCCACCGAGCCGACTGAGCGTGTCATGAATTTTTATTTGCAGGGCGAGACGCGCCGCGAGATCGCCCGCCGTCGCCTGGATCCGCGGGTCGAGCCTGACCACCAGGGGTCGGGCCTCCCGGGTGCCGCCATACTGCAATACCACCCGGTAGGTGGCCGGCACCACCGTCGGACCCCGGTTCGAGACCGCAAGTCCCCCGGCCGCGGCCGGCGTATAGAACCCCTTCACCGCGGTGGCATCCGCATATCGAAGATTCCATTGAAAGTGGTTCATGCCCGGCATGATGGCGGTCAACTTGCGTTCGGCCGCCGCCTTCTTCTGCGCCGGTGTCAAGGCGTAGGCGGCGCGCTTGTTCTTGCCGTGCCCGGGTCGCCGCAAGTGCAGGTCAAACCGGCGGATTACCCGGCCATGGGAGCCGATGAAGGTAAGGCTGACCGGCGTCTTGCCGGTATAGCCGGTCGGGATATGAAAGAAAACCGTCGCGCCAAACGGGGGATTGGTTCCTGCCGCAGGTACCCGCTTGGCCCGCTCGCTGATGCCATAGACTTGGCTGAGCCAGGCGGTTTCAGGGGTAAAGAGCGCGGGCCGGTCCGCCGCGATGCGGGGCCCCCGGGTAAGCTGTTCGAGCAGCGCCAGGTTATCCAGGACCCAAAAGGCGCGCCCATGGGTCGCAATTACCACCTGTCCCTGGCGCACATTGATGGCCACGCCGCGCACCTGCACGAGTGGCAAGTTGAGCGTGAGCGGCCGCCAGAGGGCGCCACCGTTCAAACTCACATAAACGGTGTTCTTGGCCCCCAGCAACAGCAGCCTCGCGTCATTCGGATCCTGCTTGATGTCGAATATGTACTGGTTATCCGGCAGCCCGTTGGTAATTTCGCTCCAGTGCCGGCCGGCATCCGTGGTCTTGAATACATAGGGATGGAAATCGTCCCACATGTAGCGGCGCGCGGTGAGATAGGCCGTGTCCTTCGCCACGTGCGACGGCTCGATGGAACTGATCCGCGACCACCGGGGCAACATCGGCGGGCGCACCTCGCGCCAGTGGCGACCGCCGTCGGTCGTCACGTGCACCAGGCCATCGCTCGATCCCGCCCAGATCACTTTCCCGTCGAGCGGCGACACCGCGAGCGCGGAGATCGAGGGGTAGATCTCGGCACCCGACTGGTCCAGGTCGATCGGCCCGCCGGTCGGGCCCTCGGTGCGGGCGACGTTACGGGTGAGATCCGGGCTGATTCTGCGCCACGTCCTGCCGTGATCGTCACTCGTCATCACGTACTGCGAACCGATTAGAAGACGCTTGGAATTTACCGGTGAAAACAGGATCGGGTGGGTCCAGGCAAAACGATACTTGAGCGCCGCCGCCGTGGCCCCGTCCTGGTAATCGGGCCAGGGACTCACGCTTTGATACTGCTCGTCGGCCATGTTGTACTTAAGGAAGATGCTGTAATAGCCACTGCCGTAGGTGATCTTCGGATCGCCGGGCTGCGGCACCACGATAGTACTCTCGCCGTAGGCGACCCCGTGCCAGGCACTGAGCGGAATCAGCCCCGCCCCCGTCGCACTCGGCCCCTCGATGGAACCCTCATCCTGCTGCGCGCCATAGATATGAAACGGGAACCGGCCGTCTAGATTGACGGAATAGAACTGCCCGGTCGGTTGGTTGTGCTCGGTGCTCCAGGTCTTGCCGCCATCGGTCGATACCGTCGCCCCCCCGTCGTTGCCTTCGAGAAGGATATTCGGGTGCTCGGGGTTGATCCACACGATATGGTTGTCGCCATGCGGGGTGCGAAGCTTCCTGAACGTGCGCCCGCCGTCATGGGAGACGAAAAGCGCGCCCACCTGCGGCATATACACGGTATCGGGGTCTTGTGGATCGACGAAGATCGACATGTAGTAAAAGGCCCGCTGGCGCAACTTCCATTCCCGGTTCACCCGCTTCCAGCTCCGCCCGCCGTCGGTGGAGCGAAACACCCCACCCCCGCGCGCTTGGATCGCGGCATAGAGGATATTCGGGTTGCTGGCCGCCACGGCAAGGCCTATCTTGCCGAGAACGCCGCGCGGAAGCCCCGGGTTGCGAGACAGGTTCCGCCAGTGCCGCCCGCCGTCGGTGGTCTGGTAGATTCCGCTGCCCGGGCCGCCGCTGGAAAGCTTCCAGGGCGTGCGATAGGCCTGCCAGGCCGCGGCGTAGAGCACCTTCGGGTTGGCGGGATCCATCACCAGGTCCACCACGCCGGTCCGGTCGTTTATAAACAACACCCGGTGCCAGGTTTTCCCGCCATCGGTGGTCTTGAACACGCCGCGGTGGGGGCCGGGCTTGAACACGTGGCCCATCGAGGCGGCATAGACCACCTTCGGGTTGGCGGGATCCACCACCAGGCTCATGATCGTATGCGTACTGCGCAGCCCCGCGTAGCTCCAGTGCTTGCCCCCGTCGGTCGTCTTGTAGACCCCGTCGCCGGTGACCATGTCGCCGCGAATATCGCTCTCGCCCGTGCCGGCATAAATAATGCCGGGATTCGAGGGCGCCACGGCCAATGCGCCAATGCTCGCGCTCGAGCCCGGAAGCCGGCCGTCGGAGATATTCGTCCAGCGGATGCCATAGTCGGTGCTCTTCCAGATTCCGCCGTCCACGGCGCCCATGTAAAAGAGATTCCGCTTCCCGGGCACCCCGGCGACGGCTACCACCCGCCCGCCGATGTAAGGTCCGACGCTGCGCCAATGCAGGCCCGCAAGCAGTCTTTCCACCGGCACCCGGTTCGCCTCCCGGGCCGATGCCCAACCGGAGACCGCAACCGCACAAATTGCGAAAATCAAAAAAACAAGCCGTTGCCTACGCATCAACCAATCCTCCACCGGGGGCAACGAGCCGCCCGGGCACTGCGCCCGGGCACCGGCAAGCCCCTGCTAAAAACTCCGGCCGCTCTTTCCAGCCGTCCCGTTGGATTCTCCCCTTTGCTTGGTATCCAACCCCGCGGGGTTCCACGGCCCCAAGGGTAACACCGCCCGGTCCGTGAATCAAACCACGAAGACCCCGGTTCGTCCTTGCGATCGACCCGGGCTTGGTGTAGGTTAACCCTCGTTGATACGGGATGTGGGACATGAAAACACGACAAGTAATTTTTTCTATTCTGGCGGCCGTTATCGCCGCGGGAAGCGCCCTTGCGGCTGCGGCGGCGCCGCCCCGACCTGCCCGGCACTTTCAGTTGCAGAACCTGCGCCGCCTGGTACGTCTGTCGAGCCCGCAAATCTCGCCAAACGGAAAGTTCGTCGCGGTCATTGTCTCGCGTCCGGACTGGAACCAGGATACACGCCGGCAGTCCATCGACCTGGTTGCCGTCGCCACGGGAAAAACCCGGCCTCTTACCTACCACCGTCGAAAGCTCTCCGAGCCACGGTGGTCCCCCGACGGCACCCGTCTCGCCTTTATTGCCAAAGATCCGCAAAGCGGTAAACCCCAGGTTTTTATCATGCCGATGAACGGTGGTGACTCAAGGCGCATCACGAATACAAAAACCGGCGTGGTCGAATACGCCTGGAGCCCCGACGGCAGGCGCATTGCCTTTATCAGCGAAGATACTCCCAAGAATGAAAAGGCTCTGAAGCGGCATGATGACGCTTTCCGCGTGACGGACAACAACTACATGACCCGCCATGCCGTGCCCCCGTGGCACCTGTGGATCGTCGCGGCCGCCGGCGGCAAATCGAGGCGCTTGACCCGGGGAACCTGGAGCCTCGATACCAATCAGGATACGGTAACGCCCCTCGCCTGGAGCCCCGACGGCAAGCGCATCGCCTTTACCCGTTTCCCCGACCCCTATTACGGCAATTCCTATCGCTCCGTCATCGCCGCGGTCGATCTCGCCACCGATGTGGTCCGCCCCCTGGTGACCCAGGCAGGGGCCATGGCCCCTGCCTGGGCAGCGGACGGAGACTCCCTGGCCTACCAACGCCCGCGTAACGGAGACCTGAACAACGGCACCGCGGTCTATGTCGTCGCATCCGGCCAGCGGGCGCCCTTCGATGTTACCAGCCGGCTGGCCCGCAACATCAGCGCCTACGCCTGGTTCCCGGGCGGCTCGGCCCTGCTCCTGTCCGGGCTCGCCGGTACCCGCGGGGTGTTTTGGCGCCAACCGCTCACGGGAACGGCCGGGCGCCTGGACCTGGGCAGGGTGAACGCGACGAACCAATTCAGTGTTTCGCGTAATGGCCGCATCGCCTTCATCGGCACCACCGCGTATCATCCCGACGAATTGTACATATTGCCCTCGGCCCGGGCGCGGCCCCGTCGGTTGACCGACCTGAACGGCTTCGTCGATTCGCTGCGCCTGGGACGCGTAAGCACCGTAAACTGGACCGTCCCGGGCGGGTTCCATGAAGATGGTGTGCTGACCTACCCGGTGAACTTTCATGCCGGGCGGCGCTACCCCTTGGTCCTGGTCATCCACGGCGGGCCGGAAAGCGCCTCCATCGAGCGCTTCGACCCCCTGGTTCAGCTGCTTGCGGCACGCGGATTCCTGGTCTTTCAACCCAACTATCGCGGTAGCACCAACCTCGGCGATGCCTACCAGCACGCCATCTACCGCGACACCGGGGCGGGACCGGGCCGAGATATCATGGCCGGGTTGAAGCGGGTGGAAAGCCGCGGCATCGTGGAGCGGAGCCGAATCGGCGTTTCGGGCTGGTCCTACGGCGGCTATATGACCTCGTGGTTGAACGGAAACTACCCCGGCGCCTGGAAGGCCGCGGTCGAGGGTGCGGCCCTGAATGACTGGGTCATGGACTACACCATCGCCTTCTACCAGCATGGCGATCTGTACTTTTTCGGGGGCTCGCCCTGGGTTCAAAAGTACCGGAAGATCTGGCGCACGCAATCACCGATCGCCTATGCCGCCAACGTCAAGGCCCCGACCCTGATCATGGGAGACCAGGGTGATCCCAACGTGCCAATCGTCAACAGCTACGAGATGTTTCATGCGCTCCAGGATAATGGCGTCACCACCGAATTCTATGTCTATCCCGTCGATACCCACTTTCCCCACGATATCGTGCGCCGAACCGACGTGTACCGGCGCTGGATCGAGTGGCTGACAAAATATCTCAAGCCCCGAGTCGGGCCCACAAGCCGCCATCACTCCATCCCGGATTAAGGTTTTCGCCGAGCCGGCCTAGGGGCGAAGCCCAGCAGGCTCGGCAGCGGGGGCTTCAATTCGCCAATCCCCCCGCTTCGACGTGCCGGCTCCGGTAGCGCGAGACCGCGACACCACGCAGGGAATGGTCGGGGGGAAGCCCCGCCTTGCGCTTCAGATGCGCCAAGAACCGCCGCGGATCGGGCAATTCCGCCCAGACTTCGGGGAGAAAAGTGCCCCGCCCGCGGGCATGAGCCAGAATGAGTCCATCCACCCCCGGCCGAAGCCGCCGCAGCAGGTCTTCTTCGTCATCAAAGGGCAGCGGTTCGGGTGGGGTTAGAACCGAAACGGAAACCCGAAGTCGAGGCAATTCGGCCGGGACGACCGGCGTAAAACGGGGATCGTGCCGGGCGGCGGCCCAGGCGTTGTAGGCGATATCCCTGGCGAGGGGCCGACGCGCTTCGAGAGACCCGATGCAGCCGCGCAGTTCACCGTCTTGCTTCAGGGTCACGAAACAGGCCCCATCCGCGGCGAGTATCGCCGGTAATTGCAGCGGGTTCACCTCGAACACACGCCCCTTGCGCACGGCGTATTCCACACCCCGGCGGGCCAGCCGGGCAATCGCCGCCTCATCCGCTTCAGTCAAGTCGCCAGGCACCATACCCCACCACCTGCCCGCGGGGCCCCGCGGTATCGCCGGAGTTGCGCAGATCGAGCCGGCGGATGCGCCCCCCCTGCTCCCGCGCCACACTCAATAACCCGTTTAGAGGGAGAAACCCGCAGGCCTGCTCCGAACCGATCGACTCGGGTTCCAGGGCCTCGATGGCCCGCGCGGTGGCCGCATCCAAGCGCCGTGCGGTGGCCCAGTCGTGATAGTGACTGAGGTCGGTACTGATCACCACCAGGGTATCGGGATCCCACGCCGCCTCGATCACGGCGGCCACCTCGGCGGGACGGGCATCGCCGACCACGAGCGGGGTCAGCGTGCAGCGATCACCCAGGGTGCATTGCAGAAACGGCAATTGAACCTCGAGGCTATGCTCCCTGGCATGGGGTGCATCGTTACGGATGACAAAAGGCAGTGTTTCGAGCTTACGGCCCAGTCCGGCGTCCAGGGCGACCCGGCCCAGCGGAGTCGAGAAGGCTTCGCCGGCCGGCAACGCAAGACCACGAAACCAGACATGATGCGAGGGGCCAAGCAGCAAGACGCGACGATACCGATCGCGCCCGGCGACTATCCGGGCGTAGGCCCGGGCGGCCACCGGGCCGGAGTAGATGTACCCGGCGTGGGGGACGACGATGGCCCGCGGCGGGATGCCGACCTGCCGCGACGTGGGTTGTTCCGCCTCGGCCGCGGCCAAATAGTCCCGCACCGAGGCCGCGAGTACGTCGGGCGAGGCCGGATAAAACGTCCCGGCGACGGCCGGGGGACGGATGCGGGCTTGATGGGTGCCGGCAACCATAAAGATGCACCGATGATGACCTGGTTCTTTACATGAAATGGTGACATAGGGACCGGGTTTCAAGGCCGGCGGCTTGTCCGGGCGGAGGAGATAGCCTTGCATAATCCGTGCTCAACCCCCATTCTTGAACCAGTGAAACCCGGCATCTTGCCATGACCACGACCCGCGAACATATCGACTCCACGACGGTTGCCACCGAGTACTGGCACCGCCTGTCCGACGGGCGGGTGCAGTGTGATGTTTGCCCCAGATACTGCAAGCTGCACGAAGGCCAGCGGGGCCTGTGCTTCGTGCGCCAGAACCTCGCCTCACGCATCGTACTGACCAGCTACGGGCGTTCTTCGGGATTTTGTATCGATCCGATCGAGAAGAAACCGCTCAACCATTTCCTGCCCGGTACCCCGGTACTATCCTTCGGCACCGCCGGGTGCAACCTGGCCTGCAAATTCTGCCAGAACTGGGACATGAGCAAGGCGCGCGACATGGATCGGCTGCTCGATCGCGCGGAGCCGTCCGCCCTTGCCGCGGCGGCAAAGCATTTTGGTGCACGCTCGATCGCCTATACCTACAACGACCCCACGATCTTTCTCGAATACGCCGCGGACACGGCTATCGCCGCACGCGCGCACGGGATCCGTTCGGTTGCGGTGACGGCCGGATACATTACCCCCCAACCCCGGCGTGAACTCTTTGCCCACATGGATGCGGCCAACATCGACCTGAAAAGCTTCAACGAAGAGTTCTACCGCCGCATCTGTGGCGGCCGGCTCGCTCCGGTACTCGAAACCCTCGAGTACATCAAGCATCAGACCACCTGCTGGCTGGAGATCACCACCCTGCTCATACCAGGCCACAATGACAGCGGCAGCGAACTCGAGGCGATGAGCCGCTGGGTGCGGGAGCACCTCGGCCCCGATGTACCCTGGCACTTCAGCGCCTTTCATCCCGACTGGAAAATGCCCGACGTGCCGTCGACACCACCGCAGACGTTACGCCTCGCCCGGCGCATCGCCCGGGAAGCGGGCATGCGCTACGTCTATACCGGCAACGTGCATGACCCCGAGGGGGAAAGCACCTATTGCCACGGCTGTGGTCGCCGGCTGATCGGTCGCGACCGGTACCGGATCACCGCATGGGCACTCACCGCGGATTCGCGCTGCCCGGATTGCGGCGCCGCCCTGCCCGGCGTGTTCGAGCCCCGTCCGGGCAACTGGGGTGCCCGCCGGTTGCCCGTGCACCTCGCGGCCTGAGTCCCTCAGCCCCGTATCCAGCCCCGGGCGATGACCGGGGCCAAGAGTCGTCGATAAATGTCCTCGCCCCACCGCGTTACCGGCTCCCCTCCAACGCGCCAGCCGACGGCGGTGATAAGCGCGGCCAATGTTCCGACTACGAAAGCCCCGAGGATATCGAAAGGCCAGTGCACCCCGACGAAGATCCGTGCCCAGCCGACCACCACGGCCGACAGAGTAAAGCCCGCTCCCCAGGTCCGCCAATCCCGGCGTAACAACAAAGTCACGGCCAGGGCCGTGAGCACCGTAACATGATCACTGGGGAAGGCGCTGTTCGGAGCATGAGCCAACAGGGTACGCCCGAGATGCAGCATAAAGGGCCGCGGCTCGAACAGAAATAGGCCGATCAGTTGGTTGATCCCCACTCCCAGCCAGATGGCGACAAAGGCCGCGAGCAGGCCGGAACGCCTTTGCGAACGGCCCCACAGCCAGGCCGCCGCCAGGAATACCGGTACGAGGTAAATTAACCCGACGGCGCCGGCGATCCCCAGGATGTCGATCCAGCCCGGGGCGTGCGGACCGGCATTGAGCAGGTGAAACCAGGCGCGATCCAGAGAACCGTCATCGAAGTACATCATTCAATAATCCCGGCTGAACCTTGAGCGGTATTCGCCCCGGCCCGCTCCATTGCGTATGCGTAGCGGGTGTGTGGCGGGGATGAAAAGCGAATTTCAATAGGCCCGGGTACCACCACCGCGCCACGACATGATACCCGCTGCTGCAGACCCCGAACATTACTCCGCCACCCCGCCGCGAACCACCCGGGCCGGACGGACGTGCCGCGCGACACCAACCACCTCGAGCATGCCCCGCAGGTAATCCCAATGGGACACGAGAGCCGGCCGTTCTGCCGGGGCGAACTCGGGACGGAACGCGGTGAGCTCATCCAGAGCCTACCCATCACCTGCCGCATCCGCAGACACGCTCTGATCGGTGTGCTTCGCGGCTCGGGCGCTACAGGCGCACGATGTCAAGGCACTCACTCCGCGGGTATGCAAGTCTCGTTTTACCTCCGTTCCGCCGCGATCGGATTTCTATGGATCGGGGCAATAACGGCGTCGTTTGAACGCTTGCTTTCTTGTTAGAATACCTAAAGAAATCATGACCGAAAGACCCAATACGGCTGCATTTATCCCGGCCTCAAAGGGGAAAGTTTGAAAATCATCGAGGAGTTTATAAAAAGAGAATCGACGGCCGGGCTGGTGCTGATCCTCGTCACCGTCATGGCGCTTGCTTTGCAGAACAGTCCTCTCGCGGCATGGTATGGAAGTTTTCTCCACACCCCGGTCGAGATCCGCTTCGGCGCTTTGCAGATCGCCAAGCCGCTACTGCTTTGGGTCAACGACGGCCTGATGGCGGTCTTTTTCTTCCTGATCGGACTCGAGCTCAAGCGCGAAGTGATGGAGGGACATCTCTCATCGATCCGCCAGGTCGCCCTTCCGGGGATCGCGGCACTGGGCGGGATGGTGGTTCCCGCACTCGTATTTATCATCTTCAACCAAGGTGAATCGTTTGCAATGAACGGCTGGGCCATTCCGACGGCGACCGATATCGCCTTTGCCCTGGGCATTCTATCCCTGCTCGGGAAGCGTATTCCGGTCTCCCTGAAAATATTTCTGATGGCGCTTGCCATCATTGACGATCTGGGGGCCATTATCATCATTGCACTTTTCTATACGGGCGACCTCTCGGTGCTCTCGATCGCGATCGCAGCGGCGGCGCTGGCGCTACTTTTTGCCATGAACCGGATGGGAGTCGCCAAGAAGTCCGCCTATATTCTCGTGGGGATCGTACTCTGGATCAGCGTGCTCAAGTCGGGGGTTCATGCGACCCTCGCAGGCGTAGCGCTCGCATTCCTGATTCCCCTCAACTCCAAGGATAAAAGGGGGAGAACGTTCTCGATAGCAAAAGAGATGGAACATGACCTCCACTACTGGGTGGCTTTTATGATTTTACCGCTCTTCGCATTCGTCAATGCCGGGGTGGACCTGGCGGGAATTTCGCTCAAGCAGATGCTCGGTCCCGTTCCGATGGGGATCATGCTGGGCCTCTTTATCGGCAAACAGCTCGGCGTCTTCGGTTTCAGCTGGGTTGCGATCCGGTTTAAATTGGCAAGCCTGCCCGCAGGGAGCAGTTGGAGGCAACTCTACGGGGTGGCGGTATTGACGGGGATCGGTTTCACGATGAGCCTTTTCGTCGACTCGCTGGCTTATAACGACAGCCAAGTCTATTATTTTGCCGACAAGCTGGCAATCTTACTCGGGTCATTCCTCTCCGGGATCGCCGGCTACATGGTACTGAAGGGGAGCAAGCCCGCCTCCTAGCAAGGCCGGCCAAAATCTATTGTGGTTACTCGGTAGAGGTGCCCGTCAAGCAAAGATGGCGCGCCCGGCAGGATTCGAACCTGCGACCCACGGCTTAGAAGGCCGTTGCTCTATCCATCTGAGCTACGGGCGCAGCGTACAGATAGGCATTTTAACCCAGACATATTGCAAGGCTTAACCGGCCAGGATTTGCTCGTCCGGGCCATAAACAGCGTCTTGAATCCGTGTTATCTCATCCCGAGCTTTGGCCGCCTTCTCGAATTCCAGACCGCGTGCATACCGATACATCTCCTTCTCCAGCGCCTCAAGTCGCTTTTTCCGTTCATTTTTAGTCATGTGTATGTATTTAGCATTTTGCTCTGAAACCTCGGATAAATGAGCAGATTTTTGCCCATGGTAAGACGATTCCATGACGTCCTGCACGGCCTTATGTATGCCTTGAGGCGTAATATCGTATTTTTTATTGTAGGCCTCCTGAATAGCACGACGGCGTTGCGTCTCCTCCATTGCGCGACGCATGGAACGGGTGATCTTGTCGGCATAAAGAATGACGGTTCCGCGTTCATTGCGTGCCGTACGCCCCATGGTCTGAATCAGGGAACCCTCGGATCGCAGAAATCCCTCCTTGTCGGCATCCAGGATGGCAACCAGGGAAACTTCCGGAATATCAAGTCCTTCCCGCAGGAGATTAATTCCTACCAGGCAATCATATTCACCTAACCGCAAGGCCCGGATCAGTTCGGATCGTTCAACGGTATCGATGTCGGCATGCAGATACCGGGCGCGGGCGCCGTGCTCATTCAGGTACTCCGTCAGATCCTCGGCCATGCGCTTGGTCAAGGTGGTCACCAATACCCGATCCCCCCGATCCGCCCGCTCACGAACCTCGGAGAGCAGATCCTCGACCTGATGTGCAGCGGGATGAACTTTTACAACGGGATCCACCAACCCGGTGGGACGAACCAACTGTTCCACCACCTGCCCCGCCACCTCGAGCTCGTACGCGGCGGGAGTCGCGGAAACGTAAATTGTCTGCGGCGCAAGACGCTCGAACTCGTCGAAACTGAGCGGCCGGTTATCCAGCGCGGAACACAGGCGAAATCCGTATTCAACCAGGGTTTGCTTGCGGGACCGGTCACCGCGATACATTCCGTGCAACTGCGGGATGGTTACATGGCTTTCGTCGATAAACAGCAGGGCATCATCCGCGAGATAATCGAACAGGCAGGGCGGCGGTTCACCGGGTTCGCGCCCAGACAGGTGCCGGGAGTAGTTTTCGATCCCCGTGCAGTACCCAATCTCAAGAATCATCTCCATGTCGAAGCGGGTACGCTGCTCGAGCCGCTGGGCCTCGACCAGCTTGTTGGCGGCCCGCAACTGCTCCAACCGCTCGGAAAGTTCAACCCGGATCTTGTCCACGGCGGCCAGCAACTTCTCTCGCGGGGTCACGTAGTGGGTTCGCGGATAAACCGTCAACCGGGGCACCCGCCGCAGCAGATCGCCGGTCAAGGGGTCAAACCAGGAAAGCGATTCCACCATGTCATCGAAAAGCTCAATACGAATCGCCTCACGCTCACTCTCGGCGGGAAACACGTCGATGACATCGCCTCGAACTCGATAAGTACCGGAGCGAAAATCCATCTCATTGCGGGTGTATTGCAGTTCGGCAAGCCGGCGCAGGATCTCCCGTTGCTCGATTCTGTCCCCGCGATCCAGGTGCAGTACCATGCCAAGGTAAAGCGCGGGATCTCCCAGGCCATATATGGCCGATACCGTGGCCACGACAATCACATCGTGCCGCTCCAGGATGGCCTTGGTGGCCGAGAGGCGCATCTGCTCGATGTGTTGGTTGATCGAGGCATCTTTTTCGATATACGTGTCGGAAGCCGCCACATAGGCTTCCGGCTGATAATAATCGTAATAGGAAACAAAATACTCGACGGCATTATGGGGGAAATAGGATCGCAATTCCCCATAGAGTTGTGCCGCCAGGGTCTTGTTAGGGGCCAACACCAAAGCGGGACGATCCAGCTCGGCAATTACATTCGCCAGGGTGAACGTCTTGCCGGATCCGGTGACTCCCAACAATACCTGGTGCGCGAACCCCTCCTTGACCCCGCGCAATAAAGCGGCGATGGCACGGGGCTGGTCTCCCGCCGGACGGTAGTCGGATACCAGCTCGAAATGTTGAGTCATATTTCCTTGGCTGTAAATCTGAGGATACAAGAAAAGCGGGTTGCCCCCGGATGAAATTTACATACAGGATTCCCGGAACCTGTCGGACCTGGGAATAATCTACTGCGCTGAAGGGATAGCGGGCAGAACATCTCCGGTTCCTCGTTGCGCAGGCCCGTCATGCGCCCTGAAATCGGAAATATCTTGCCCCCTTTTCCTACCCGATTCGCCACGATTTCCCCGGCCCACAAGGAGCGGATCCCAGGCTATTTATATTACTTTAGTACCTTTGATTAAGGTGACGCCAGGATTATTGATTCTTAAAACGGTAGGCTACAATAACCCTTTGTAAAATTTCTCCTTGGAGGATCGCTTTGTGAATTCAGCCGCCCGGCGTTTATCCGCCATAACCCCTTCACCAACACTCGCGATCAGCGCCAAGGCCAAAAATTTACAGGCGGCCGGCATTGAAGTCCTGAATCTTTCCGCCGGTGAACCGGACTTCGATACCCCGGAACATATTCGCGCGGCCGCCGTGGCCGCACTGGCGCGTGGCGAGACACATTATACGGCCACAGATGGAACCGCAGAACTTAAATCCGCCATTTTATCCAAGTTGAAACGGGAAAACGGCCTCGAATATGCTCTCGATGAGATCATTGCCAGCAGCGGCGCCAAACAGTCACTATTCAACCTGTGCCTGGCCCTGCTGAATCCGGGTGACGAAGTATTGATCCCCGCCCCCCACTGGGTATCCTACCCCGCCATGGCACACATTGCCCAAGCCAAGCCATGCATCATCGATTGCCCCCAGCGGCAGGGTTTCAAGCTGGATAGCGGGTCGCTCGAAGCGGCGATTACTCCAAAAACCCGGCTATTGATCCTCAACAGCCCCAACAACCCGAGCGGAGCCTGTTATACCGCCGAAGAACTCGCCGCGCTCGGGGAAGTGCTGCGCCGACACGAAAAAATCCTTATCGCCAGCGATGATATCTACGAACACCTGCTCTATACCAACGATACCTTCGTCAACATAGCGATGGTTGTGCCTGAACTGAAACCTCGTTGCATCATCATCAACGGCGTCTCCAAAGCCTACGCCATGACGGGCTGGCGACTCGGCTACGCCGCCGGTCCCGCTTGGCTCATCGGAGCCATGAAGAAGATTCAGTCCCATAGCACCTCAAACCCCTCCAGCCTGTCCCAGGCGGGTGCGCTCGCGGCCCTGAACGGAACGCAGGACTGCGTGGCCGAGATGCGGACGGTATTCTCCCGTCGCCGGGACCATTTCATTTCCGGCCTGGATCGAATCAAGGGCCTGTCCTGCCCGCCCCCGGCAGGCGCCTTTTATGCCTTCGTCGATTGCAGCACTGCCATCGCCGCCCGTGACCTTGAAAATGACGTGGCCTTTGCCACATGGTTATTGGAGGACTTGCGAATCGCCGCCGTTCCCGGCAGTGCCTTTGGGACCGCCAATCACATCCGCTTCTCTTATGCCTGCGCCGAGCCCACCCTAGACGCCACCCTGGAACGCCTGGGCCGGGCACTCGGGAGACGCTGACCGCGGGCCACCCATGCGAGTGTTTCCCCACTTCGATCGGAGCCCGGGCTATCCAAATCGGTGTTAACCTGGAAATCCCGGAATGATTGAATTGCCCATGGACACCTCCCGTTCAACTATCTCCCAGGCCACCCAGTTACTTGAAAAACAACAACAAAGAAGTATTGAGCTTCGGGCAAGCCCGGCCCGGGAGCGCCTGGAACGCATTGCCCGGTTAGCGAGTGCGGTGCGCTCGGAGGCCGACGCCCTACGAGCGGCCCTGCATGATGACCTGGGCAAACCCGCCCCGGAATCCGATCTGACCGAGCTGTTCCCGGTTCTGCAGGAAGCCCGTTACCTTGCCAGGCATCTGCGTCGCTGGATGAGAAATCGCCATGTGATGCCCACAGCGGCAACCCTGGGCACCCGGGCCCGGGTGCGTTATGAACCTCGTGGGACCAGCCTGATTATTTCGCCCTGGAATTATCCCGTCAACCTGACCCTGATTCCGGTACTGGATGCCTTTGCGGCCGGTTGTCCGGTAATCGTAAAACCTTCCGAATTTACGCCGGCCACCTCGGCCTGCCTACGCCGTCTGATCAACTCGAATTTTCCCCCTGAAGACGCGATGAGCATTGAAGGTGGAGTCGAAACAGCCAAGGGTCTGCTGGATCTGCCTTTTGAACACTTCTTTTATACCGGCGGTGGCCGGGTGGCCGGGGAAATTATGCGCGCCGCGGCCCGGAACCTGGCTTCCGTCACCCTGGAACTCGGCGGTAAATCGCCTACCGTCATCGATCAAAGTGCAGACCTGTCCCGGGCGGCCCGCATCCTGACCTGGGCCAAATTTGCCAATGCCGGGCAAACCTGTATCGCTCCGGATTATGTTTATGTTCATGCCGCGATCGCCGTAGACTTCCAAAAAGCCCTGCTCGAAGAGATCGCCCGGGTTTGGGGCTCCGAGCCGGCTATCCGGCGCAATAATACCGATTATTGCCGCATCGTCAGCACCCGCCACACGCAGCGCCTCACCGAACTGCTCGCAGACGCCCGGTCCCGGGGCGCCCGGCTCCTTTTCGGTGGCGAGGCCGATCCCGCCAAGCGATACATCGAACCCACCGTTGTGTGGAACCCGCCCGCCGGCAGCCAGTTAATGCAAGAAGAAATCTTTGGCCCTATTCTTCCGCTGCTCCCCTTTCAGGACGATGAAGAGGTGATCGCCGCAATCAATTCCCGGCCTAAGCCACTGGCCTTGTACATCTATGCCCGGGATCGGAAATTCATTCGCCGTATTATTGGCTCAACCTCGTCGGGCGGCGTGGTCATCAACCATTCCATGCTGCACGTTCTCCACGAGCGTTTGCCGTTCGGCGGCGTGGGCGCGAGCGGCCTGGGCAGCTACCACGGGTTTTACGGGTTCCGGGCCTTCTCGCACGAACGCGCGATACTCGAAGACAAATTCTCGCCCAGCCGTATCCTGTTTCCTCCCTATACCTCACTGCCCCGGCGCGCCATTGCCCTATTACTCAAGGTGCTAGGATAAATTTCCACTCCCCAGGTGGCGGCCCGGTGCACCGAGCCGGGCCGAGACCGACGTCAATGTTCACCGGCTCATGGAGCACACCCCAGCCGCGACGCGGCGCCCGCGACACCCTCCCGATCTCCCCGGACAGGATCATTGCGCCGGGTCGGCGTGCCCGGCTCTCCCGATCATATCCCCAGGAACCCGGGGTTTGCGGGCAACCAGATAAGCCTGGCCACGCAGCCCCCGGCTGCAATCTCCGGTTCCTCCCTCCTCGCGGTAGATCAAGGGGGTGAGCCGGGCATAAAGCCCCAGCAGCTCGCCGGGTTCGAGGCACCACTGACGCTGTCGCGGTCCGTATTCAGAATCGGTTGCCTCGACCGTCCAGCTCTGGTAATACAACAATCCGCCCGGGCGCAAACCCGCAATAATGGCGGGCACCAGGGAACGCTCAAGAAAATAACCGACCACGATAATATCGAACTGTTCCGGCTCCGGCGGCTGAAGCACGACATCGCGCACCGCGGCATGAACATGCACCGCCTCGGCCGCGGCCAGCGCCTGTAATCGATCGATCGCCGCCGCCGCACTGTCCCAGGCGTAAACCTCCAGGCCCCGGCTTGCCAGTAGGCGCGCATTGGCCCCAAGGCCACAGGCAAGGTCGAGGGCGAGCCCATGGCGTGGGAGAAGATAAGAGTAGTAACGTAAAACACGCAATGCCCGCCGGGCCGAGGCGAACGAGGAGGCCATGCGGCGGTACCGCGCTTCCCAATCCGGTTCTACCGCCATTATCACCGCCTCCTGGAAGCCACGGACAAGCCGGCCATCATCCTGCCATTTTATTTACGCCCCCGTATGCCAGTAAAAACCCGGACCCCGGCGCCACGGCCATTAACCCCGGTTCCTTCCAGTGGCGGCGGGCCCGCTAGAACTCCCGTTCTTCCAGGGCCATCAAGGAACCTGCACCCGTGCGGATCTCCCGAATCCGGAACTGTGCTTCCGGAAGCAGTCGGGCGTAATAGAAGCGCGCCGTGGCCAACTTGGAGCGGTAAACAGGATCGGCTTCGCCGGCCTCGATCCGATCCATTGCAACCCGCGCCATCCGGGCCCAGAACCAGGCAAAAACCACGTGTCCGATAACGCGAAGGAAAGGCGTTGCGGCGGCACCGACCTCTTCGGGATCCTGCATCGCCTTGCGGCCGATTTCAACGGTCAGCTTATGCACCTCCCCCAAAAGTTCGGCCAGGGGATCAACGAATTCCCGCATGGCCGGACGCTCGGACTGAGCCTGGATAAAGCCCTGAATCAGGCCGCCAAGCTTGATCAGCTTTCTCCCTTGGTCGGCAAGTACCTTGCGCGCCAGAAGATCGAGTGCTTGCACGGTATTGGTACCCTCGTAGATCATATTAATCCGGGCATCGCGCACGAACTGCTCCATCCCGTTTTCCGTGATGTAACCATGCCCGCCGAATACCTGCATGGCGAGCGTAGTCGATTCATAGCCGTTATCGGTAATGAATCCTTTGAGCACCGGCGTCAGCAAGGAAACCAGATCGGCGGCCTCCCGCCGCGCTTGCTCATCGGGGTGCCGCTGCTCGATGTCGATGTTGAGCCCAATCCAGTAGGTAAAGGCACGCGCAGCCTCGATGTAGGCCTTCTGGGTCAGCAACATACGACGCACATCGGGATGCACGATGATCGGGTCGGCGGGCTTGTCCGGTGCCTTGGGCCCAGAGAGCGAACGCATCTGCAACCGCTCGCGGGCATAGGCCCGCGCATTTTGATAGGCCGCCTCGGCCAGGCCCAACGATTGCATCCCGACGCCGATGCGGGCGCCGTTCATCATCACGAACATGGCATTCAACCCGCGGTTGGGTTCACCCACCATCCAACCCTGGGCCCCATCGAGATTAATCACACAGGTAGCATTTCCGTGGATGCCCATCTTGTGTTCAATCGAACCGCATTGCACCGCATTGCGCTCTCCAACCCGTCCCGCGGCATCGGGAATGAACTTCGGCACCACGAACATGGAGATGCCCTTAGTTCCGGGCGGGGCGTCGGGAAGACGCGCCAGCACCAGGTGCACGATATTCTCCGCCATGTCGTGTTCCCCGGCGGAGATAAATATCTTGGTTCCGGTGAGGCGATAACCGCCGCCGGGATCGGCCACGGCACGGGTCTTGACCAGCCCGAGATCCGTGCCGCAATGAGCCTCGGTCAAACACATGGTACCGGTCCACTCACCCGCTACAAGCCGGGGCAAATAGACCTGCTTCTGCTCCGGAGTTCCGTGCGCAATCAAGGCCTCGTAGGCACCATGTGACAGCCCGGGATACATGGTCCAGGCCTGATTGGCGGAATTGAACATTTCCATGACTGCGGTATTGACAAGTTCCGGCAAGCCCTGCCCGCCATACTCGGGATCACAAGACAATGACGGCCACCCCGTTTCGACATACCGCCGGTAGGCCTCCTTGAAACCGGTTGGCGTCGTGACGACACCATCCTTGAAAGTACAGCCCTCTCGATCCCCCACCTGGTTGAGCGGAAAAACCACCTCCGAAGCAAATTTACCGGCCTCTTCAAGGATTGCATCGAGAGTAATGGCATCGAGATCGGCATGCGCCGGAATGGATTTCAACCCCCGCTCGACCTGGAGCAGATCATGCAAAACGAACTGGATATCATTAAAAGGCGGGGTATATTGAGGCATGTTCTTCTCCTGTACTCTATTACTGAAAGACAAGTATTACATAAGTATTAAACCAATATTAAACCAATAGTTTTTTGCTATAAACAGAATCCCTATCCCGGATCCGACAGCCTCTGAGAATACTGATCCGCTGCCATATTTGCCGGCATGGCGCTGCTACAGAATCACGCAAGCGTTACTATCCGCCGCCCGAGCCGCAGTCCGTGCAGCTCTCCTCTGCGACCGCTTGTGCGACCAGCAGGGCCAGATGCCGTTGGTGCAGGTGTTGATAGGCCGCGCCCCGAAGGGTTCCGTTGCGGGCGACCTCGGCGTGTATGGCCTCGTGGGCCTGGT
>Ga0256829_1000765_pt1 | contig 29388 bp, 31 predicted proteins | sample 131447metaG_FD_185979 | JGI IMG/M metagenome (GOLD analysis project Ga0256829, IMG submission 185979) | Hydrothermal vent microbial communities from Lau Basin, Pacific Ocean - 131-447 | ecosystem: Environmental > Aquatic > Marine > Hydrothermal vents | place: Pacific Ocean: Lau Basin | collected... | reverse complement strand
TATGTGCCTCAGATTCCCTAGAACAACTACTTTCTATTTTTGGTTTAAATATACTAAACATAATTTATCCTTTATTTTGAACTTCCACACTTACTTGCACCGCATTTTCCGGCTCCGCACTTACCACCACCACACTTGCTTTTACCCTTTACACTCGGTAAATCTTTTATGTGTTTAGCTACCTTAATTCCTTGAACTTTATGTACGCCTGTCTCATCTTTATACCCTATAGGTTTATAACCAGTTGTTCCAATAGCATTCATTATCTCTTTGACATTTGTTTTGCTCTTATCATAACTGACTACTGCATTTTTTTTATCCACCGATGCTTTTATGCTAATGACACCATTGACATCACCACCAACTTTTTCAACCGTTGCTTCACATGCCCTACAAGTCATTCCTTCGATATTTATGACTTTTTTCAACAGGTTTTTTTTCTCTACCAAAACTGTTTTTGGTTTATCACTTTTAATAAGATACTCGCCCCAGTAAGGAAATGAGAGCATTACTGCTGCAAAAACAGTAATGATTGCTAAAAATGTTTTAGAGTACCAAAATGAGACCTTTCCCTCTTCATCAGAATCACAAGCACATTCAATCTCAGCTTTTTTCGGTTTTAACTTATCCCACCATGCATAAGCCAATACTACAATAGTCAAGGCTATAAGGTAGGGTCGAAATGGTTCCATCCATGAAAAACTCGAAGCCAATCCAGTTGAACCCGCAAGCACTGCAAGCACTGGTGTAACACAACATAAAGAGGCTCCAATTGCCGCTAAAGCACCTGTAATAATTTTTTTATCTGCCATGATTTATCCTTTTATGAGACGTTCAAGTCTCTCTTTTTCTTTTGGGTTAAGAAAATAAAATATTGTCATTCCCTCACGCTTATTTAAAAGCAGTCCTCCATCTTTGAGTTTTCTAAGATGCTGAGAAATAGGAGACTGATTCATTTCCAAGATGTCCGCTAAATCACAAACACACATACGCTCAAACTCTAAAAAAAGGCGAACAATCTTTAACCTTACATCATTACCAAGTAGCGAAAATATCTTCGACTGCGTCAATAAATCAGCTTCATTTTTTACAAGACATGCCTTTGCATCTTTTATTAAATCAGCATCAACACTAAGTCTGCAACAACTGTTTTCATCTTTCATTTTTATTCCTTTAATAGTATATTAGTATATTCTAATATACTTGTCAAGTTTTATATTATAATTTTACACAAACTAAACACACAAAAAAGTTATACTTTCCATAACAAACAACAAAGGACTTAAAAATGAAAACTTTAACAAAAATCTTTCTTGCAATGATTTTAGGCGTTAGCCTCGCTCATGCAGCAGCATATTCTAAAGATGCAAAATTTAGAACAACACAGGTGCATATTACTGCGGATAAACCGCTTACAACCGGTTCAAATACTTTTGTGATTACAATTAAAAAAAATGGTACGGTGATTCATGATGCAAAAGTTGCGCTCAAAGCGTTTATGCCTGCAATGCCGGGAATGCCTGCTATGAGCTCAAAAGTAAATGCAACAAACCTTGGAAATGGAACATATAAAGCAACGCTCAATCTTGCAATGAGCGGAACTTGGCAACTACATATTTTTATTACACCTACAAAAGGTAAAAGATCTCGTGTAAAAACAACACTCAATTTTTAGAATCGACGACACAAGGCTTGAAGGAGCACTATTATGAAAGATGTAACACGAAGAAAATTTGTGCAAGGCACTATTATTTCAGGGTTTGCCCTCTCCGGCATAAACCTAAGTGCTGATACAAATACTGCGAAGACAACACTCAGACAAAAAACAACAGAGCTAAGCGGTACAGAATTTCATCTCAGTATTGATAAAACACTTGTCAATGTAACAGGAAACAATTCTTTTGCCACAGCTGTTAATTCAATGCTTGCGGGCCCTACTCTTAGGTGGAGAGAGGGTGATACGATAACTCTACATGTAACAAATAATTTAAGTGAATCTTCTTCTATCCATTGGCATGGTATTATTCTCCCCTTTCAAATGGATGGAGTTCCGGGTATCAGTTACGATGGCATTGCACCGGGAGAGACATTTACATATACATTTACCGTCCAGCAAAACGGAACATTTTGGTACCATTCTCATTCAGGATTTCAAGAACAAACTGGTGTATATGGAGCTATTGTCATTGAGCCTAAAGAGAAAGAACCTTATGAGTACGATAAAGATTATGTTGTTGTTTTATCTGATTATTCTGATGAAAAACCTGCAAATATTTATAGAAAGCTCAAACTCTTTCCCGATTATTACAACTTCAATCAAAGAACAGTCGGAGATTTTTTTTCTGAAGTTAAAGAAAAAGGTTTTTTAGAAGCTTTCAAAGAACGTGAGATGTGGAATAAGATGCGTATGTCAGACAGAGATATTTCTGATGTCACAGGATACACCTACACCTTTTTAATGAATGGCCAAAACCCTGCCACACGTTTTCAAGCCCTTTTTCAAAATGGTGACAAAATCAGACTTCGTTTTATTAACGCTGCATCTATGACATTTTTTGATGTACGTATTCCCGGTCTAAAAATAAAAGTTATTGCTGCTGACGGTAATTATGTACAACCTGTAGATGTCGATGAATTTCGAATCGGCGTTGCTGAAACCTATGATGTTATAGTCGAGCCAGAAGATGACAAAGCCTATGCTCTGTTTGCCCAAAGTATAGATAGAAGCGGATATGCTCTTGGAAATCTTTCAACAGATAAAAATGTTTTAGCAGATATTCCCAAGATTGATAAAAAGCAAGCATTGACACTTGCAGATATGGGTATGAGTAAAAATATGGCATCAATGAAACACATGAATATGGACAATATGAAAGACATGGATATGTCAAACATGAAAAAGCCTATTCCTATTACCAAATTACCGATAAAATGGGATGTTGGGACTACTATGCGAGCTATGAATCCTCAGTACAGGCTCGATGATCCGGGAGTCGGACTGCGTAACAACGGTAGAAAAGTATTATGTTATTCAGATTTACGTTCCCTTGCCTCAACGAAAGAAGAGAGATACCCAGACAGAGAAATCATACTACACCTCACGGGAAATATGGAACGCTACATGTGGTCTATCAATGGTATAAAGTACTCCGAAGCACAGCCACTTGAATTTCACTACGGTGAAAGGCTAAGAGTAACATACATTAATGATACTATGATGAATCATCCAATGCATTTGCATGGAATGTGGAGTGATTTGGAAACTGGAGATGACAATCATTTAGTAAAAAAACACACAATTATCTCACAACCGGGTTCAAAAATTAGTTTTCGCATCAATGTTGATGCAAAAGGTGCGTGGGCATATCACTGCCACTTACTCTATCATATGACAGATATGTTTAGAAAAGTCGTGGTGTCATAAGGAGAATATGATGAAAAATTTATTACTAAAATTAACACTCTTAACATCTATGGCAACGGCATCCTTTGCAGGTGGAGGCGGAGATATTTTACGTGCCAGTTTTATCGCTGATAGTTTAGAATATCAATTTAACAATGATAAAACACTCTATTGGGATACATATGGCTATATTGGTTATGATTTAAATAAAATCTATATTTACAGCGAAGGAGAAAAAGCTAAAGGGGTACAAGCAGAAAGTCAAAATCAGTTGCTTTACTCCCGTGCTATTGCTCCTTTTTGGGATGTTCAGGCAGGTATTGATTATGATAAAGCAAACAATAACACTAAAAACTGGGGCGTATTAGCACTCTCCGGCCTTGCTCCTTACTTTTTTGAGACACGTGCAGCCTTACTTTTTAGTGATGACGGAAACATAGGGCTACGCTTAGATTTAGAATATGAAGCACTCATTACCCAAAAACTCATACTTACACCAAAATTTGAACTTGACGCATACTCTAAAGATGATCCAAAAATGCAATATGGCTCTGGAATTTCCAACATAACTCTAGGTGCACGACTTAGATATGAAATAAAAAGAGAATTTGCACCCTATATCGGCGTAGAGTGGAGTAAAAATTATGGTAAAACAGATACATACAATCCTTTCAATGAAACATATATAACAACTGGAATTAGGATGTGGTTTTAGTGTAGTACCTCACAAACTCTCCACAAACTTTCACTATACTTTTACAAACAAGAAAAAAGGATAGATTATGATTTACAAAACACATACAAATACTCCTCTTGAAACAGTAAAAGCACAACTAGAAGATAAAGCAAAAATATTGGGATTTGGTGTTTTAGGGTCTTATGATTTTCAAAAGATACTTAAAAGTAAAGGTTTTGAACTTAATACACAAATTACCGTGTATGAGATTTGCAACCCTCCTGCTGCCAATATGGCACTGAATGCAATTGCTGACATTTCTGTTTATCTTCCATGCAGAATCTCGATTTATGAACAAAATGGAGTAACAGTTTTAGCAACAATCGGTATGGAAGATATATTAGATGCCGTAGATGTAGATGATGAATTTAAACAACATATGAGCGAGATTTTCAATAATCTACGCGCTCTTATGAATGCTCTTTAAAGGAAATTATGATGAATGATTATGGAATGCACAGTTGGGGATTTGGTATGGGATTTGGCTGGATTATACCGCTGCTTTTTATTTTTGCTCTTTTTTATTTTATTAATAGTAACAAAGATAAAGAATCGGCAGAAGATATTTTAGACAGAAAGTATGCAAACGGCGAAATAGACGAGGAAGAGTATAAACAAAAAAAAGAAAATTTAAAACACTAAAGTGGGAGATTTATTATGAAAACCGAAGAAGAAAATATTTATTGTATAGATGATTCTTGTGAACTTGGAGATACTTTTTATACCTGTCCAATGCACCCGGAAATTCATCAAAACCATCCTGGAAATTGCCCAAAATGTGGTATGAGACTCGAAAAAGAGGTCGAAGCACTTCCAACAGTTACAACACAATATACCTGCCCTATGCATCCAGAAATCATTCGAGATGAACCGGGAGACTGTCCGAAATGTGGTATGCATTTAGAGCCGATTACAGTTCAAGCAGAAGAGAAGAATGAAGAGCTTGATGATATGAGCCGTCGTTTTTGGGTCAGTACAGTTTTATCCATTCCTCTTTTTACATTAGCCATGGTAAATGATATAACACCACAGTATATTCCATCATTTCTTTCAGCTCAAATGATACAATGGATACAGTTTTTCCTTGCATCTCCCGTCGTCCTTTGGGGAGGCTGGCCTTTTTATGTCAAAGGCTATCAATCTATAAAAACGTGGAATTTAAATATGTTCACTCTTATTTCAATGGGTGTAAGTGCTGCTTATATTTATAGTATCGTCGCACTTTTATTACCTGAAATTTTTCCACAGCTTATGCAGACAAAAGATGGTATAGTCCATGTTTATTTTGAAGCAGCTGCTGTTATTACGGCTCTGGTTCTCTTAGGACAAGTACTTGAACTTCGAGCAAGGAGCAAAACAAATACAGCGATAAAAACATTACTTAACCTTGCACCTAAACAAGCACATAGAATTATAGATGCAGAAGGTAACGAAGAAGATGTAAATCTTGAACTCATTCACACAGATGATAAACTCAGAGTAAAACCAGGAGAAAAAATCCCTGTTGACGGTGTTGTAGTGGAAGGACAAAGCAACATTGATGAATCTATGATAACAGGTGAACCAGTTTTAGTTCAAAAAACAGAAGGTGATGCCCTCATTGGTGCAACCATAAATAAAAATTCAACACTAATTATGCGAGCGACAAAAGTAGGAAGTGATACAATGCTTGCACAAATTGTACAAATGGTAGCACAGGCTCAACGCTCTCGTGCACCTATTCAGCAGTTAGCAGATACTGTTTCTAGTTACTTTGTTCCAGCCGTTGTACTCTCAGCAATACTTGCTTTTATTGGCTGGTGGTTTTTTGGACCAGCACCACAACTTGCTTATGCCATTGTTGCCGCAGTTTCTGTTCTTATTATTGCTTGCCCTTGTGCTTTAGGTTTGGCAACACCAATTTCAATTATGGTAGGAACTGGGCGTGCGGCACTTTCAGGAATTCTTATAAAAGATGCAAAAACACTTGAACGTATGGAAAAAATAGATACTCTTGTCGTCGATAAAACAGGAACCCTGACACTTGGAAAACCAAAAGTTACAGATTTCCTTGTCAGCGAAGGCTTTGACACTGATAAACTTATACAATATGCTGCTTCAATTGAGAGAGCCAGTGAACATCCACTTGCACAATCTGTTATAGAATATGCAAAAGCATCAAATATTTCACTTCTACATGTAGAAAATTTTGAAGCCATTCCAGGCAAAGGTGTTATTGCAAATATAGACAATAAAACCATTCTTTTAGGGAGTGAGCCTTTCTTGCAAGAACAAGACATTTCTATAAATGATATAAAAGTAACAGCAGATGCCATGAGAAATGATGCAAAAGGTATTATTTTTATGGCTATTGACAATAAATATTGTGCAATTATTGCTATTGAAGATCCAATCAAAGAAACTTCTGTCGAAGCTGTGCAGACACTCAGCGAGGAAGGCATAACAGTAGTTATGCTTAGTGGAGATAATAAATTTACAGCAAATGCTGTTGCAAAAAAACTTGGTATTTCTAAAGTTTATGCCAATGTCCTTCCCGATGGGAAAGCCGATGTTATAAAAGAGTTGCAAAAACAAGGAGCACTCGTAGCAATGGCAGGGGATGGAATTAACGATGCACCCGCACTAGCACAGGCAGATGTCGGTATAGCTATGGGGACAGGAACAGATGTAGCTATTGAGAGTGCTGGTGTTACATTAATAAAAGGAGACTTACTCGGTATTGTAAAAGTACTCAAACTCTCTCGTGCCACTATGAAAAATATTAGACAAAATCTCTTTTTTGCATTTATTTATAACAGTGCAGGTATCCCAGTAGCCGCGGGAGTTCTTTACCCAGTCTTTGGAATTGTACTCTCACCGATTATTGCCGCAGCAGCTATGAGTTTTTCTTCCGTATCTGTTATAACAAACGCTCTGCGTTTAAAAAATACAAAACTCTAAAAGGAATGCTGTGAAAAATATATATGTTATAACATCTTCGTTATTGTTAGTTTTGTTTGTTAGTGCTTGTAGTGATGAAAAGAAAGTCTCTAAATCTTCTGCACCAGGTATGAAATGCGGTGCAGGAAAGTGTGGAGCAAATATGTTTGATGGGAATGCTGCTTTAGCAAAAAAGAAAAAAAATATACTTTTGCAAATGCGAAAAAATGACCCAAGAATAGATTGTGTTAAAAAGGCAAGAACAACAAAAGCAACCTACGATTGTGTACGAGACCCAAAAACAAATATAATGACACTCAAATGCGGAAATGGCAAATGTGGTACAGCCATGAAAGAGCCAAAACCAGTTATGAAATGTGGAACAGGTAAGTGTGGTTCTTCTATGAAATAGTCCTTAATCAAGGACTATTTTTTCTTTAAAACCGACAATGTGGGCATCAAGCCCCAACTTCTTCTTGAGCACTTTTTTAAAAACTTTTTGTGATTCATACTCTCCATGAACCAAAAAGACTTTTTTGAGTTTTTTTATCTTAGATATCCACTCTAAAATTCCATCTTGGTCAGCATGTGCTGAAAAACCATTTATGGTATGAATGGAAGATTTAACAATAATGTCTTCTCCAAAAATATTTATCCATTTTGTTCCTTCGACTATTTCACGACCCAATGTTCCTTGTGCCTGAAAACCAACAAATACAACGGCATTTCGTTTATCCCAGATTCTATGCTTAAAATGGTGTGTAATTCGTCCACCGTTACACATACCGCTTCCTGCAATGATAATTGCACGGCTTTTAATATCATTAATACCTTTAGACGCTTCTGGTGTTTCTGTATAAATCAACGAATCAAAATTAAAAACTGTTCCATCTTCTTTTACGTTCTTTTGACATTTATTTGTAAGTTCTTGTGCATAACTTCTATAAACGGCTGTTGCTTTTGTTGCCATAGGAGAGTCTAAAAATACTTTACATTTTGGGAGTTCACCGCTTGCATGCATTTCACGCAAAAGACACAAGAGTTCCTGCGTTCGCTCAACCGCAAAAGAAGGAATAAGCACATTCCCCTTGTTTTCTAATGTTTTTATAACTACTTTTTTAAATTCCTTAATGGTTAAATCAATTGATTGATGTTCTCTATTTCCATAAGTTGTTTCAACATACAAAGCCTGTGAAGCATCACATTTATCAAGATTTGGCATAACAAGACCATTATTATTACCAATATCCCCAGAAAATACTATAGTATGAGAATCTCCCTTCTCCATATAAGAGAGTTCTATAAAAGCAGAACCCAGTATATGCCCGGCATTTCGATATATAAAACTGATTCCCTCACATATGTCATAATACTTATCATACTCCGGATTTACCCATTCAATACCCTGAAATGTTTTATCTACATCCAAAGGTTCGTACAGAGGTTTTGAAAGTTTTGTTTCTCGCCCTTTACGTAATGCTTTTCTATAACGTGTTTGGAAATCTTCACTCATTATCTTAGCACTGTCCATCAAAATTATTTGTGCCAAATCCATTGTGGCTGCAGTAGCATAAATTTTTCCTTTGAATCCTTCTTTTACAAGCTTGGGAATACGACCAACATGATCGAGATGCGCATGAGTCACTAAAAGGTAGTCTATACTTGCAGGTTCAAAATAAAATGCTTCTTCATTTTTATTTTCATCTTCTCCTTGAAACATACCGCAATCTATCATTATTTTTACACCGTCGACTTTAAACACATGACACGAACCAGTAACTTCCTTTGTTGCACCATAAGACTTTACACTTGCCATTTTAACCCCTTTAGTTTCATCAATTTAAAACATTATACGCCTATTTTCATTAATTTGAAAGAAAAGTTATTTATCTACTTTAGGAATAAATTCCAATACAGTTGCATTAATACAAAATCTTTTCCGACCATCAGGCAGAGGAAAAACATGTCCCAAATGAATACCACTTTTTTTTGCAATAATTTCAATCCTATGCATGCCGTAACTGTTGTCTTCTCTTTGTATAGTACTGCCATCAACTGCTTTATAAAAGCTCAGCCATCCCGTACCAGAATGAAATCTATCTCGAGTATCAAATAAAACTTCTCCGCTCAATTTATCGACAAACACTCCATCTGGCGTATTTTTAAAGATATCATACTGTTTGCAAAAACGGTTATCTGTTCCTTGATTAAATGCTACTCTGTAGGCTTCTGAGCCTTTGCCAAGTTTAAAATTGCCCACTGCTTTATAAAATTCTTTTTCATTCATAAATCCAATATGACTTGAAACTTCCTTCCCATCCTGCATAAAAAGTATCGTGGGAGTAGCATATAATTTTGTTTTGATGTCAAATCCACGTAAATTACTCGCCAAAACTATTCGCATCGGCAGTTTTCCTTTATATTTCTTAGCTACTTGTGCATCAAATTTTTCACAATAAGGGCAAAAATTGGGACTTTTTATAACTAAAATTTCTTTGCCTCCAAGCGGTGTGACAACAATTTGCTTAGTTTTCTCTTTTGTAAACTTTACCCCGGTTGCATGGTTGGGGCAGTAACCATTTGGATTTTTCTGCAAATAATCTTGATGGTACGATTCCGCCATATAGAAATGTTTCAATGGTTTTATCTCTGTTGTTATAGCGCCATAACCATTTTTTGTAAGTAGCTTTTGATACTCTTTTTCTGTTATATAAGCAATTTTTTCTTGTTTAGGTGTTGTGTAGAAGATGGCACTTCTGTAATTATTGCCTATATCATTCCCCTGACCGTTGAGCTGTGTAGGATTATGCAGCTCCCAAAAAGATTGAATAAGTGTTTTTGCATCTGTTTTAGAATTATCATAAACAACTTTCACAGACTCAGTATAGTTAACTATTCTCTTACCATCTTTTGTATAGCGGTTTTGTAATACCTTTTCATAAGTCGGATTAGCATAATTACCTCCAGCATAGCCTGACTCAGCACTGACAACACCCTTCATATGTTCAAAATGCTTTTCAACACCCCAAAAACAGCCTGCTGCAAATACAATTGAAACTATCATCATTTTTCCTTTACACTAATTGTGCCTTAATAACATCTGCAATACGAAATGAGTTCGCATAAATCGTCCATGTATAAGGAACGCTTCCACCTGTTGGCATAAATGAAGCATCTGAAACATAAAGATTGTCCAAATCATGGGCTTTACAGTTTTTATCAAGAACTGATTTTGTGGCATCAGTGCCAAATCTACATCCACCGGCCACAAGGTTTGGAGGCGGTGCGGCAGAAATATCATAAGATATCTCTTCACAACCGAGTTTTTCTAATACTTTAACACTTTTTTTTGCCAAATACTCTCCGACTTCCAAATCATGCGGATGTCCGTAGAGATTAATGACACCCACGGGTACACCATACTTATCTTTGACTTTTTCATCCACACCGACAAAACATTTATCTGTAGGCAGCCAGTCGTTAAATACTTCAAAGGTAAGCATCCTTGATGTTGTCAACCGTTTATGCAGTTTGTCTTTGAGTGCATCACCCCATAAAAGATTTCCATTTTCATCATACACTTCTCGCATCACACGTGAAATAAGATTTTGATGCTCGAACAAAAAGTCTACTGTTCCACCTTTGTATTTTTTACCCTTATCTTTATAATCATACCATTCCTGCAAAGAACGGTTAAAAAAGACACCGACTTGCATCAGTTCTTCTTGCTGTTTCTGCGTTAACTTTTCAAAAACAAAACGGCCACTTCCAGTACCTCCAGCAGAAAATATCAAATTTTTTCCCAGTTCTCCACTTGAATTTGCAAGCCCATTTGGAAAATATTTGTTTTTAGAGTTTAATAGCAGTCTTGAACTCTCAATAGCTTGAGCTGAGAGCACAAAAATCTTTGCCTGCACAGAGTGCCTAATGCCATGACTTGTGTAGTAGTATGCCCGTGTGACTTTTTTATCGTTACTTTCAAGTTTATATACAAAAGCATCCGTAATAATTTTTGCATTACATTTTTGAAGCAAAGCAGCACGTCCGCTTCCCTTTGCCCCACTTGCACAACCATAACTTCCACAAAAATTAGAATAATAACAGCCATTACGTCCAAGTCCATTTTGCGATAATATTGCACGAGGAGTGGGAATAAATTCATAATTCAATTCTTTACAGGCCACATCAAACCATTTTGTTGCACCGTTTGTCTGTAGTTCAGGATAAGGAAAGTCAGCACTTGAACGCGGTTCTTGTTGCTTATGCTTTACAATTTTACCACTCACACCAACAACTTTTTCAACCTTGTCATAATAAGGTTCTAAATCTTCATAGCTAATGGGCCAATCTACAACATTAGCCCCTTTTATTTCACCATAAACACTTTTAAGCTTAAAATCATTCGGTTTAAGTCTGTGAAAATATCCACTCATAAGATTTGAAGAACCACCTACAAGCGAACCATTCCAAAAATTCCAACCTGATTTTTCACCGTCATAACGAGTAAATGTACCATCTGCTTTATACTCGTTAATAATATGTTTTTGTTCATTCAAAGGCGGGGTAAACATATCTCGTCGTGTAACCCCTATCTCATCTTTATTAAAATCACTTTCGGTATAATTTTCACCTTTTTCCAAAACAACAACATTAAATCCTGCATTTGCAAGCTCGTACGCTATAGGTGAGCCGCCGGCTCCACTGCCGATTATACATACATCATACATTATAAAAAAGCCTTTTTAGGACGAGGTTGTCCACCTTGAAAATTCAACCATTTCCATCCTGCCTCATGATTATTTCCACCATATACAGGGTCACCAAGCATTGCTTCAAACATATAATTCATAACATCATATACAAAACTATCCCCCCACTCTATCTGCGTAACATACTCAAGTACTTTTTGTCTCTGCGGTGAAGAGAGTTTTGTATATGTTCTTTTATACATCTTCAGAGCCTCTTCATTCAACCATTTTACACCATTTTTTAAAAAAGTCTTATCCTTCTCACTTATGCGAGGATGACTAAAAACAATGTACATGTAAGAATTTGTTGTAATACCCAAGTGCCGTGCCTCTGGAAATAAATCTTTATGCATCACACTTATTGTATCTATCGGAGTTGTAATACCAAACAGACTACACCCATCCATCAAAAAAACAGCACTTGACAAAAAGCCGGCTTTTAAAAAAGTTCTCCGAGAACGTAAATTCACTATCATACCAACATCACCTAGTCTTTAAAAAGTTTATCAAAAAATGATTCTTCTTTTTTACTTTCATCCACAATTTTACGCTCATCCACAAAATCAGGATCACCTTTTTCAAGCATACTTTTTGAAGGTTTTTTTATATGTTTTTTAGGCTTTTTTTCTTTTATAAAACCATTATTTGTTGTGCGAGCCGCACCATGAGGGATACACATAACATCCTCCTTTTCTTCTAATACAATTATTATACTCAAAATCTGTGCAACAATTGTGTAATAAAATCAAAATCATTGAGGAGCATAACTGCCTATTCCTGGCCAAAAGCTACAAAAATCAAATAATTTTCATGATATGCTATAATACAAATAAGAGAGAAGCGTGTATGTTAGCTATAAAATAATCAAAATAAAGTATGTCAATTTGTGATACGGTTAAGTTTAACAAATCATTTTTGATAAAATCAAATAAAAAGTTAGTTTAAAATGAAAAACATTAAATTTATGGATTTTTGTGCTGGAATTGGTGGTGGTAGAATTGGGCTAGAAAACTTAGGTATGGCATGCCTTGGTTTTAGTGAAATCGACAAAGATGCAGAGGTAACATATAAACATTTTTTTGGTGAAAACGAAAAAAACTATGGTGATTTAATGAAAATAAATCCTAATTATTTACCAGATTTTGATTTTATGATTGGTGGTTTTCCTTGTCAAACATTTTCTATTATTGGCACGAGGTGTGGACTAGAAGATGAGGCACGAGGACAAGTTATTTATGGCTTGGTAAAAATATTAAAAGCTAAAAATGTAAAATACTTTATTTTAGAGAATGTAAAAGGTTTAATCAATCATGATAAAGGTAAAACATTAAAAACTGTTTTAGAATTATTAGATAATGCAGGGTATACAGTATATCATAAACTCTTAAATAGCTTAAATTTTGGTGTGCCTCAAATGAGAGAACGAATCTATTTTGTTGGAGTACAAAAAAATTTAATTGATGATAATTTTAAATATGAATTTCCCAAAGAATATAGTGGAGAAAATAAATCTTTGCAAGATTGTTTAATTGATGATGAAGAATTAACTTTTGATGAGAGACTATCATCATATCAAACTTTTTTAAAATATTTAGACAATAAGTATAATAAAAATAAATACAAAATAAATGACCTTTTATCAAAAGAATATACCGTCATAGATACAAGACAATCTGATTTAAGAATTTATTATGAAAAAACTCCCACGTTAAGAAGAGGACGACATGGACTATTATATGTTAAAAATGGTAAATTTAAAAAATTGTCTGGATATGAAGCTTTATTATTGCAAAACTTTCCAAAAAAATATGCTAATAAAGTAAAAGGTAAAATATCAAATTCTAAACTTTTACAACAATCAGGTAATGCAATGACATCGACTGTAATAGAAGAGATTAGTAGAAATTTGATGAAATCAGTAGGAGCAATACAATGACAGAAAAAGAAATATTAATAAATAGAGGTTCAACAACTGCTAAAAATGGTTTTAAAAATGAAGATTTTACAGTAGCGGAATTTAATAATTGGGAAAATAGCGAGCTTGCAGGGCTTTGGCTAAAAGCCATGGATTATGATTTAACAGATATTGAAAGTGTACAAGCTACAAAAGTTAAAGGCTCATTTAAGGCTGATATACAAGTAGAAATAAAAATTGAGATAAAATTAAAAAGTTTAACTGATATTCAGAACCTGCAAGTAAAACTTGTATCAAATCCAAAAGGATTTAATCAAATTGATAAAAGATGGTTAAAAAGTTATAATGAACTTTGGAATATTCCAAGTGATGTGTATGAACTATTGCAATATTTTACAGGAGAGAAAAAACCTAAAATTGTTACTTCAAGAGATGAAAGAAGAATGTTTGCTGATGAATTTTTAGAAGATGAACAACAACTATTATTAAAATTTTTCAATGACAATAAAATATTAATTGTAAATGATATTTTAAAAGGTAGAGGTAAATTTTCTGCTGAATGGATGTTAGTAATTCTAAAATTAAAAGATACAAACACTATTAATTGGGCATTAGAGCCAATAAATAAAGTCTTAAATCATTTTGGAAATGGAGAAATTAATATAACACCTAGAGGTAGTTTTAAAATTGGAAATATTACCATACAAAGAAAAGGTGGAGACAACGGAAGAGAAACAGCAAATATGTTGCAATTTAAAATTAATCCAGCAGAGTTAATAGATAAACATAGGAAAGAAATAAAATTAAAAAAGACGAATACATAATTCTCTCTTTTGTGATATACTTCAAGCATAAAGACATAGGATTGTGATAATGTTCAAACAAACATGTAATATGACGAATAAAGAATCATATATTCGTGCAACTCTTGCTGCTTTATTAATGTTATATGCTTTTTTAAGCCACTCCTTTTTTTTAGGAATTGTTGCTGGTGTCATTTTTTACACTGCCTATACAAAATTTTGTTTTATCTACCATTTTTTTAAGATTAATAATAAATTCGGCATAAAAAACTACTACACTTCTCTTCTCCCAAAATACAGGAAGAGTCCTGTTTTTATATTTGATAAAAATGGAAAAATTGTTTTTGCAAATAAATCTTCTCGAAGTAAGCTATCTGAAATAAATAATTTTTCAGATTTAGATATACATAATATAGATGAATTGATACAAAACAATATTACTGATACCACATCCTATCGATCTAATGATACAATCTACCAAGTTGAACTGACAGGAGTCAAAAGCGAGAAACTCTTACTTGCCCATTTTAATAATGTAACAAAATTAGTCAAACTTAATATAGAGATTGAAGAGACGCAAAAAGAAATCATCTATGCCATGGGCGAGATTGGAGAAACACGTTCAAAAGAGACAGGCAATCATGTAAAAAGAGTTGCCCTTTACTCGAAAGAGCTTGCTCTTTTATACGGATTAGAACAAAACGAGGCCGAACTTATTCATATGGCAAGTCCTATGCACGATATAGGAAAAGTCGGTATTGCTGATGCGATTTTAAATGCTCCTAGAAAATTAACAAAAGAAGAGTTTGAAGTGATGAAAACACATGCTCAACTTGGGTATGATATGTTAAAACACTCAAAAAAACCCATTTTACAGGCAGCGGCTATTGTGGCGGGAGAACATCATGAAAAGTGGGATGGTTCTGGTTATCCACAAGGTCTTAAAGGCGAATCAATTCATATTTACGGTCGTATTACCGCCATTGCAGATGTATTTGACGCACTTGGAAGCGAAAGAGTTTATAAAAAAGCATGGGAATTGGAAAAAATCCTCGAACTTTTTAAAGAGCAGAGTGGCAAACATTTTGATCCAACACTTGTAGAACTTTTTTTAGATAATCTCTCTATTTTTACAGATATAAGAGATCGTTTTCAAGACACATAAACAAAACTCATTTTAAATTATTTTATTGCTTGTCTCTTTTTTTATTTTTGATGAAATATTTTGAATTGACTCCGTAATACTGCCTGCATCCACAGCAATTTCTAAATTGATACTATTAAACTTCCCTATATCAACAACAAGTTCATCAATCTGCCTAATCTCTTTTGTTTGCCGTGTAATATCATCTCCAATATCCACAATGGATTGTGCTAAAGTCCCTACATTTACATTAATATCAGAGAGACTTTTTTGTGTTTTTTCTGCAAGTTTTCGTACCTCGTCAGCTACAACAGCGAAGCCTCTTCCATGTTCTCCTGCACGTGCTGCTTCAATTGCTGCATTAAGTGCCAATAAATTAGTTTGTTCGGCAATTTCTGAAATAATTTGTACGACTGATTTGATATCTTCTGATTGTGATGCCATTTGCATTGATTGTTCTGATGTATTTTCCAAACTTGCACTGATATTTGCTATTGCTTGTGGTACAGCTTCTAAAGAGCGGGATTGTTCTTCTACTGTTTGTGTTAATTTTGATGTAAAAGTTGTAAGTTCTATAGAATTATTTGCTAGAAAATCAGCATCATTTATATTTTGAGAAATCATAGATACTATAACATCTGCCATTTCATTTATACCTTTTTCCATATCTGCATGAGCAGGATAAATCCTTTGAGAAAAATCATATCTACTAAAACTATGTAAGACATCTCTTAACTTATTAATATCAGAGCCTACATTGGTAGAAATCACATCCAACATATTGTTAAATACATTTTTTAACTCTTGCAAAGACGTATCAGTTGTATTTTTCGTAATTCTCTTATCAAACAAACCATTTTTTGCCTCTTGTACAACATTTTTAATCTCTTCAAGCAACAATTTATTTTCTTCTAGCATATCTTCTGTTTTTGCAATATTCTCATTCACTAAAAATGCCATTTGACCTATTTCATCTTCACTTTCAACGTTTATTAATTCTGCTTTTACACGTTCTTTATTGATATATTTAAAAAAGTTTAAAAGACCTGTTTTAAAACTATTTATAGAGGTAGTAATTTCTTTAGAAATAACAAAAACAAATATAATGCTTAGGATGGTAATAATTACTAATAAGCTAATACTAGATAAAAAAACACTTTTCTCTACACTTATCGCATGTTGGAAAAAGGTCTCTGCCTTGTTGTCTGCAAAACTAACAAGATAAGACATCTTTGTGTTCATAAGTTGAACATATTTAGCCCCTTTATTACGAGTAATATCCGCAGCTTTTTCTTTTTCACCTCTGCTGAGTGAAGCAATTACCTCATCTCGTATCGGTTTCCATTTAATAAAAATTTGTTTTGCTTCTTCAAGTTTATTTGTATCACCCAAAAATCTTTCTTCTAAAATATGAAAAGATTTTAAAGTCTTCTCTTGGGCTCTTTGTATCGCTTCTTGTGCCTCTTTTATTTGTGTATTGTTATTTGCCAAAACAATATCTTTCATCCAACGCTGTATAAGCACAATCTCATAATTAATATCTCGAACTGCATTACTAACCGCTAAAGGATGTTTATATAACTGCTCCGTTAAAGATGATAAAGTTTTCATTTGACTTAAAGAATAAACGTTTAAACCGATAAACATAACAACTAAAATTGTAAAACCGATACCGATTTTTTTACCCAAATTTATATTTTTAAATGCTTTCATTTTTTAATAGCCTTTGAATTTCTTGTGGAATGTCATCGCGAATAACACTCTCAACGCTTATGGATTTCCCTTCATTATCGACAGTTACAAAAGTAAATACCGCATTTGTAACTTCATACTCTTCATGAGATTCCTTACAACGAACCATCATGCTCACCTCAATTTGTATGGAAGTGTTCCCGATTTTTACTACTTCAGTATAAACGGTAAAAATATCGCCATTTTTGACAGGTTTTAAAAAATGTAAATCCGTCACAGAAACGGTTACTGCAGTAGAGGTGACAATATCTTCAACAGCAATAGAAGCTGCTTTATCCATTTTTGCCATAATCCAGCCACCAAAAACAGTTCCTGCATGATTTAAATCTGTAGGGTATGTTCTTCCTCTAAGTGCAATTTGTTTCATGTATATTTCCTAATCTACTACAGATGCTTCAAAATAATGTTCAACATTCATATATGTTTTACCGGTAGTATCTTTAAACATAAGATGGCTTTTGTTAATTTTAGCTATATGATTGACTCCCATAATCGCAAGTAAATTTCGCATACCAAAAAGTAATTGTCCATGATATGAAGCAACATTTCTAGCTTTTTTCTCTATTAAAAAGGAGGCTCTTTTTTTCTTGTCTTGCGTTGCTAAACCTACTGGGCAAGCACGTCCATGTGCTCCAGCACATTCACGTGCACGTATACAACCTGCACTCATCATAAATGCCCTTGCAATACCTACATAATCTGCGCCCAAACCAAAAAGAACGATGGCATCATCAGGTGTCAATACTTTTTCACTTGCAATGAGTTTAATTTGTTCTCTTACTCCGACAGCTTTGAGTGCTTTATCTACAATATAAAGTGCTTTTGATAGTGTCATTCCAACTGTCATCATCATTTCCAACGGTGCAGCACCACTTCCACCATCACCACCATCTATGGTAATAAAATCAGGGTACGCTTCAGAGCCTGCATCTAAACGTTCTTTGATGAGCTGTGCATATTCATCAAATGCTTCTTGAGATGAAATAACTATTTTTACACCGACCGGTTTTTGTGAAAGTTTTTTTAACCTTCCCATAAAGTCAAATAACTCTTCTAAATTATGTGCAAAAGGAAATTGATTCGGACTAAATAAATTTTTATGTGCTTCCACACCACGATAATAGGCAATTTCCTCACTGACCTTAGAAGCAAGTAACTTTCCACCTGTTTGTTTCGCACCTTGTGCCATTTTTATTTCTGTCATTTTGCAAAAACGCATAGTTTTTTCATAACGCTCTTCACAAAAATTTCCATCTTTATCTCGTACCCCATATAAACCACTCCCCATTTGAAAAATGATGTCAGGCATATCATCGGGTACATGAGAAGGAAATGTAGATAATGGAGCATCCCAGTTGACTCTATAAAAAACCAACTCACATTTATCAAATAAATAGCTGTCAGGAGCAGCAGTTGTCACAACCATATGTTTATATACTTTTTGTGCTACAGCTCCATTAAGAAAAATCTTTACCAGTTTATAAATACTTTTTGCAAAAAAAGTTCCCTCTTGTATTTCAAAAAATTTGCACTCTCTTGTATATTTATGTGTATAAAAAAAGTTTGAAGTAAGACTACCTTCTCCAGTATTTATAGGAAATTTTCCAATGTATGCCCCTTTGGTAAAGGCACGGGTTCCTTCGGGAGAGATAGCTCCATCACTCATAGCACTTCGTCCCAATACCGACCTTGTGGTAAATGGGTTGGCAGATTTTTCTCCAAAAGTAACACTAAAATCATCACTTACATCTTCAGTATTTAAAACACAATTAGCATTTTTTATGGAAATTCTTGCATTTTTTTGTGGTTGTCCCGGAGAAAAAGAGGCATAAGCAATTTTTCGTTGGGCCGAATCATACACCCATCTTACTTTATCAAAAGATTCATAAAATTTTTCATCACCAAAGTATTGACGCATGGGGTCCCGAAGTGCGTAAAAAAAATACCTCATTCTGCCAATAAGCGGATAATTAATTAAAAGTTGATTTTCTCTTTGAATATATTTATCATAGATAAACACAATAATAGCCATAAGTACAAAAACTGCAACTATTGCTTTAAACAGAAATACTAGAATAGGAAAATGTAATTCTCCTAATTCATGTGTAAAAAGAGCTAGTGCTTCCATAACTTAATTTTTCTCACCAAAAATAAGTCTATCTAATGAAAACTTCCCTGCACCATGTGAGAAGAATACTAATAAAAATGCCATATAATAGAGTGGAATTTCAAATCCATTATCACCTGCAGAAAAGCCATTATGTAAATGTACTGTAACAATGGCCACTATCATAATGACTGTTAAAGGTATAGAAATCAATCTCGTAAACAAACCTAAAACAAGAAAAACTACACCAGTAATTTCCGTAGTTGCAGCCATATAAGCATTGAGCGTAGGAAAAGGAATCCCCATAGAACCAAACCACTCGGCAACCGACTTCATATCATTCCACTTCATCATTGCCGGTTCATAAAAACCGTATGCCACTAGTAATCTTGCAAAGAGCAGACTTAACGACTTTGCATACTCGCTCAAACGTGAAAATTCAAGATAAACGTTTTTAATACCCATAATAAACTCCTTAAGTTTCATAAAAGTATTGTATCTCTATTTTGTGTAGCAAGTGTGTAATAAGTGCCTGACCATAATAAATATCATAATTCAATGAAGAAAGAAAACATAAGATACAAGGCGAAAATTCGCAGGAGCTACTAGTAGCTTCAAGGATTTTCAACGAAGTAGATTGTGTTTTCTTTCTTCACCCAAAGGGCAACACTTAAAAGGCTTATCTTCTTCGTTAAACTTAGGCTAACGATACTAGTATCGCCAACCAAAGTTTGCCTTGAATCTAAACCTTTTAAGTATTGTTGAATATGACATTTATTATGGTCAGGCACTTATATGCTTATGCTATACTTCAGAAAAAAAAGAGTCATAATGAAGAAAATATTTTTACTGTCCTTGTTAGTAAATTCTCTCTTTGCATCAAAAGTTTCATTTGAAGTTTTAGGCTCAGGCGGTCCAGAAATAGATGGTAGAGCAAGCACTTCATATATTTTGTGGATAGATAATAAAGCAAGGCTGATTGTAGATATGGGAAGTGGTTCTATGCTACGATTTGAGCAAAGCAAGGCAAAACTCGAAGATCTCGAAGCAGTAGTACTTACACACTTGCACATAGATCACAGCGTAGATTTACCTGCCTTTGTAAAAGCTGGGTATTTTTCCAAGCGAAGGAAAAGTTTAGATATTATTGCACCAGATGGTAATGAATTTTTTCCATCTTGCAGCGAATTTTTAAATGATTTATTTGGCAAGAATGGTGCATACAGATATATGCAGGATGTTTTAACAAAAGAGAGTGACTCATTTGAAATCATACCTGTTAACATTAAAAAAGAGACAAAAAGAGAGTACAAAGATTTTAGCTTATCTTTTATACGAGTCCATCATGGAATTGTTCCGGCACTTGCCGTTCTTATTTATGTGAAAAACAAGACAATTCTTATAAGTGGTGATACAAATGATGCAAATCACAACTTAGAAAAACTTGCACAAAATGTAAATCTTTTTGTAGCACATCATGCTATTGCACAAAACGCGCGCGGCTATGCCACCCATCTGCATATGAGTCCATTTATTATCGCAAAAGTTGCTAAAAAAATCAAAGCAAAAAAACTATTGCTAACGCATAGAATGAAAAGAACAATCACAAAAGAAAATGAAACATTACGAACAATAAAAACAATATATAAGGGAAAAATAATTTTTGCAGAAGATAGAATGAAAATGGAGATATAAGTGCCAAAGGCACTTAACAGAGAAGATTCTCTGTTATAGAAAAGAAAGTTTAGTTACCTCCACATTTTCCTTTTCCGCATTTCATAGATTTTTTCTTTTCTTGCTTCATTTTCTTCATTGAAGCACCACATTTCTTGCCTTCTTTCTTCATTGAAGCACCACATTTTTTGCCTTCTTTCTTCATTGAAGCACCACATTTTTTCACTGGTTCTTGCATTGAAGACCCACATTTTGCACTGAGTGAAACTGCACCTAATCCTGTAAATAACGCTGCTCCTAAAAGTAGAGCTGAAAGACTTAACTTCTTCATTGTATCATCCTTTGATAATTTAAGTTCGAACAATTGTAGCATAAAATAATTTTTTTTTATACTTCATTTGTTACATTAGAAAAATTATACATTGTAAGTGTGTAGTATTTGTGTAATGTTATTGTATAATTTTAAATATCAGACAAAAAGGGATTATTTTTGATTTCAGATAAACAAACACTCCTAGAGCAATTTAAACTTTTTTGCAAAGAACATCCAAGCAAAAATTTTGAAGATTTAGTAGAAAAATTTACAATTTTTGGTGGCGTAGGATGGGGGAATATAGATACATCAAAACCTTCTTATGCACTTATAGAACAATTTATATTGCAAGACTATAACTACATCCGTAATGATGTCAGTGACATTACAGGTGGGGCACCTCTTTATCATGCACTGCTGAGTGCTATTGCCATGGGTGATGGTAAAACACATGCAAGTTATAAACGTGCAAAACTTGAAAAAAGTGTTGGTGATAAAGCAGTTGAAGAACTCACTGAGCGGGGTATTATACGCATTGAAAAACCAAAAAAAGAGTTTACTTCATGGACAGACAATGAAAAACTTGATAACAAACTCTACTTCACAACACCCTTTTTACGTTTTTGGTTTGCTTTTGTCTCTCCCCTTTTTAAAGGCATTCGTGATGGTGATTACTCAGAAGTAAAAAAACGATGGGAAAACAGAGAAGCAGAATTTACAAATCTAATTTTTACACAGCTTTCGTATGAACTGCTTCAATTTGTATTTTCAGAGCAAGACCCAATTATAGAAATATCAAGTTACTGGGACAAAGAAGCAGAGTTTGAAATTTTTGCCAAAACACAATCAGGCAAAATCATTGTTGGCAGTACAAAGTACACAAATGCCAAAATCAAAAAAAGTGAGCTTACCCGCCTACAAGAACTTGCAAAAAAAGCAAATATAGATGCCGATATTTTTGTGATAATCTCAAAAAAGGGTTTCTCTAGCGAGCTAAAATCGCTCAAAGGAGAAAATTTAAGACTCTACACTGCTAAAAATTTCAAACTTCTTACGGAATAAATCAGCGTTTATCCCAGCCAACCATTCCCCAGGACTCCAAATCATTTTGTAATGTTTTCATTGTTTTATCCTGGTGGCAGGCATAGCAGGCATTTGTTTTTTTAGGCATACCATATTTAAGTGTTTGTGCCGGTGTTACAAAACCAAACATATGTGAACGTACAGTAAATGGAGAACCTGGAGCATGGCGTCCCACTTTTGGCATATGACATTCAACGCATAAGCTGCCTTTAGAATTTGCTTTATGATGTGTATGTGCTTCTAAACTTTTTTCATGAGGACCTATGATGGAATTAAAAGCATGGCATTTTAAACATAAAGCATTTCCTGTATTATGTTGTGCAGTCGGCTGAAGAGTATGAGGGTTATGGCAGTTTATGCAAGTAATTCCATGCTTAGCCATAGCAGAATGTACAAACTCATTTCCCTGCGTTCTATTATGCTTTCCTGCACCATTTGCATAAAATTCGCCTGTTGCATGCCCCATTTCAAAGGGTGCTACCATTTTTAGTTTTGCTAATGATTTCCCGGGTTCATACCCTATTGGGTAATCTCTTGCATCCCCATAAATAGAACTCATATTTTGATTTTTAAGACGATTGTCCCGGTTACGCATATGGCATTGTAAACAGACTTCATTTTGGCGAGACGGATCCACTAAAGAAGCTAAATAAACTGCTGATTTTGGATTTTTTACATGCTCTGAAGCTGGACCATGACAGACTTCACAGGCTATTCCAAGCTCAACTCTTTTTTGCTTAGACATAAAGCCTGTAAAATGACATCCATCACAAGTTGTTGAAGTCGGCACTTTCATATCATCATGAGGATACGCATTTTTATACCAATAATCCCATGTATCAAAATGTTGCCATTTATGAATTTGAGAATTCCATTGGTAATTTCCTACAACATAATCTTTTGTACCGTTAAAATCTTTCTCAAGCATATATCTTTGTTTAAATTTTCCGCCAATTGTATAAACAATATTTTTGAGTTTAAAATTTGCATCTTTTGGTAATTGAAGAAAATTTGCCACAATAGCAGATGGGTCCTTTTTAACATCCTGAATCATTTTAGGATGCATAGAATGAGACCATTCATTATAATTGTCTTTATGACATTTTTTACATTTGGCAGAACCGACAAAATGTGCCTCTTTTTGTGCTGCATCTTGTAAATTTACTTCAATACCAACATGATTTTTCGTCAACTGTTCATAATATGGTAAAATTTTTCCCTCTTTTTTATAAATATAATATCCACCCCCAACTAAAAAAAGTAGCATTAATACCAATAATTTTTTCATATTAGTCCTTATTAAATCATTTTAGAAATTATATCTTGTTATACTTATAAAAAATAAAAGGCAAAAAATGTCTAAAAGAGTATTGCTGTTACATGGTTGGGGAGGAAGTGATTATCCACATTGGCAAAGCTGGCTTGCAGGCGAAATCGCCAAAGATTATGGCTGTGTCAATTTTTTGAAATTTTCAAATTTTGATGAACCAAAACTTGCTGTTTGGCTGCAAGAATTACAATTTGCTCTTGATGATTTTAAGCCAGATATAGTTATTTGCCACTCTTTGGCAAATACTTTATGGTTTCACTTGTGTAATTTACATGTAATACCAGAAATTCAAAAACTCTACCTTGTGGCTCCACCAAGTCTTACATGTAAAACACAAGAACTGCATGAATTCTTTCCTGTGAAGAGACCTAAAAAGCTCTATGCTAAGAACACACTTCTTATTACATCCACGAACGATTCTTACATGAAAAAAGATGAAGCAAAACACTTAGAAGAAAGTCTACATGTAGAAGCCTACACTTTAGAAAATGCCGGTCACATAAACAGTGACAGCGGCTACGGAGAGTGGGAATGGATACTCAGTGAGCTTAAAAAAGATTTACATCTCTAAGCATAAGTATCTAAGCCTTTTGACGTCGAAACACTGGGTTTTACTTCGCTTACCATAGACTCTTTCGCCAAATCAGCCTTTTGGACTGTCTGGTTTGTAGATTTTAAAAGCGATGCCGTGTCCGCACCTGATGAAGACGACTCTTTCAATGAAGATGGGTCCGGTCGTCCTACCTGAACAGGACTAGCATAAGGTGACTGAAATATATACTGAGTGGTATTCACAATATCCTCCTCTTAGCTGTTTTTCTAAATTATAGCACAAAATATGTAAAAATTTAATGGACAAAAGTGTAAAATACATTTATGATTCAATTAACAAATATTTCAAAATCTTTTACAACACAAGAACTTTTTAAAAACCTCAACCTCAAGCTTAATTCTGGCAACCGTCTTGGACTTGTTGGACGCAATGGTAGCGGGAAATCTACACTTTTTAAAATTATTATCGGTGAAGATCATGCAGATGAAGGTGATGTCATCATTCCAAAAAATTACCGTATCGGCACGCTCAAACAGCATTTGAGTTTTAGTGAAAAAACACTTAAAGAAGAAGCAGCGCTCGCACTGAGTGAAGAGATGCAATATGATACCTACCGTGTTGAGAAAATTCTTTTTGGACTAGGATTTAGTGCAGACGATTTAGAAAAAGACCCGCTTTCATTCTCAGGTGGGTACCAAATACGTATAAATTTGGCAAAGCTTTTAGTAACAGAACCGAATCTTTTACTTCTTGATGAGCCGACAAACTATCTTGATATTGTCTCACTTCGTTGGTTAAAGTCATTTCTAAGAAATTTTAATGGAGAAGTGATTCTTATTACGCATGATAGAAATTTCATGGATGGCGTTTGTACCCATACGGCAGGCATTGTAAGAAAAAATCTCAGACTTATAGAAGGCGATACGCACAAATTTTATGCACAGCTTGCAGCGAACGATGAGCTCCACCAAAAACAAAAAATCGCTCAAGATAAAAAAGTCAAAGAGCTTGAGGAGTTCATAGCAAAAAATAAAGCACGTGCTTCTACGGCCTCACTGGCACAATCAAAGGTCAAGCAACTCCAAAAGATGGACAGACTTGAAGATTTAAACAATGATGCCTCCCTTGCGTTTAACTTTAACTATAAAGAGACTCCTGCAAAAGTCTTGCTCGATGTCAAAGATGTCAGTTTTGGCTACACACCCCAAACGCCGCTTTTTCAAAATATCTCATTTACATTAGCAAAAGGAGAAACTCTTGGTATCATAGGGAAAAACGGTAAAGGGAAATCAACACTTTTAAACACTATAGCAAGGGAGTTACAACACAACAAAGGTGAAATAAACTTCAATGCTTCTACAGAATTTGCACACTTTGGACAAACAAATATTGCCCATTTAAATCCTAACAATACCATCATGGATGAAATCTACAATGCAAATGCTAAACTCGGTGAAGCCAATGTTAGAAGCATTTGCGGAGCGATGATGTTTAGTGGAGAGAGAGCCGAGAAAAAAATATCACTGCTCTCAGGCGGTGAAAAAAGCCGTGTGATGCTTGGACAAATTATAGCCAAAGATGTAAACCTCTTACTCTTAGATGAACCAACCAACCACCTTGATATGCAAAGCATAGAGGCTCTTACAAATGCCATCAATAACTTTCAAGGCTCAACTATTGTTGTCACCCACTCCGAGGAGCTATTGCGTCGTGTATGTGATAGACTTATTATATTTGCAAAAGAGGGAGCAGAGTATTTTGACGGTACGTATGATGACTTTTTAGCAAAAATTGGCTGGGATGAGGAAGAACAAGAGACAAAACAGACAAAAGAAGCACCCAAATCAAATCATAAAGAAAATAAAAAACTACGAGCAGAACTTGTGCGAGAGCGAAATAAACTCTCCTCACCGCTCAAGAAAAAAGTACAAAATCTTGAAGAAAAAATCATAGAGACAGAAGATACTTTGATTATAAAACATGAAGAGCTTATAGAAGCTTCAAATACAGGAGATAGTGCAACGCTGATGGAACTCTCAAAAACAGTCTCAGCGATACAAAGTCAGGTGGAGACAATGTTTGAAGAGTTAGAAATCCAACAAACCCAACTTGATGAAATTATACAAGAGTATGACAAAAAAATTAAAAATCTTTAAAGCACCCAGGCGCTGAATTTTCTGTTTTTAATCTTTCCGTTTTTGAGTTTTTTATATGCTTCATCAATCAAAGCATTTTCTATTGCCACATAACTTTGCCTGTCGTACAAATCAATTTTTCCGATGCTTGTGCCTTTAAGCCCTGCATCACCCGTTAATGCACCCAAAATATCACCTGCACGGATTTTATCTTTTTTCCCACCCTCTATGACAAGTGTCACATACTGTGGTTTCATTTCAAAGCCCTGCACTTTTTTCAAGGTTGAGGCATCTAAAAAGTGATATTTTTCATCTTCTTGATATTGTTCTATTTTCTCTTCCTCATACTCGCTATAAAGAGTAATAGCGATACCTTCTGCCCCTGCTCGACCTGTTCTCCCTATTCTATGTGTATAGGTCTCTTGTGCATGAGGCAGGTCAAAATTCACAACCATACTCAACTCTTTTATATCAAGTCCGCGTGCTGCCACATCTGTTGCCACCAAAACAGGGCATGATTTATTTGCAAACTGCACGAGGACATCATTTCGCTCATATTGTTCTAAATCACCGTGAATTGCCAAAGCATCTATTTTATTTTTTACCAAAGATTCGGCAAGTTCTTTTGCTTCAAGCTTGGTATTTGTAAAAACTATGACGTTTTGCACTTTACATGTAGAAAATATTTGTATCAATGTTTCAATTTTATTATTTGTTTTATAAAACTCTTGTCGTATTTTATTTTCTACCTCTTTTTCTGTCGTCTTTACATGTAAGGCATTATTTTGAAGTTTTTTACTGATATTTAAAATCTCATCATTATAAGTGGCAGAAAAAAGTAGGGTCTGTCTCTCTTTGGGTACAAAAGAGAGTACAGATTCTATTTCTTCAATAAAGCCCATATCAAGCATTCTGTCAGCCTCATCAAAAACTAATGTTTTAAGGTTTGAAAGTTCCAGACTCTCTTTATTTAAGTGTTTTAAAACTCGCCCCGGTGTTCCTACTATAATATGTGCTTGATGGGCAAGCGAGCCGAGCTGTTTGCCAAATGATTCCCCACCTGTAAGCATCAAAATTTTAATATTATGTTGAAATCGTGCAAGACGACGCAGCTCTTTTGCCACTTGGTCAGCAAGTTCACGCGTAGGACAAAGTACCAATGACTGTACACGAAATTTTTTCACATCAAGATTATGTAAAAGTCCTATGCCAAATGCAGCCGTTTTTCCACTGCCTGTTTTTGCTTGGGCAATAATATCACGCCCTTGTAAGATGAAAGGCAAAGATTCTGCCTGAACAAGCGTCATTTCTTTATATCCGAGCGAATCAATAGTCTGGAGCATTTCTTGTGTAAGAGGAAGTTTAGAGAAGTTCATGGTATTATTTCTTTTTTAAAATTATACCCTTATTTTAAACTACTCTTGAGGATTATCAAATTCATTTGCATATTTTATAGCTTCAAGGACAATATTTTTTATACTTCCTGCTTGAAGATTATGTCTTTTTTCAAAAGCCATTATCTCATCCACATCAAACGATTCGGTCGCTCGAACGATGGCGTAAGCTTCTCCTAACTCTCCTGCATCATTTAAGATTGCATCTTTTACAGGATCAGATATATTAATACTTTGTAAAATAGCATCTATTGGCATACCAAAAAGCGTATCCATCAAAGAAAGTACACCCACCAAATAGGCTTCTCCAAGCATGTTACTTCCAATATTCGGCTGTATTTCTTTAAGTATATTTTCCATCAAAAATGTTCTATTTATTACCATCATCATTAATGGGGAGTGTTGTTGTGTTTTTGAAACAGATTTGGAATATATAAGAAGCATCAGCCATCTGCCCAAAGGAATACGACCCAAAAGAGTGAGTACATGGTGAATTGAAGATATTTTTTTCCTAAAATGAAAGGCTGCAGAATTAATAAACTGCAATAATTGTACGGCAATCTCTGGGTTTTTTTCAAATTCAGATGTAATTTCATCTATATTTACATCCTGCATTAAAAGATTATAAAGCTTTAAAACATTCATTTGAAAAGGTTCATATTGTGCATTTTCTAAAATAACAGGTTTGACAAAATAATACCCTTCATAATAATCACAACCTAACCTTTTTGCCAATTCATATGTTTGAATATCTTCTATTTTTGTAGCGATTACTTTAATATCAGCTTTCTTTAACTATAATATCAAGCTGGCAATATCCTCAGATATAAAAACATCAAAATTTATTTTTACAAAAGAAAAATATTTAAATACACCCCCAAATTTTTCTATAAACCTCGTATCTAAATCTGTATCATTAATTGCCAAGGTATAACCGTTTGTATGCAATTTCTCAATTTGATGCACCATCTGTTCACTCATAGCTGTCTCAGCAAATAACGAAAAAACAAACAACTCTTTTGGAACAGAAAAAATAATATCATTAAGCAAAAACTTTTCATCTATTTTGATAAAAGCTTTTTTTTCGCCTACTAAAGATTTTGTGCCGAATTTATTTAGAATATTACTCAAAACAAAAGCACTCGCCGTCATATTGTTTTCAAAACGACTTGTTTTATCAGCATCTCTGTAAAGAATTTCATATGCATATACAGTAAACTCTTTATCCAAAATTGGTTGTCGTGCCAAGTAAACATTATCCATCTGTTATATCCTGTACTCTTTTCATTACTCCTAAGTATATCACAAATTAAGCATGTATAAGCCTATACATAATTAAAGAAGCCGCGACACCTACATTAAAACTTTTTATACCTGCT
>Ga0256829_1000764_pt1 | contig 29394 bp, 43 predicted proteins | sample 131447metaG_FD_185979 | JGI IMG/M metagenome (GOLD analysis project Ga0256829, IMG submission 185979) | Hydrothermal vent microbial communities from Lau Basin, Pacific Ocean - 131-447 | ecosystem: Environmental > Aquatic > Marine > Hydrothermal vents | place: Pacific Ocean: Lau Basin | collected... | reverse complement strand
CAACACTAAATCCTAGATTTGAAGGGCTGAATGTTGTAAAATCTTCACATAACTCAATTAAAGGTAGACCTAAAATTGTATCTAAATCTGACTCGGTGAATTTATTTATTGTTCTCATTAACTGTCCTTTGATATGGAGTTAGTATATGTACCTAATTTATTTCCCATTAATTATTCCTTATTAAAGTTAATAGCATCCTCAATAGACATTGGACCATCTTCATCAGTTGGTCTACGAGCTGTACTCATCATATAGCGTAAATCTTCATAGGCTAATAATGAATTTACCATATCACTATTAAACTTAGGTGGATTAGTCCCATCTCCGTTATATAGTTCACGTAGGGTAGCCCCTAGCTGTATATTTATAGCTTCGACTATATCTGCTATTGGCTCATTAGTTAAATCCATAGCGAAAGCTATAGAGCCTGCTCTGTTTAATAATTCATCTGTTGTCATTAACTATCCTTTAGTCATACTCAAAATTAAGTATTTGCTTATCTGTAGTAGAGTTGAATACTTCTACATAGTGACCCTGGTCAGTTATATCTACTGATAGTGAGTTAGTATAGGTACCTATAGTTATTGTAACTGTATATGGAGTACCAGGTTTAGTAATGGTCGACTCTACAGCTACTACATTATTTACTACACTTAGTTGTTTACCATTTTCAAATATTATTACATACATTTGTTATCCTTTAATATATTTAAGTTCCTCAGCTGTTTCAGTTAATAGTTTGTACACGTTGTACCCCTTGTCAGATAGTTTGTAGTGAGACTTAGAGTTAATATGTCGTCTCACTAAGTTATTGCGTTTAACAATAAAGCTACGTATTCTATCTACCTTCTCCTTACCCACATTATATGGTAATCGCTTATCCTTATAGGCTTTCAGTATTTTAGAGAACTTCTGCAAAGTAGTTAGCTTCTTACCCATATCTGGGAAATGTGGCAGTATCTCTTCTATGAATGATTTGATAGTGACTTGCAGAGCTTTTCTCTTTTCTTTAATAGCCATATTATATTTCTCAGTTTCCTCTATTCTTTGCTTGATGTAGGTACTTGTATGTATTATATAACCATCTTTAATAGCTTGGTCTATGTTCTCCTTCTTAATAAGGAAGTCATATATCTTTAGCTTTAGAATTAGAGAAGTTGTACCATCTCTAAATACATTGTCATTCTCTACACCACCTGCGTAGATTCCGCCTATACCATTAGTTATTACATTGTATGTAAATCTCATCATTAGTTACCCTTTACATTATTACTGAATAGTCAGTAGTCCTGTCTCTAGCATATATCTTATGCTGACGAGAATGGCACATATGGCATAGCGTTACTAAGTCTGATAATCGTTCATCTGTGAGTCGTTTATAAGTTAGGTGGTGAATTTCTAACCTAGTAGTAGACTCACACATCACACATTGATGATTATCTCTATCAAGTATCTGTTTCCGTAAGAATTTCCATTTAGCTGACTTAAGGTAAGCTGCTTTAGCCTTAGCAGATATAAACATAAGTGGATACTTATCAATAGTAGGGATAGACTTATCCTTACCCGATTGGTCATAAGTAATTGGGTAGCGTGTTGGGGTTGGTCCTTGAGGTTTACTAGATGATTGCTTTAAAGCTATTTCTACTACGTCCCAAATTACGATACTTCCTAGTATTCCAATTATTGTTAAAAATGTTTCCATTAATTATCCTTTAGTAGGTTTGCCATTGTAACTCGTATACAAGTTGCTCCATTATAGTTATGGTTAAGTGTGATAGGTTTACTAAAATCACGTCTAATCTCTTTAATAGTTGATTTAGTATTCTTCTTAATCATCACTTTACCTGTAGTAGAATCTACTATGTCCTTAGTTACTATAACCTTGTCATTTATCTTAAATCCATTCATTTGCTATCCTTTAGTTTAATATACCTATAAATCCATACAAATGGGCTTACTAATACTGCTGTGATTATTATAACAATATCAAGTAGTAAATCTTGTTTAGTATATCTCATTTAGTACCTCTCTAATAGTGAATTTAATATCTTCTGTAGGCTTATCATATATACTATTAGAAGGACGTTTACGTGTATTTATTTTTGCTATCACATGTAGCTTAGTACCTTGCTTATATTTAGCTCCAATACCTAGAAAGTCTCTAATCCACACATGATCAAGTAATTCTACAGATTCATGTAGTATCTTTGTAATGCAAGTTGTGGATAAATCTTCTGTTACTTTATCAGTTCCACGTACACCTACAGTTATATCAAAGTTAAACAATCCTTTACCTACTAGCTTAGATACAGCTAGTAATCTATTAGTTACTTGATCCATGATCTAGGCTTACTGAACGAATTTGATGGACTAAATATATAATACCAATTGGTAATCCTATAAATAAAAAAATATACCAACTAGCAAGAGCTAATACTAGCCCACTAATTATTGCTAATCCTATTAATATTGACTTAACCATTTGTTACCCCTATAATATTGTCTTCCTCTTCATCATCGTTACTAGTAAATAATGGAGGAGTCATAAGTAATGAGAACGAAATAACTGCAGAAGCTATAGTTGCAATCATCATTCCACCAAGTGTACCACCAAATATATATGATAATATTACTAAACCACCAAAGTCCATCATAGCATCCTCATAACGCTCCATACGTATTTTCTTAAGTATAATTAAGAAGTTAAATGCTGCTGCTAACCCTATAAAAAATAAACCCATAACATATCCTTTGTATTAAATTAAAGACTCATAGTCTTCTATTGGTAACTCTACTATCATTGTTCAATTCAGTAAAGCAACTACTATCCCCATCTCCTCCTCTATCTTTGTAATAGATTCAAAAGTAACCATAGATATACTATTATCAAAATTATTTGATAGTTGTAATCCATTCTTTGTAATTACTAAATAATAAATAATATCTCCTTTTATATTAAGATTTCTATATCTCTATAGAGGGTAAAAAAAAAAAATAAGACTACCCCGAAGGATAGTTTATATTTGATAGGATACTATTCGGATTTTTAAGTATAGTTATTTACTTACTCATATTTATCATACATTTGTTTATAATATACAATTAGTATAATCATAAAAAAATAAGCATCCCGCAGGGAACACACGGTAGTGAGATAAGCATAACCAAAGGGTATGCTTAAATAATGTTACTAGAGGGTATTAATTTGTGTGTTCTAGTAGGTAGGGTTCCCCATTCTCTATAGATACCTGTCTGTTTCTCGATAGACTGTAACTGCTGTTCAATACCACCTTTAGTTAATTCTAATGCTTCAAATGTATACTTAATAAGTAGTGGTTTGATGCTTGGTCTACCATAGAAATTATCTAGAGTAGTTTTCATATGGATGTTGTGATTATCTAACATCTTAGTGAATACATAATTTTCAGTGAAAGCGTCCATATTATGTAGACATGATACAGCGAGACCTAATGCTTTATGGTCTTTAGCTTTGACATTGTATAGGAATGGCATCTCAGCTGTTACTGAGGCTCCATCTTCAGTACTTACTTCAGCACCTAATAGGTATGGATACCAAATAGCTTTAATACCGTCTGAACGAACTAACTCTACAGATTTAATACCTGAGAGAGCAAGCTTCTTACCATACATAGCTATTTTACGGATGTACTCATAGTTCTTGCCAAATACAGAAGTAATCATATCTGCTAGATTAGCTGGTACTCTACCCCCGTGGTTAGGACCTTGCATAATTTTCTTAGCATCATATCTAGGAATATCTAAGTAGTCTGCAATAGCTTGATGGGTATCAAATTTCTCTTTACCTCCTAATAGGTTCATAGCTCTACAGAACTGCTCATCACCAAATTGATTAGAAGCATTAATACCCCCTGAGTTAGTATAATCGTAGCTAACACAACTTCTAGTCATGCTACCTTCGTTCTTGATGATATTGTAATATACATCTAGTATATGAAGTAGCTTACCTAACTCTTTATGGGTAATAGTAAAAGTTACTTTTTTACCTTGAGTAAATAGTTTAAGAAGCTTGAGGTTAGCTTTGAGTTTACTTTCTGCATTAGATACAAGAGACTTAATAGACTTAGTCTTGAACTCTGCTCTTAAGTATTGTTTAGCATATTTGATTTCAGTCTTATCTACTAAATACTTTTCAGCAGGTTCAACAAGAAACTTCTCGAATGAGTCTCCATACTCTACTGCAAACCCAAATCTAGATAATGGATAGTTACGAGTATTGGAGTCTAACTTACGATAGTTTTCATATTCATAACCCATACAAGATATGGTCTCTTCAGCTACAGCATCCAAGCGTTTACGATATGCGGATGGAGTTTCTGCTCTATCAGAACTACGAGTATCTGAATACATTAGAGCAGAATATAGTCTGATGTACTTAGGATGAATTTCTTTAACTCTAAGAGGTACTTCAAGTCTACGACTAAGTAATTCAGTAGAGTTATTATTAAATTTAACAAATGAACCTTTCATTTCTACATAGTCAATAATACTATCGGCTTCTTTGAACCATACTTTTGGAATGAGTTTCTTAGCTCGTTGACCTACAATATAGCTTACAGTGTATGTATACATAGTACCATCGGAGTCTACCTTGGTATGAGTATTCTTCTCTAAAGAGAACCCAATAGTTGCTACTACATTGTTTACTCTAAGGATAAGAGCTTTCTTGAAGTTATAATCGTGAATGTTTACTGTTGCAATACAGCTATTAGATTTGAGTAATGCGTTAGCTACACTACCAACTAGCATTTCTATAGTCATATCGTTAGTGACTATTTCTCGGATTTTTGTTTCAATTACTGAGTCTTTAAGACCGCTAAGTGAGAGGATATGTGGTGATAATATTTTAGGGTATTTCATGAGATGCCTTTTAATTGTAATGGTGCTGATAAATAGTAGTTAGACCCAAAGGTCTATCTAGTTAGAAGAGGTTTGCTAGTTTAGCTTTAGTCTCCTCCGATGTGGCTTGAATACCACTGATAGCTTTAGCAATAGCTAGGTTAAGTTCCGGAGCTGTAGCTGGTAGATTACCTTGAGCTACTTGCTCTTTATAGCTACGGAATGCTGACTGTAAGATAAGGATTTCTAAGGATTTAGTCTTATCTCCTCCAATAGAAGCCATAAATTCAAAGTTCTTAGCATCTACTGTGGTATCTGTATTCATATAGTCATATACTGCAAGAGAACCATCTTTAAGTGCTAATGAAGAGCCAATTTTAAGTTTAGTAACGGCTAGGGCTATAGCTAGCTTATTTGTAAGAACTTCGTTTTGCATATCTGGATAAGTAGATACTAATGTTGCCTTAAGTTCATCAAGTAAGTCTAACTTAAGCTTTAAGCCTGTAGTCATTGCTTGGATTTGAGCTTGAATTTCAGTACCTAAATCATCAAACAATAATTGAGTAAGTTGGATTACTGAAGCTGTCTCTAAGGTTAATGGAGTAGTAGTTACTTCTACGGGTAGCTCAGTATCTGTACAGCAAGCATCCTCTGCTTCAAACTGAATAAGGTTGAATACCACATTAGCAATAGCTGGCTTAACAAATTGTGCAACATGCTTGTTAGTCATATAAGGTACTAAGTCATCTGGTGTTGCAGGTAACTCTGTGAACTCTTTATTTAACATAGAATTATATGCTTTGCGAATAGATAAGGCAAGGTCTTTGTTAGTAGCACGGAGTACTTTAAGCTCTTCGTTGATTACTGGGTTAGTTGCCGATGTGTTGATTGTGTATTTCATAGATTTGTCCTTTGTTGTAGTTAGATTCGATATTAGATTACATTTCAGTAAGCCCATTAGATAACCAAACAAGATAAAGGTCGAATATTTAGTTAGTTACAATTGGTTAGAATAGTATTAAAATCAATAGCAAGGAATTGGTCCTTTGTTAATATGATTTTATGGGTAGAAGTATTACTCTTCTCTTTGAATACTACTTCTATATTAGGCTTTGATAATAGTTCAAGTATTACTTTATTAATAGATTCATTACTCATAGTATTTCCTTTGGTTAGATTTAGCTGTATAATTACAAGCTAGTTTATATATATATTACTTACAAGGATAGCTCTAGGAGTTACAGTAAGTAGTATTAGTAGTTTGATATAGGTAGATAGCTAAGATTGCTTGTAGGCAAAGTATAGGGTTGTTATTGGTAGTTAGCTAAGTTGCTAAATAGGTAAGTAGATGTTTAGGTAGGTGTTGTAGGTAGGTTGATGAGAATTGGGGTTGGGGAATGTGAATAAGTACATATTTTCAACTGCTGACAATTCTCTACAGCTCCCTTAATTAGGGACTTTCAAGCTATGTGAATAACTTTAATTATTATGTGAATAACTCGAGTTAGAACAACCTTTAGAACAACTGTGAATAACTTTTAAGGTATTATCAGTTAAAATTACAATAAAGGTTGAACTATGAAAGGTATTTATAAATTAATATATAAAGATGAGTTAGTGTACATAGGTAAATCAATGACTAATATAGAGGGAAGAATAAAATCCCATACAGAGTCTAAACTATTTGATACAGCTACTATGTATTTTATTCCTAATGATAGTGATATTGCTATATTAGAGACTTATTTAATTTCAAAGTATAAGCCTCGCTGTAATACTGAATATAACTACGGAGGATTACCTTCTATAAGTATAGATGAGGATATGTATTTAAATAATGGTAAAGCTGTAGATTACTCTACAGAAGCTAACGATTATAGATTACTTATGGAATACAATAAAGATTTTAAATGTATAGCTTCAACAATAAATTCCCTTATTCGAGAAGGTAAGTCTATGGAAGATATATGTGAAATGGTTAAAGAAATTACTGAATAACTCTGCTAATTATACTGATATAGAGTTCTTTGTAACTACTATTAGTAAGATTGTTAGAGACATTTGCTGTTTGGGTAGCTAATAGGGTCTCTTGCAACTTCCTTTGTAAGTACAAAGCTAACCTGCTGAGTGGTTAGCTCTGACGAAGACCTAATCGAATAAGTCTTCGAGGATAGAGGCTTTCTCTGCTTCTTTTAACTTCTTCATCATAGCGTCATCTGCTAAGACCTCAGCTAATGCTACTTTACGCTGGTCATTAATCATTGTATTCTTAGCACGGCTATATTCAGAGTCTTCTTTTAACTCTGCAGTGAAGTTTGTAGATACAGCCGATAAGTTACTAGTAGTCTCACTAAGACCGTCTACAGTAGCAACTACTGAGTTAGCAACTGAAGTTACAACTTTACCACTTGCATCGACTACTACAGGCAGTACTGCCACTGTTGTTCCTAATGCATTACTTAATTCTTTTATTAATTTTGCCATTGTTATTCCTTCTTCAGCTAATATGCTGGATACCCGACATTACGGGTTAGTTTGTTAATTACTGTGACTGTGGTTAAAGTATATAGTTACTAATCTGCCCAATAAGGTTGAATATAACTACCGTCTTCTGAATCATAATTCATAATAATTCCTTTTATTAAAATAGGTATAATAAATATACCAAATAAGATAAAGGTTATATAGATAGTTAGTTAGTTATGTTAAAAGAATTATTATGTGTAATAGAGAGAAGTTATTGTGTTGGGTTAACCTGTGTAATTGTGTAAAAATAAGTAAGTGTATATAGGGAATAGCAAATCTCGTAACCATGGGACTTACAGAGGTTTGAAATTATACTGTGGATATAATTTGGAGGTTTGAAATTATACTGTGGATATAATTTCAAATTACTGTTAAGTGATTAAGATACAATTAATAGTTGATTAGTTATAATTGTGTCAACAGTTTAAATAGGCTCTCAGGCTACTTAACAGGTAGGACTTCGCAAGAGGTCCTATTTAAGTTGTTAACGAAGAAGTACCCTGAGAGCTTACTCCTTCAACAATTTAAATCCAATACTTATGATAATATGAATATAGAAGATGAAATACTTGCTAAGGCTTTAGCAGATAGTGGTAGGTTAGTTACTATAGGTAATAAACCTAATAGAGCTCCATATAAGTTTGTTCAGTATGTGAGTAACTCCCATGATATAATATTATCATTAGCTAGGCCATTAGAAAGCTATAAGGCATTAGCTATACTCGTGGCTAATAGGGTAGGTAGTAAAAATAGTAGTGGTAAGTATATAATACATGATGAGATAGAAGTACATAGACAATATTTACCAGCTAATGTTAAACAAAGATGGGATGTAGGTATTAGAGTACTTAGAGCTAATAAATTAGTTAAGAAGCTAGGTAGGAGTAGTTATATGATATCCCCTGAGTTTCTACTCCCTCAGGATTACACAGCCTCTAGAGACTTATGGGATAGCTTACCATAGTAAAAAATAAAGTAACTACCCGAAGGTAGCTATTAAAATATACTGTCACTAACTTCTTCTAGCCAACCAGGCTTATAGATGTCAACTAATTGAAATACAACTATAGTAGCTAGAGAAGCTACTACTAAGATAGGTATAGCTACCATTACTTTGGACACTCAACAGCTGCTGCTGGTACTACAAGTACTGGACGACTAAGGTAATAACCATAAGCTGTATGGCGAATGAGAGCAGAGACTAGGTCAGTTGCTACAGCTTTACCATAGATGTCATTCAATGTATTACCATTTACATCTTTCGTCATAACTATATCCGTAAATATAGATGTACCATTTGCTATACAATTAGCTTTGGTAAGCGTAGGGTATAGTTTAGCTAATGCGTCAACTGTACGAGTAAATGTTTCGTAGTCAGGTATAACTACTAAAGAGTTATTATTTTTATATTGAGTTACCATTGTGATTCCTTCGTCGCAGTAGGTGCGGAATAGTTGAGCATTACAACTATAGCTGGTTAAGAATAGAGATATTCACTCCCTTGATTGCCTCGGAAGAGGACTTACTGTCTCATAGTAGTTGTTTTAAGGTACAACAATATTGAGTATAAAACCTGCTAACTACTTCTAAAGTTAGCGTTGTTCCGGTTACGTTGTTATAGTCTCATAGAGGATATTACCGTTATGGCCTCAGTCGACTAGAAATGTAAATTATTTCCAAATGAGATAAAGGTAGATTAGCTAGACAGCTAGTCTTCATTGACTAATGACTACAGCTAAAGGAGATGGCTGAAGAGTAAGTAGGTTACTAGGAGATGGTGTAGAGGCTGGTACAGTAGAGGTAGAATAAAAGGTAGGGTTGAGAATATCAAGCTATATTATCGATTATAGGATTGCTACGGGGGGGAGGGTTTTAAGTTGGTGTAAACTAGAGGGTATACTACCTAAATTAGAGAAAATATCCATTTACCCCTAATAATTTCAACTACAGTAACTAATATATCCACAATGCCTGTATACGTGTAAATAAAGCCCTACAAGCAAATAAAAGGTAAAATCCAATAGATAGTACCTGAGAGAGATTACTTGCTATAGAGGTTGGCTATATACGGATAGTTAAAAATAAAAATTTATAAATATTGCTTAATAAAATTGAATTACTGTCTATGTGGTACGTAGAAAAGTAGATGACTGATGATAGAAGTAATTAACCGAACTAGCACAAATCTCGGTTCTAGCTAAGAGTATATATAATATGGTAATTGCAAGTTAGGTATAAAGACGACAATTGTCGTAATTTAATTGTCGGATATAGAAGACGACAATTGTCGTGAGTATTATATTGAGTAAAAGTAGTTGACAAGTAGGTAAAAATGTACTATAATACGTATAAATTAACTAAATAGGACATAAGTATGAAACAAGTGACAATAAAAGTGCCTCAATCCGTCAGAGATGATATGAAGCTATTGGCAAAGCAAGACAATAGGACTATGGTGAGTTGGTTAAGATCAACTATAGATAAAGAGCTTGGTGAGAAGAGTAGGTTACCAATACCTAAAGAACTGTATATGGCTACTAAAGACGGTAAGGCATATCCTGGAGACATAATATATAACTATAAAGAGTCAGGCTCACTACCAATAAAGATAATGGCTATAGCACCACGTATGATTGAGGACCCAAAAGGATTACTAGAGGGAGGAATGGTAGTATTTAGTGATCATACATATTGCTATGCCCTAGGTGGGTATGCTTGGCAATGTAGTTTAGTACCACCTCGCTCAGGATTACATATAAAGGAAATTAAAGATTTGCTCGCTAGAGGTGTGGATCCGATTAAACTAGTTACTACAGACGAAGGGAAGAAGATGTTTACCAAAGCTATGGCAGAAATAGAGGCTGACCCAAGTCAACTAAATAAATACATGGCAGAACTTGCGGAGTATAAAGCAATAGAAGACGGTATTGAATAATGAGTAGTATATTCATAGGTAAAGAGTATGAGGTGTCCCCTAGTACGATCAATATAGACCCAGAATATGTTGGGTTTAATAGAACTCATACAGAGTTAGAGTACCAAGCAACCAAGAAGTCTATCCAGACTATAGGGCAACAACAACCAATAGCTATAAACAATAACTCTGGGTTATGTGAGGACGGTAGGCATAGGCTAAAAGCATGTAAGGAATTGGGCAAGTTAGTTAGGTGTAGGATGGTGGATAACAGTATAGATAAGGCAACAAGGTTAGAGATATATAATATTGATGCAATGAGTGGTAGAGACTTAACTACGGCTCAGAGAGCTATACAAGCCCATAAGTTTATGATTACCACAAAATGTACATTACTAGACGCTGCAACTAAGTATAAGACCAATGAGAGAGTTATGAACTCAGCTAATACAATTGCCGGATTGGGTGTTGGTGATAGTGTATTTGCAGAGTTAATGATTACTGGTGTATGGGTTAAGCCAGATGGCAGACGTACAAAAGATTTGCGGGCTATAGCATCAATACTGAAAGCTAAGGAAGAAGATATACAGGAAGACACTACAGAAGAGGTAAAGATAAGGTATGGGGACTTAGTAAAGACTGAGTTAGGGAAATCAAAATATTACCAATTAGTAGAGGGTGTGATGGATTCAAATGACACAATGAAAAGAATGGTAGTAGAATACTTAAATATGAAGTATAAGGTAGTCGAACCACTACCAGTAACTGACTATATAGCTAAGTATAACAAGTCAATCAGTAAGCAGGTGTCGATAGCACCTTAGCCCCCATAGCAAGTGACTGATAGCGAGGACTGAGGGGAATAGATTAGCAAACGTTGCTTGGACTATCAAACGTAAAGAGAGAAGAAGAGCTATTGGGAGTCTAGCCGTTAGGCTAAGGGAGCAATAGTACTGATGATGGAATGAAGTTGAAGTCCAACCACTTTGATGAGATATTACGTGAAGGATTAGAGGCTAAGATTAGTTGTGGTATACTTGCAATAATAGATATTGTTAGTAAGGACTACTATGAGTAGTGAGGGTAATGGATGGCTAGAGAAGCTTAGTAAGAAGCCTGATAAGATAGTAAGGGTAAAGTATAGTTGGTTACCATATTGGTGTTATAACTATAGTCAGCTGGCTGAGATTAAGCGAGAGTATAGCTGGGACGTAGATGGTTACTGGGTAGATGAGGTTGTTACTAGTAGTGGTAAATATTAATAAGGATAGGTAGATGATTAGCTTAGTAGCAGTTATGGTAATAGGGTTTACAATAGTGGTAGGATTTGCTAGTATGGTAATCATAGAGTATACGAGATAAGGTAGTTAGTTATGGATAGACATAAGTGTAGTGGATGTAGTTGGTTAGATAGTAAAGAAGGTATGTGGTGTAATAGGTATGTGGTTAGTGTAGATAGAGTACCAGGTAACTGTATAGTTAATAATAGTAGTAAGGATAGTAGTGATGGGAAGAAACAGAGAGATAGATAAGTAATTAGAAAGTGTTATGGGTACTAATTATGTAGAGGCCCCACAAACCAATGTTAATAGAGACTATAGTTTAGCTAATGTAGCAGGGTTGCTTAACCTAGGTGAGGGTGATTATGCTACAAATAGTGTACCAGTTAGGGATAGTAGGAACCATTCAGCTGATGGGGTAGCTAATAGTAAGTATGTAGGTAAGCTACCATTTCATCCAACGTTTAGTAATGAGTCACCATATAGTCGGCAAGGAGCTACAAATAGGATAGTAGCAGGACTAGGAGATAAGAATAGTTATGGTGAGACGCTAAAGGACTATATAGTAGCTAGTCAGTATCCTGTAGCTGGTAAATGGAGTAGTGATGTGAACGGAGATGGTAAGGTGGTTGATCGGTATACACCTAGCCAAGAGATGGTTAAGGCTGATAAGGTAGCAGGGTTAGGTAGTTACTTTAAAGAGTATGAAAAAGGTGTAGAATTAGCTACCCCAGTACCATACAATAATAAAGTGTATAACTAGTTAGTCAGGTACAGTTATGAACAGCTATGAGTGGATGGTTAGTAGATGATAGAGAGGTAGAGTTTACTGGTAAAGAGGCTGATAGGGTAGATATGCCTATTGTAGTAGTGTCTCAGATGTATTAGGAAAGAGATTAATATAGTTGAAATATAAAGGATATATAATGGAAGCAAGAGAGTTAACAGCGAAAGAGAATATACTTACTATGCGTAAGCTAGTAAAGGATTGGAACTTAGGTCCAGATAAGGCATATGATAATAGTATAGGCAATCCAGGGTTCTGGAAAGGTATAGCAAAGAAGTGGTATATTAGTGAAGCAGAAGCAAGACGACGTAACTGTGGTAACTGTGAATATGGTGAAACAGATCCGAAGTATCTAGAAGCTATGGAGCATATACCATATAATCGCTATGATCGTGATGGAGGACAGAGGGTTTGGTGTGAGAAATTTGACTTCATCTGTCACCAAACTAGAGTATGTAGTGCAGGTGACTGGGAAGAGAAAGGAGATTAAGTAAAAGATAAAGTTGGTTGGTGTATAATAATATATACCAACTAAGGATAATCAGATGAGTTGTAGTCTATGTAAATATCTAGTAGTTAATAACGGTGTTGCCCAAGAGAACTGGTGTAGTAAGTATAAGATGGTGTGTGAGTCAGTAGGAGAGTGTGACATTGGTGGCTCTTTTGAATGAGTACCATAATAAGTGCCCTTGAGGTGATTTCCTAGTAAAATAAGTTAGCTAAGGCTCAAGCTATAATGAGCCACCAAATACAACCACAAAAGAAACTAATCAAATAAATTATGATATACTACGTGAATAAAAACAAAAGGATAGTAACATGGAAGATGAAGAAGTAATGGGAGGTAGTAAGGTTATGAGTAATGGTGATAAGGCTCGTAGAGCTCGTCATGAGAAGAGAGAGAAGTTACGTAACCTTAAGAGACTAGCTCATATAGACGCGTATGATAAAGAAGATACCCTTACAGTTAGTGATGCTGACGAGGCTATAGAAGATATGTTGCTGTTTATGACAGACCCAATGGTTAAAGCTAAGCTATCAGCTACTCAGTTTAAGACTATCAATAATAGTCTAGTTGATATATTAAGTGTACTAGAAGAAGTAGAGAAAACTGAACGTAAAAAGTTCAAGAAAGTTAAATAGTTAGTAGCTCAATAGAGTTGCTAATTACCCTCATTATATAAATTACCCACAAATAATTTGACATTATAGTATCAGAGATGGTACAATTCCTTATATTAAGTATATAGGAAATATAATGGAAGACCTCACAGAAGAAGAATATCAACGTAGATATAGTTTACTACATAAGAAGCCTATAGATGTAGGCACACCTGACTTTAATGACCCACAAGCAATTACAGTAGAGAAGTTACAGAAGTTCTTACCTAAAGGGGCGAAGAAGCGACCGGTAACAGAGAAAGTAATACAGATGATACAGAGAATGGAAGATGATACTGGGATAGCTCAGGAAGCGTTGGAGGAGAGTGTTATGACTAATCTCCACCACTTAGCTGAGTTTGGTGTTAGTATCGAACAATATGTTAATGCTGTTAAGTTCTGTAGTTTAAAGCTTCATTATCCAGCTAATAAGGCTTGGGCAATAACATTCCCTATGAGATATAAGTTAGTATGTGACAAAGCAGCAGCAGCTCGTAAAGAACCTGCAATAGAGAACTACTCAGCAGCCTATGATAGAGGTAAGTTAGTTACTGCAATTACTGCAGATATGACTATACAGTTTGCTATACAGTATGCACCTGCTCGCCATAAGGCTATGAAGAAGTTAATTGACTTAATGGATGGAAGGTCAGCTAATCCAAATGTTGGTGTTAGCCCTAAGGTACAGATGGATTCAGCAGTAGCTATACTAGATAAGACTGAATTACCAGCAGATAATGTTGTACAGGTTAAGATAGGTATGGATGATGAGGCTAAAGGCATACAGAATAACTTAGCCACTCAGATGGCTAAGAATGCAGAGATTCAGCTGAAGATGATTGAGCAAGGTATCAGCTTAGACGAGGTACAGAAGTTAGGGTTAGTTAGTGCTGATGATGTAGTAGATGTAGAGGTTGAATAATGGTACATGAAGCTGTAAAGCCAATGGTGGTAGATAGTGTTGACTTCAAGAAACTAAATAAAGATGATGTAAAGAAAGCTGTGGTTGAGGAACTAGGGTTTGATATTGCTAATAATATAGTTAGTGAGGCAGATAAAGAATGGTTTGACGAGCAGTTAGCAGAAATTAGTAAAGATGATGGTAATGATAAGTTCGACTTAGATGAGGCATTGAGGACATATGACCCAGATTTCCCTAGATATAAGATAAGCGTTGAGGCTATAGAGTTCTTTAACTTAATGAGAATGGTAATGGGTGAGGACTTTGAGTTCAACACACCTAAAGCCCATTACTTTATGGTGGATATGTTGCTAGGTAATATAACAGACCCTATGATGTTCCCTTATAGCGAGGAAATATGTAAGACTATAGAGATAGATGTACTTAGACTTAGTTTTATGGCTAGTCGGGGTATAGCTAAGAGTACAGTAGTAATTACATTCTTTGGTGTGTATAGTGCGATAAAGGGTAAATTACCTAATGACTTAGGTAGGATATACTTCTATTTGGTTGTTACAGCCAGTAGTAAAGGTGGAGCTAGAGTAAATGCTAAAGCTGTCCAGAGTATGTGCGTGGAGAGTAAATTTCTGGAAGATATATTTGAAAGTATGCGGTTTACGGAGACAGAAAGTGAGTTTGTCAGGAGAGGTAGTGGGTCTAGTAAGAGTCGTACATTCCTAATGAGGTATCAAGGTATTAATACGGCTATTCGTGGTATCCGTGATAATCATGGTAGAAGACCGGACGCAATTATTGGAGATGATACGATACTTAATACGGCTGCAGCGTACAGTAAGACACAACAGGAGACATTGAATGAGGCTATCCATAGTGATAGTATAAATGCACTAAAAGGTGGTGGAAGGGCTAGGATTATTATGACATTCACTCCGTTTAGTTACGGAGATGTAAATACTAGAACAGTAGTAGAGAAGTCATTTACGCCTATAGTAATACCTATAGCAGCATTCTTTGAAGTAGGTGCAGGAACTAATAGTATACGAAGTACATGGGTAGCTATGCATCCACAGAAGAGTATTAAAGCACAACAACTACAAGCCATTAGGTCAAAGACATTGAACCTGTTCCTACAGGAGAGGATGTTGCAATTGACTAGCTCGTCAGATAGATTGATACCAGATGAATGTTTCCAGTATTGTGATATGAAGCCTATACGAGATAATATGCAGAACTATACAATGTTGATAACTACTGACTACACTACAACTAGTGGGGAGAAAAGTGACTATAGCGGTAGGGCTACATTTGCTATAAGTAGTGACGATGATTGGTTCTTGCTAGATGTAAGTTTACGTAAAATGACTATGAGAGCTCAGTATACAGATACGTTAGATCAGGCAGATGAGATTAAGAGAAGAGGTAGCTATGTACAGTTAGGGATAGAGATAGATGGTAACCAACAAGCACATGTGTATAGTCTAGAAGAGTTAATGCGAAAGAGAGGTACTTACCATGCATTTGCTAAACAGAAAGGAGCACCTGACACAAGGAAAGGTATACTAAGTAGGGCTAGTGGAAATGCTAAGCACGAGAGGTTTAGAATAATTAGCCCACAATTCCTACAGAAGAAAGTATGGTTACCTGAACACCTAAAAGATACACCAGATATGATTGAGCTAGTAGAGCAGCTAAAGGGAGCTACCCATAAGGAGTTCACTAAATCAGATGATGGTCCAGACTTGTTTAGTATGCTTAATCAGATACAATATAGTAAGCCGACACAGGCTAGTAAGTACAGGATGAATAGTAATAATAGAGATAGCAATAGTTTCTGGGAAGATGAAGAAGATACCAGTGTTGACGCAGGTGCAGGGTACAGTTAAGATTAAGTTAAAGTTAGATAAAATATGGCTAAAATACTAAAGTAAAAGGCTAGCTATATGACTTATGGTAGAATGCAGAGTATGTTAAAGGTACTACTTATTGGTGATAATGTTGCCCCTAAAGACGCTGAAACATTATTAGCTACCTTAGAGATGGCATACATTGAGATATCAAATAAGTGTACAGCACTTAAGTTACTTACAGTTAATAAAGATCACTCAATTATGCGTGAAGGACTGGGTAATACATATGTTAGAATGCCTAGACTACCAAAAGACCCAACAGAAGAGCTTGACATAGATAGTGAGCTGTGTCCAGCTGTAGCTAGGATAATGGCTAGTTACATTAGTAAAGATAAAGCACTACTCCACTTGAAGATTGCTGATGAAATTATCAAGCAATATGAGTCAAAAGTTAGATCATTTATACTTAACCAAGAACAACAAGGTAAGTATGATAATGTTGGTGGGACTAATGTGGTTAGTACAGATGGTAGTGGTACAGTAAGTAGTGGAACTAATGTAGCTACTGGTGTAACAACCACAGGAGGTGCGTTATTTTAAATGATTTAGAATTCTTCAGTGATACCGCTAAACTAGATTACGCTGTATCAGATGTTAAAGAAGTGTTTGGGGAAAATACACCATATACTATAGAGACTAAGATTACTGGTAAAACAATATTATTTAATACTCACTTCATAACAACAATTAGAGAAGCACTTACAACAGGATGTATGGCTAAGATGAGTGGTGACGAGGAGTTATTGTTTCTTGAGTTTATATCATACCAGAATGGTGATGGGTTTAGAGACATAGCAACTGATGTTAATGATGTGCTAATAGCATTAGACCTATGGATGACAAATGAATTAAACTGTATGCCAAATGGGATAGTAAACCAATGTTACACAGATGTAACCCATACTTGGGATACTTGCCCAGTAACATAATAAAATAAAGAGGATAAAATAATGGCTGACTTCATTAATGAGATACAAACGATACGTGGAATTAACTACGACTTAAACGCACCAGGTGATGCTACTACAGCAGGAGATGCTGTATCAACCGGTACAGGTGGTATATGGAAACGTATTAAGGATAAAGAAGTAGTCATTAATACTACACTTACTAGTTCTGAAACAATACGAGATACCATGTATGGTACAGATAGTACAGCTGGGTCTGTAGGTACAGTACTTAACACACTAAAAGGACTAGAAGCTAATGTTGCAGCTAAGAATACTAATGTAGATACTAAGAGTAGTGTAGTAGGTACCAAGTATATTGACCTAGTAGGTGTTGACGGTATTAGCGGTAAGATTGGACAGTTTAACGTAGACTTAGCTAATATGGACGTCACTAAGATGCAGAATGTTAGTAACAATATGAGTAGTGTAGCTACAGTAGCTGCAGATATAGTTAATATAGATGCTGTAGGAGCTAATAAAACTAATATAGACTTCCTAGCCGCTAATGCTACAAATATAGATGTAGTAGGTCCAAACATAGCTAATGTAAATACAGTAGCTGGTATGAATGGAGAGATTAATTCAATAGTATCTGATAAGATTAAGTTAGATAGTATCTATACTGATAAAGGTAAGCTAGATAGCATATACGCAGATAAGGCTACAATTGATAATGTAGATAGTATATCAAGTGAGATAATTGCTGTAGCAGGCAATAATGCTAATGTAGTAAGTGTAGCAACAGACCTAAATGCTGGTGTTAATTCAGATGTAATAACAGTTGCTAATGACTTACAAAATGCTAACTCAGTAGTTAAAGCCGTAAGTGCAAATATACAAAGCCCTACAAGTTCAATTAATAATGCAGAAGCAAATAGTACAGCAGCAATAGCAGCTAAAGATGCTGCGTTAGCTAGTGAATTAAAAGCAGCTGATTGGTCAGATAAAGCTACAGAAGTAGAAACTGGTAGATTCAGTGCTAAGTACTGGGCAGACAATGCAGCAGCAGTAGTCGGTAATGGTATTATAAATGATGACGTAGTTGCCTTAGGTACCACATACTCATCATATAAGATTGATCAACTAGATAAGGCACAGACAGCACTAATTAGTGGATTAGCTACAGCTAGTATGAAAGTAGTAGGAACAGGTAGTCCAGTAATAGCTAACTTACTAGCTCAGCAAGTACTACCAATTACTACGTTACTAACAAGTAGTGATGCTACAATACTCACAACAGATGATGTAAATAACTTATTAATATTCAATAAGAATGCTAGTTACAATATATTTAGTGATATCACATTCACATCTTCTACAGCTAGTGCTGTAACAGTAACAATTAAGTATATTGACAATAGTAATAGTAATGTACTTACTTCGGATACAATAGTAGTAAATATAGGTGCAGGAAATGTTGAATCATACAAGCTAAATAACTTACTAACAGTAGGTAAGAATTCAATACCTGCAGGACCATTGTCGGTTAGAACAGAGATAGCAGCTGACGTAGCTGGATTAGAAGTAACAGCAATGAATAGTATAATTGCTAGTAGTAGTAGCTATGAGTTAGAAAGTAAAGCGATTAACGTATCAGTAACACCTAGTGGTAGTATGAGTGATACAACTGTGCAAGCTGGATTAGTTACGTTAGCTAATGATGCAGCTGGAGTGCAAGATGTATATACAGCTACAGGAGTAGTTGGGGCTGTAAAGCGATATGATAAGAAACTAGCTAGCTTAGACACATTGGAAGTTCGTAGAACAGCTGGAGTAATTGACTCAGTAAGATACACAGGAGATGGAAATGCTTCAGCACCGTACTACAGAGATGTGTTGACCCATACAGGAGCTGACTTAACTAAGGTAAGCCATTTCTATAATACAGGTGACTTAGTTACAGCTAGCGGAGTTACAACAATGGTATATAATAATGGTGACTTAGTTAGTTCATCATATGTAGAAGCATAAAGGATACTAGATGGATATAGTAAGTTATGAGATAGGTGACAAGGCTAGAAAGAATGTAGAAGATCATAAGATAGCTACTACAGCCCATACAAAGGCTCAGGTAGGGCTAGGTAATGTAGACAATACTAGTGATAGTCTGAAACCGGTTAGTACAGCTCAGGATACTAGATTTACTGCAGTAGAGGCTACTGCTAATGCCGCAGCACCTCAAGTCAGTACCTATAGTAAGGTAGATATAGATACCAAGACTATTGACTTACAAACACAAGTCAATAGCAGACTTAGTAAAGTAGCTAGTTCAGTATTACTTAATAGCGATAGTGTAAGTTTAGCTAATACTTTAGTTACTAAAAACTTTGCTGAAGTAACTTATACAGGTAACGGAGCTACGCAGAGTATTACTACTGGGATAAATTCAGTTGATTTTACAGTAGCTAATAATGGTAGTGGATATTGGTTAGATAGGACAGTTAATCAGGTTAAGGATGATGCTGGTACTGTTGTAGCTAGTGGTACTACTGATTGGGGTATTAATAAAGGTGTTAGTAAGGTACATATTAAGAACAGGACAACAGCAGTATCAAATGCAGTAGTTGATGGACTACGTGGTAGAGACTTTGCTATTCAGACTGATACTACTTCTGTAGATATAACTGGTGCTGGTAGTTTTATAGTGTCATTTGACACATCAGGTATAACGGTAGGAACAAATAATATGTTCAATACTAACACTGATACTTACATACTCTACCAAACACTTTACACTCACATCAAATGGTTCAGCAATTCAATGGGAGCATTAACGGTAGTAGCGTTTAATCCTGTCACTCAAGAATATATGGGCTATGTGGTAGAATCAAGTAATGCAGGGGCAGAAATAGACTTAACTGGAATAGTTAGTGATAGTGTTGTAGTAGAGTATAAACAACTAGGAAGTGCAACAGATTGGCAAGTAGATGCACTTGGTAATAAATTAGTATTAAATACTAATGCAGCTGCTGTATAAGGTTAAGGTTATGTTTAATATAAACTGTGGTATAATTGGTAATCAAATAATAGGATTAACAATATGAGAGTATGTACTAAATGTGAAACAAGTAAACCTACAGATTCATTCACTAAGAATAGTAGAAGCCCAGACGGTATAGGCTACATGTGTAAAGAGTGTAGGGATTTGGAGTATGAAAAAACAAAACATTCAATAGATAGATTATTTAGTGTAATATACAGCTCACAAAAAGCTAATAGTAAAACTAGGGAGCATAAAGAACCTGCATATACTAAGAAGCAGCTAAGAGAGTGGGTTGAAATAACTAACAAAGATAAGTTTGATAAACTACTAGATAACTGGATTGAGTCTGGCTACAAAAAGATGTATAAGCCATCAGTAGATAGATTAGACGACAGCAAAGGGTATACTTTAGACAATATACAGCTAGTGACATTTCAAGAGAATGTTGATAAGCAAGCTGAAGAGGTATATATGGGCTCACTAAATGCGAATGTAATACCAGTATATCAGTATGACGAAGATGGAATATATGTAAACTCTTACAGTAGTGCAACTGCAGCTAGTAGAGCTACTGGACAACATAGAAAGATGATTAAAAAGGCATGTGATGGTGTAATCATAGATGTAAAACGGACTCAATGGAGACTATATAAAACTCATGACCTAAAGGTAAAACTAGAAACTATGATAATAGATAGGTACACTAAAGATGGTATGTTCGTAGATTCGTGGTTCTCACCAACAAAGGCTGGGGAGGCTACTGGAGCTAAAAAACAAGCTATAATAGCTAACTATTTAGGCAAGACAAAAAGTGCTGGTGGTTACGTATGGGTAAGACGGTATGTTCTAGGTAAAGTAAATGAAAAGATAAAGGATAGATAATGAGTATAACAATATCTGGAAACAAGTTAATACTTCCAGCTGGTACTGGTACTGGAGTATTCTACGGCAAAGCAAAGAGTGAGACATGGACTGCAGGTGTTTATTCCGGTACTGGTGCAGCTGATAACAAGATAGTTACTAAAGATGTATATGGTAATGCAATGAAACCTGCTAGGGTTATATTTAAGAGAATAGATGGTGTTGGTGGATGGGTAGTTTATGATAATAAGAGACCACTCGGTGGTGTTAATATTGCTAAGAATTTGTATTTAGATAGTGCAGCCGTAGAATATTCTGATACGAATGTATCAATGGTGTTTGATGTTGATGGTTTTACAGTTGGTACTAATAATGCATGGTGGAACGCATTAAATGGTCAATACCTATACATGGTAGAAGCAGATACAAATGCTAGTTCAACACCTGATGGTTCATACTTTGATTATGCAACAACTGGCAGTAACTTAAACATCACAAATGGTATATTCAACTATACAGATGGTAAAGATGTAAATGGGTTTAAGCTAACAAGTGAGAGTGTAACTGGCAATATAGATTTTACTAGTGTAGCTGATGGTATGAAGTGGGTAGCTAGAGATAAGGCTAATGGTAGCTATAGTTTCTATGATAAAGAACCAATGAATAGTATATATACTAAGAATACCCCCGATGATAATAGATTGGTTCAAGTTGATGGTAAAAGGTATATAACTACTGGAGGGGAGTTAGTTACTAATGGAACTTTTGATGTTGATACTAGTGGATGGACTAATGGTGGTGCACACACATTAAGTGTTGAGAGTGGTAGATTGAAGTGCGTAGCAGTATCAGCTTCTGGTGAACATACATATCAACCCATCAACACAGAGATAGGGAAAGAATATAAATATTCAGCAAGAGTAAGCACTTCTAATGGGTATGCATATGGAATTAAAATTAGACGAAGTGATAATTCAACAAATATCATAGATGATACTATAGTTGGAATTGGTGACACTTTATTTAGTGGTGTGTTTGTTGCTATGGATACAATTACATATATTAACATACTAACAAATAGTTCTGCAATAGGTAACACATACTATGCAGATGATATATCGGTGTTTAAAGCACAACCTACACTATTATCTACACCAATAGCACCTGTTAGTTTCCTAAAGAACCCAGTAATGGTAACTTCAAATACACCACAGTACATTGACTATAACCAAGAGTTAATAGAGAATGTGATGGATAGTTTAGAGGTTAGCAAAGATTTAGTTGTTAAGGGTAAATTATCTGGAATGAGTGGTTTTGATTTAGGTCAAACTTGGCAAGATGTTACAGCTAGTAGAGCAAAAGATGTTACTTATACTAATAATACTGGTAAGCCTATAATGGTGATAGTATCTTTTATTGCTGATAATATAGACAACTGGTGCAAGTTTATGATTAATGGGATACCTATTACATACTCAGCACAGCAAACCATTGCTGGTAAATATTCAGGTAGTTTTGAAGTTATTGTTCAAAATGGGTCAACTTATAGGGCTGCATCATCATCAGGCACTTTCACTGTAGTTTTATGGTCAGAACTAAGATAAAAGGAAAATTAAATGAGTAAATATTACAAAGACAAATCAAATCAACTATTCGTAGATCCAATAGTTGAGAACCACACAGGATTAGTGGAGATTACTAAAGCAGAGTTTGATGCTATGATAGCTCCTACATTTAGTGAGTTGCAAATAGCTAAAATAAACGAAATTAAACAAGCATTTACAACAGCTACAAAGTCAGGCTATATCTGTTCAAACAACATAACTATGGATGCTGATTTAACAAGCATTCAAACATTAGATAGTGGATATAACTTAGCAGTTAAGCTAGGTGCTACAACTATGGATATAACAGATTACAGTAATGTAGACCACTTAGCTTTATCAATAGCTGATGTAGATACAATGATTATAGAACTAGGCATGAACTATAATATATTTAGAGTAAAGAAAAATACATTGAAGAAACAAGCAGAAGTAGCTAAAACTCAAACAGAGCTAGACGCTATAGTATGGTAAAGTTAATTATAGTATAATAACGAATAAATAAAAGGAACCACTAATGGACATAGTAAGTTATGAGCTCGGAGATAGAGCTAAGAAACTAGTAGAAGACTTAGATAGTCGCTCACTGATAGCTGGAGAGTTATATAATGATGGAGTAATTAGTGGTGGTATAGTCCAGACTAGTAGTACATTAGTAACTACAGTATTAGTTGGTACGTATGTAATTAATGGGGTTAAAAGAGTATTCCCTCAGATAGGGATTACATGTACAGCTAGCTCAGATAATTATGTAGATGTAAAAGAAGATGGTACGGCTAATGTTGTTGCTGTAGCGTTAGGAGCTGTAGAACCAGCTGTGACAGCTAATAGTGTTAGAGTAGCTAAAGCAGTTACTGATGGTACAGGAGTAGTTAGTGTAGTTGATATGAGAACTATAGTAACTACAAAGTTAGATACTAAAGCTGATAAGACATATGTAGATAGTCAAGATTTACTTGCTGTAGATAAAACTACTAATCAAACTATTGGTGGTATAAAGACATTTAGTAATCCTCTTAAAGTTGCAAATGCAGTCAATGCAGATGAGGCTGTAAGTAAAAGCCAGCTAGATGCTAAACCTACATTAGGCATAGCAACAACACTTGAAGCACAAACAGGAACAGATGATACTAAAGCAGTATCCCCTCTAAAGATGCATCAAAGTAATTTAGGGTTAGGACAGACTTGGCAAGATGTTACTGCTGGTAGAGTTAATGGAGTTACTTATACAAATACTACTGGTAAGCCTATAATGGTTATATTAGATAGCTCCTCTGGCTACACAATAGTAGTAACAGTAAATAGTGTAGTTGTAGACAATAGACCAAACAATGCCTCTACTAACAATTATAGCTCAACTTTTATTGTGCCATCAAATAGTACATACTCAGTGACAAGTAATAGTATACAGTATTGGTCAGAATTAAGATAAAAGGAACTTTAGATGAAATATTATAAAGACAAATCAAATCAACTATTCGTAGACCCAATAGTTGAGAACCACACAGGACTAGTAAAGATAACTAAATCAGAGTTCAATACTATGTTATTACCATCGATTAGTGAGTTACAAACAGCTAAAGTAAATGAGCTAGGTATAGCATACAATGATGCTAATGAACTAGACATAGCTTATATGAAAACTACATTTCAAGCAGATAAAGGTAGTCAAGATTTAATAGTATCTGTACTTAGTGCAGGGAGTGTACCTACTGGTTTCTTTTGGTTAGATAAAGCAAACAATCAAGTACCTATGACTTATGCTGCGTTACAGGGATTGAGTGGTGCTATATTAGCTAGAAATCAAACTAATTTCGTCAAGTTTCAAACCTTAAAAGCTAAAGTTAGTACAGCTAAAACACAAGCTGATTTAGACTTGATAGTGTGGTAATATGAAGTACTTATATTGGCTAACTGTACTATTAACAGTGATTATAAGAAGATTAGTATTCCCCTTAATATACTTAGCAATACCATTCAGAAGTTATCTAAGAAATACAGTATATAACTACCATTTAAATAATGGATTATATATTAAAAGATTGTACGAAAGAAATCCTAAACTTAATGGTAATAAAGATAAGTGGTTACTAGATGGTGGTACGCATAGCAGTACAACAGGTATAGTATACAACCTAGAAGTAGGTAAGCTAGAATACTACTTTGCTCTGTCATTGTGGTTACTACTAGATGATGATGCTAACCAAGATACATATGATAAAGGGTTCAACCAGACAATCATAGATGGTGAGCGTAAGAAATGGATGCCTGAGTGGATTAAGGGTAGTATGAGAAGAGCTAATGATAGAGTTAATATGACTATGATTAGAGGTAATTCGTTTGACTTAGGGGATATTAGGGCTGACTATCCACTATATGAGTTCTGGAGTGTGTTATGGTGGACACTAAGAAATCCAGCATATAACTTCAACTACAAGTTCAATCAAATGACAGGAGATAAATACTACTTCCAGATAGTAATATTTGGTAGATTGTTTGGTTGGAAAGAAGATGGGTATGTTACGGTAAAAGATAAAAAAGTAAGTTGCTACTCATGGGAGCTAGGTAAAAAGATATGATTAACTATCCACTAGTCTACCCAACTAAAGATAATAAATTTAAGTTAGCTATGCCATATGAGTATAAAGATATAGTGGTACCAGCTGGGTATATAACTAATGGGGCAAATATACCTAGGATATTCTGGCAACTTATACCACCCTTTAAGCCAAAGTATTTACCAGCAGTGATAATCCATGATTACCTAACAGAAGATAAACAATTAAAACACAATACATTTAAGTATGCTAATGATACATTTGAAGAAGTAATTCTTGGGATTGAAAATAGTATATTTACAAGGTCTATGATTAGAGCAGTTAAGTTTTATAGACTGATTAAAAGATATAAATAGAATATAAGAAGTAAATTTACATACGGAGAGTAAAAGATATGTGGGGTAAACAAAAAATAGATTTCAAATTGTGTCCGATGTACCATAGGTCACATAATAATGGCACTAAATTAACTGAATTGGAGAGTGATATGCATTCTGTAACAAACGCATTAACTAAACTTAATGTAGAACAAACACAAGTTATGCAAAATCAAATAGATATGAAAGTAGAAGTAAAAGAATTTAGATTGTCACTAGAAAACCATATGGAAGATGAGATAGAACACCATGCGGGTACAAATAGGGCAATAGATAACTTAGCTGAGAGTGTTACAGAGTTAGTTAGAGCTAATAAATCACATATGGAGGCTAGAGAAAAGTTAGAAGAAGAGTCAATTAGGAAGCAAGATGACTGGCGTAAGTTATGGTTCAGAATAGGTGGTTCTATATTTTTAGTTATTCTGTTAGCTGTAGGTGGGTTTGTGTGGACATCATTAGATTATTACACAACAGCAAGACAAGCTCAGAAGGTACAGAAAGCAATGCTGCAAAACCAAGAGACACTGATAGGGAATGTGAACAAATGAGGACACAGAAGATGACATGCTTAGAGTGTGGGGAAGAGTCAGAAACTAGTATTTGTGATAGTTGCCTAGAAAAATTGAGATAAAGGATAAGATGTGAATTGGAAAGATATAGGTAGTACAATAGGTAAGTTTGCACCAATACTTGGAACAGCAATAGGTGGACCAGCTGGTGGAGTAGTAGGTTCCTTAGTTAGTTCCGCATTAGGTGTAGAAAATGAGCCAGACGCAGTAGCTAAAGCTATGCAGAGTGACCCACAAGCCGGGTTAAAACTAAAACAACTACAGATAGATAAACAGAAGATGCTGAATGATCATGTAGAGAAAATGGCTAACTTAGACTTTGAATATGAAAAGAGTAGAGTAGCTGAAGTTGCTAGTGCTAGAACTAGAGAAATAGAAGTAACTCGTAGTGGGTCCAAGAACTATGTACAAGGCATATTAGCATTGATTGGTGTTGGGGCATTCTTTGGGTTTAGTGGGTACGTGGTAGTACAGGGATTACCAAATATGACTAAAGAAGCGTCATTAATAGTAGGTACTGTAATAGGTAGTGTTATGATGATAGGTAAAGACATATATGGGTATTACTTTGGTAGCTCAAGCGGAAGTAAAGAAAAAACTAAGATGTTAAAAGGGTAGGTATGAAATATTTCAGTTATGCTAAAGAGCCATTAGGCTGTCCATGTGGGTGTAATGCAAAACTCAGTAAGTCTACAGAGGACTCACTAGATAGGCTTAGAGAAAATTACGGTAAACCAATATATATTGAGCAAGGGGGTACCTGTGAGAAATATAGTGTAGAACACGTAGGTAGAAAGCCTACATCAACACATATAGACAAAGGTAATGGAGCTACTGCAGTAGATATACAACACAGAACATTTGAGGATAAGGATGACTACTTTCACTTCATTGGCTGTGTATATGATGCAGGATTTAAAGGGTTTGGCCAAGGTATAGGTAACTTTGATATCCATAAGAAGGATACTAGAGTCCATATAGACAAGAGACCTGGAAATGATATAGTAACTTGGATTTATTATGATAAAGAATAAATAGGGTATAATTATATAAATAAATTAGGTAGGTATGTATATGGGCTTTGCTTTAGGTAGTGGTAGAATAGATCAATCGGGTACAGACACTAACCTATCTGGTATGGTAGGCATATCTGGGGTGACTGTGACTACTACTGGTACAGGTAGTACAGTATTTAAGACATATACACTTACTGGGCTATCTCTGTATGTGTTCGGTACACTAACTATAGACCCAACAGTAGAATTATTAGTATTTGACGGTACATCAGCAGAACCTGTAGTAAGGGTAATGGGTGGTAATATACTTAATTTAGGTATAGAGAAAACAGTACTAGGTTACACATATCAAACTAAAGGGACAGCTTTAATAATACCTGATGGGGGGCACGGAGCTTGTTGTAGTGGTAGCTCTATGCAAATAGATGGCACATTAAACCTGATAGGTGCAACTATACATTTATCTGCTTGTTCTGTTTGGGCTGCCGGTTCAAATATCAATATAAAGAATGGTACCATAAAAGCTATAAGAGCTGACCTGTTTAGGATACGTAACTCTTCTAGTAGTGTAACAATAGATGGGCTAACTATCACAGGTAATTTATCAATAGATTTCTTCATGGCTCCCTTAGTGTTTAAAGGGTTCACACCTAGAGATGGTAGTAGGGCTTGTGAGGTTGTGGATAAAGCCTCAGGAGGTACAGGGTCACCATACATATTTAATGATTATGATAGTGGAGCGATGGTTACCGACTTCTCCATGTGGCAGCTTATTGACTTACAATTCCATAATTTAAAAAAGACAACACCACCATTACTAACTAATTATGGTAACACAGGACAATGTCAAGTGTTTAAACACATAAAACCAGTAATAATAGACACAAGTGGGACACCACTACTAGGTGTGAAATATTATGTGAAAGACACAAACAACGGTAATAGAAATAATAATATATTATACAATGGAAAAGACTATAACCTACTATCGGATAAGATATATAGTGGAGTTACAGATGTTAATGGGGCTACCCCCGAAATAATAATTTTAACAAGAGTAGCATATATACCTGCGTCCACCACAATATGGGATTATAGATCTATAAATAATTCATATGATGACTTATTTACTATAAACTTTATACATTACAATAAAGGTATATCTCAATCAAAGCGTAATTTAAATGGTAGTGGTTTGCTGACATTTGATTGGACACTTATACCAGACACAACTATTACTGAGGTAAATAAAGTAGTAGTAGACGCTTATACAGTTATTGACACAGCGTTTAAACTATATGATATAAGTAAGTCTCACCTGTATGATACGTATGCTGGTGAGAGTAGTGAGTTACTTACCAGAGAAGGCAGTGATATAAATGCAGGCAGTTATGATGTGACAATTGACCCATTAGCTACCACTACATTTTCAAAAGTTTGGAATGCTATAACATTTAAAGCCACTACCTATACTGGAGGTATAGTAACTTCCGGTGTAGTATACCTTACGGGAGCATGCACATTAATAAACGGTACTTACGTTAATTTAAATATTGGTAGTGGTGCTATATTAACTGGGTTAAATATAACTGGCACACTAACCATAACATCAGCTGGTACATATACAATGACAGATTGTACTATAGCTAATGTGGTAAATACAAGTGGTGGAAGTATTATTATATCCAGTGTTGGTACAACTAATGTTGCAACTAACACTGGTCCTAATGTTGTTGTTCAGTCAATAACCACATTAACACTAAGTGGTCTACAAAGTGGTTCTGATGTAGTATTACTTAGAGCTGGTACCAATACTGTATTAGGTAATATAGATAGTAATGTAGGTACTAGTTGGAACTATACCTACACTACAGTAGAATTAGTAGACATAGGTGTTATAAAAGCAGGGTATATAGTAAACTATATTTATGGGTACTCATTAAGTGGGACAGACGCAAGTTTACCAATAACCCAAATAATAGATAGAAATTATATTTAAGGAATAGTATGGTAAGAAAAATAACTGAAACAACAGATGGACAATTTATAGGAATAACTTTTGATGATAAGAAACCTTTTAAAGCTCCTAATGGTGTAATT
>Ga0256829_1000763_pt1 | contig 29420 bp, 30 predicted proteins | sample 131447metaG_FD_185979 | JGI IMG/M metagenome (GOLD analysis project Ga0256829, IMG submission 185979) | Hydrothermal vent microbial communities from Lau Basin, Pacific Ocean - 131-447 | ecosystem: Environmental > Aquatic > Marine > Hydrothermal vents | place: Pacific Ocean: Lau Basin | collected... | reverse complement strand
ATGGCGTTTCTGGCGGCTTGTGGCCCTTCTACTTTTACTTTGCGGATGCACCTCAAGCAGGGAGAGGTTTTCCACGTCACCAGCATCAACCGGCAGCATATTTCCCAGGAAATTATGGGCCAAAAGATGACCCTTGACCAGGTGACGACCATGGCCTATCGTTGGGAAGTTACCCATGTGGCCAACAGCGGCAACGCAACGGTCAAAATCACTTATACGCGCCTGGCAATGGCACAAGAGCAGAACGGGCAGAAACGCGCGTTTGATTCCGCCAGTGGGAAGCCCCCCTCCGATTTCTTCAAGGGTCTTGATTTGATGGTGGGCAAGGCGTTCACTGTGGAACTGACGCCTCAGGGCAAGGTGGCGCAGGTGCAGGGGCTGGACAAGGTATTTCGGCAGGTGGCCGAAGGCGCAGGGCTGAAAGATCAGAAAGCCACCGAGGCTTTTTATCGGGCGCTGATGGATTCTTTCGGCGACAAAGCCGTCACAGAGCAGTTCAATACGGCTTTTGGGCGCTACCCCGAAGCGCCGTTGAAGGTGGGGGCAACCTGGCAGGGCGATACCCAACTGACCGTTGCCTTCCCCCTGAATGTTCACGCGACTTATACGGTGAAATCGTGGAAAAACAACCAGGCCGTCGTGGCCGTAGATGCTGCTTTGAAATCCGACGCCACCCGACGTGTCACGGGGCAGAACCCCCTGTTTGATGCGATGTATGACCTGACAGGCACGCAACAGGGCACTTTGACCGTAGATTTGGATACCGGCATGTTGCAGCGTTCCCACGTGGTTCAGCACGTGGAAGGGAAAATTCTTCTCCTTGACCCCAAGAGCAACGATACGACCAAAGCCCTGCCGATGCCGTTGAGCATGGATGCCGACATCACCACCACCGTGGCGCGGCAGGGGCAGTAACCGCGGCCGTGGGAAGAACGGCACAGGGCGGTATGCGGGCGCACGCGCTCCGGCGTGGCCTCAGGCTTTGCGCCCCCGATAGACCTTGATACGGGCCTTTTCCAGGGTGATGAGCCCTTCCTGGATGGCGTCGGCGACCCGGTCCAGGAAGGCTTCCAGCCGCGCTTCGGTATCCACGATTTCTACCACCACAGGCAGGTCTTCGGAAAGGCGCAGCAACGACGAGGTGTGGATACGGCGGCTGCTGGAGCCAAACCCCATGATGCCTCGCACGACCGTGGCCCCGGCCAGCCCGGCCTCTCGGGCTTGCAGCACCAGCCATTCATACAGCGGCTTGTGGTTGTAGCGGTCGTCTTCGCCGATGAAAATGCGAAGCAGCGCGCCTTCTTCGGGCAGTTTCATGGTTTACCTCCAGAAGCTCATGGCCGCAATGCGCCCCAGCCACACGGCCAGGAAGCCGAGGAAAACCTGCCCGCCGAAATACAGCCAGCCGGCGAGGGTTTCCCCGCGATGAAAAAGGCTAAAACTTTCCAGTTCAAAAGTGGAAAAGGTTGTAAAAGCGCCCAGAAAGCCGATGAATAGCAGGGCGCGCGCTTCAGGAGAAAAGACGCGGCGGCTTTCCCCGAGGTAAAAGAGAAACCCCAGCAGGAAAGCCCCCAGCAGGTTGACGGCCACGGTGCCGTAGGGGAAACTTGCGCTCCGTGACCAATCCTGCACCCAGCCGCCCACAAGATAGCGCAGGGCCGCGCCAAAGAAGCCGCCAATGCCAATGAAAAGCAACAGGGATGGCCGTTCCATACCGAGCCTCCTTCCGAAAAAGTGGGTATCGGTAGGAGCCATCAGCCTGCAGGCACTTGCGGCGGGCCCCTTCGCCGGTTGCGCGGGCAACAGGGGCGAATTTTACTCCAAAATTTTGATTTCGTCCGGCAATTTGGGCACCAGGCAGAGGAAGACAAAGTCTTCCGTGCCGGTGTTTTCGTAGGAATGTGGCGCGCCCGCGGGAATGAACACGACATCGCCGGCGCGCACTTCATACACCTCATCGCCAATGGTAATGCGGGCGCGGCCTTGCAGCACGTATTGTTCGTGTTCCACCGCGTTGGTGTGCCGGGGCATCCCGCCGCCGGGCTTCATGGTGAAGCGCCGCATGGCAAAATGCGGCCCTTCTTCGGGGGAAATCAGAATCTGGATGCTCGTGTCTTTCCCCGCGTTGACAGGGCGGGCAGGCACTTCGTTAGCGTGTTTGACAGGCATGGGAACCTCCGTGAATTTGTGAATCGTGCCCCGGCGACGTGGTGAGGTCTTGCCACCATTGCCGGAGCAAGAGAGCGTCTTCTTCCAGCACCGGGCTTTCGCACAAAATGCGGCCTGCGGCGCCGAAATCCTTGAGGGCGCGGAAGATGGCCTGCACGTCCAGGTCGGCTTCCGCAAATTTGAGGTGGTGGCGCTCACCTTTGGGGCCGTAGGCAATGCCCGAAAGGTGGATGTGCAGGCGGCGCAGGGCTTCGTTGCCGAGGGCATTGCCGTAGGCTTCCAGCACGCGCGCCCATTCGTCGTAGGAATTCATGCTGCCGTTGCCCGGGCGGGCGTGCAGGTGGGCGAAATCCAGGCACGGGGCGACGCCGGGCACAGCCTGGCTCATGGCGAGCACGTCGTCTACCGAGCCGATGACCGCACTTTTGCCCATGGTTTCCGGGCGCAGGGTAACTTCTACGCCCATCTCGCGCAGTTCGGCGGCTACGGCTTCCAGGCGGGCGATGGCCGTGGGCAGCACTTCGGCAGGCGGGCGGCCGAAATATGAACCGGGGTGGAAAACGATGTCGGTTGCGCCCGCAAGATGGCCGTAATAAGCCGCGTCCATCAGGCGTCGGCGTGATTTCGGCCATTCCTCGTCGTCGGCGTTGAGGTTGATGAAATAAGGCGCATGCACGCTGAGCGCCACATCGTGTTCAGCCGCGGCGGCTTTGATGGCCGTGCAGGTCTTTTCGCTCACCCGCACGGCGCGCACCCAGCCGAGTTCCAGCGCGTCCAGGCCGAGTTCGCGCAGGCGCAAAACGGCGCCCACGCTGCCGCCGGGCTTTTTGGGTGCCGATTTGGGCGTGCCTACGGTGCCAAAACGGAATGCAAAAGGCATAGAGACCTCCGGTGTTCAGGTGTGGGAAGCCGCGCGCGCCCACGCGGCGCGGGCGCGGCGCACCCATTCCCGCTCGGGTTCAAAGGTAAGCAGCCGCTCGGCTTCGTCCCACGGCACCCAGCGCGGGGTGAATTGCTCTTCCGGGCTGCCGTCGGGTTCGGCCGGGCCTTCCCGCAGAAAGAGAAAGTAGTGCTCTTCCCGCGCCCAGGTGCGTCCCTGGTAAGGAAAGACGACGCGCTGCGTGCCCAGATCGGCCAGCAGGCGCAAATGCCGGAAGCCGCTCTCTTCGGCGATCTCCCGCCGGGCGGTTTGCAAGGGGTCTTCCCGGCCGTCCATATGCCCTTTGGGCAGGCGGATTTCGCCGCGCGCGGGGCGTTCCAGCACCAGCACCCAATGGGGCGGGCGGAGCACGACGCCGCCGGCGGCGCGATAATCGGGGGGCAAGGTCTCGGAAAGGCTCATGGGCAAGCGTTCAATGCAGGAAGGCGGTCAGGCGTTCCCAAAGGGGCGGCCCCAGCACAAAGAGGCCGATGGCCACCGCACCGCTTGCGGCCAGCAGCACGCCCGCTGCGGCGGTATCTTTGGCGGTTTTGGCGGCGGGGTGGTGGCGGGGGGAAGCCAGGTCCACCGCGGCTTCCAGGGCGGTGTTGCAGGCTTCCGCTGCCCACACCAGCGTGACGGCCACGGCCAGCAGTGCCCACGAAGGGGCATCCAGCCGCAGCCACAGCCCCAGCGCGGCGACTGCGGCTGTGGCCGCGGCGTGAATGCGGGCGTTGGGCTGGGTGCGCAGCATGTAGCCCAGCCCGGCGAAAGCGTAACGAAAGGCTTGTAAGCGGGTGCGCATGGCGGCAAAGGGTCAGGGCGGTGAGAGGGGGCAGCCCAGGCTTTCCAAAATGCTGTGCTGGGCTGCCCACATGCGGGCTTTTTCGTCCGGCTCGGCGTGGTCGTGCCCCAGCAGGTGCAGCACGCCGTGTACCACCAGCAGGCAGAGTTCCCAGGCCACGGGGTGGCCGCCGTGGGCGGCCTGCGCCGCCGCGCGCGGGTAGGCGATGACGATATCGCCGAGGTAACGGCGGCCGGTTTCGGGGTCGGTGCTGCCGTCTGCGAAAGAGAGCACATCGGTGGGGGCGTCTACGCCGCGGTAGCGGGCGTTGAGACGGCGGACGGTTTCGTTGCCGGTGATGAGCAGGCTCAGCTCGGCGGCGGGGGCGGCCTGCTGCTGCAAGGCGGCCTCGGCCGCGCGGCGCAGGCTGGCGGCGTTGACGCTGCCGCGGTAGGGCGGCTCAATCGTCAGGTGAATCGTAGGCATGGCTGCTTTCCGGCGAAGCGTTGGGGGCAGGGGCTGCCTGTGGGGGGCGGGCGTTTTCGGCGGCCAGCGCGCGCGCCGCGGCGACGGGAATGGTGGGTTGGCCGTGCTTTTCCCGCAGTTGCGGGTATTGGATGCGCGGGTGGTAGGCGCCCTGCAGCGCGGCGACGAAGGTTTCTTCAATGGCTTGCAGGTCGTGCAGGGTCAGCGGGGTATCGCTGAGCTGCCCTTCGCGAATGCGCGCCGCGATGGTATCGTGGACGAGGCGGCGCAGTTCGTGTTGGTTGGGGGGATGTTCGGCGCGGGCGCGGGCTTCGCAGCCATCGGCCAGCATCACCAGGGCGGTTTCTTTGCTTTGGGGGCGCGGGCCGGGGTAGCGGAAATGCTCAATGTCCACGCGTCCGGCATCGCCGTCGGCTTCCTGCACCGCGCGGGCGTACTGGTAGCGGGTGATCAGGGTGCCGTGGTGTTCGGCGATGAAGTCCTGAATGCGGCGGGGCAGGCGGTGGTCCCGCGCCAGCAGCATCCCGTCGGCGACGTGGCCGATGATGATTCGCGCGCTTTCTTCGGGGGAAAGGCGTTCGTGGGGGTTGGGCGTGCCGGGCGGCTGGTTTTCAATGAAAAACTGCGGGCGCAACACTTTGCCGATGTCGTGGTAAAGCGCGCCTACCCGCACCAGCAGCGCATCGGCGCGCACGGCGCGGGCGGCTTGCTCGGCCAGGTTGGCGACCTGCAGACTGTGCTGGTAAGTGCCCGGCGCCTTTTGCAGCAGTTCCTGAAGCAGCGGCTGGTCGGGGCGGGAAAGTTCCAGCAACTGGATGGGCGTAACCTGCCCGAGCGGGGGGGCGAGGAAGTAGTGCAGCACCAGCGCCAGGCTGGAAGCCAGCACGCCGTTGGTCGCGGCTGCACCCAGCAGGGTGAGCATTCCGGGCAGGTCGGTGGAAGGCGAGGCAAGGCGGGTGGCAAGGAGCACCGCGCTGCCGCTCAGAGCCATTGCTGCACTGGCCAGGAAGAAGGTGCGCATCCGCTGCACCTGGCTGAGCAGCACCACGCCGGTGACGCCCAGGAAGGCGTGATATGTCATCAGTTCAAAGCCGTTGGGGAGGTGATACAACCCTAAGGCCAGCAGGGGCAAAAGGAAAACCAGGGCGCTTTCGGCGTCGAACAGCAGGAAAATGACCAGCGGGTAGGCGGCAAAAGGGTAAACATAGGGCAGCACGATGTGGTTGGGGATGATGAGGCGCGCCCCGGCCAGGAAAAGCACGCCCAGCCCCCCGATGACCGTCAGGGCGGTGATGTTTTCGCCGAGGGCGGGGCGGCGCAGGGAGATATAGGCCGTCAGCACCAGAAAGGCAATCAGGGCCAGCAGCAGCGGGGCGAGCAGCGATTGCCAGCGGGCTGTGCCTTGCAGCAGGCCGTATTCTTTGAGGGCTTCAATGTCTTCGGGCGTCAGCACCTGGCCGCGCTGGACAATGGTTTCCCCGCGGCGGAAGGCGCGCATCACCGGCGGCACGGCTTCCCGCGCTTTTTTGCGGGCGGCTTCGGTCAGCGAGGCGCTGTAGAGGCTGTTAGGGGCGAGGTAGGCTTCCACCAGCCGTTCCACCAGGTCGGCCTGGCGTTCGGGCATGGTGAGGGTGATGAAAGCGGGGATGTTGCGGCGGGCTTCTTCCAACTGGTCTTCGCGGATGGGGGCGCGCATCATGGTTTCCAGCACCCGCCGGGCTTCTTGCTGGATGTTTTGCCAGCGTTCATCGTCTAAGGTGAGGAGATAGCGCGCTTCGGCGGCGGAAAGGTGCAGCCCTTTGATGGCCGCGAGGTCGGCGAGTTTTTGCTGCTGGCCGGCGTAGGGGTCGGCGCGGATGGCGGTGATGAAGGTGAGCGCGGCGCGCAGGCGTTCCAGCTGGCGGCGGCCGATGCCGGCGTCGGGCGGGGCGTAAACTTTGGAGACGGCCTGGGCAGCGGCTTCCTGCCGCTTTTGGGTGAGCACGGTGCTCTGGTAGGTGTGGCTGTAGGGGGCCAGAATGTCGCGCGGGGCGACTTCTCCGGCGTGGAGGGCGAGGCTGTCTTCGGCGGTGCTCAGCCACATGAGCCCGGCCACGGCTGCGAGCAGGAGCAGGGCGAGCAGGGCGCGCTGCAACCCCCGCACCCTGGCTTCAGGGTGGGCCGGCGCGGCGGCTGCTGCCGGAGAGGGCGGCGGGTTGGACATGGAACCTATGGGCCTTGCAGCAGGCGGCGCACAACCTGGCTGGCTTCCTTGCCGGTGGCGCGCCCTTGCAGGCGCGGCATCAGCGCGGCCATCACCTTGCCCATTTCGCGCGGCGAGGCTGCGCCCACCTCGGCAATGACCTCGCGGGCCAGGGCTTCCAGCGCCTCGGGGGTGAGCGGCGGCGGCAGGAAGCCGCGCAGCACGGCGATTTCCGCCTCGGCCTCGGCAATCAGGTCGTCGCGTCCGGCGCGCTGGGCGCCTTCAATGGTTTCCCGGCGGGCTTTGATTTCCTTTTGCAGCACGCCGAGCACGGCGTTTTCGTCCAGTTCGCCGCCGTGTTCCACTTCCGCGAGTTTGAGGGCTGCCAGGGCAAGGCGCAGGGTGCGCTTGCGCAGGTCGTCCCGCCGGCGCATGGCCTCTTTCAGGGCCTCTTGGAGTTGCTGCTTGGTGTTCATGGCTTTCATTATACCGCAGGCGTTTGCCGAAACTCCCCGCCCTTGCCTTCCCGTGATAGAATAAACGCGCAGGATAGATTGGATGATTCTCGGAGGTTCAAAATGGAAGCCCAAACCGGTTCTTACAAAGTCAAGGTCGGCCTGGCGCAGATGTTGAAGGGCGGCGTCATTATGGATGTGGTGACGCCCGAACAGGCCAAAATTGCCGAAGACGCGGGCGCGGTGGCCGTGATGGCGCTGGAACGCGTGCCCGCCGATATCCGCAAGCAGGGCGGGGTGGCGCGCATGAGCGACCCCGAACTCATCCTCAAAATCATGGATGCGGTCAGCATTCCGGTGATGGCGAAGGTGCGCATCGGCCATTTCGTGGAAGCCCAGATTCTGGAAGCCCTCGGCGTGGATTACATTGACGAATCTGAGGTGCTGACGCCTGCCGACGAAGAGCACCACATTGACAAGCACAACTTCAAGGTGCCCTTCGTGTGCGGGGCGCGCAACCTGGGCGAAGCGCTGCGCCGCATTGCCGAAGGCGCGGCCATGATTCGCACCAAAGGCGAAGCGGGCACCGGCGACGTGGTGGAAGCCGTGCGGCATGCCCGCGCCGTGCTCGGCGAAATCCGCCGCTTGCAGACCATGGCCGAGGAGGAACTCTACACCTACGCCAAGGAAATCGGCGCGCCGCTGGACCTGGTGCGCGAGGTGAAGGAACTCGGCCGCCTGCCGGTGGTCAACTTCGCCGCGGGCGGCATCGCGACGCCCGCCGACGCGGCCCTGATGATGCAACTCGGCATGGACGGCATCTTCGTGGGTTCCGGCATCTTCAAGTCGGAAGATCCGCCCAAACGTGCTGCCGCCATCGTGAAAGCCGTGACGCACTACAACGACCCCGCCATCCTGGCCGAAGTGAGCAAAGGCCTGGGCGAGCCGATGCGCGGCCAGCAGGCCGCCGACCTGCCCGCCGAAGCCCGCCTGGCCGGAAGGGGATGGTAGTTCGCCGCTCGCCATTCGCCATTGCCATGCCTGCCCCAAACCTCCTTCCCCCCGAAAAAGTCCCCGCCCCGCGCGGCAACTTCGCCGTGGGCGTGCTTGCGCTGCAAGGCTCGTTCTGGGAACACGAAGTCATGCTGCGCAAAATCGGCGTCGCGGTGCGTGAAGTGCGCCGCCCTGCCGACCTGGACGGCCTCGCGGGCCTCATCATCCCCGGCGGCGAATCCACCACCATCGGCAAACTGGCGGTAGATTTCGGCCTGCTGGAACCGCTGCGCACCTTTGGCCGTACCCACGCCATCTGGGGCACGTGCGCGGGCGCGATCTTCCTCTCCAAAGACGCCCGCCGTGAGCAGCCCCTCCTCGGCCTGATGGAGATCACCGTGGAACGCAACGCCTTTGGCCGTCAGGTTGCCAGTTTTGAGGTGGACATTCCCGTGCCGGCCCTCAAAACCGTTGCCCCCGACGACGAGCGCCCCTTCCACGCGGTTTTCATCCGCGCGCCGCTTATTGAAACCGTCACGCCGCCCGCCGAAGTGCTCGCCAGGCTGGAAGACGGGCGCATTGTGGCCGCCCGGCAGGGGCATTTGCTGGCCACGGCCTTTCACCCCGAACTGACCGCCGACACCCGCTTTCACCGTTACTTCCTGCACCTGGCCGGATGGGGAACTGACCGGTGAGCACCCTGCCCCGTGCGCTGACATGGCGCGACCTGCCCCTGCTGTACCGCTACCGCGAGCAGGCACTGTGCCTGGATAGCCGCCGCGCGGTCATCGGCGGGGCGGGGCTGATGAGCAGCGCGCTGGTGGCGCTGTTTTCTGCGGCGACGGGCATGGCCGTGGTGGCCGATCAGGCCACGGAAAGCGCCCCACTGGTGGCCGTGGCCGAGCATACCCCCCAGGAAGGCCTGGCCCGCCTGCTCTACCTGGCCCCAAAAACCGTCTTCTCGCCCGAAACCGCGCTGGCCCCGCTGGTGGAAGCCCTGCTGGCGCATCCGGCGCTGCGCGGCGCCCGTGCGCTTGTGGCCGATGCCCCTCGCGGGGCTTCCTGGCTTCCCGCACTGCGGCGGGCAGGCTTTCGGGTGTTTGCCCGCCAGCGCCTTTGGCAAATGCCGGCCGGGCCCGCCGCGGAAGGCCCCGGCCGCTGGCGCTGGCCGCGCGCCGAAGAGCGCTGGGCTGCCGACCGGCTCTACACCAACCTCACCCCGCCCCTGGTGCGCCACCTCTTGCCGCCGCCCGCGGCTTCCCCCACTGCGGTGGTGTATGTGGAACGCGGCGAGGTGCGCGGCGTGGCCCGCTGGGAAAGCGGCCCGCGCGGGGTGTGGGCTGTGCCCTGGCTGGACCCCGACATCGCCGCCCCCTGCGACGCCCTGCGGGCGCTGGCGGCTTTCCTGCGCGCCGGTGAAAAGCCGCTCTACATTGCCGTGCGCGAGGCACAGGTGTGGCTGGAAAGCCCCCTGGAAACGCTGGCTGCCCGCCCGGGCGAACCTTTGGCGCTGCTGGCGCGCTGGGTGGTGCAGCCGCAGCCCGCAACGGAAACCGCGCCCGCCGCTGCCCGGCAGGAAGCCCCTCAACCCACTTTGTTTGCCGAATGAGTGCTGTATGACCACTCGCAAGATTACCGATGACCTGCACGCCCTGCTGGCCGTGCTGCCCCCTGAAATTGCCCGCGCCGTCGCCGGCGCCGACGACAGCGATAACCTGCTGGAAGTGATTTTAGACCTCGGGCGGGTGCCCACGGCGCGCTTTACCCACGGCGAAATCGTGCTGCGGGAAAGCGAAGTTACGCGCGAAGAAATTGACTACGTGGTGGCGCGGGTCGGCGCTTTTGACGAAGACAACCGCGCCGGCATTGAACGCACCTTGCACCGCATCGCGGCCATCCGCAACCGCCGCGGCGATGTGGTCGGCCTGACCTGCCGCGTCGGGCGCGCGGTGTATGGCACGGTGGACATCATCCAGGACCTGATTGCCAGCGGCAAAAGCGTGCTCCTGCTGGGCCGCCCGGGCGTGGGCAAAACCACGCTTTTGCGCGAAGCGGCGCGCATTCTGGCCGAGAAAAAGCGCGTCGTCATCGTGGATACGTCCAACGAAATCGGCGGCGACGGCGATGTGCCTCACCCCGCCGTGGGGCGCGCCCGCCGGATGCAGGTGCCCATGCCTTCCCTGCAGCACGAGGTGATGATTGAGGCGGTGGAAAACCACAACCCCGAAGTCATCGTGATTGACGAAATCGGGCGCGAACTGGAAGCCCTGGCGGCGCGCACCATTGCCGAGCGCGGCGTGCAACTCATCGCCACCGCTCACGGCAACGCGCTGGAAAACCTGCTCCTCAACCCCACGCTTTCGGATTTGGTGGGCGGCATTGAATCGGTTACGCTTTCCGATGAAGAAGCCCGCCGCCGCGGCACCCAGAAAACCGTGCTGGAACGCCGCTCGCCGCCCACCTTCGACATCCTGGTGGAAATCCAGGACCGCGACCGCCTGCTGGTGCACCAAGACGTCGCCGAAGCGGTGGACGCGCTGCTGCGGGGTGCGCCCCTGCATGCCGAACTGCGTTCCCGTGACGAAAGCGGCGAAATCCGCATTGAAGAGGTCACGCTCAAGCCCGAAGGCCGCCGTGACCGGCGGGGCCCCAAGCGGCGCGGCGCGGTTTCCTTTGAGGAGAGCGAAGCCGCCGACGATGCCGAACGCTACACCCGGCCCGCGGCGCAAGGGGGGCGGGGCCTGCAGCCGATTCGCATTTACCCCCACGGCATTGCCCGCAACCGGCTGCGCAAGGCTGCCCAATACCTGCATGTGCCCGCCCGCGTGGTGGATAACCTCGGCGAGGCGCAGGTGCTCGTCACCCTGCGTTCCTACTACCGCAAGCGCCCCCGCATCGTGGTGGATGCCGAGAACCGCGGCCTCCCCATCCATGTGCTGCGTTCCAACACCGTCAAGCAGATGGAGACTTTTTTGGAAAGCCTTTTCCATCTGGAGGCCCGCACCGACAGCATGACCATTGACCAGATCCTGGCCGAAACCCAGGCCGCGATTGACGCCGTGCTGGAAGGCGCCGACTGGGTAGACCTCACCCCGGCGCCTGCCGACATCCGCCGCCTGCAGCACCGCCTGGCCGAAGAGGCCCACCTGGCTTCCCGCTCCTACGGGCGCGAGCCCTTCCGCCGTGTGCGGATTACGCGGGAAGGGTAGCATGGGGGGGCTGTTCATCACCTTTGAAGGGCCGGAAGGCAGCGGCAAGAGCACCCAGGCGCGCCTGCTGGCCGAATTTCTGGAACGCCGGGGGCACACCGTTGTGCTGACGCGCGAACCGGGGGGCACGCCCATCGGCGACCAGATTCGTCAGGTGTTGCTCAACCGCACCAACCAGGCCATGCACCCCCGCACCGAGGTGCTGCTCTTCCAGGCCTCCCGCGCCCAGCATGTGGAAGAACTCATCTCCCCGGCGCTCAAAGCGGGCAAAATCGTGATTTGCGACCGCTATGCCGATTCCACTTTGGCCTATCAGGGCTATGGCCGCGGTGAGGACGTTGCCGAACTGCGCCGCCTGATTGACTATGCCACCGGCGGCCTGTGGCCCGACCTGACGTTGTGGCTTGACCTGCCGGTGGAAGCCGGGCTGGCGCGCATTGCCCCCGACCGCCGCAACCGCCTGGATGCCGAAGCCCTGGCCTTCCACCGCCTTGTGCAGGCCGGGTATGCCCAACTGGCCGCTGCCGAGCCGCAACGCTGGGTGCGCATTCCTGCCAACCGGCCGCAGGAAGCCGTCCAGGCCGAGGTGCGCGCCGCGGTGCTGAGACGGCTGACGCAGCCTTCCCCTGCGAAGTAGCCCCTGTTCAGCCTGCCTGCGATAAGCGCGCAGAAGCGCAAAGAAGGCCAGGGCGCCAAGAGGTTAACGCCAGCGCGAAGAAGGCAAAAGGCGCAAAGAGCATTTCCGTGTTTTCTGTGCTAATCTGTGAAATCTGTGGTTCTCCCTTCCAGGGCTGAACAGTTCCCTTGCTTTGTTGAGGCTGTTCCCCTCGCTGTTTCCGCGAGTTCGCATTTCCCCCTGATTGTGAGGTGCTTATGACCGCCTCGCCCCAATTCGTCGGACGCGTGTTAGAGGCTTCCGCCACCGCTTTCCTGGTGGGCTGCCGGGTGCCGCAACTGCAGGAAAGCGGCCTGGCCTTCGGCGCGCTGGTGCGCGTCGCCGCGCCTGAACAAGACGCCGCGCCTGCCTCGGAGATTTTCGGCATCATCTCCGAAATCCGCCTGCCGGGCGACAACCTGGTGCGGCAGTTGACCATTGCCCCCGAAGTGCCCCCCAGCATCCACGCCGACCAGCACCAGCGCAACCTGCCGGTGGAAATCGGCGTGCTTTCGCTGGGCTACCGCACGGCCGAGGGGCGCATGGTGCACCTGCTGCCGCCCCGCCCCCCGCTGACCCTCGCCAACCTCTACCTCTGCTCGCCCGCCGAAGTGCGCGAATTCACCCGCGCCGGGCGGCTGGGCTACTTCCGGCACATCCTGCGCGCCGCCGACGTGCCCGCCGATGAACTCCTGGCCGTCCACTTCCGCCAGGCGCGGCAGGCCCACGCCGAAACGGGCGACGACGCCGAATGGGTGGCCCAGGCCACCCGCCACCTGATCACCCTCTTGCGGGATGACTACGACCGCCTCACCAGCGTGCTGGACGCGCTGGGCGAAGTGGTCGCTTGAGGGCCGCAATGCGGGCGCGCTACGTTTTCCCGCCGGGCTTTTTGTGGGGCACGGCCACCGCCGCGCACCAGATGGAAGGCGGCAACACCAACAACACCTGGCACGCCTGGGAGCAGGCCGGGCGGGTGCTGGAAGGCCATACCGCCGGGCGCGCCTGCGACTGGTGGAGCGGCAGATGGCGGGAAGACTTTGACCGCGCCGCCGAAGCCGGGCAGAACGCCCACCGCCTTTCGGTGGAATGGAGCCGCATCCAGCCCGCCCCCGACCGCTGGGACGAAGACGCGCTGGAGCATTACCGCCAGATGGTGCGCGGCCTGCGCGAGCGGGGGATGACGCCTTTTGTTACCCTGCACCATTTCACCGACCCGCTCTGGCTGGCCGAAATGGGCGGCTGGGAAAACCCCGAAACCCCGCAGCACTTCGCCCGCTTTGTCGGCCGGGTGGTGGATGCCCTCAAAGCCTACGTGGCCGACTGGTGCACCATCAACGAGCCCAACGTCTACACCGCCCTGGGCTATGTGGAAGGCGTCTTTCCCCCCGGTAAGCAAGACGTCCGCGCTGCGCTGCAGGTGGCCGAACATCTGGCCTTAGGGCATGCCGCGGCCTACGAAGTCATCCACCGCTTGCAGCCCGAGGCGCGGGTGGGGCTGGTGCTCTACTACCGCCCGATGACGCCCGCCCGCCCGTGGTTCCCGCCCGATGTGGCCGTGGCGCGCGCCCAGCACCGCTGGTTCAACCATTACTTTGCCTGGGCAGCCGGGCTGGGGCGGCGCTTGCTGCCCGTCGGCAGCCGCCGCGACCGCCGCCTGGGGCCTTCGCTGGATTTCTTCGGCTTGAACTACTACACTTCCGACAGGCTGGCCTTTGCCCCCCACCGGCCGGGTTATGCCCGCCGGGTCTTCCCCCCGGAAGCCCCTCTCAGCGAGCACGGCGACATCGCCCACGCCCCCCAGGGGATGTTCCAGGGCATCCGCTGGGCGCAGCGCTTCGGCGTGCCGGTCATCGTCACCGAAAACGGCGTGGAAGACGGCGAAGACACCCTGTGCCCGCGCTATCTGGCCGAACACATCCACCAGATGTGGCGCGCCCTGAACCTTTACGGAACGGTCAAAGGCTATTTCCACTGGACTTTGGTGGACAATTTTGAATGGGACCGCGGCTGGACGCGCCGCTTTGGCCTCTGGGCGCTGGAGCGGGAAACCCAGCGCCGCACGCCGCGCCCCAGCGCTGACCTTTACGCCGCCATCTGCCGCGCCAACGCCCTGGACACCGACACCGTCGCCCGCTATGCGCCCCAGACTTTGCTCGCCCTGCTGCCGGGAAGCCACGGCGTTTCGTAAGTCAACGCGCTTTCCGTCACTATTCAGCCTGCCCGTGAGGGGAGGGGTGCACCGAGGCGCAAGAGGAGCACAGAGACGCAGAGGAAATTCAAAACACGCGAAGCATCACGCAAAGGGCGCAAAGGAAGCAAAGACGCAAAGTAAACTTCTGTGTTTTCTGCGGTTCTTCTGCGTCTTCTGTGTTTCCAATCGGCGCTAATCTGTGAAATCGTGGATGTTTTTTCCGCGGAATCTGCGTCATCTGCGGTTTCTCCTTGCTGAGGCTGAATAGTTACCGCTTTCCTTCGCTTTCAAGGAGGCTCGCATGGCAACTTCCTTTGGTCGTGAACTCGCCCCTGCCGACCTCTACCGCGCCACCGCCCCCGCCGCGCTGGGCGCAGAAAGCACTGCCGCTTTGCCGCCGCTGGAAGGCGTGGTCGGTCAGCCGCGCGCGTTCCGCGCCCTGGAGGTGGGCACCGCCGTGCGCGGCGAAGGGTTCAACATTTTCGTCCTCGGCCTGCCTTCCAGCGGGCGCACCACCCTTGTGCAAGATTACCTTGCCCGCAAGGCCGCCGATTTGCCTTCCCCCGACGACCTGTGCTATGTCCACAACCTCGCTGCCCCCGACCACCCGCGCATGTTGCGCCTTCCGGCCGGCCAGGGCAGCCGCCTGCGCCGCGCCCTGGATGCTTTTGTGACGACGGTGCGCCAGGAAATGCGCCGCGCCTTTTCCGCCGATGCTTACCGCCGCGAGCGCGACCGCCTGGCTTCCCAATTGCAGAAAAAGCAGGAAGAAGCCCTCACCCAATTGCAAATCAAGGCTTCCAAACTCAACTTCGCCATCGTGCAGACGCCTTTCGGCCTCGCCCTGGTGCCCGCCGTGGAGGGCAAGCCCCTCTCGCCGGAAGAACTGGAAAAACTGGATGAGGAAAAGAAAGCCAAACTGGAGAAAATCCGTGCAACGCTGCAGGGCGAGGTGGAGAAAACCCTGGAGCACATCCGCAAGATGGAGCAGGAAGCCCGCGAGCGCCTGCAGGAACTCAACCGCCGCACCACCGAGTTCGTGGTCGGCCATCTGGTAGAAAAACTCAAAACCGAGTTCCCCTACCCGCCCGTGGAGGCCTTTCTGGATGCCGTGCGGGAAGACATCATCGCCAACGCCCAGCGTTTTCTGAAGGACGACGAGAGCGACGGCCCGGCCTGGGAAATGTGGGCGCGGCGCTACCGCGTCAACGTGGTGGTGGATAACGGCGAGCAGCAGGGCGCGCCGGTGGTGCTGGAAACCCACCCTTCGTACTACAACCTGCTGGGGCGCATTGAGCACGAAGTCATCATGGGCGCCACCCGCACCGACCACACCCTCATCCGCGCCGGCGCCCTGCACCGCGCCAACGGCGGCTTCCTGCTGCTGCCCATGTACGACCTGCTCGTGCACCCTTATGCCTGGGATGGCCTCAAACGCGCCCTGCGGACCGGCAAAATCCGCATTCTGGAACTCGGCGCGCAGATGGGCTGGGTGAGCACCGTTACCCTGGACCCCGAACCCGTGCCCCTGCACCTCAAAGTGGTGCTCATCGGGACGCCGATGATGTATTACCTGCTGCGGGCTTACGATGAAGATTTCGGGCGGCTGTTCAAGGTGCGGGCGGAATTTGCCGATACCATGCCTCGCACCGAGGCCAGCGAGCGGGAATATGCCCTTTTCATCCGCACGGTGGTGGAACGGGAAGGGCTGCCGCACTTCCGCAGCGACGCGCTGGCACGGGTCATTGAGCACGGGGCGCGCCTGGCCGAAGACCAGAGCAAACTTTCCACCCGCTTTGGCCAGGTGGTGGACCTGCTTCACGAAGCGGCTTACTGGGCCCGGCAGGCCGGGCACGAGCAGGTGACGGCCGAGGATGTTTCCCGCGCCATTCGCGAGCAAATTTACCGCGCCAACCTGCTGGAAGAGCGCATTCAGGAAGAAATTGCCCACGGCGTACTGTTGATTGACGTGGAAGGCAAGGCCGTGGGGCGCATCAATGCCCTTTCGGTCGTCATGTTGGGCGATTATGCCTTTGGCCACCCGACGCGGGTCAGCGCCACCGCCTACCCTTCACGGGAAGGCGATGTCGTGGACATTGAACGCCGCGCCGAACTCGGCGGCCCGATTCACACCAAAGGCGTGCTCATTCTGGGCGGCTTCCTGGGCTGGCGCTACGGCCGCCGCCGCCCCCTCAACCTCCTGGCCCGGCTCACCTTTGAACAATCCTACGGCGGCGTGGAAGGCGACAGCGCCTCGGCCGCCGAACTGCTCGCGCTGCTCTCGGCCATCGCCCAGGTGCCCCTGCGCCAGGACCGCGCCATCACCGGCTCCATCAACCAGCACGGCCAGGTTCAGGCCATCGGCGGCGTGAACGAGAAAATTGAAGGCTTTTTCGCCACCTGCCAGGCCAAAGGGCTGACCGGCGAGCAGGGCGTCATCATTCCCGAAGACAATGTGCGCCACCTCATGCTGCGGGAAGAAGTCCGCCAGGCCGTAGCGGAAGGCCGTTTCCACATTTGGGCGGTGCGCACCGTGGACGAGGCCATCGCGCTGCTGACCGACATGCCCCCCGGTGAGCCCGATGAAGAAGGCAACTTCCCCGAAGGCACCTTCAACCGCGCCGTTCAGGATGGGTTAGACGCCTTTGCCGATGCCCTGAAGCGGGAAGACGGGGAGGAAGACGACGATGGCGAGGAAGGGGAAGGCGAAAGCGGGGGCGGCAAGCCTTCCCGCCCCGCTGGAGACGGGGAAAGAAAAAAGTAAGTGCAGGGCGGGACGCCATCCCGCCCTACGGCGTTTTGGTGCCCCCGCGGATTTTCTGAAACCACCCCAATTCGTAACTGTTCAGCCCTGGGAGAATCGGCGGCGAGTCACGCGAAGGCGCAGAGAGGGCAAAGAACGCAAAGAAAAAATCTGTGTTTTCCGGCAGCTGCTCAGCCCTGGCAGGGGATCCACAGATTTCACAGATTGGCACAGAAAACACAGAATTGCTCTTTGCGCCATTTGCCTTCCTTTGCGTCTTTGCGTTAACCTCTTTTTGTGCTTCTGGGTGCGCATCGCGGGCAGGCTGAACAGTTGCCCCAATTCGTGCTAAAATGAGGCCATGCGCAAAATTTTGCTTTTGCTGGCCGTTGGGCTGATGGCGGCGGGCGTTGTGACGCGGGTTTCGGCTGCCCGGCCGCAGGCCTGGATTGCCGTCTTTGGGGTGGACACCGCCGATTTCCCGCGCGTGAGCGCCTGGGTGGAAGCCTGGGACGCGCAGGGGCGGTTCATCGCCCACATCCGCCCTGCCGATGTGCAGGTGAGCGAAGACAAGCAGCCGCGCGCCCTGGCGGCGTGGCAAGAGGAGCAGCCCGGCGCTCAGGTGGTGGTGGCCGTAGAAGCCGGGCGCGCCCTCGGCGTGCGCGATAACCTCGGCGTCAGCCGCTACCAATACATCTACAACCAGGTGCGCTCGTGGGCCGACAAACCGCCCCCTGAGCCTTACGACCTCAGCCTGGTGACTTCCGATGGTACGCAGACCGCCCACCTGGCCGATTTCCCCACCTTCGTGCAGGCGCTGGATGCCTACAAGCCCGATACCAAACCAAAGGAAACCGGCCTCAAGGCGCTTGCTGCCGGCTTGAAACTGGCTGTGGACCCAACGCCGCATCCCGGCATGGGGCGCGCCCTGCTCTGGATTACCCCCCTGCCCACGCAGCAGGCGCTCAACGATTTGCCCCAATACCTTTCGCTGGCGCAGCAATCGCGGGTGCGGGTTTACATCTGGCTGGTGGGGCCGCCGGCTTTGCAGAAAGACCCCCACGCCCAAACGCTGGCGGCCTTTGCCGAAAAGACATTGGGGCGGCTGTATTTCTTTTCCGGCGCGGAGACCCTGCCGCTGTTGAAAGACCTTTTCACGCCCCTCACCCACATTTACCGCCTGACCTATGTCAGCGAAGCCCTGCGCGGCGAAGATCACACCCTGATGCTCACCCTCCACACGCCGCAAGGGGAAACCCTCACCGCCGCGCCGGCGCATTTCCGCTTTGCACTTCAGCCGCCTGAGGTGGTCTTGTTGAATCCACCCCAGGAAATCACCCGCGTGCTTCCGGCAAGCGCCACCGCCCCCGCGGAGCGCCGCCCCGCCGCGGTGACAGTGCAGGTGGGCGTCAACTTCCCCGACAAACACCCGCGCAACTTGCAGCGCGTTACCCTGCTTGTGGATGGCAAGCCCGAGGATGTGCACACCACCCCGCCGTTTAAAACCCTGAAATGGGATTTGACAGGCTATCAGCACGGCGGCGCGCACACCCTTCAGGCCGAGGTGGAAGACATCTACGGCTTTACCGCTCGCAGCCAGCCTGTAACGGTGCAGATTTCGGTGCCCCAGTCCCAGGCGGCAGTAACCGTCACCCTGGTAACTTACCGCCGGCCCTTGACCATTGCCATTGTGGCGCTGGCGGGGGTGGTGCTGCTCTCGGTGCTTTGGCTGGGCGGCAGGCGGCGGCCGCGAAAGGCGGCTTCCCCTTCCCTTTCTGCTTCGCCCGCAGTGGAGACGCCTGACGCGCCGCTTGGCCGTTCCCGCTGGTGGGCATGGATGCCCCGCCGCCACGCTGCCGCCGGGGCAACGGCGAGCCGCGCTTTGGCTTTCCTGGTGCCGCTGGCTGCTTCTGCGGCTGAAGTGCCCGACCTGACCACCCTGCGCATTGAAGCCCCTGAAATCACTCTTGGCTCCGACCCCGCCCAGGCCGACGTGGTGGTGCCCGACCCTTCGGTGGAACCGTTGCACGCCCGCCTGTGGCGCACCGATGAGGGCGCTTTCTTCATTGCCGACCGGCGCTCGGCCGCGGGCACTTGGGTCAACTACGCGCCGGTTTCTCCCGAGGGCGCGCGCTTGCAGCCGGGCGACCTGGTGCACCTCGGCCGCGTGGGCTTCCGCTTCCGCCTCAGGCCCGACGAGCCGGTGCAGGTGCGCATTCGTCCGGCCCAACCCGACAAATAACCGCAGATGCCGCAGAAAAGTATCCACCGATGGTCAATATCACAGAAGAGCCACAAAAAGCACAAATTTTTGCCCTGGTGCCCGCGTCTCACCCTGCCTGGCGCGATCTTCATCATCCGCGGCCTGTTTTTTATAAGGCCGTTCCTGCTGCGCAATCTGTGAAACCTGTGGTTTCCCCCTGTTCCAAAGGTTTTGGCGGCCATGACGCAGTTCATTGACGAAGCCCAAATTTTCGTCCGCTCAGGCAAAGGCGGCGACGGCGTGGTACACTTCCGCCGCGAGAAATATGTGCCCAAAGGCGGCCCCGACGGCGGCGACGGCGGCCGCGGCGGCGACGTGGTGCTGGAAGTCAACCCCCACCTCAACACCCTGGCGCACTTCCGCTTTCAAAAGCGCTTCATCGCCAAGGAAGGCGGCCGCGGCGGCCCGGCACGCATGAGCGGCAAGTCGGCGCCGCCGCTGGTGGTGCCCGTGCCCCCCGGCACCGTGGTGTACGACGCCGAGACCGGCGAACTTTTGGGCGACCTGACCGAGCCGGGCCAGCGCCTCGTGGTCGCCAAAGGCGGCCGCGGCGGACGGGGCAACGTGCATTTTGCCTCTTCCCGCAATCGGGTGCCCCGCCTGGCCGAAAGAGGCGAACCCGGCCGGGAACGCCGCCTGCGCCTGGAACTCAAACTGATCGCCGACGTCGGGCTGGTCGGCGTGCCCAACGCGGGAAAGTCCACCTTCCTCAGCCGGGGCACCAACGCCCGCCCCAAAATCGCCGACTACCCCTTCACCACCCTGACCCCCAACCTCGGCGTGGCGCAACTGGATGCGGACAACACCCTGGTGCTGGCCGACATCCCCGGCCTGATTGAGGGTGCGCACCAGGGCGTGGGCCTGGGGCACGACTTCCTGCGGCACATCCAGCGCACGCGGGTGCTCATTCACCTGTTAGACGGCCTTTCCACCGACCCCGTGGCCGACTTTGCCCAGATCAACACCGAACTGGCGCTCTTCGACCCCGGCCTGGCCGAGAAACCGCAAGTTGTGGCCTTCAACAAGATGGATTTGCCCGAAGTGGCCGAGCGCTGGCCTGAAGTGAAAGCCGCCCTGAAGGCGCGCGGCTACGAAGCCTTCCCGATTTCGGCCGTCAGCGGCGAGGGCGTGAAAGAGGTGCTCTGGCAAGCAGCGCATCTGCTGGAAACCCTGCCCCCGCCGCCTCCCACCGAGGCCGAAACCGTGCCCGTCTATCGCCCCGAAGAAGACCCGCGGGCGTTCACCATCGAGCGCCTGCCGGAAGGCTTCCGGGTGCATTGCCCGGCGCTGGAGCGCGCCGCGGCGATGACCTACTGGGAATACGACCAGTCGGTGCGCCGCTTCCACCGCATCCTGGCCGCGTTGGGCATCGAAGAAGCCCTGCGCGCCGCCGGTGTGCAGGAGGGCGACACCGTTTTCGTTGGCGATTACGAACTGGAATGGCGCGAGGAGGCTTCCCTGTGAGCCGACCGCTGCGGATGGGTGTGTTCGGCGGCACTTTTGACCCGCCTCACCTCGGCCACCTCATTCTGGCTGCCGAGGCGCATTTCCAGCTGGGGCTGGATAAAGTGCTCTGGGTGCTCACGCCCGACCCGCCCCACAAGCGCAACATGCCGCATACCCCCTGGCCGCAGCGCGCCGCGCTGGTGCTGGCCGCCATTGGCGACAACCCGGCTTTTGAACTCAGCACCGTGGATATTGAGCGCCCCGGCCCCCACTACGCCGTAGATACCATGCGCCTGCTGCGGGCTTCCCAACCCCGCGCCCAGTGGGTTTACCTCATGGGCGGCGATTCCCTCCACGGCCTGCCCACATGGCACCGTGTGCGGGAGTTTCTGGATTTGTGCGATGAACTCGGCATCATGCGCCGCCCGGGTGATGAAATTGATTTGACGGTTGTAGAATCTTGTCTGCCGGGTGTGGTGAGCAAGGTGCGCTTTGTCAACGCCCCGCTGTTACAAATCGCCGCCCGCGAACTGCGGGAACGCGCCGCCAGAGGTGCACCGATTCGCTATTACCTGCCGGAAGCCGTGTACGCGCTGATTGAGGCATGGCGGTTATACCGCCGGCCGCAGGCTGCCGACCGTTGAGCGCCTTCACTCGTGCTTGAAACGAGGTGTTGTTGAAAATGCATTCCCGTCGCACGCGCTGGCTGGCTTTCCTGATAGCCATTGCTGTGGGCATAGGCCTCGGGCTGTATTACGGCTGGATCGTCAGCCCGGTGGCGTACGTGGATACGGCGCCGAACACCCTGCGCGCCGACTACAAAGCCGACTATGTGCTCATGGTGGCGGAAGCCTATCAGGCCGACCATGACCTGCAATCTGCCCGCCGCACCCTGGCGCTGCTGGGTGCCGACCCGGCCGCTGCGGTGCAAGCGGCCATCACCTTCGGCACAGCCCACGGCTACGCCTCGCAAGACCTCTATGCGTTGCAGCAATTGCTCGCCGCACTGCGCTCTCGTCCGGTGGAGGAAAGCAGCCCATGAACCGCCGCCCGCCGTGGTTTTTGCTGACCGGCCTGGTGTTGGGGCTGGGCGTGGGGTTGCTGCTGGCGTGGGTGGTGTTTCCCGTGCGCTACACCGAAACCTCGCCCGACACCCTGCGCCCCGAGTTCAAGGAAGCCTATCGCGCCCTGATTGCCCGCGCCTATGCTTACGACCACAACCTGCCGCGTGCCCGTGCCCGCCTGCGCCTGTTGGGGGAAAGCGCTCCGGCCGGGGCGCTGGCCGCGCAGGCCCAGCGGGCGCTGGCTGCAGGCCGTCCGTCGGCAGAAGTGCATGCTTTGGGCGCCCTGGCGGCTGCGCTGGGCGAAGCCCCGGCTCCGGTGCCCACGGCTTCGGCGCTGTCTCCCTCACCCCCCGCGGCTGCGGCTTCCCCCACGGGCCCTGCAAACACGCCTTCCCCTGCACCCTCGGGCTTCCCCACCCTGCCCCCCACGCCGACGCCCCTGCCCACCCGCACCCCTCAGCCGGTCGGCACCGCCGGCGCGCCCCTGGTGCTGCGGGCGCTGAAGCCCTATTGCAACCCCAACGACGGCCCGCTGCTGCAAATTTTCGTGCGCGACGCCGCGGGCAGCGCCCTCCCCGGCGTGGAAATCAACATCCACTGGCTCGGCGGCGATGAACGCATTTATACCGGCCTCAAGCCCGACGTGGACGCCGGCTATGCCGATTTCCTCATGGCGCAGCATGAGGTTTATCAGGTGCGCCCGGCTTACGGCGTGACCGTCACCGATTTGCGCCCCCGCGAATGCCAGGCCGATGATGGCACGCGTTTTTGGGGCGGTTGGACCCTCACTTTTGTGCAGCCGTAAGCACACCTGCGAAAGGAGACCCGCGATGGCTTTCATCCCCGGTGCTCAGGTTGGCCCTTACCGGATTCTGGAACAGTTGGGGCAGGGCGGCATGGCGACGGTGTATAAGGCGTATCATCCGGCGCTGGACCGCTATGTTGCCTTGAAGGCGCTGCACCCCGCCTTCATGGAAGACCCCAACTTTTTAGAGCGCTTTCGGAGGGAAGCGCGGGTGGTGGCGCGTCTGGACCACCCCAACATTGTGCCGGTGTATGATTTTAACGAACACGAAGGCCGCCCTTACCTGGTGATGAAATTTGTGGAAGGCGAAACCCTGAAAGCGCGGTTGCAGCGCGGCCCGCTCTCGCCCGACGACATCGGCCGCATTGCCGAAGCGGTCGGCGCCGCGCTGACTTATGCCCACGGGCAGGGGGTGCTGCACCGCGATGTCAAGCCTTCCAATGTGCTGCTGAGCACCGACGGCCGCATTTACCTGACCGATTTTGGCCTGGCGCGCATTGCCCAGGCCGGGGAATCCACGCTTTCCAGCGACCGCCTGCTGGGCACGCCCCAGTACATTTCGCCGGAGCAGGCGCTGGGCAAAGGCAACCTGGATGTGCGCACCGACGTTTATTCTTTCGGCGTGATGCTCTATGAAATGCTGTTGGGGCGGGTGCCCTACAACGCCGACACGCCCTACGCCATCATCCACGACCATATTTACGCCCCGCTGCCTCGCCCGCGCGATCTTGACCCCAGCCTGCCGCCTGCGCTGGAGCGGGTGCTGCTCAAGGCGCTGGCCAAGCAGCCGGAAGACCGCTTTGCCGATGTGCCCGCGCTGATGGAAGCCTTGCGGCAGGCGCTGGCCGAAGCCGAAGGCTTCCAGACGACGCCGGCAGCGCCGCCGCGCGGGCTGGTCACAACGCTGGGGAACGCGGCGCCGCCAACAGAGGCAGCCCGCCCTCCGCAGCCCTCCGAGGAAGAGGCTACCGCCCTGCCGGCAGAAAGTCCGCCTCTTCCGTTGGAGGAAGCCCCGACGGAAACGCCGCCCCCCGATAGCGGCTTTGCCGCACGCGCCGCTCAGGAAACGCCGCCTGCCGCACCGCCGCGCCGCCGCCGTTGGCTGGGCGTCGCCCTGGGTGTGGTGGTGTTGTGTGCGCTGGCTTTGGGCGCCCTGGCGGTGTTAGACAACGGCAAACGGACCGCCAGACGTCAAACGGCTTCGGGCACCACGGTGCCTGCGGCGCTGCAGGGCATTTCTCCGGAGGTGCTGGGCGACCCGGCGCTGGCCGATGAGGTTCAGGCCGTGGCCGACAACCCCCGTTCGCCGGAGCCGTGGCTGACCCTCGCGGCCGAAGCCTGGGAACACGACCACCCCGCCTGGCACGCGTTGCAGCAGGGCATTGACCTGGCGCGCGGAAACCGTAACGGCCGGCTGTTGACCGATACGGCGGCGCGTTTCGTCAATGACGGCTATGCCCTTCCGGCTGCCCAAACGGCGCTTGCGGCTTACTTGTTGGCTCCTGCCCAGGCCCAGCGCGACCGCAAAGAAGCCCTGCGCGGGGTGATTTTTGCGGCTGCCCTTGAAAAAGATTTCCCCAAGCACTTGCCGCTCAAGATGCTCACGGCCGTCGACCCCGACCTCGCGGCGGCGGCCTATGCCCGCTATGAATATCTTGTGGTGGGCGACGCCGGGGCAGGCGATCGTTACTTCCTGCCCTTGCGTAAACGCCGCCCCGACCTGCCCGAAGTGATGCTGCTCAATGCCGAACGGGCTTTCTTTGCCGAGAACGATACGCCCAAAGCACAGGCGCTCATCCAGCGGATGCTCTCCCGCGGCAGCCAGCTGCCGCCCTGGGCGCTTGACGCGGCCCGCGAAGACCAACAACTGTTTTCGCAGGAGCCTTGACCTTGCCTGCAACCTTGATCACTGTTCAGCCTGATGAGAATGAGGCCCGCACCCCTGGGAATCAACGCAAAGAGGCCGTGGATTAACGCATAACGCAAAGGCAGCAAAGACGCAAAGTAAACTTCTGTGTTTTCTGCGGAATCTGCGTCATCGGTGGTTTCTCCTTGCCGAGGCTGAACAATGACCACTTGTGAAGAATTTTCGGATAGGCTCTAACCCGTGCTTGCCCCCTTGATTTCAGGAGGTTTCCCGATGCGCAAACCCTTCGTTGCCGGAAACTGGAAGATGCACAAAACGGTAGAAGAAGCCCGCCTGCTGGTTGCCGAAATGCTGGCCGGTCTGCAGGCGGTCGCAGGTGTAGAAAAGGTGCTCTGCCCGCCTTTCCCGGCGCTGCTGCCCGTGGCCGCCATGCTGATGGGCACCGAAATCGGCCTCGGCGCGCAAAACATGCACTGGGAAGAAGAGGGCGCGTTCACCGGCGAGGTTTCCCCGCGCATGGTGGCCGAGTTTGCCCGCTACGTGATTTTGGGGCATTCCGAGCGGCGCGCCTATTTTGGGGAAACCGACGAAACCGTCCACCGCAAGGTGGCCGCAGCCCTGAAGCATGATTTGGTCCCCATCGTGTGCGTGGGCGAAACCCTGGCCGAACGGGAAGCCGGCGCCACCGAAGCCGTCATCACCCGGCAGGTGCGCGGCGCGCTGGCGGGCTTCCCGCCGGAAACCGTGGCCGCGATGGTGCTGGCCTACGAACCGGTATGGGCCATCGGCACCGGCAAGGCCGCCACCCCCGAAGAAGCCAACCGCGTGGTCAAAGACCATATCCGCGCTACCCTGGCCGAAATGTTCGGCGCAGAGGCCGCCCAGGCCGTGCGTGTGCTCTACGGCGGCTCGGTCAAGCCGCACAACGCCGCCGATTTCTTTGCCCAACCCGACATTGACGGCGCGCTGGTGGGCGGCGCCAGCCTGAAAGCTGCCTCGTTCGTTGCCATCGCCGAGGCGGCGGCTGCCGGCCTTTAACTGCCCGTGGTTCCGGCGCTGCGGTCGGGCGGCTGGGGATGCCGCCGCGAGGCTTGCAGCGCCGCTCATCTCGCTCTCAGGAGTCTTATGCCTTACGATCGTTTTGGACGCCATTTGCATTATCTGCGCATCAGCCTGACCGACCGCTGCAACCTGCGGTGCGTCTATTGCATGCCCGAAGACATGACCTTCATGCCCAACGCCGCGCTGATGCAGGATGACGAAATTTTGCGCCTGGTGCGCATTTTTGCCTCGCTGGGCGTGGATAAAATCCGCCTGACGGGCGGCGAGCCGACCGTGCGCCCTCACATTGTGGACCTGGTGCGCGGCATCCGCCAGACGCCCGGCATTCGCGAAATCACCATGACCACCAACGGCTTGCTGTTGAGCCGTCTGGCAAAGCCTTTGGCCGAGGCGGGGTTGAACCGCGTGAACGTCAGCCTGGATACGCTCCACGCGGGGAAATTCCGCCGCCTGACCCGCTGGGGCGACATTGAAGATGTCCTTGACGGCATTCGCGCGGCCGAGGAAGCCGGACTGCAGCCGGTCAAACTCAACGCCGTGGTGGTGCGCGGCTACAACGAAGAAGACGTGGTTGAAATGGCGCGTCTCACCCTTGCTCACCCCTGGCAGGTGCGTTTCATTGAAATGATGCCTTTTGCCGGGGCGACGGAGTTCCAGCGCATGATGCTGGTGACGGCCGAGGAGATGAAAGCGCGCATTGAGGCGGCTTTGGGCGCGCTCGAGCCGGTGGACGGCGGGCGGCTGGATGGCGAAGCGCGGCTCTTCCGCCTGCCCGGCGCGCGCGGCCAGGTCGGCTTCATCGCTTCGGTCAGCCAGCCGTTCTGCGCGGCCTGCACCCGCCTGCGTTTGGCCTCCGACGGCCACCTGCGCCTCTGCCTGCTGCGGGAAGACGAGGCCGACATCCTCACCCCCCTGCGGGCAGGCGCCACCGACGAGGAACTGCGCCGCCTGATTGCCGCCGCGGCCTGGCGCAAGCCCTGGGGCCACGGCCTGGCCGAGGGTGAAGCCCCCCAAGACCGCACCATGAGCCAGATCGGCGGCTAACTTCAACCCCGCCACGCCCGACCCCGAAGCACCCGCCCCAACACCTGCCCCCGGAGGCCCTGTTGCCCGTTCAAGCCGTGATTTTCGACCTGGATGGCACGCTGCGCGTCTCGCGCCCCGCCTGGGAAGACATCTTCCTGCGCGAGGCCGAGGCGCTGGGCGTGAAGTTTTCCCCCGAAGCCCGCCGCAAAATGCAGCGCTGGACGCACTACTTCTGGGCCAGCTCCGATGAACTCCGCCGCCTGCTGCGCACCCACGGCGAAGGCGATGGCTTCTGGATTGAGTTCAACATCGGCCGGCTGCGCCGCCTGGGGTGCGACGACCCCTGCGCCCGCGCCCTGGCCCCCAAACTTTACGACCGCCTGCGCAACTTTCAGGAAACGGTGCAGGATGTCGTCCCAGAGGATGTTGCCCCCACGCTGGAAACCCTGCGCCGCCGCGGCTACCGCCTGGGGCTGCTCACCAACCGCCGCGAACCGCTCAACGGCTACCTGGAAGACATCGGGCTGGCCCCTCACCTGGATTTCGCACTCGTGGCGGGTGAAATGGGGGTCTGGAAGCCGGCGAAAGAAGCCTTCCTCAAGGCTGCCGAGGCTGCCGGGGTGCCGCCTGAACGGGCAGCCTACGTGGGCGACAATTACTACGCCGACGTGCTCGGCGCGCGGCGTGCCGGGCTGAAGCCCGTGCTGGTTGACCCCGCGGGCCTTTTCCCCGATGCCGAGGTGCCGGTCATCCGCCGCATCGGGGAACTGCCCGCCGTGCTGGAGCGGTTGTGAATGGCGCGCCTGCCGCGTGAGTGCTTTGCCCGCCCCACGCTGGAAGTGGCGCGCGACCTGCTGGGCACGCGCCTGGTGCATCGGGAACCCGACGGCCGCCGTGTGGCGGGCATCATCGTGGAAACCGAAGCCTACATCGGCGAGGAAGACCAGGGCTGCCATGCCCGCGCGGGGCGCACGCCGCGCACCGCGGTGATGTACGGCCCCCCCGGCCACGCGTATGTCTATTTCACTTACGGGATGCACTGGCTGTTCAATGTCGTCACCGAGGGGGAAGGCTTCCCCGCGGCGGTGCTGGTGCGGGCGCTGTGGCCGGTGGAAGGCCTGGAAATCATGGCTGCCCGGCGGCGGGGCCGCCCGCGCCGCGAATGGACCGATGGCCCCGCCAAACTCTGCCGGGCTCTCGGCATTGACGGCCGCTACCACGGCGCCGACCTCTGCACCCCCGACGCCGACCTCTTTCTGGAAAGCGACCGCACTTTTCCCGATGAAAGCGTGACTATTGGGCCGCGTGTGGGGTTAAACACTGTGCCGGAACCGTGGAAAAGCATCCCCTGGCGGTTCCGGGTGCATCTTACCCAGCCCTGACGAAACAAGGAGGCACTGATGGGTTTACTGGAAGGCAAAAACGCCCTGATTTTTGGCGTCGCGAACAACCGCTCCATTGCCTGGGGCATCACCCAGGCATTCCAGCGGGAAGGCGCGCACATCGGCCTGAGCTATGCCGGGCCGGCGCTGGAACGGCGGGTGCGTAAACTGGCCGACGAAATCGGCTGCACCTTCGTGGAGCCTTGCGATGTAACGCAGGACGACCAGATTGACGCGCTGGTGGAAAAGGCCAAAGCCTACTTCGGCCACATTGACATCCTGGTGCATGCGGTGGCCTACGCCGAGCGGGAAGACCTGGCGCGCCCCTATGTCCAGACCAGCCGCAGCGGCTTCCACACGGCCATGGATGTGAGCGTCTATTCGTTCACCGCCCTGGCGCGCGCTTTCCGGCCGTTGATGCGGGAAGGCGGCTCGCTGCTCACCATGACTTATTACGGCGGGGTCAAGGTGGTGCCGCACTACAACGTCATGGGCGTCGCCAAAGCCGCGCTGGAAGCCAGCGTGCGCTACCTGGCCTACGACCTGGGCAAGGCGGGGCTGCGGGTCAACGCCATTTCCGCGGGGCCCATTCGCACCCTCTCGGCGGCGGGCATTGCCGGTTTCCGCTCGCTTTACAAGACCATTCTGGAACTCTCCCCCCTCAAGGAAGACATCACCACCGAAGACATCGGCCACGCGGCGGTGTTCCTGGCTTCCGACATGGCGCGGCGCATCACCGGCGAGGTGCTGTATGTGGACGCCGGATATAATGTGATGGGTTTCCCCGACCCGGACGCGCTGAACAAACTTGCCGAAAAGGCGGGTGACTGAGTATGTTCCGCCGTGGTGGACGCCGCATTCCTGAAAGCGAAGAAGCCGCTTCGCCCCAACCCGTGGCTGCGCCGTTAGGGCGGGTGACGTCGGTGGTGGGGCCGGAAGTGCAAATCAAAGGCCGCATCACCGGCCGCGGCGGGGTGCGCGTGGAAGGCTCGTTTGAAGGCGAGATAGACTTTGACGGCCTGCTCGTGGTGGCCGAAAGCGGGCGCGTGACCTGCGAGGAAGCCCGCGCCAAAACCATCATCGTGGCGGGCATTTTCAAAGGCAACCTCGTGGCCGAGCGGGTGGAAATCCGCAAAACCGGCCGCGTGTGGGGCGACGTGGTGGCCACTTCGTTCGCCACGGAGGAAGGCGCCTTCCTGCGCGGGCAAATCCGCATGGAAGAGCGGCTGCCCGAAGAGCCGCCCCCAGGCGATGCGCCGCCCAAAGCGGCAGGGCGCCCAGCAACGGATGAATGAGCAGGAACCCTTCAGCCGCGGCACGGAAAACCACAGGCTGAACCGTGACAATGAGAAAAAGTCTCTGTTCAGCCCAGGCAAGGAGAAACCACAGATGACGCAGATTCCGCAGAAAATCGACCACAGATTCCACAGATTCGCACCGATTGCAACCCCAGAAAGCACAAAAGCGTCGCAGAAAACAAAGTTGACTTTGCGTCTTTGTTCCCTTTGCGCTTGGCGTTACGCCGGTGTAACCTTTGGGTCTCCTGTGTGCCTGGGCGTTTTCATCGCAGGTGGGCTGAACAGTTACGAGCTCATGTTACGCAGTTGAGCATCAACCTATCTAAGCGCCCTCACCTTACCCCCGCTGCGCGCCCCCTCTCCTCTCCCACTGGGAGAGGAGAGGGGGCTGAGCCGCCGCGAAGGGGGAGTGGTGAGG
>Ga0256829_1000762_pt1 | contig 29451 bp, 27 predicted proteins | sample 131447metaG_FD_185979 | JGI IMG/M metagenome (GOLD analysis project Ga0256829, IMG submission 185979) | Hydrothermal vent microbial communities from Lau Basin, Pacific Ocean - 131-447 | ecosystem: Environmental > Aquatic > Marine > Hydrothermal vents | place: Pacific Ocean: Lau Basin | collected... | reverse complement strand
AGCAGATCTGAGTGCGTTACCTGAAGGATTCAAAAAAATTGGGTGGGCTACAGGGTATGCACTTTCGATTTATGGTACTGAATACTATCAACAATGTCCCTTTGGTACAGGAAACGGTTATGGGGATGGTCGGGCTATCTCCATACTTGAAGTTGTTATAAATGGCAAGCGATGGGAGATGCAACTCAAGGGTGCTGGAAGAACGCCCTATTGTCGTGGAGCTGATGGCAGAGCAGTACTGCGCTCAAGTATTCGTGAGTTTTTGGCACAAGAACATATGCATACTTTAGGCGTTGCCACATCACGTTCCTTGACCTTATACACTTCAACAACCCAAACAGTAGCAAGACCATGGTTTCGAGATGGATCGTACTCAAAAGATCCTGAGGTTATGGTGGAGGAAGATGTAGCGATCACGACACGAGTAGCACCCTCTTTTTTGAGAGTAGGACAACTCGAACTCTTTGGAAGACGTGCACGAAAAAATGAGCATCCAAAGGCAATGGAGGAGCTTGAACAACTTGTATTGCATGTCATTGAGCGAGAGTATAGTGATGAGATAGATGTCGATTTACCTTTAGAAGAGCAAGTTATTCTATTGGCTAAAGCTTTTCAGGAACGATTAACTACACTAGTTGCTGAGTGGATTCGTGTGGGTTATTGTCAAGGTAATTTTAACAGCGACAACTGTGCCCTTGGCGGTTTTACGCTTGATTATGGCCCTTTTGGGTTTATAGATGATTTTGATCCACGTTACCAACCTTGGACAGGAGGAGGAGAGCATTTTTCATTTTTAAATCAACCGCAAGCTGCTGAGAAAAATTATCATATGTTTTACATGGCACTCTTACCATTACTTGGCTCAAACAAAGATACCTTACGTGAATTAAAAAGTATAAGAGAGTGTTTTTCTGGAGTGATGCATGAAAAAATGATACAAATGTGGAAAGCAAAACTTGGATTTTCTCAGTTCAATGCGACTCTTTTTAATGAGCTTGTCTCCCTTATGATAGAGACAAAAGTGGACTACACAATCTTTTTTAGAGAACTTTCTAATGTTCCAGACACTGTTGCCCAACTGAAGAAGAGTTTTTATGGTGATGCAGCTTTAAATGAAGAACTTTTACTGAAGTGGGTGCAGTGGCTCGAGCAGTGGAAGCAACATATCAACCAAACAAATGATGAAGCCATAAACGCAGTGACAGAGGCATCCAAAAAAAAGCTCTCTATGCAAATGAAACAAATAAATCCAAAATACACCTTGCGAGAGTGGCATCTTGTCCCGGCATATAAAGCAGCTCAAAAAGGGGATTACTCGGCTATAAAAGAGCTACAAGAGGTGATGACAAAACCTTACGATGAACAATCACAAGAGATTGAAGAGAAGTACTACAGAAAAAAACCCGCACGACTATTTCACATTGCCGGTGTATCTCACATAAGTTGTTCATCGTAGAATTTTAGATACTTTACCTGCATAGTTATTAGAACTTTTAAGAAACACCCTTTAGTTCAAGTAAAACAGTATCTCTGCGTGTCACTTCAACACGGCGGCAGGCATTTTCAAAAGCGGCCCCTTCTCCCACCAATATACATTTATGTTTCGCCCGGGTAATTGCCGTATAGATGAGCTTTGTGTTATGCATGATAAAGTGCGTAAAACTCATAGGAATCACAACAATGTCATACTCCATTCCCTGCACTTTATGTATGGTCAGCGCATAAGAGAGCATGATGTGCGACTTCAACTCTTCATACTCATACACGACAACTACATCCTCATTAGGGTAAAAAACAAAAGCCTGCTCTTCCTCCTCATCTATCTTAAAAAGTAGCCCGCTCATACCGTTAAATATTCGCCTCTCATGGGAATCCTCGCCCATTTTAAAGCCTTCGGCACTCCAGGAGTTCATATTTTCATTTTTTGTATGTACAACCTTGTCCATCAAACGAAACTCCAGTTCACCCCGTTTAATACACTTCTTTGGATTTGGATTGAAGTACTCCTGTAAAACCTTGTTAAGATTGTTACTGCCAAGTGTACCACCCTTCATGGGGGTAATGACTTGAAAATAGTTTAGGTATTCTTTAATGAGTTTATTACTCAAGCGATAGCGGGCTTTTTCTATGGAGTCCACTACACGGTGGAGTATTTCAGCGACAATATCCTGCGAATTTTGCTCACGCAGACTCTTCAGCTCATCTTGGCTGAGCTGATTTTTCAGCGCATAATAGTTAGCAATACTAATATCAACAAACTCAAAATCCTCATATTTTCCTCTGTACTGTGGGACTTCACCACGGCGTATCTCATTAGCAATGAGCGTAATTGCCTGTTCAGGAGATTGACGGTAAATGCGCGTAAGCTTTACAATAGGAGCAAGACTCAGCGTCAGTACATCACTGAGTACATTTCCCGCGCCTATTGGCGGCAACTGTGCATCATCACCGACTATGATGACAATTGCTTTTTTGGAGATTTTACTCATAAGACGTGCAAAAAGAGAGGAGTTTATCATCGAAGCTTCATCAATGAGAACGACTGAATAAGGAAATTTATCGGACGCTTCATGTTTGACCAGCAGAGACTGAATCGTAGCCGATTCAAAACCCGTCGTGTCACTGATGCGCTGCGCAGCAATGCCGCTGAGCGCACAGGTCATAATCTCTTTGTTATCATAGCGCGTATTTAAAAGTTCCAGGATTGTCTTGGATGTTGTGCTCTTTCCCGTTCCGGCATAACCGACTAAAAAAAGAATGGACGCACCCTTGTTTATCATCTCTACTGCTTCTCTCTGCTCTGCGCCCAACTTCAAAGAGGAGTCTGCCAAAAAGGCATCTAAATCTTTCACATAACCACCACTGTCACGTTTAGAGCGCTCTACAAAACTCTCAAAAAGAAACTTCTCTGCATCATAGAGCCGTGCAGGCGAGAGGCGGTCATTTTTCATCATAACAATACTTCCCTCACCTACCCGCTCAACAAGTGCCGCCTCATACAAGTACTCTTTTTGAAAAAAGCCAAGCAGTTCATCAAGACCGCTGAAAAGTATCTCTTTTGCTATGCAGGAGTTACCATTGGCTTCACAATAATCCAAAAGCAAGTAATCCATCGCAGCACTTATTCGATTTTCATCTTCTGAAGCCACACCCATCTTCAGGGCCAGCTCATCAGCCCGCTTAAAGCCAATACCATTAATACTTGTTAATATGTAAGGATTGGTTTTTATCTTCGAGCAGGGCTTATCAACATCTTTCATAGCCGTTGCAATAGTTGTTAAAAGTGTTGGGGAGACACTGTAAGGACTCAAAAATTCACCAAGCTCACGCATAGAGCGGAACTGTTTCCAAGAAGCCTGAATCTTTTTTAAGCGCTTCTCTTTAATACCCTTAAATTCCATCAGCTTCTCAATGTCATTATCCAAAATATTGACAAGCTCTTGGGAACCGAAATGCTCTATCAAATCAGCAGCGAGTTTTTTAGTAAAGCCTTTGATGATTTTATTTAAAAAGAAGAAGAGTTCGTTTTGATTGACTTTGATGGCATCGAACTTAAAAGTCTTGCCATACTTCTTATGTTCATGCCACTCCCCTTCAAGGGTAATGGCAGAGCCTTTGATGTTTGCAATGGCACTCTCATAGTAGGTACCGCTGACTTTTTCACCTGTTTTTAAAACTGCTATGAAAAATCCGTCATCTCCCTCAAAAAGAATGCGGTCGATTTGACCTATAAGAGTTTGATGCATATATTTACCCTACAGCCATTTTTGCGATATTTTTCCAAAGAAATGGTGGTATCTTATTTTCTAATTTCCATGTTATACTCACCGGCTGACTGCCATAATGACTTTTGTAAAAAACTTTTCCTAAACAAATATATGTCATTATATTATTATTTTTATCATGATTCTTTTCACGCACAAAAAGTATAATATTTTTCTTCAATTTACTTTGTTCAATATAACTCTTTCCTTTAGGTGATTCTGGCTTTGTAGAGTTTTGAGACTGCCAATGAAATAAACTCTCACTAATAGCATAATCATTATACATGGTAGTTGGTGAGTACTTATCTTCTGTTTTTTCCAAAGTTACAAAAAGAAGTTCTGTATTTTTCTCTTTTATATCTAAAACACCTTCTCTACTGCTTGATTTTTTTTCAAAAGTATTTTGACCAAATGCAGACAAAATCTGTTCTCTTGTATATCTTGCATATACTTTTATAGGACAAGCATAAGGCAAAGAGATTTCATGTTCAACATAGTTAATCTGCTCTATTAAAAGACTCACAACCTCTCTTAACTCTTGTATCAGTTGTTCATTTTCTCCAATATATCGAATGCCCTCTTCTAAATTTTTAAATTTTTTCGCATCCTGCCAAAAATCATAATAAAGCATCATAGTCATTAAATACTCATTCTGTGTTTGCAAAAATGTTACATCAAAGTTATTATGAATCACTTTTAAAATAAATTCTAAATAGCTTATTGAGTTTAAGGACAACCATTTTTTACTGATTACACGCACTAGCTCTTTTTCATTTAAATCATTAAAACTATCAATCTCACCTGCTTCATAACAAAGCCTAGAAAAAGTACTTTTTTTATAGATGTCATGCAAAGAGAGATGATTTATTTTAATAAAATTATCAACACGTAAAGGCATCGATGTTTGATGTTTATAGTTGATAATTTTATTAATTAATTTTTTTCTCGTGCGTAAAGTCGCTTTTTTTATATTATTTAAAATATGTTCTTTAGCTTTTTTCTCTAAAATAATAGAACATCCAAGTGGAAGGTGTGGAAACTCATTTTCTATTTCATCTTTAACAGAATGGTTTGATTTTCCTATCAAATTTCTAAATTTACTCTCAAAATCATACTCGTCTCTTGCATTTCCTACAAAATCTAAAACAGTTAAACATTCTTTGTTATGAGCAAGTCTTAACCCCCGGCCAAGTTGTTGTAAGAAAATTGTTAAACTTTCAGTAGGTCGTAAAAATAAAACAGTATCTATTTCTGGAATATCAACACCTTCATTAAAAATATCAACAACAAAACAATAATTAATCTCTTTTTTAATGAGCTTGTTTTTAATATCATTTCTTACGCTACTTCGTTCACTTGTTAAATAATCAGATCGCAGGCCCGCTTCATTAAATTTTTCACTCATAAATTTTGCATGTATCTGTGTGACACAAAAGCAGAGAGCTCTTACCTCATTTATATCTGTTAAATACTCAGCACATTTTTCTATCACATCTCCAACACGACTGCTTGTATTAAATGCATCTGTTAATTCTGATGCTGAATATTTTCCATTTTGCCATTTAATATTTTTTAAATCAACTTTATCACTAAGACCAAAATATTGAAAAGGGCAAAGCAGTTTTCTATTTAATGCCTCTGAAAGTCTTATCTCAGCAGATATTACACCACAAAAATCATTTATAATATTTTCATTGTCCATTCTCTCAGGAGTAGCTGTGAGGCCCAACAGTATTTTTGGAGTAAATTTTTTTAAAATTGGTCTATAACTATTTGCAGCAATATGATGCACTTCATCAATGATAATATAATCATAATAATCACTTGTTAAGTTTAACGAATCTATATGATTATTAATAGTTTGTACCGAAGCAAAAACATACTCATTTGAATCTGGTGTAATACCATCAACCCAAAGTTCACCAAAGTTATTATCTTTCAATACACCCTGAAATGTGGCTCTAGCTTGCAAAAGTATCTCTTTTTTATGTGCGATAAAAAGAAGTTTAGCATGATCTGTTAACTCTTTAAATCTTTTATAATCAAATGCACTTATAACAGTTTTTCCAGTTCCCGTTGCCGCTACCAATAAATTTCTAAATCTATTGTGTATCTCTCTTTGTGCTTTAAATTCTTCTAAAATCTCCTCTTGGTAAGGGTATGGTTGCAAATCAAAATATGCAACTACACTATTTTTATCTTTATAAGTCTGATTCTTTAAAGCATCTTTTAGTTTTGAACTATCCACTTTAGAAAAGAGTTCAAATTCTTTATCTTCCCAATATGTCTCAAATGTTCTTGCAAATTTTTCGATGATGTGAGAAATTTCAGCTGTTGTTACTTTTAAGTTCCATTCAAGTCCACTTGTAAGAGCACTTTTTGAAATATTTGATGAGCCTATATATCCAGTATGAAATCCTGTTTCTCTAAAAAAAAGATAAGATTTTGCATGTAATCTTCCATTGGCAATATTATATGAAACTTTAATTTCTGTATTTGGTAAACTCTCCAAAAACTCTACAGCTTTTAAATCAGTTGCTCCCATATATGAGGTTGTGATAATTTTTAGTTTTTTGCCTTTTGATGTAAATTCTCTTAACTCTTTTTCAAAGATTCTAATTCCTGTCCACTTAATAAATGAGACTAAAAGATATATTTTATCTGATGAGAGAATCTCTTTTTTAATTTCACTCTCAAGTGATATTCCTACATTACTTCCGGTAAATAGTTCACTTTGAGTTAGCCCGGTATAGGGTGTAATCTCTTTTATATATTTATCATAATCATTTATATGAGAGTTTATTTTCGGAAGTATCGCATTTAATATTGATGCATTAGCTTTTAATATATTTCCATCAAAATTTTCAGTAGTAATAATTTCTTGAATAAGAAAAATAATTTTATTAGTAAGTGCGACCTGCTTTTCTAAACTATCTTCACCACTTATACTATTAAGCGCAAAAGATACGATTTTCATGATATATTGCGATAAAACAAGAGATGCCTCTTCTTTATCTATATTAGTTGTTTTAATATAAAATTTATCATTATCAAAAGTTTCAAGTTTTTTTGAGACTAATGAGTTAATTAACTGTTCATAAATTCCATAATTACCAACCAAATCCTATACCTTAGAATACTATTTCGTCACAATCGCGAAACTGAGTTCAAGTATCTCTTGATGTTTTTTGATAAATTTATTTAAATCACTCAATTTCAAATTTTTTATTTTCTCTAGCTCTTTTTGCGAGTGATCCAGAGGAAAACCTTTGTAATAATCCATAAAAGTTCGGTTGAGTCTTTGGCTCATAGTCTCTACGCGAAGTGGTTCACTCCCGAGTAAAAACTGTTTTGTTTGATCGAGTTCAGCTTGAGTGACACCCTCTTTAACAAATTTTGCAATGACCTCTTTTACCGTCTCTTTTGCCTCACCCTGTGACTCTATTTTCGTCTGCAGGTAGCCATTGAAATAACTCACCGATTTACTCACATGCACACGCGCATACGCAGAGTATGCAAGTCCGCGTTTGACACGTATCTCTTCCATCAGACGACTTCCAAAACCACCGGTACCAAGTATATAAGTCGCGACTCTTGCCTTGTAGTAATCTTCATCATTAACTGCCATATTGTACGGAGAGCCAAAATAGATGTAAGCCTGTTCTGTCTCACGCTTTAAGATGTCTGTCTTTGCATCTGCACTTGCTTTAAAATGCGATAATGCTTCGGCTTTTCCTTTTGGAAGGAGTTTGAGCACTTTTGTAAGCTCTTTTTTTACCTCTTCTATGCTGACATCCCCGCCTACAACGACAATCGCACGTGAAAGTACAAGGTGTTTTTTTGTAAAGGTTTTCACATCATCTAAAGTAATGCTCTTAACACTTTGAAGCGTTCCTGCTGCAGGCTGTGCCAACACAGTTTCCTCAAAAAGAAGTTTTTTCAGTGCATTGGATGCGACATAATCATAATCATTCTCTTTACGTGATATTGCTCCCATCGTCATTGTTTTTACTTTTTTGAGTGAACGCTCTGTAAAGTTCGGACTTGTAAGAAGCATTTTAAGGTACTTTGCACTCTGCTTGAATTGCTCATTTAAAGAGCCCATTTCTAGAACAAAAGTTTCACTTCCTGTTGAAGCGGACATGTGGATAGCTTTAGATTCTAACATCTCTGCAAAACCGTTTGCACCCATCTCTCGTGAGCCTTCATTAAGCATCTTTGCAGAAAATTTTGCAACTCCCGCTTTTTTTGTGTCTGTTATGCTTCCGCTGTTTGTAAAGACTATCTGTGTATTTACAAGAGGAAGCCTTGTGTCTTTTTCAAAAATCAAAGGAATTTTAATCCCTTTTACCTCTATGCTATCTATTTTTGCTGCCATTAAAATCTGTCCTATTATCAAAAGTATTAAAAGTATCTTTTTCATCTATTCAAATATCTCTAAAGTTTCATATGCTGTATTTCTCACAGCCGCTGTCTCACCTATGTCTTTTATAAGGTCTACCATCTCATCTTTTGCCATTGCATAGGCTGCTCCCGCAGAGCTTACAACATTCTCTTCCATCATTGTCGAGCCTAGGTCATTCGCACCAAAACGCAGTGCCATCTGTCCAATGTAAGGGCCTTGCGTAACCCAAGAACTTTGAATATTTGGCACATTGTCAAGATAGAGTCTCGCAACCGCTAAAAGTCTGAGATAGCGGCTTGATGAAGGTTTTTCCATGTCAGGAATCTGTGCCAAAAGCTCTGTATTTTTTCCCTGAAAACTCCACATAATGAAAGCACGAAAACCGCCTGTCTCATCTTGAAGATTTCGCACCATATCAAAATGCTCAATTATATCTTCATCACTCTCAACCGTTCCGTACATCATCGTAGCCGTTGACATAATCTCAAGCTTATGCGCTTTTCTGTGAATGTCTATCCATACATCAGAGTCGATTTTCTTCGGTGCAATGATGTCACGCACCTTGTCTGAAAGTATCTCAGCACCCGCACCCGGAATGGAAGCCAAACCTTTTGCTTTGAGGCGTTCTAAAACTTCTTCAACAGAGATGCGTGAGACCTTTGCGATAAAATCTATCTCGATGGAGCTGAATCCGTGAATCGTAATCGTCGGATATTTTTGATGAATATGCTCAACCAAATCCTCATACCACTCAATTTTGAGCTTAGGGTGCACGCCACCTTGAAAAAGTATCTGCGTGCCGCCAATCTCCAAGAGTTCATCTATTTTTTCATCTATTTCATCAAAAGTAAGCACATAAGCATCCGCATCTTTTTCATGTCGATAAAAAGCACAGAATTTACAATCTACCCAACAGATGTTTGTGTAGTTGATGTTTCTGTCGATGACAAAAGTTGTAATCCCTTTTGGATGCAGCTCTTTTTTTCGCGCAGTTGCTAATCTTCCGAGTTCTTTTAAATCAGCATTTTTTATTAAGTCTAATGCCTCTTCTTTTGTTAATCTTTTTTGCATTGTCCCGCTTTAGTCGTTATTTTATCCATTGCATTATTCATCTTCATTATTTTTTGAGCTGCATTGAGCAGGTGATGATTTGCTAACCATGAACCATCTCTGTAAGCCATTTTCACCTTACCATCCGTATCACGAAAAACCAAAATTCTCAGTGGCAGGTCAAGTCCTACACTCATATCCTGCTGCATCAAAGCAGTACCAAGTTTTGGATTACCGAAAATGACCATTTTTGACTCATTGAGCTTCATATTAACTGCTTTTGCATTTCCACTGTGGTTAATGATTGCAAAAACATGCAGTCCTTTTTTTGCAACGATATTTTTGATATGCTGTACAGTTTTATTGACACTACAGTGGCTCTCCTTTATGATGATATCATTAGCAAACAGCGACAAACTCATCACCGCCAATAGTAAAAATTTTTTCATTATTTCCATCCTCTGTTTTTTGAACTTATTGATTTCTTTTTTATAAATAGTCTGTAAAAAATATATAATAAAAATATACCAATAATTATGCCAATCAAAATTTGCACCCATGCACCCAGTAGAAGGATTTTATGCAATATAGTATGATGTTCATTATTGTCTATATTTACATTTGCCATTTGAGCAATATGCACCATAGCAGAAACTGCCAAGTCTCCTGTTGGAATATCTTGATGGCACGAGAGACAGACGCCTCTTCTGTCTAATTTACTTCTTTGCTCATTTGAGAGTGCAGTTGCTAAATTCCAATGATTATCTACAGTTTGTAAGAGTGTCCCATTTGCATCAACATAACGACTCCAGTCAATTCCAAAATTATCTATTTTCGGTTTTTGTACTGTAAATTTACTTGGTATCATTTCACCTGAAGCAGTTTTTAGCCCAACATCCCAATCTTTTGTTTGATTACCAAATATTTTACCACTCTCTATGCCGTATCCCATAGCTTTAGGATTAGAATGACAACTCTCACAACTTCGCGCTTCTTTTTGCACAGTATGGGAGTGTACCGCTGCCATCACAATACCTGGTAATTTTTTCTTAGAATCCGGATGTTTATAATCTGGCATCATATTTACATGGTTTTGCTGCACAGCTTTACCATCTTTACCAATAACCGTGATAACCACCTGACATCCTGGCATCGCAGGTGAAATTCTTCCCTCACCATTTTGCACAAGTGGAGGGTCTTCCCATCTTAAGTAACTTCTTGTTTCTGTAACTTTTCCAGCTATTAAATGATCTTTAAGTGTTCCTCGCATCTCAGCTGTTGTACCATGCAGATCATGGTCATGTGCGCTGGCAAGCCAATCTACACTTTTCTGTCCTTTAGAGTAGTCAATCTTAACATGACATCCATAGCATTGTGGCACCCAAGTATCATGACACGTGTAGCACTCCATTTTATCATTGTGTGCAGAAATTTGATCCATCGCTAAAAGACCTTTTTTTGAGATTTTTTTCTCTTTTTTTAGCTCTTTTAATGGTTTTAATGTCAAATCTTTTCCACTAGCTAGATGAACTATGACTTCATCCCCTTTCCTCACAACATTTTTGTATGGATTTCCACGTGCTGTTAAGAGATACCCATCCTGCGGTTTATAGTGTGTGCCTTTCATTAAATACTTCGCAAGCGTTTTACTTACACCTCTTGCTTTACCTTGTGCAGGTTTAGTGTCAAACTCATCACCATAGCCTAATGGAAGCTCCCATGGGTACTTCTTCGTTGTTCCATGGCAATCTTGACACTCTATCTCAACAGGAGCAAGCGTTGCACCACTTATAAAACCATCGCCATGTAAATCGCGTGTTGTATGACAATCTTGACAAAGCATTCCATATTTTCTATGCACATCCTCTTTTAGATGAATATAGTGTTTTGTGTGAAGTTTTGGTTGAGGATTACCTACTTTATCAAAAGTTGGATCATAAGATGTTTCCATTAAACCTTCATAACTCACACCAATTCTTTTTCCACGGTTATGACAAGTAGAACATGTTTTTGTCGGAATACCCGTGTAGTTAATATCATTCACATGTACAACAGAGTTGCGTGAGGCTTGAATCTCATGCACTAAGAGATGTCCGGCTTTATTATGCGGAATCGTCTTATCGCCTCCTTCATAAAAACCATTATTGGAGTATGGAATATGACACGATGCACACCCTATACCTCGGTAATCTCCACGCTTTTGACGTCCTTTTCCACCAGTATGACAACGCAGACATTGATTTCTTAAATATGTATATGCTGCAAGTTCAGGATGTTTAGTCGCCTCTTCGGCAGTCGGTGCCTTCGGTATCTCTTTATTGGCTTTTGGATAAACTTGAGGGTTGAGTTTTGCAAGTTTTTGCATATACTCTTGATATATTTTTGTTCCAAGTCGTGCATGAGGATCTGAGGGATTTTTAGCATCATAGTTTGCCATATTGTGTTTATAGCCTTCTAATCCTCCAAAACTGTAAAGCACACCATGAATTTTACCCTGCTCTGTCATCATTAGATTATTAAACTGCGCTTCAACCTGCTCTTTATGACACATTCCACAGGTATTTTGATTTATCCAAGGACTTCCCGGTGCCGGGTAGAACTCTTTTGGTCCTTCATGTTTTAAAAAGTACTTCAATGTTCCCTTATGAGCTTTGCTTTTGTGTTTTGTAGCCGGATTTCCACCATGACAAATAATACAGCTGTTGTTGGCATAACCTGCCTCGGCTGCTTTTTTCGCTATCGCTTTTGCCATGCCGGTATCAGGCTGACGAATATGTTCAATGCCGCCGTGACATAGCAGACAGTTGTTCGTTTCATGATAATTTACGGCTCCAAAAACCACACTAACAAGTAGGCTCAAAATGAGAACTATTTTTTTCATAAAATCTACTTTTTATCTTTTGCAATAGCATCTAAAACACCATTGATAAATTTCGGGGACTGCTCTGTTCCGAAGGCTTTAGTCACTTCCACCGCTTCATTGATAACAACGGCTGAGTCCAAATCACCAAATAAAATCTCATAGGCAGCCAGACGAAGTGTCGCACGTTCAATCGTCCCTAAACGTTCAAAATCCCAATCTTTGAGATGTTCAATAATCGCCTTATCAATCTCTTCAAGATGCGCCATAACACCCTCGTACAAGTCAAGGGCAAAATCGCGCTGTTTATTACGGATTTTTTTCTCTTCTAAAATCTCGGTTGTATGTTCAGAAGTGTTTCCATTGCCTAAATCAAAAGCGTACAAAAGGCTGACAACAGCCATTCTTGCGTGATGTCTTGTTGCCATTTAAAGTGCCTCGTAAAGATCAATCATCTCAATAACCGTAGTCATCGCTTCAAAACCTTTATTTCCTGCTTTTGTTCCTGCGCGCTCAATTGCCTGCTCAATGGTATCTGTTGTTAAAAGTCCGAAACTCACCGGTCTTTGATACTTCAAACTCATTGAAGCGATGCCTTTTGTAGCTTCAGCAGCAACATAGTCAAAGTGTGGTGTAGCACCACGAATAACAGCTCCAAGAGCACAAACAGCATCATACTTTCCGCTTGCAAGCAGCTGATCTACTATCATCGGAAGCTCAAATGCACCTGGAACAAGTACATGTGTCAAATCTTCCGAATTTCCGCCGTGTCTGTCAAATGCATCTTTTGCACCCTCTACAAGTCTGTCTACAATAAAGTGATTCCATCGTGTACTCACAATCGCAATTTTTTTGCCGTTTACTACTTTTAATTTACCTTCAATTAAGTTCATTTTCTTCCTTTTATGTTTAATTTATTTCTTGGATTTTTTTAATTTTTGCTATGAGTTTTTCCAGCTCATCTAGTGTTATCATATTTGGTCCATCTGAGAGTGCAACGCTTGGGTCAAAATGTGTCTCGAAAAAGAAACCATCCACACCAATCGCAGAGGCAGCACTTGCAAGATAAGGTACAAACGAGCTGTCCCCTCCTGTTTTACCATTCTCAGCCATCGGCATCTGTACAGAGTGTGTCGCATCAAAAATGACAGGTGCGAACTTTCTCATAATGACAAGATTGCGCATATCTACGACCATATTTCCATAGCCAAAAGAGTTTCCACGCTCACAGAGATAGACTCCGTGCTTTTGCGCATTTTCATAAGTAGACTCTGAGCACCCGCGAGTTTGGAGCACTTTTAAAAGCGGGTACTTCATCGCATCACCACTTAAAAACTGCCCTTTTTTAATGTTAATCTTGCACTCTGTCTTGGCACAGGCAACAAGCAGATCAGTTTGGCGACATAAAAATGCGGGAATCTGCAGCATATCGACAACTTCCGCAACTTCGGAAACCTGCTGTGATTCATGCACATCTGTCACTATCTTGTAACCAAAATCATCTTTGACCTTTTGCAAGATGCGCAGCCCTTCATCCATCCCAAGTCCACGAAAAGACTCTAAAGATGTACGGTTTGCCTTGTCAAAACTGGCTTTAAAATAAAAATCTATTGACGCGTCATTATGATATTTCTCTAAATCATGAGCTATTTTGAAGATGTTCTCTTCGCTCTCTATCACACACGGTCCACTTAAAAGTACCATTGGCATTGCCTTATAAAAAATATAGCTTATTATACCTTGTTTGGTTTAATACTCACTTAGCGCGTGCGACAAACACTCGTTCCCACACTCTGTGTTGGAATCCAGTGGAGTATGGTACAAGTCATAAAGTGAGGAGCTGTTGGCTCATAGATTTTGTATCGACTTCTTCCCATAGTTTTACCTTTTTTTCTATTTTAGTATATTTACTATGGGTATGTTGATTTTATGTCATTTTATTATATTTTTATCTTGATTTTTCACTACACTCGTTTCCATGCGTTGAGTGGGAAAAAGTACCTCTCACTCCCATGCTCCAGCGTGGGAGTGGATATGTGCAGTTGTTTTTTCTGTATGCATTCCCATCGGGGACGATGGAAACGAGGGTACCTCATTACTTATCACGTGCGACTATAATTCCCGCTGCTACAATAAGCAAAATACCAAAACTTGTTGTCAGACTTGGAAGCGCATCGCCTAAAAAGAGTCCGACAAGAATGGAAAAGAAAATGTTTGTGTAACTCACAGCGCCCACAATTCCGGCTTTTGTCTCCCCATACGCTTTTGTCATCAAGACCTGTGAAATAGTGGCAAATATACCCATTGCCACTACATATAACCAGACAATTCCCTGCGGCATCACAAACTTGCCAAGCATAAAATCAAGCTCAGAAATATGAATATATGGCGAAATAAGAAAAAGGAAAACCGGTCCAATCGTGCCTACCAACATAAAAGAGAGTACGATGGCCCGTGTGTCATAAAACTGTTTAAGCTCACGCACTGAGGTATAGGCAAGTGCAGCACCAACTCCCGAAAAGATGCCCAGCCAATCATATTTGCTAAAGCCAAAACCACTCGGCTGTGTAATAAATACGATACCGATAAAACCGACAAATACAGCTATCCATGCTGTTGTGCTCAACTTCTCACGTAAGAAAAGCCAGGCAAAAATAGCTGTAAAAATCGGGGAAGTTTTTGAGTAGGTCATCGCATCACCAAGAGAGATGTGTGCGATGTTATAAAAGAAAGCCAGCAGAGCTACAAAACCCATAAAGCCACGAAAAAAAAGCAAAAGAGGTTTCCCGCCGACATGTCGCATCGGTTTTTTCAGTACTGCAGCACCGACTAAAATCACACCGGCAATATTTCTAAAAAAAACTACTTCAAGTGAGCTCATATGCTGTGACGCAAGTTTGGCAAAAGCACCCATAATTGCAAAAGTAAAAGAGGCGATAAGCATATACTGCACGCCTTTGTTTAAATTACTAAATCGTTTCATAAAGCGAATTGTATCATCTTTATGAAGCTATCCACTCCTTCGCTTTATCAAGTGCATTATAGTCGAAATTTTTTATCTCTGCACTGACAAAATGTGAACCTACTTTCTCTCCCATTTCACCAACAAAAGAGTCTGTTACAAAAGCCAGCTTTTTAATCTTTTTATGGTGCTCTTTTATAAACTCCATATGTGTTAAAAAACCGCTAAAAGAGTCCCAACCTGGGAAATTTTTTGTATAAATAATAATACCGTTTAATTTTCCCTCTTTTTCAATGAAAGGGTCAATAAGTGACTTTGCATAGAGAAAATCATCTTTACTCAAGCTCTCTGTCGGCTCTAAAATAGCTATTTTAGAATCACTATCGAGCGTGATTTTTATTTTTTGTTCTAACTTTTCATCCTCTAAAAGCCATTGTTTTGCCTCTTCTACTTCAGCATTATTAAAGATTTTTACTTTGCCCGGAACACTGAAAGCGAAGATTTTCACACCGTTGACTATCCACTCTACATCACTGACAACCGCAATCTTTTCCCAGTTGGCAAAAAATTCAAGACCGGCTTTTGCATCATCAAACATTGCTTTAAACTCATACGAGTCAAAATCTTTGGTCACATGGTATAACACACGTACTTTATCTGTAGAGTTAAGCTTTTTTTTGATTGCAGGAATAAGCTTTTTTTCATAATCTTCCCCTGTCACAACACCGCTGAGCTCAAATCCGATGACATTTTGTCCGATATCATTCATTACTTTTACCATTAAAAAACTCCTTGCTATTTATTTTCTTTTCATCTGTATAATAACACAAAAATTTTAAACACTTTCATAAAGGAACTTCCATGGGAAATATCATACTTTTAGCACTCTTTGGTGCCGTTTTTTATTATGTATTTAAAAGCTACTCAAAATATGAAAAATACTCCAAAGAGGCTTTTAAAGACTTCTCTATCTCACATGACTCACTTAAACGCAGTGAGCTTGGGCTCTTTGTAGCGCTCTGTGCAAAAGTTGCCAAAGCTGATGGCCGTGTAGACGCCCTGGAAGCTGAGCTTATTTCAAATATGCTTGATGATATTTCATCGGTATTTCCAGAGCCTGCCAAGACAAAAGATATTTTAAAAGAGATATTTAATGAAGAAAAAGAGAGAACAGATAATATAGAACATCTGGCTCACGCACTTTCTCACGCAACAAAACGCTCAAAAGCTATGCAACAGCAATTTATGCAGTTTTTTATTCAACTCGCCTTTGCAGATGGTGAAGTCAGTAAAAGTGAAGAGAAGATTTTAGCCTTTATTGCAGAGGCTATGCAGTTTGATCCGCAAGCCTACCATGCGATTTTTGATCAGTTTGAGAAGATGATGCACAATGTTCACCCACAAAACACGCTTGAAGATGCTTATAAACTTTTGGGTGTGCGTCCTGATGATGAGATGGCTACAATAAAAAAAGCATACAGAAAACTTGTGCGTGAGTACCATCCTGACATTATCAAGTCACAGGGAAAAAGTGAAGCGTATATCAAAGAAGCAACTGCAAAAACACAAGAGATCAATCAAGCCTATGAGATGATTAAAAAAGCTCGGGGCTAGAAAAAGATGCAAAAAGTCTTCCTTGCACTTTTTGGTTTTATATCTTTACATGCTGCTGATGAGATGGGAGCACTTCTGTTTCATGGCAACTGTACAACATGCCATTTTGAACTTCAAAGCAAATCTGCACCGGCAATGATAGAGGTAAGAAAACGCTACATGCAAGCCTTTCCAATAAAAAAAGATTTTGTGAAATATCTCTCAGAGTGGGTGCACAACCCCTCTGTCCAAACATCTATAATGCAAGATGCCATTGCTAAGTATGAACTAATGCCGCAGTTATCTTATGAAAAAGAGGTACTCAAAGATATCGCAGCTTATATATATGATACCGACTTTACACAGCAACACGCTTTGCATCCAAAATCTAAATAAAATCTTTCTCCCAAAAAAACTCTATCCAGGCATCAGCCTCATTTATCCAAAAATCCGGCTCATAACAGGATGTCTTTTTATAAAAAAGTGTTGCCGACTGAAAATGGATTTGAGGAAATGTTTTTTCTAAATAGCTCATAATATATGCCAGTGTCTCTCCACTGTCAGCGATATCATCCACAACTAAAACCTTTTTTGCAGTGAAATTGCACTCTCCAAAAATAGAAATGGCATCACGTTTGCACTCTTTGTCATAGAGTTCTGTTCGTATACTCTGCACATCACGAATATTCAGACCTTCTGCCATTGCGTGAGAGAGTGTATAACCTCCTCTTGCTATAGTTAAGATTGCTTCGGGCTGAATTTTTTTTACCTTTTGTATGAGTTTATTAGTATCATCTCTAAAATTTTCATAGGCATAATATTGTTTCACAATTTTCCCTCATAATATTTATTAATAAGTATTAATAAAGTTTTATGTTAGTATACTACTACAAAGTTTAGATGAGGATATATCAATGAATAAAATTATAAAAAATACAGCTTTAGTTGCGCTTGTTGCACTTGCAATCACAGGCTGTAGCGATAAAAAACCAGAAGCAAAGAAAGAGGCGTATAACCCGACTTTTAAGTGTATGCAAGAAGATGTTTTAGCACCACGATGGACATGTATTCCTGAAGTGGAAGGTTTTTATGCAGGTGTGGGTGTAGCGGAAAAATCTGCAGCGGGAATCGCACATATGCGAAGAGTTGCACTTATGAACGGTCGTTCAGATTTAGCACAACAGATCCAAACACAGGTAAAAGACAAAGTAGAAGGCTTTACACGTGCGACAGGAAACGGTTCTGCTGAAACAGTAGACAAAGTAACAACTGCTGTCACAAAACAGGTAGCAAAAGTTGATTTGAAAGGTTCTAAAGCCATAGATATGTGGAATGCACCTTCCGGTGCACTTTATATGCTCGTAACTGTTCCTGCTGATGCTGTTAATGGCGAAGTAAAAAAAGCAGTAAAATCAAGCTTTAAAAATGATAATGCACTTTGGCAGCAATTTCAATCAAAACAAGCACAAGAAGCGCTTGACAAAGAGTTCCCAACAGAATAATTTTTCGTAAAAACACTACTCCTTCCCATCATCTTCGGTGGGAAGATAAAATTTAGCTCGGAATCATCTCACTCCATAACTTAATAACAAGGTATCTAAAAGGATTAAAAAGTATGACAACTGAACTCATAATAGCACTAGGTGCTCTGATTGTATCTTTTTTTGGAGCAATACTAAATTACTATAAACTAAAAGATGCTCAAAAAACCTGGGAACATGAGCAAAAGATTTCTATAGAAAAAACTTTACTTTTCAAAAGATTAGAAAAAAGATACGCGCTCTATAGTAAAACATTTAAACTATTAGGTTCAGTAAGAGATATTGAATACCCAAAACAACATCATAGAGATCTAGAAAATAATAAACAACAAATAATTAAAACAGCAGATTTACTCTTAGAAGAGCTGTATGGTGAAGCAGGTTTATTTATGGAGTATGAGACAAGATCACACATTTTAAAAACATATCAGGCATCATATAAATATGCTAACAACGAACTGCCATTAAGTGAACTTATTGATAGCTATTATAAAGCCAGAAGATATCTCAGAAAAGATTTAGAATTTGATGACAGTAGTGGTGCAAAAACATCAGCAGATATTTTAAAAAATAGAAAAGTAGAAAAAATAGAAAAAGAGCACAAAGAAAGTAATTCTATTTGGGCGAAAAAACACATTTTGGCACATTCATCAAGACCCGGATATCCCAATAAATCTGTTACTTTAAAAACACTCAATGATACAATAACTAAATGGAAAAATTTCAATATTAAATCTATTATTTGTCTTTTAAGTAACGAAGAGATAAATATGTATTACAAGGCTATAGATAGTGATTTAATTTCATATTATAAAAAAGAAGGATTTCATGTATTTCATATCAGTATTGAAGATTATAATAATCCACCGGTAAGTGATGATGATTTAATGGTCATTGACAAAGAATATCAGAAAATGCAACACCCCATATTGGTACATTGTGGTGCAGGACAAGACAGAACAGGGCGAGTCATTGAATTTATCATGGATAAATATTATTAAGATAGTAAGAGCTTATTTGAACAGAATAAAATTTAGCTATAATTTCATAAAAATATAATCTTTCATAAGTTTTATTTACAAGGTATACCCCATGAAAAAAATCGCAATAATCGGACGTCCAAATGTTGGAAAAAGTTCACTTTTTAACCGTCTTGTCAAAAAAAGAGATGCAATCACATCAGATCTTGCCGGAACAACTCGTGATGTCAAACGAAGAACTACCCTTATCCGTGATAAAGAAGCACAGCTTTTAGATACAGGCGGACTCGACAAAGGGTGTGAACTGTTTGACAAGATCAAAGAGATGTCTCTTAAGGCTGCTTATAAGGCAGACATTATTCTCTACATGGTTGACGGTAAAGGTCTTCCCGAAGAGGAGGATAAAAAACTTTTTTATGAACTCCAAGCAATGGGCAAAGATATGGCCCTTGTTGTCAATAAAATAGACAATGACAAGATGAAAGAGAAACTCTGGGAATTTTATGAGTTTGGTACAGATGCCATCTTTGGAATTTCCGTCTCACATAACCGCAATACTGTTGAACTTATGGATTGGGTATATGACAAACTACCGGAGAGTGACATCGTCAAAGAAGAAGAGGAGCAGAGTGCTGTAGAAGTTGTCAAAGAGGATGAAGAGGCACTCAATGATGAAGAGTTCTTTGCGCAATATGCAGAAGATGAAGAGGATGACGGCTATATATACTGGGATGAAGAAGAAGTAGAAGATGACTCCATCTTTGGACAAAATGACCGTATCAAAGAGTTTGATGAAAATGATGTCAACCACATTAAAATTGCCATTATCGGGCGCACAAATGTTGGAAAAAGCTCCCTCTTAAATGCGCTTTTAAAAGAGGAACGCTCTGTAGTAAGTTCTGTTGCAGGAACAACCATTGATCCAATAGATGAAACCATAGTCTACAAAGATAAACAGCTTACATTTGTAGATACTGCAGGGCTTCGCCGCCGCGGAAAAATTCTAGGAATTGAAAAATATGCACTCATGCGTACAAAAGAAATGCTTGAAAATGCCAATATGGCGCTTGTCGTTTTAGATGCAAGTGAACCTTTTTTAGACTTGGATGAGAAGATAGCCGGTTTGGTCGATCAAAATAGACTTGCCTGTGTCATTGTTTTGAACAAATGGGACATAGCAAAGAAAGAGGAGCATGAAAAGATTATAAAAGAGGTGCGTGACAGATTTAAGTTCTTAGCCTACGCACCTATCATCACCCTCTCAGCAAAAAGCGGTCAGCGTGTAGATAAACTTCATGATATTATTTTACAGATTAATGAAAATTACTCACAAAGAATTACAACATCACAACTCAATGAGGTCATAGACAAAGCACTGCGCCGCCATACACTTCCAAGTATGCATGGTCAGGTTATCCGTATCTACTACGCAACACAGTATGAGACACGCCCGCCAAAGATTGCTATCATTATGAACAAACCAAAAGGGCTTCATTTTACTTACAGAAGATACCTGACAAACAAGCTGCGTGAGGCCTTTGACTTTACAGGAACGCCACTGCTATTTAAAGCAAAAAAACGAGGGGAGAGATAATGAGTGCCTCACTCGCGATTGTCTTCTTGCTTGGAGGTTTAGGCTTAACTGCTCTTGGTATCTATTTTTTAAAAAATCTCAAAAAAGAAGAGCAAAAACAAAAAGAGCGAAAAAAAGAGCAGTAGCGATTTTCTTCTTTTTATGAAAATGGTTTAAAGACTACCATTGCAACAATTAAAAGCATTAAAACTGTCGGTACTTCATTATACATTCTAAAGAATTTTCCACTTTTTGTACATCTGTCTTCTAATAATTTAATACGTAAAACACCTAAAGAGTGAAAATAACCTATCAAAATAATAAGAAAGAAAAGTTTTGCATGCAGCCATGGTGCTTTTATCCAATCTCCCATATATATTAAAATAGATCCACTGATAAGAGTAGCCCACATTGATGGTACACCAATGTATTTATAGAGTTTCATCTCTTGGATTTTTACTACCTCAATGAAACCTCTGTTTTCTATATTTTCAACATGGTACACATAGAGACGTGGCAAATAAAAAAGTACTGCGAACCATGAAATAAAAGAGATTACATGAAACCAAAGTATCCAATCATACATCTTTATTTTTCCTTTTAAAAGTTTTTCTCTATATATATAGAGTTATAATTGGATCCGCCATGCTTTACATTATTGATGAGTCCAAAAATTCCTGAACGGTGTTTAAGCAAAAAGCCTACATAGGTTTCATTCAAAGGTTTGTAACGGACAAGCTTTCCAAGATCAAAATCTACACTTATATCCAAATAGTTCAAAAATTTCGAGGTATTATCATTATTCGCTTGTGCATCATTCGATTCTGTTCTTAATGTTTTTGTTGTATATGAGAGCCCTTCACCAAACCCAAAACGTACTCTATTTTTCAAAAAGTCAAGATTGTAATAGGCTTTGATGTAGATATCGGTACCATAAGCATTGGGCTTATCTCCCTCATCATAGTAAGAGAGTCCCCCTTTTGCATAAATATCTATTGGCATATCAAAGATATCTGGTGCTAAAAGATAGCCGCCGTCTATATTATAAACATACAATTTTGCGATGTCACTATGAATCTGCCCTGATATCACATTACCTAAATCACTTGAAGTTGATTTTCCATATGCGAACCGCAGACTATAATCATTTTTTGCATCCTTTTGCAAATTACTTTGTGCAAATAGAGCAGATGTAAATAACAGTAGTAATAATATTTTTTTCAATACAGACCTTTAAGATTCTAGTGTTTCAAGTTCTTTAAGTGGTACTGCTTTATGGTCTTTTATTTTATCGTGAAGACGGCGAAGAGCCTTTTCTGCTCTGTCAATTGAGAGATCTATCGCTGCATCTAAGACTTCATCATGCTGTGAAATAATAATAGGCTCTGCATGGGCAATATTTATCTCAAACTCAACCGATACACCTTTTTTTTCAGCAAGTAAATTACAGTGAATACTTGTAATTTCGAGTGAATATTTTCTAAATGCCTCTACCGCATGTTCAATATGAGCTTTTGTAGCATCGCTCAGTTTTAAATCTTTTGCTCGAATTTGTAAATTCATCATTTATCCTTTAGTACATTATTTATTTATCCTAAATTCTATCAAAACCTAACTGAAATGGCACTATCATTTTGCTATAATACCGCAAAAATAATTGAGGAATTTATATAATGAGAGTATTTACAGGTATTCAACCCTCAGGTGATTTACATATTGGAAACTATTTTGGTTCCATCAAACAGATGGTCGATGCACAAAAAGAGAATGACACTTTTGCTTTTATTGCTAATTATCATGCTATGAGCAGTGGTAATGGAGGAGAGAGACTTGCAGAGCTTACTATGCAGACAGCAACTGACTTTCTCTCTTTAGGGATTGACCCAAAAAAGTCAACTTTTTGGGTACAATCAGATGTAAAAGATGTGCTTGAACTCTACTGGGTACTCTCTGCGTTTACCCCTATGGGACTGCTTGAACGTGCGCACAGCTATAAGGACAAAACAGCAAAAGGAATCGCGGCAAACCATTCACTTTTTTCTTATCCTGTATTGATGGCTGCAGACATTCTTCTTTACTCTCCTGACATCATCCCTGTTGGAAAAGACCAGATACAACACGTTGAAATCGCACGTGATATCGCCATTAAATTCAACAATGAATATGGTGAAATTTTCAAACTGCCAACCTTTAAAATAGAAGAAAATGTGGCAACAGTACCGGGAATAGATGGACAAAAAATGTCAAAAAGCTATAACAACACGGTAAATATATTTGGCGAAGAGAAAAAACAACTCAAAACCATTAAAAAAATAGTGACTGAAAATGTCCCGATGGAAGAGCCAAAAGAGCATAAAAACTGTAATGTTTACAATATGGCAAAACTCTTTTTAAATCCTGATGAGTGCAAAGAGCTTCAAGAGCGTTACAAGCGTGGTGGCGAAGGGCATGGGCACTTTAAACTCTACTTACATGATGTTATCTGGGAATATTTTAAGCCTTACAGAGAAAGAAGGGAGTACTATAAAGCACATCAAGATGAAGTACGGGACATTTTAGAATATGGCGCAGACAAAGCCAAAGAAGTTGCACTCCCAATGATTGAAAAAGTAAGAAGTATTACTGGCATAAGGTATTAATTAAGTTAATTAGGTACAATAACGCATTACAACAGTAACACCCCATAACAAAAACAGGAAGTCACAATGCGTTCACTTTTACTTATTTTACTTTTGATTTTTAATCTTCAGGCGAAATCACTCTTTAGCAATGAAGAGCAGGCAAACACAAGCAAATACATTGAGAGTCTAAAAAACTTAATTTTAGCAACTCAAAAAACAAGGGGTTTAACAAACTCCTACCTCAACGGCAATACAGCTGCCATGCTACTTGTTTTTGCTAACAGAGACGACATGAAAGCAGCCATCGGCAATATGGAATCACTCCCACTTGCAAGTGATCCGGTCATCAACTCAAGGGCGACAGCCATCTCACAGGCACTCATTAGGTTAAATCGCAAAGCTTTTAAGCAAAAACCTCGAACAATTTTTGCCTTATATACAGAACAAATTGACCAGACACTTATGCTTGCACAGAGTGTCAGCAAAAGATTTGCAAAAGATTTAACACCGTTTGGAAAAGAGATTTCTTCTGTCATGATGGAGATAATGCTTCCAATGACAGAGTACACAGGACGCTTACGCGGTATGGGTGCGGGAATTGCGGCAAAAGGGAAAGTTACAAAAGAGCAAATTCTAGATATAAAAGCACTCTCGTATGAGCTACAATCACTCAATAAAAAACTTCAAAAGAGTATGACGCAACTCATTGCTAAATATCCAAATAAACTGCCTCAACAAATTAAGAGTGAACTTGCAACTGTGAACAAAGGTGTCAAGGTATACAGCGCATCTGCAGAGAAAAAACTATTAGTCAATCCAAAAAAAGTTGATGCAGATAAATATTTTGATAATGGAACAAAATTGATTTCTACTATAATAAAAGCTTACGATACAAGCAACAAAGCAATTATGGAAGATGCAAAAGGGTGGCTTTAACCCCTTTGTCTATCTAGCCAGACCATAAGTCCTTTTTGCGCATGGAGTCTGTTTTCTGCTTCAGAAAAAACGATATCTGCATGTGATTCTAGAATCTCTTCGCTTACTTCCTGACCGCGATATGCCGGTAGACAGTGGAGAAATTTTGCATCTTTGTCTGCAAGGCACATCATCAATCCATCAACCATAAAACCTTCAAACTCTTTGATTCGCTGCTCTTTTTCATCTTCTTGCCCCATAGAGGCCCATGTATCTGTTGTTACAATAGTCGCACCCTTCACTGCCTCTTTTGGATCATTCATAACTTTTATGACAGCACCGCTCTCTTTTGCAAAATCAAGTGCATCACGGAGTACCGTGCTCTCTACTTCGTAGCCTTTTGGTGTTGCGATGCGAAGTTCAAAACCAAGTTTTGCTGCAAGCATCAACCAGGAGTTTGTCATGTTGTTTCCATCTCCGATGTAAGCGACCACAGCATTTTCAGCCACACCGTACTCTATCATCGTCATATAATCAGCTAAAAGCTGTACAGGGTGATAGGAGTCTGTAAGACCATTAACAACCGGTACTTTGGAGTATGCTGCAAACTCTTCTATCATACTATGTTCAAAAGTACGTATCATAACCATATCACACATACGAGATATGACTCTTGCTGTATCTTTTACAGGTTCGCCCCGTCCTAAATGAATGTCACGGTTTGAAAGAAAAAGAGCATGACCTCCAAGCTGAAACATACCTGTTTCGAAGCTGACTCGTGTACGTGTCGAGCTTTTTTCAAAAATCATAGCAAGCGTTTTATGCTCTAACTCAGCATTATATTTTCCGGCTTTTAAATCTTTTTTTATCTTGAGTCCAAGATCTATAATCTCTAAAATCTCTTCTTTTGTAAAGTCTTTGAGTGTTAAAAAATGTCTCACGGCTTTTATCCTAAATTTTTTTATCTATCTCTATTTTATTATAGTTTTGATTAATTTAACCATTTTGTAGCATTTTTGCTACCTCTTTTGCATGGTATGAGATGATTATGTCTGCACCGGCACGTTTAAAGGCCACCATAGTCTCCATAACAACGCGCTCATAATCGATTAAATCGTTCATACCGGCAAATTTCAACATTGCATACTCACCACTCACATTGTAAACTGCCATAGGCAAAGAAGTATTGTCTTTTATTTCACGCACTATGTCTAAGTAAGCAAGTGCCGGTTTTACCATCAAAACATCTGCGCCCTGTGCTTCATCTGAGATACTCTCAGCAATCGCTTCACGACGGTTAGCCGGATCCATCTGATACGATACACGATCACCAAAACTCGGTGTTGACTCAGCTACATCACGAAATGGTCCATAGTAACCTGAAGCGAATTTTGTAGAGTAGGACATAATCGGCAAATCTGCATAGCCTGCTCCGTCAAGTGCCTCACGCAGTGTTTCAATGATGCCGTCCATCATCCCCGAAGGGGCTATCATATCAGCACCTGCTTTGGCATGAACAACAGCCTGCTGCCCAGAAATCTCCAGAGTCGCATCATTGTCAACAGTCTCTTTTTCTTCATCAATGATACCACAGTGTCCATGGTCTGTATATTCACAAAAGCACAAATCTGTCACAACAAACATATCGGGATGTGCTTTTTTTATCTCACGCACAGCCATTGCGATGATGCCGTGTTCGCAGAGTGCATCACTCCCCACAGAGTCTTTTACATCAGGAATTCCAAACAAAATAATGGAGTAAAGACCCAATTTTTTCAACTCTGCACACTCATCGATTGCAACATCCAAACTCATCTGATAGACACCCGGCATAGAGGCCACTTCTGTTTTAATTCCCTCACCGCTTCTAATAAAAAGAGGGTAAATAAAATCATCTGTGCTCACATGCGTCTCTCGAACTAACGCTCTTAAATGTTGATTTAAACGGGTACGACGAAATCTTTGAAACATTCTTAAACCTTTTTTTGCTATAATTATAATGAAAACATTTTAACATTTTAAAGATTAAATTAATGAATATAAAAATTTCAGACGTAGCAAATTTACCATCCCGCTTTGGTGACTTCATAGTACAGGCTTTTAAACAAGGCCAAAAAGAGCATCTTGTTATCTGCGCAAAAGAGTTAGCCGAAGTACCCATCGTAAGAGTCCACTCAGAGTGTTTGACTGGTGATGCTATTGGCAGTTTAAAATGCGACTGCAGAGACCAGCTTGAGTATGGTTTGAAGATGGCAGACGAAACCGGAGGCATGGTTATTTACCTGCGTCAAGAAGGCAGAGACATCGGACTTCTCAATAAGATAAATGCCTATGCTCTGCAGGACAAAGGGCTCAATACCGTTGAGGCCAACCACCAGCTTGGATTTGCAGCAGATGAACGTACCTATGAGGCAGTTACCTTTATATTAAATCATTACAATATTCAAAAGATTAAACTTTTAACAAATAATCCGGATAAAATAAACTCTATCAGCGGTGTTGAAATAGTCGAGCGAATCCCTATAATCATGACGCCAAACAAACATAATGCAGACTATCTTGATGTCAAACGCGATGCGATGGGACATCTTCTTTAAAGAGTAAAGCATGCCTATAGATATCAAAAATGACTCCCCCGACATTGCCTTAAAAAAGCTCAAAGCAAGAGAGAGTATTCTGAGACAATTTGAAGAGATAGCACAACTTGGTTCATGGGAAGTTGATCTTGTAACAAAAAGATCAATATGGTCTAAAAAAAGTTATGAAATTTACGGGCTACCTTATGGCTCTGATGTCAGTATTGACACCTTTTTCACTATGGTACTCCCTGCGTACCTTCCAAAAGCCAAAGAGCTGTTTGCACAAGCAATGCAAACAGGAAAAATGCTCAAATTCACCTGTAAGTTAAGACGTACAGACGGTGAAGTCCGTGATTTTTTCATCAACGCACGGGTTATCTATGATGCAGAAAAAAACCCTCTCAAGCTCATCGGAACGACACAGGACATTACGGAGATTTCTGCCATTAAAGAAGAGGCAAAAGATTTAGCCACACTGCTTGAACACTCTTCTAATGAAATCTATATAGTTGATATGGAAAGTTTAGACTATTTGTATGTCAATGAAGGGGCATCTGCAGCACTGGGATACACAAAAGAGGAACTTTTACATATGAATGTAAGAGATGTCTCTCCTTTTATAAGTACAGAAGAAATCAAATACCTTAGAAAATCTCTTAAAAATACGAAACACGCTATCGTTCGAAGTGTTCACCAGAGAAAAGATGCTTCACGCTACCCTGTTCAAGCCTACATACATACTTTAGAGTATAAACACAAACACGCCTATGTTATTTTTGACACCGATTTCAGTGAAATTGTCAGGCTCGAAGAAGAGCACAAAGAACAAGCAGAACTCATGGAGTATCAAGCATACCATGACACTCTCACAGGGCTTCCAAATCGCGCGCTTTTTAAAGATAGGCTCCAACAAATCATAATCACATCCAAACGTTACAAACAAAAATTTGCTCTCCTTTTTATAGATCTTGATCAATTTAAAAAGATCAATGATTCACTTGGTCATCATGTAGGGGATGAAGTTCTCATAGAAACGGCTAAAAGGTTTCAAACCATACTCCGAGAAGAAGATACCCTTTCTCGTCTTGGTGGTGATGAATTTACTGTCATACTTAAAAACATAAAAACTAAAAAAGACATAGCAAAAGTAGCGCAAAAACTAATAAACAGTATGAAAAAACCACTTGCTACAAAACACCATACGCTTCATATCTCTTCAAGTATTGGAATTAGCACATATCCTGATGATGCCAGCACACAAAATGATCTCATAAAGTTTGCAGATACCGCTATGTATAAAGCAAAAGAAGAGGGGCGCAATAATTTTCAATTCTACTCTTCAGAGATGACAGAACGGGCTTTTGAAAGGGTTGTGTTAGAAAATAGCCTCAGAGTTGCAGTAAAAGAAAAACAGTTCGAAGCCTATTTTCAACCACAATATGATGCACAAAAAGAGACTATTGTAGGTATGGAAGCGCTCGTACGATGGATACATCCGCATGTCGGCATTATCTCCCCGGGAGAGTTCATACCTTTAGCCCAGGAGAGTGGTCTCATTATTGAGATTGACAAACTCGTAATGCAGCAGGCTATGGAGCAGTTCAGCCAATGGTATGAGAAAGGTTTATATCCTGGAGTACTTGCACTTAACCTCTCTATGCGTCAACTCAATGAAAACAATTTTATTACTGACTTGCTTGAGACAATGGACACATACAATTTTAAAGCTTCTTGGCTCGAGCTAGAGGTCACAGAGGGGCAGGTCATGTCCAATCCGGAGCAGTCCATTAAAAAACTGTCTCGTCTTAGTAAACTGGGTATAGAGATAGCCATAGATGACTTTGGAACGGGTTACTCATCCCTCTCTTATCTTAAAAAGCTTCCACTAAGTAAACTCAAAATTGATCAATCTTTCATTCGGGATATTCCAAAAAGTGAAGATGACATTGCCATTACAAAAGCTATCATAGCACTCGGAAAAAGTTTAAATTTAAAACTCATTGCAGAGGGTGTTGAGACAAAAGAGCAAAGAGATTTTATAGTCGACAACAGGTGTGAGTATATTCAGGGCTATTACTACTCAAAACCTCTGAACAGCGAAGCAATAACACACCTTTTAGAGGCTAATTAAACTTAGCTTCACTCAAAGCTCCTAATCGCCTCTCCGCAGCAGCCAAAACCTTTAACAACTCTTCTGTTGTCGCTTTGAGTTCACTATAATACAGCTTTGCTTTATCAAGCTCTAAAGTATCAATACCACTACGTCCTAAAAGTTTTGATAACAATCCTTTTTTATTTCCTGTAACAAAAATCTCATAAATTTTAAAATATTCAAAATGCCATTGTTCATGTTGTCTGTCAAGTTTTTCATAAAACTGACTTCCAATAAGTCTTTTCACATGATTGCTATCATCATAGATCCAATGACCAAAATCACAATCTTTTTTTGAAACAGCAGTAGGATTATCAATATTTTCTCCATTGATAATAGCTGCTATTTTATCCATTTGCAGTATATGTGCTTCTCTTGCTTTTTTTATAGATTCAATTGTGTTTTCTTTTGTCATCCAATTGTCCTTATCATGATAAAATCTTATTTTTGACACCA
>Ga0256829_1000761_pt1 | contig 29498 bp, 18 predicted proteins | sample 131447metaG_FD_185979 | JGI IMG/M metagenome (GOLD analysis project Ga0256829, IMG submission 185979) | Hydrothermal vent microbial communities from Lau Basin, Pacific Ocean - 131-447 | ecosystem: Environmental > Aquatic > Marine > Hydrothermal vents | place: Pacific Ocean: Lau Basin | collected... | reverse complement strand
TAAAGCCCAGAATGTTCATTTTACCTAAAACATACCCCAGTGTTATGACTGTAAAAATCACAAGCACCTTATCGTCGATCAAAAGATCATATAGATTAATTTCCATGGCTAAGTGTCTTTTGTTATTTATACATTAGTAAAAACGGCGATACCTATATACCTCTGCCAGAAAAGTACAAGAAAAATCTGACCGAAAATTTATTTTTCATAAAAATACTCAAGAAAACTTAAAAATCAGACAAAAAAACAGGCCTATTTGGCCTGCTTTAAAATATTTTCGTGATGCGCGATATGATCAGCGACAAAACTTTGTATGAAGTAATAACTGTGATCATAGCCATCATGAAGCCGCAGCTCGAGAGCCTGCCCGACCTTTTGACAGGCGGCTTCGAAAATTTCGGGCTTGAGCTGTTCTTCCAAAAACTGATCACCGCGCCCTTGATCAATCAAAATAGATGGCTGACCTGAACGATCGCTTGATGCTTCCATAAGGGCGCGGGCATCATGTTTTTTCCATTCCGCCTGATCATCGCCTAAATATCCTGAAAACGCCTTATGCCCCCACGGCACTTGTGATGGGGCAACAATCGGTGAAAACGCAGACACAGATTTATAAAGATCAGGGTATTTTAAATACAACGTCAACGCGCCGTGTCCGCCCATGGAATGCCCGAAAATACCCTGCTGATCTGCATTCACAGGAAATTCTGCCTTCACCAGATCATTCAGCTCACCTGTGATATAGCTTTCCATTTTAAAATGTTTGGCCCATGGCTCTTGCGTGGCGTTGATATAAAAACCCGCGCCTTTGCCAAAATCATACCCCTCATCATCGGGCACTTCATCACCGCGCGGTGATGTGTCAGGCGCAATTATCGCCAGCCCCGCCGCCGCGGCCGCACCATACGCACCCGCCTTAGTGGTGAAATTATCGTGGGTGCAGGTCAGGCCTGATAAATATGTCAGATACGGCACTGCCCCATCATTTGCCTGCGCAGGCAAAAAGACGCTGAATTTCATGGTACAGCCAAGCACCGCGCTTTCATGCTCATAAACGCTGAGTGTGCCGCCAAAACAAGTATGTGTTTCAATTTGTTTCATTATTAATAAACCACCACACTTCGGATTGATTCCCCTTTATGCATCAAATCGAACGCTTTGTTGATGTCATCCAGCGGCATTGTGTGAGTGATCAGATCATCAATATTGATCTTCCCGTCCATGTACCAATCGACGATCTTGGGCACATCCGTACGCCCGCGCGCACCGCCAAAGGCCGATCCGCGCCATACGCGCCCTGTCACCAATTGGAACGGACGGGTTGAGATTTCCTGCCCTGCGCCTGCAACGCCGATAATCACGCTCTCGCCCCACCCTTTGTGACAGCATTCAAGCGCCTGACGCATAACATTCACATTCCCGATACATTCGAATGAATAATCGACCCCGCCATTGGTCAGATCGCAAATCGCCTCAACCACATTTTCAACGTCATTCGGGTTGATAAAGTCAGTCATCCCGAATTTTTTCGCAAGCTCCACCTTTGCAGGGTTCAGGTCAATCCCGATAATGCGTGATGCACCCACCATCTTCGCACCCTGAATAACATTCAGGCCAATACCGCCTAAACCAAACACAGCAACGGTTGATCCCGGCTCTACCTTGGCATCAAAAACAACCGCGCCAATACCTGTCGTCACGCCGCACCCGATGTAACATACTTTTTCAAACGGAGCGTCTTTGCGAATTTTCGCAACCGCAATTTCAGGCAGAACCGTAAAGTTTGAAAATGTTGACGTGCCCATATAGTGCAAAACCTTTTCACCATTAATGGAAAAACGGCTGCTGCCATCAGGCATAAGACCTTGCCCCTGTGTAGAGCGGATCGACTGACAGAGATTTGTTTTCGGATGCAAACAGAAATCACATTCGCGGCACTCAGGTGTATAAAGCGGGATCACATGATCGCCAACCTTAACCGAGGTCACGCCTTCGCCAACCTCGCGCACAATGCCCGCACCTTCGTGACCTAAAATCGCGGGAAACGCACCTTCAGGATCATCACCTGACAATGTAAATGCATCTGTGTGACACACACCTGTCGCCATATTCTCGACCAAAACCTCGCCAGCTTTTGGCCCTTCCAGATCAACAGTTTCAATGACAAGAGGTTCTCCGGCTTTATAAGCCACTGCGGCGCGTGTTTTCATGATTTTTATATCCTTTATTTATGTGCCAAAAGATAAGGGGCAGCATAAAGGATGAAAAGCGCGATGACCACGGTAAATTAGTGATATTTATTTAATAAACACCAAACGATTTATAAAGTCTGATTAAGGCTTGCGCCTGTGCAGCCTTAGCAGAAACCTTGGATGCTTCTGCGTTATTCGCGGTGCGCTGCGCATCCAACACATCAAGGAAAGAAATCTCCCCTTCCTTATAAAGTGTCTGTGAGAGCTCTAGCGCGCTATTGGCACTTTTATAGGCGCGCTCTAATGAGACATATCGATTACTGATATGCGCATAATCAGAAAGCGCAGTTTCTACCTCAGTCACGGCCTCAAGTATGGTTTTACGATAAAGTTGATAGGCTTGCATCTCGCGCGCTTCTGCCGCATCAATGCGCCCTTCTATGCGCCCGAAATCAAGCAAGCGTACAGCCGCGCCCAGTGCGATATTCCATGGCTCAACCGTACTGGCCAGCGCGTTATCCGCAACGCCGTAAAAACCGCTTAAGTTGAATGTCGGGAATAATTCCGCAAAGGCCGCGTCACGCAGGGCGCTTCCCGCCTTCAGGTTTGCAATTGCCGCGCGCACGTCAGGCCGCGCCGATACAACTTGCGCAGGCGCCATCAAAACAGGGGATACGTCTGATCCCGGAATTTCAGAGTCGATAAGCAAAAGCTGAATCAAATCTTGCGGCAAAACACCTGTCAGCACGCTTAGGCGCAGACGCGCATTATCTTCCTGACGTTTAAATTCAGGAATAGAGGCGCGCGTTGTGTTCACAAGGTTAAGCGTACGCTCAACATCCAATTTCGGCGCTGAACCCAGACGGAATAAATCCTCAATCAAGCCCAACGTCTTTTCCTGAGATTTCAGATTTTTGCGCGCGATACGCAGCTGGTTCTGGGCCGCGCGGAAATCAATATAGCTCCGTGCGACCTCACCAATCAGAGTTAAGCTCACATCGTGATATTGCTCTTCTGCTGCCGCCAGTTGTGCATCTGATGCGCTATAGTTATTTCGGTTACGGCCAAACACATCAATCTCAAAGGACGCATCAAAGCCCGCATCGTAAAAAGAGTCAGGATATTTGGCAAAAGATGATCCCGTATCTTCGCGCCCGATATTCCCCGACGCCCCGACCTGCGGGAATAAATAGGATAAGGACGTACGGCGCAAACCGCGGGCCTCTGCGATGGCGGCCTCTGCAATCAAGCGGTCAGGGCTTTCAACCAGTGCTTTTTCAATTAACGCATCCAAAGTGGGGTCATTGAAACGTTCCCACCATTGCGAAAGCGTGTCCTCACCGACAATCGGAATTTCCTGATCCACCTTCACGGTATAATCCGTCGCATCCTTCATAGGCGGAAGCCGTAAATCATCAGACAGGAAACACCCGCTTAATAAAACCAAACTTGATAATGCAATTAACTGTTTCATCATTTTACTCCGCCGCCACTGTCTGTGCAGGCTCTTCATAAGATTTATTTCCGAATATCGCCTTTTCAATGTTTCTAAAGACCACATAGAACACAGGCGTAAAGATCAGGCCAAAGAATGTCACGCCCAGCATTCCTGAGAACACCGCGATACCGATTGCCTGACGCATCTCCGCGCCCGCACCATGACTAACCGCCAAGGGCAGCACACCCATGATAAAGGCAAAAGATGTCATCAAAATAGGACGCAAACGCAGGCGACATGCCTCGATTGAGGCCGCAATTGTAGATTTTCCTTCATGCTCTAACTCACGCGCAAATTCGACAATCAAAATCGCGTTCTTACACGCCAGCGCCGCCAAGACGAACAAGCTGATCTGTGTGAAGATATTGTTATCGCCGCCCATATAATAGATGCCAAGGATCGCCGAAAGAATGGCCATTGGCACGATCATGATCACCGCCAAAGGCAATGCCAGACTTTCATATTGTGCGGCCAGAACCAAGAACACAAAGAAGATACAAAGCGGGAAGATATAGATCGCAGTATTACCGGCCAATATCTGCTGATACGTCAGTTCCGTCCATTCAAACTCAAACCCTTGCGGCAAAGCCTCGCTCAGAATTTCAGTGATGGCATCCTGCGCCTGTCCCGAAGAAAATCCTGGTGCAGGGTTACCGTTTAAATCCGCAGATCTATAGGCATTATAGCGCGATGCAATCTCGGGCCCGAATGTTTCCTGTACATCAATCACAGAGCCCAAAGGCACCATCTGGCCGCTTGCGTTTCTAACCTGTAGACGCGTGATGTCTTGCGGCTCTGACCTGAAATCTTTTTCCGCCTGCGCGACAACCTGATAGGTACGACCAAACTGATTAAAGTCATTCACATAAATAGAGCCGAGATAAATCTGCATTGTGCGGAAAATTTCATCAATCGGAATACCAAGCTGCTGCGCTTTTGTACGATCAAGGTCGGCATATAGTTGTGGTACACTGACATTGTAATTTGAATATACGCGTGAAAGCGCAGGATTTTGATAAGCCATACCTGTGACTTGTTTCACGACATTATCCAATGCCTGATAGCCCTGATCCCCGCGATCTTGGATCTGAAGCTTAAATCCACCTGTTGTCCCCAGACCGCGTACGGGGGGTGGTGGGAAAATCGCGATAAAGGCTTCGTCGATTGCGGCGAATTTCTGCTGCAATCGCCCTGCAATCGCATCCGCGCTCAAATCATGTGATGTGCGCTCTTCAAAATCATCAAGCGGTACAAACACGATACCCGCACTTGATGAGTTCACAAAGCCGTTAACAGACAGACCGGGGAATTGAACCGCATTGGCAACGCCTTCCTCGGCCAAGGCAATCTCACCCATTTTACGCATCACTTCTTCTGTACGCTCCAACGTCGCGCCGGAGGGAAGCTGCGCAAAGCTAATCAAATACTGCTTATCCTGCGCAGGCACGAACCCTTTTGGCACAAGACCGAAACTGTAATATGTTGCCCCGACAAGAAGGAAAAACAACACCATCATGATGGCACGTCTTCGGCCAAACACACCAACACCGCGCGCATAAACATTTTGTGATCGATCAAACACCTTATTAAAGATGTTAAAGAACCAACCAAACAAGAAGTTAATCAAACGAGAAAGCTTATCTTCCTGCTCATGCTTGGGCTTTAGAAGCACAGCCGAAAGCGCGGGGCTTAGGGTGAGAGAGTTAATCGCCGAAATAAACGTCGCAATCACAATAGTTAAGGCAAATTGCCTGTAGAACATCCCTGTCAGACCGCTAATAAAGGCGATCGGAATAAACACACTGGCAACAACCAGTGACGTTGCGATAATCGGGCCAGTCACTTCCTTCATGGCCTGCACTGTCGCTTCGCGGGGTTTTTTGCCCTCTTCGATGTTACGTTCAACATTTTCCACCACAACAATGGCGTCATCCACCACAATACCAACGGCAAGGATAAGCCCGAAAAGCGAAAGCACGTTAATCGAAAAGCCAAGTGGCAACATAATGGCAAATGTACCGACAATCGATACAGGCACAGCCAAGAGCGGAATGATAGATGCGCGCCATGTTTGCAGGAATACAATCACCACAAGCACCACAAGGATCACCGCCTCGATTAATGTATGAATAACCGCATCAATCGAATGCTGCACGAATACCGTCGGGTCATAAACAATCTCGTAATTTACATCCTCCGGGAAGCTCTTTTTCAGTTCCGCCATTTTCGCACGCACATTCGCGGAAAGCTCAAGCGCGTTTGCACCCGGCGCAGCAAAGATCGGAATCGCAACAGCAGGTTCATTATTCAGCATAGAGCGAAGGGAATAGCTCTGCGCATCAAGCTCTGCGCGCGCAACATCCTTCAACCGCGTAACAACGCCGTTCTCATCACGCTTAATGATAATTTCTTCAAACTCTTCGGGGCTGGTCAGGCGTCCTTGGACATTCACAGGCAACTGCAATTCCGTGGTGTCATCATATGGCGGGCCACCAATCACACCCGCAGCAACCTGAATGTTTTGCCTGCGCACAGCCGCAATCACTTCATCGGCGCTCATACCGCGTTCTGCGATACGGTCAGGATTCAGCCATAAGCGCATTGCGTAATCACCCGATCCGAATAAACGCACCTGCCCCACGCCATTAATCTTGGCAAGCTGATCTTTAATATTCAGCGTCCCGTAGTTACGCAAATACAGCATGTCATAACGCTCATTCGGGGAAGTTAAGTGCACCACCATCGTCAAGTCAGGCGAGCTTTTAACAACCGTCACACCAAGGTTCCGCGTTACCTCAGGCAATCTGGGTAATGCCTGAGATACGCGGTTTTGCACAAGTTGCTGTGCTAAATCAACATCGGTTCCGATTGCAAAGGTCACCGTCAAAGAAAGCTGACCATCCGCAGTCGCCAGAGAATTCATATATAGCAGGTTCTCAACACCGCTGATTTGCTCCTCCAGCGGGGTTGCAACCGTTTCGGCGATAACCGCAGGGTTCGCACCGGGAAAGCTTGCCGAAATCTGAACAGAGGGGGGAGAGACTTCCGGATATTCAGAAATCGGCAGTTGGAACATCGCAATCGCGCCCAACATAAAGATGACAAAAGAGATAACGCCTGCAAAAATCGGGCGATCAATAAAATGACTGGATAAATTCATGGATTTATTCTTCCTTCGCTAACGCTGTCTGTAGCGGTTTAATTATTGTGTAGCGCCCTCAGAGGACTGCGGCATTTTCGGTGTGACAGGCATACCTGGCCGGATCAACGCCAACCCTTCGGAAATAACCTTCTCACCCGTCTCCAAGCCTGAAAGGATTACGCGGCGGCCTTTGATACTTTCACCGATTTTAACTTCGCGATATTTGGCGACCTTATCCCCGTTCACGGTAAATACGAACTTACGGTCCTGATCAGTTCCGATTGCACGCTCTGTCAATAAAATACGTTCTTCATCTGATCCGCCCATACTGACGCTAACCGACATACCGGGAAGCAATAAGCCATCTTCGTTATCAAAAATTGCACGGGCTCGAATTGTACCTGATGCACGATCGATGCGGTTATCAAAGCTATGGATTAAGCCTTCATATTGTCTTGCATTACCCAATAGCTCTATACGCACAGGGATTTTCTTATCCGATGCCTTCGGCTGCGCCTGAACAGAGTTAATATAAGTGCGCTCATCGACTTCAAAATCAACATACACCTTCTCATCAGAAACCACGGATGTCAGAAGCGGCGCACCGGGCCCAGCCTGAACAAGATTACCCTCGGTGACTTCTGCGCGGCTGATTTTCCCGGAAATAGGCGCTTTCACGAATGCATAATCGAGATCAATTTCCGCACGTTCTAACGCGGCCTTTGCGCCCTGCACATCCGCGATTGTCGATTTACGGTTATTCTCACGCGCATCCAATGTGCTTTGTGAGATCGCATCAGAGCTAATCAATTTTTTCGCGCGCTGATATTCTTTTTCCGCCAAGGCTGCTTGTGTTTCTGCTGCTTCGAAAGCGGCCTTTGCCTGATTAAGGCTGGCCTCATATGGGCGCGGATCAATCACGATTAACACATCGCCTTTTTTCACATGCTGCCCGTCTTCAAAACGCACCTCAGTGATACGCCCGCTCACCTGTGGGCGTATTTCTGCCTGATCCACAGCGACAACATGCCCTGAAAAGCTTTTCCAAATCCGCATTTTCTCAGGGGTGACTTCCACCACCTCTACCGGCATCGCTTGCGGCGCTGACTTCGCCCCCTCTTCCGAGGCCTCCGTATGGCCTGCCCCTGTGAACATGAACGTTGTTCCTAAGCCAACTGCCAATATGGCAAGAGCGGCGATTGTATATTTTGTCTTTTTGGCTGTCATAATATCTACTTCCTAACCTTAAACTAACCGGTCAACTTTTCTTGATCCAACAGCGATAGATCTACGCCAATCAAATCAAACAAAGCGGCCTCTAAATTATTTTCCATGAAGGCGAGATCATTGTTAATCCGCGCCATAATGAGCTGTCCGATAATAAAGGAAAAAATTTGGTTCGCTTTCCCACTTATATCTATGTGTTTACCAATAAGCCCTTGCGCCCTTAAATCACGCAGTGCGCTCTCATAATATGCTGTCTTTTTTGCACAAATCTCTGTCACAGTTTTTGCAATTTCATTATCCTGCCCGGCCAACTCAGAGCCCAGCGTTGCAAAAGGACAACCACATACATGGCCTAACTGCTCTGATATTTCCTTTTGCTGCCCAATAACATAAGCAACCATCCCACGAAAACGTTCTATCGGCGGGCGGGTCGGGGAAAAAATATCATCATATTTTAACTTCGTCTCTTCCATACAAGAAGACATCGTTTCCATGGCCAAATGCGATTTAGATTTAAAATAATGATAAAAACTTCCCTTCTTCACACCTGCCTTTTTGCATATCTCATCAACGCTTACGGCATTATAACTCTCGCTCCAGATAAGCTCTGTCGCGGTTTGAATCAACTTATCGCGTGTATTCACTGTTGCTTTTGTCATTTTATAATCCTTATTGCACCGCTTATAATTTAATTTGACTGACCAGTCAAATATTAATTTAGGATAACAATATTTTTAAAGGATTACAAATTTAGGAATGGGCAAGCTTAGCAGCCCCGCCACCTTGATATAGCCTGATTTTTTTATATCAGCTCTTAACCGTCGGGTGTTTTTTCTTGTACAACTGAGGCTTTGGCAAGATAAGTCATCATAGAAAACGGCATGAAACAGTGTTTAATGATCTAAAACACCAGCACATAAATCATTGCCAACACAATCTGTACGATCGCGAACGGAATCGCTTTTACAACAAATCCGGCAAATGAAAGATTAACCTTATGCTTGTGCATAATGGTCACACAGACCAATGTCGACGCACTGCCGATCGGCGTTAGATTTCCGCCTAAATTTGCACCAAACACCACAGACCACCATAACGACGAATCCGCCGCCGTACCCAGTGACGCCAAAATCTTCGCTAGCATCGCCGCAAGGGGAATATTATCTGTGACAGAGCTAAAGACAGCAGATGCCAATAATAGCACCCCTGTGCCCATACTGGTTTCCCCCTCACCGATCATAAATTGTACGCCATGACCAATCGCGGTTAACACCTGGGCGTATTCCATGACATAAATCACAACGAACAGCCCCATGAAAAACCCGATTAAATCCCAGTCAACGGCCTTATAGAACTTATCTGCCTCTGCCTTATATCGCAGTAACATCAGCGTCGCGAAGGCAAGGGCAACAAACCCCATCCCCAAATCCTTAACCACGGGCAGAACAGACGTTGTCGCAATCGTTAGAATAAACGCGATCAATGTAACAGCAGAAAATATAAAGAACCCTTTGCTCTCTATCCCGTCATTTTCATTAAAGCCCGAGATAAGCTGTAGCGCCTCTTCTTTTTCTTCCTCGCTTTTTAAACGCTTTATGCCAAAAATTTTGGCGCCCATAACAATGGTTACAATCGTTGCGATCGTGACATATGGCGCGGCCTTTAGGAAAAAATCAACGAAGCTGATCCCCGCCGTCCCGCCGACAATAATATTCGGCACAGATGAGATAAGCGTAAGCAAGCCGCCAATATTCGTAAGCAACCCCTCAATCAGCAAAAATGCCAGAAGCTGATGCGTTTTACCAAGCTTTCCAAGCGAAACCACCGTCAAAGAGCCGACAATAATCATCGCCGTCACGTTATTCAAAACAGCCGAGAAAATCACCGTCATCAACCCGTAAAACCATAACAGCATGACGGGGTCACCCTTTGAGGCCTTGGTCAGCCTGATCGCAATCCATGTAAACAGGCCTGATTTAGATGTCACATCAACAAACACACTAGACCCGACAATGATCGCAATCACTTTCCAATCGACGGCGGGAATATATACAGGCATATCAAGCTCATGCCCGCCCGGCGTTACGATATTTCCGAATGGCATGAACCCCATAAATGACCCCAGAAATAAACACACAACCGCAAACACGCCGACAATGACGGATTTCTTGGCATGCAATTTTTCTTCCGCCGCCAAGGCACCAATCATAAGTGCCAGAATAAGACCAAACAGCGCCGTAACGCTTGGCTCAACATGTGGAATAGAATGGGCGTGTTCTGTTACAGGGTCCTGCATAGATTTACCTTACAAAAGCAATAATGGAATTTGACGAATTTCAACAGCGAGAGGATAAACCATACCATGCATCGCCAAATGATCTTCACTTCGAGAATTCATGATTAATAAATCAATCTTATGATCTTGAATCATTTTTTTATAATCTCGCAGACGCTGCCCAAACTCTACAACGCTTTCAATCTCAAGATTCAGATTATGCGTCTCCAGCACTTGGCGGCATGATTCAATAAAGTCCTGCGGTGCTTTTAACAGCTGCTCCGCAATTAAATCATTCGCTTCTTCCGTCTCAATCGCCGGAATTTTAGATATTGCATCAATATAACGACCGAAGACTTTCTCATCTTCAATATGCGTTAAGTACACTTTGCCGTCTATCGGCGCAAAGCGAACCGCATAATTAATCAGATTATGATCACCGGACAAATGATCCGTAAGTGCCATAATGCGGTCCGTATCCTGCAAAGCATGATCATATTTATAGCCCGCCTCAGGATGCGGCAGAACCATAACAGGCCCTTGCGTTTGCTGTACCAAGACATCCAGAAAAGAACCCAAGCTATGTTTAAACTTCCAGTCTTTTGAAAATAAATTGCGATAAGAGCAAATTAAATCAGGGTTATGCGCACTGACCTTATCCAGCAATTCTTCGGTGGTGCTGTAATCAGATTTGTTCAAAACCGTCCACGTTACGGACGTACCCAAAATATTCAAAAACCCTTGAATTTCCTTAAGAAATGATTTGGCCGCTTCTGCCTCCAAATCTGTAACAACAAGCACTGATTTAACATCAATCAGCGTATATTCGTACGTATCATGCAGCGCGGAGCGAAATATTGATTCAAATTGATCAACTTTGGTCATATCTGATTTTGCCGAGAACTTTAAATTATAATCGCGCCATTAAACCACAAAACCTAAACAAGGTCTATGAACTGCTAAAATGGCTTGCAGATCAAACGGCAAGCCATGAAATAAAACATAAATAACAAAGTCTTGAATTAACGTCCCAGACCAAAGCCAACGGTACTTACGGCCGGATTATAATCAGCCGCAGTTAAATCGCGATCTTCAATATTCTGGTCGGCTTGCGCTTGCTGTTGCGCGCCACCCAGACCAACCGCATCAAAGGCGGCATGGCGTTCGGCAGAGGCCGCAATTGCCTCAACATAATCAAGTTGAGGCAATTCACTGCGCGAAACAACCGTATCAGGCTGTATACCATCGCTCCAAATCACGCGCACTTCATCCGGGTTTGAATTATCGACATGCGCCAAATCTGCATTTGCAATAATGTTATCCGCATTCTCGGCGCCCGACAGATGGTCAAATACACGCCCCATAGATTCGCGTATAGTATTATATTCATCTTCTTCATACATTGCAGGTTCAGTGGACATGTGCTGTGCCAATATCGCTGTCTTCGCCATAAAATCACCAGGCTCGACATCATCAAACGCACCCGGATTATTCTGTTCGAACTCCATATGCGCTTTTAGCAGCACCAACAAATCATCCTGTACAGGCTGAGTTGGTTCAGGCGATGCCGCCGCAATTGCATCGGCATAATCAAGTTGAGGCAATTCACTACGCGAAACAACCGTATCAGGCTGTATACCATCGCTCCAAATCACGCGCACTTCATCCGGGTTTGAATTATCGACATGTGCCAAATCTGCATTTGCAATAATGTTATCCGCATTCTCGGCGCCCGACAGATGGTCAAATACACGCCCCATAGATTCGCGTATAGTATTATATTCGCCCTCTTCATACATTGCAGGCTCAGTGGACATGTGCTGTGCCAATATCGCTGTCTTCGCCATAAAATCACCAGATGCCACATCATCAAATGCACCCGGATTATTCTGTTCGAACTCCATATGCGCTTTTAGCAAGACCAGCAAATCCTCCTGAACCAGTTGCAATGATTCAGCTTCTACGCCTGCATTAATAGCCACGGTTCGATCATAGTCATGTTGCGGCAAATCAGCCCTGCTCAAGACGGAATCATATCGGCCGTCTTCAGACCAATCCATTCGCAATACGCCATCCATTGAATTATCCAAAGCCCCGGCATCTGCATTTGCAACTGTGCCGTCAGGACTATTCGTATTTTCAAGATAGGTAAAAACATTGTGAAGGGCTTCACGGATGCTATTATACTCACCACGCTCATAGGCTTGCGGGTCAGACATCATGTTTTGAGACAAAATACCCATCTGCCTGATGAAGTCACCATCAGAGCCCGCAAGGGCATTCTGATCTGCTTCTTGCATACCCATTAAGCCACGCAAAATTACCAATAAATTCTTTTCAAAATCTTCGCTAGGATTCACCACGTCACCCTTTGTACATATTATTTTTATATTATTATTGTCTTATGTTATCAGCGCACAGATAAAAAAACAAGAAAAATAAATAACTTAGCTGCCGCCCTTGAAAAGCAAATGCATATATGTTTGCGTGTGGCCCAAGAATAAATTAACAGCGGCCGACCTACGGCCATAAAGTGAGGTGTTTTGATTTTAGTCAGTTTCGTTTTTTGTCTTTTGCTATTTGTCGCAATTGGTGTCTCTTCAATCTTTAAAGGTCAAAAAACGTCGGAAGACTATCTCCTCGCCAGCCAAGATATCAAGCCATGGCTTGTCGCCCTCTCTGCGATTGCCACAAATAACAGTGGCTATATGTTTGTCGGACAAATCGGCTTTACCTATAAATACGGGCTACACTCTATCTGGCTGATGATCGGCTGGATTGCAGGGGATTTTCTAATGTCGCTATTCGTTCACCGCAAGCTACGCGTCAATTCTGAGAAGCACCAAGCACTTAGCTTTGCTGATACGATCAGTCGCTGGAACGGAACAGATTACAAAAAATTACGCTTCATCGGCGGGCTTATCACATTGGTATTTCTGGGCGTCTACGCCGCCGCGCAGCTAAGCGCAGGAAGTAAGGCTCTTCATGTTTTATTTGGCTGGGACTACTCAATGGGCGCAATTATCGGCAGTGTGATTGTATTGCTTTATTGTTTTGCAGGCGGTATCCGTGCCTCTATCTGGACAGATGCGGCGCAATCTTTTGTGATGATTGCCGCAATGGCGCTCATGCTTTTCATGGCGGTGAGCGAGCTTGGCGGGGTATCCTCATTTGTTGGGGCACTTTATGAAGTTTCCCCCGAATATATGGATTTATTTCCCTCAGGTCATCCGTGGGGTGATGCCTATATCGGGCCATTCTTATTCGTATTAGGGTGGTTTTTTGCAGGGATCGGCGTCATCGGACAGCCGCACATCATGGTGCGTTTCATGACCATGGATCAGCCAAAAGACATGTTCAAAGCGCGTGTTTATTACTATAGCTGGTATACGGCATTTTACGTCATGACAATCGTAACCGCCTTTGCCGCGCGACTTTTAATTCCCGAAACATCAGAATTTGATTCAGAATTGGCTTTGCCCACATTGGCGCACCAACTGCTTCCTGAGGTTCTGGTCGGGCTGGTTTTGGCAGGGTTGTTTTCTGCAACCATGTCCACCGCAGACTCGCAAATCCTCGCCTGTACTGCGGCGATCACAAATGACTTGGCGCCTAAAAAACTCTCAGGCTATTTGCTCACCAAACTCTCAACCGTTTTCGTTACGGCATTGGCACTGTTTATCGCCCTTAGTGATAATCAAAGCGTCTTTAGCCTCGTCCTGATTGCGTGGTCTGCTCTGGGAAGCGCGTTCGGCCCGCTACTGATTGTGTACGCCCTAAAACAGCGCGTATCAGAACCGCTTGCGTTGACGATGATGGTCGGCGGCATCGGCGTTATGCTTCTGTGGCGATATTTCGACCTGAATGATATTACCTATGAAACTGCACCGGGCATTATCGCAGGCTTACTGATCTTTGTGATCGGGAAAGCTTTATCGCAAGTATTATCCGGCGACAATTCGTCGGATAACGCAGAAAACACGGCAGGCTAACGCTTAAATTCAGGTGGCGTGTCTGCCGGTATCGGGTTTCCGTTTATATCCGGAATCAAAAGACCCTGATCATTTCCAGCACCGGCTCCTGTATCAGGCACATCCTGCGGATCATAAGTGTCGAGGAATTCACGCGCTGCATCGCCTGCATGATAAACGTCATCACTAATCACGGTCACCAAATCAGACATATCCTCCGGTGATAAAGATTGATTCATATCATCACCCAAATACGTTTGGATTTGTTGCCCCATCCGATCGATAACTTCTGATGGCAAGCCTTGCCCTTCTAAATTACCACGCATATCGCGCATAAAAGTCTCGGCAGTATGATTTCCGAACCCTGCAACCGTCTGTAATGTATTGGTGAGCTGCTCCTCATGCCCCATCACCTCATACGGGATACCATCCAAGTCAGATGCCGCCTGATCTAAAATACGGCCATACCCATCGCCATATTGCATGTTATCTGTTACATCCCATTGAGCATCCAAGCCTTCGGACATCAGATTATTATCAAAATTAAAATTTAATTCCCCAATGATTTGATCGTAGGCTTCCTGCTGCGTTAAGCCCTGAGATTTTAACTCGTCAACATACGCACCCACAGTGTCGGTCATTTCTTCGGCTGAAGAGTAGCCCAGCGACATATCCATCTGATTGCGTTGTACCGGAGTGAGGTCATTATAGTTAATACCTGTTTCTTCATAAACGCCGCGTCTGACTGCGTTGAGAGTATTTTGATCCATTACAGATTTTAAAGTATCCGCCATTTCAGGATTGGAGGACATTAATTTAAAATACATTTGGCCATATTCGTGCATATTCTGCGATGCTGTTATTTCCTCTATTCCTGAAATACCAAAAATACCCTCATCAGCAGACGGATCATAATTTTGTGATGCGGCAAGTGCTTGCTCCAAAGAGGCTTGAACATCTTCAATTGAATTAAGGGGGGCTCCTCCTTCTAAACCTTGTTGTACAAGCATATCCTGCACCATGCTGTGAGCATCCTCTAAGGTTTGTTTGTAGTACTGTAAATCCAAACTATAAGGAAGTCCGAAACCATTTTGTGACGGCAATTCACCTAATGCGGCAATTTGCGCATCCGTCATTAAAAACGGATCAATATCTGTCACATCTGGGGGCGTGTTGCTCTCCAATGCCGCTGCAATTAATTCATCTTGCTGGATCGTTTTTTCCACCAAAGCCATCTCTGCGACACTTAGTTCAGCTCCTGCAACGGCAGCCTTCTGCGTGATACCCAGATCTTCTTTAATCGCCGCCAACTCTTCGGGGGATGCAACGCCATAGGATTCAAACTCGGCCACTAATTGCTCATCGCTCATGGCATTGATTTCTTCGCGCAGTTCCTGTTCACGCAAAGTCGATGCTAGCTCATCCGCGCCTTCATCCAACATTTGCTTAGCTTCCACGAGCGTTTCTTTAAGCTCTTCAAGAGAAAGCCGAAGCTCTGCTACTGCGGCCTGTTGTTCAAGAAAGTCAAACGCGGTATGAAAACGCTCCGTTAGATTCACTTGCGCACTCATAACAAGCGCAGCGACGGCACCGCTAAAGCTTTGCACCAGATTCAATGCCTGCCCTCCCGTAGCGGCAGTATCTTCTGTGTAAAATTGAACCATAAAACAACCCTAAGTAACTTTATGCGCCATTTTATAGTATTCTTATTACATTCCGCAAATATATGGGCGCATTAAACGCAAATAATGACTGAGGTCGTAATTTACTCTTCGGAAATTTCCGCGCGCACCTGTTGCTTCATCGCGACCCGATCTTTCGGCCCCACGCCCAGCAAGCTGGCAATCCTTGTCACAATATGCTCTTCAAAATGCTCCAGATGGTTATCGGCGAACGCTACGCGGTAAAGCAACCTGACAATTTCCTTTTGTTGCTCATATTCCATCTCTTCCATGATTACTCTGGTGAAACGATATAAATCTGTCGATTCATTATGATGCTCATATGCTTTTTCAAAAACTTTCAATGCCTCTGATTCTTGCAAATCAAAATGATTTTGAATACTCAACAGCACCGCCTGCTTTTCTGAATCGCCTATATCCTCATGCGTGAGAGACACATGTATCATTAATGCAGCCGTCGCAACATGCAATGGGTCACGCGGCTCTTTCGCGTCATCTGTGACACTCAACATTTCGGTAAACTTATTCCAGATTTGTATCGGCATTTTTCGTCCCTATCACTCATTATGTATGCCGTTCTCTATACCATCATTACCGGGCGTGTTACCAGACACCAAATCAATCACCGAACGATTTGGAAACATCTGAAAAGCATTTTCCACTCTCATGAAAGCAACAGTAACCGATTTTGCTAGATTAATCGGTTACTTATGCACTGATAGCGACTGCGCGATTGTTTTAAAAGAATGTCATTGCCGGCACGTTAAACAATCAAATTACCATTGGTAATCAGGGTCGTTATATCCGCCAAATCCGAAACATTCTGAAGACTGATAATGTCAACAAAGCTATCGGCTCCACCGTTAATATCAACACTTATCGTGGCTTCGTTGCCTGATTGCGTGACCTCAACGAAATCGGAAATCGCATCCGTAATCGGATCATAAAAGACATCCAAAACAGCGGATATATCGATACTATCCCCCTCCGTCACATCAAAGTCATGAATTGTATCAACGGACCCGATAGTTGTGAGGTATTCAAACATAAAGGTATCCGCACCGCCTTCACCATATAGCGTATCATTGCCGGCATCACCGAAAATGACGTCATCCCCTTGATTTCCGTTGATGTAGTCATCGCCATCGCCGCCCCTAAGGACATCATTACCGGCCCGACCTGTGAGGGAATTATCAAGCGCGTCCCCCGTCAATGTATCGCCAAAGTCAGAGCCGATCAGTTTTTCGATACTAATCAGGACATCGCCCTCTGCATGCCCACCGGTATTAATTCCTGTTTCAAGGTTAACATTCACACCTGCATCAGACTGAATATAATTTGCGAAATCACCGCCTGCACCACCATCAAGTATATCAGCGCCTGCCATACCCTCCAGTTGATCATTACCCGCAAGGCCCATAATGTGGTTATCCCCTGCGCTTCCGTAAATAAAATCGCGTGATCCAGATATATCTGAGCCAATCACATTTTCAATATCGGTGTATCTATCACCCAGGGCATCCCCCTCCCAGCCAGTTCCACTGCCAAGATTAAGCTTTACGCGCACGTCAGAATTACTGTAATCGACAGTATCGATCCCGCCATTACCATCAAAATTTTCCACCGCAGATGTCGCAATGAATGTTTCATCGCCGCTTGTCCCTGACACCTGCACCGGCGAACCAAAGGTCTTCAAAGTCGCCAGATCCATGGGTGCATATCCGTCAAACTGGAATACTTCGATTAAATTGATATCGTTAAATGATAAATAATTAACAGTACTGCCCTGCAGGGTTAATGTATTTCCCGAAATCACCACGTCATGCGGGGACCATATATCATCAAATATAACCGTATCGGTTCCGCTACCGCGTTCAGTGATGCTGTCATGCCCGCCTGAATATATAAAAGTATCGTTCCCGTAATCTCCGTTCAAACTATCATTGCCCAACTTGCCACTGAGAATATCATCACCTTTTCCACCTGATAGAGTATTATCTCCATCACTCCCGGTGAGTGTATCATTATGGTCAGAGCCTATGATTTTTTCGATGCTGATAAGGGTATCCCCCTCTGCATGCCCGCCGGTATTAACCCCTGTTTCAAGATTAACATTAACCCCTGCATCTGAGCGTGAGTAGCTCGCATAGTCAGCGCCCGATCCGCCATCAATGGTATCAGCACCACCCATGCCTTCAAGTACGTCATTGCCGGCCAAACCCCAAATATGATTCTCGCCTGCGCTTCCGTAAATAAAATCGCGTGATCCTGCGATATCTGTGCCAATCACATTTTCAATGTGAACGTATGTATCATCATTCGCATCGCCGTCCCATCCTATGCCTGCACCCAGGTTCAGCTTAACGCGCGTGGCAGAAGTACTGTAATCAACCGTATCAACACCGGCTCCGCCATTATAATGTTCAAACGCTGCGCCAGTTGCAAAAGTTTGATCCGCATCCGTTGTTCCAACATATAATGTGGCTTCGACGGTATCACTTGCCCCACTTTCATCTTGCAAAGTATAGAAAAAACTATCCGTGCCCGTAAAACCTGCATCAGGCGTGTAAGTGAAATCACCGTTTGCAGAAATCGTAACAGACCCATGCGCCGTGTTAATTGTTTCGGCAACAGCATTTAATACATCACCGTCAACATCAAAATCTCTGCCATGGAAATTATCAGCAAACAAATTGCCTACAATATTGGCATTCACTGTACCTTCAAACTCATCCGCGACAGCTTGCGGCGCGACATTGGCTGTGGCCGGATCACGTTCATACAGCACAATATTTCGGTAAAAACTATTCCCGTCTTGCGCACCGCCATCATGATCATTGACAAACGTCAACCAGTCCACATCACCTGTTTGATATGCACCGACATTAATGCTGAAATGCTCCCAGTCGCCTGAGCCGTTATATGAATAATTCGTCGAAAAATTAGGCGCACTATCTGTGCCGTAAAGCTGATATGTTGCGGCGCCCGTAGAGTAATCATTATCTGTTTCAAGGCCGAACCCTTGCAGCTCCCCTTCGATTGTCGACTTATATTCAAAACTTATAACGGTATTTTCTGTGATGGTATAATCAAGGGCGATTTGCTTCCATGCATTGCCATTAATCTCTACACCTGTTGCACTATCAATAAGCTCAATCGTGCCGTCTTTATCTTGGCTACCGTGATAAGAATGAAACCCTGTACTGGCTGTGTTAATCGCCTCGGCACTCTCAGGTGTCATCGCGAGTAAGGTCGTCAGATCAAACGTAGAGCCGTCATCAAACGTAATTTGCTCTACAACTTTACCGGAATCCCCTGAATAAAAATCTTTGATGGTAATTGTGTCTGCCATTTGCAGAACCAAATCATCACCACTTTGAGAAAATTCAATATCCCCGATCGTAATGCCGGCACCAAAACTGATTACATCATCGCCCGATGTTTCAGAAATCGTATCATTGCCATGACCGGTATTGTAAATATAAGTATCATTGCCAGCACCACCGGCCAGAGTATCATCATCCACGCCGCCGATAATTGTGTCATCCCCTAAACCGCCGTCAAGCCAATCATTTCCGAAGCCACCGTCTAACAGATCATTTCCTGCATTGGACCACACAATGTCATCGCCGTCGGATGTTTGGATCGTTAAGTCACCAAGAACATGTGTTGTACTCGCCAAAAGTAAAATATCATTACCGGGCGCAGGCAGAAATACTTCAATGTTTTCAATCAGTAAATTACCCAGCGCATCTTCCAGCGTCCATAGCTGATCAAACACAACACCAAGGGCAATGTCATCCGCCCCCGGGCCGCCTGATACCGATGTATCATTGATGTAATAATCACCGTTTACATCTAAGATTTCACCTGTATATGGATTGATAAAGGTCGAGTTGATTGTTGTCAGAGTCCCGACAATAACGTCAATAGTCATAATTTTTCCCCAGTTACACACATATATACTAAAGTATAGCGATACTGAGTTTATTTAAAATTTTATGTAAAATCAAGGTTTTTGATTAAGTTATTGTTTTTAAATATATTTAGCAGGATATTTTGTTTTGGCGGCTAAATATTGTATCGGGATTGTTATTCTTATATAAGGGAATAAATTTTAAATGTCCAATACATATAAAGATGGTGCGCAATGGCGATTAAAAACAAGATACTCAAAGCAATCAAAAAAACCTTACGACCATGCAAAGGTATCTATTTAAACTTCTTGGGAAAACAATCCCTTCGGAAACATAACGCTTATTATGCTTCTGACTACCCACAGAAACCACACAATTTAGACGGTGAATTAGTCGTCTCTTTGACCTCTTACCCACCAAGATACAAATATTTACTTCCCACATTAGAGAGCTTATTAGCGCAAACCATCAAAGCGGACAGAATCGTGCTGGCTATCGCGAAAGACGACATGGCCGCCCTCCCCGAAGAAGTCTTAGCACTTAAGGCAAAAGGTCTTGAGATTTTAGAAACGCAGGATTTACGCTCTTTTAAAAAGTTAATTCCCGCGCTGGATCTATTCCCGAACGCATACATCGTGACAACCGATGATGATGTGCATTACCCGCCTTCTTGGCTAGAGGGGCTGGTTGCACACCATGACGGATCTGACAATTCAGTTGTTTGCAATGTTGGTCACGGAATTGTTCTGGGAGATGATCACCTGCCTGTTTCTTATAAGGACTGGAACTGGTGTATAAATAATGTGGCTCCTGATACGCAATTTATCCCCATAGGCGTAGGCGGTGTTCTCTACTCTCCTAAATCCTTAAAAAGGCCTGAGGTTTTTGATAACGAGAAATTTATGGCGCTATGCCCTTATGCCGATGATTTATGGTTTTATTTTATGGGCAAAATCAATGACGCAAAATACATCAAAGCACCATTTAAAGGATATCCTGTAAATTGGCCGGGTTCTCAAGAAGTTTCCCTATCCCTTAAAAACACCGGAAGAACGGATGGCATATCAAGGAATGACACCCAACTGAAAAACTTAATAAAAGAATTCGGAAATATCTTTTCCTCAAAAAGCTAGGACACTAATTTTTTCGATAGTTTATTTTTCTTCAAAATCAATGTAACCAGCGCCGATAAAGCGAAGACTATAAACACATAGCCGACCTCCCAAATAGGGTGATTTACATCCGCGTCGACATTTTGAAACACATCTACAAAGATAAAGTGAACCAAATATATGCCCAAGGTTAAGTGACCAATTGAGCTGAGGCTGTCTATCTGTATTCTCTTATGATTGGAAAGGGCGATTACAGCAACGCCAACGCTCATAAAATATGTTGAGAAAACAAAATCATTTGTTAAATCAAGATCATATTGTGACGACAGAATATAAGTTTCAAAAGCATGTAAGCCAAAGCCCGCTAAAAATAACAACACGCCTGATTTCATCCATGTGTCTTCAATTTTCATATGTGACAAAGCGATACCCGTCACAAAGAAAATTGTCCCGAAAAAGGGCCCGTTTCTTGTATTAAACCCAAGATCTATTCCAATAGGCGTATGCGCATACGCCTTTGCCAAAACCGCAAAAACATAGAGCGCTTTAGCTTGCCTGAATTGCATGAAAAATGCGGAAATAACAATCGCACCTATAAGTGACATTAAAAACCACAAATGTGACTTTGTGCCATAGATCATTGTCCTCACGGGACTTTCTGTTGAGTAACTAATATTTTCCATTAATTGCTGTGAAAAACCGCCCTGTGAAAACCATAACTCTGGGTCAAAAGGAATGAGAAAAATCAAATTCCAAAAGATAAACAGAAACAAAAGTCTTTTGACATTAGGAATGGATAGTTTAATTGCCTGATTGGGTTGATCAGACACTTTCTTTGCCCAAAAATACCCCGCAAAAATAAAGAATAACGGGACGGCATATCTGGATATCTGATTGATAAACGCAAACGCCAAAATCTGACTATTATCATCATAATTGAAGGGTGTTGTGTGAATAGCAATCACGGAAATAATTGCTATCACTCTAAAAACATCTACGCCTTGGATATATTTCATGAGATTACTTCAGTGTTACTTAACTTGACTATATTGTTGAATGTTGAGCTTTTTCACATAATAAAATGTCAACACCATCGCCGCCGCGCCTGTGGCAACCACAGTGATCGCAACCCCCCATAATTGTAATGTGGGCACTAATATGCACTTCATGGCCAAGGTAAACGGAAATGAGAGCATGATGCACTTCAGAATAATATCATCCCTATGCATACTATAGAAAACAAGCTTGTTAATTTCTGCGGCAATCGTCAGCGGGAACGCAAACAAGATCGGTATTAATAAGTATATCGAGTCTATCGCGGCCTTCTTATCCAGAATAATGGTAATTTCATAAAAACATACGCCCGCAATAAGGCCTAGTGAGACCGCGATTACTGACGTTCTTAATAGCGCCTTCTTATAGACCTCAAAAAATTCTTTTTTCGCGTTAAACGCAACGACCATTCTCGGTCTGTAGATTTGGATGATGCCGGTTTGCATTAAATTTATCAGCGCAGACCCCAAATTCATGAAATAAACATAAACCCCGGTAAGCTCCAAGCCTAAGAAAATAGTTATTAGAAAATGGTTTATGTATGTCGTGATCGTTTGCAAACATTCAGTGCCATACATTGTTTTGGACTTTACAAACTCCTTTTTGATCCACTGTCGCAACGGGATATTCATCGGAATTTTATTCCAAGGCCAACGTTTAACGACAAATATAACAAGCAAAAGAGAGAGTAAATTTCCGACAAGCCAAACAGACAACACTGTTTCGATATTTCTAAAATCAGGCACCAGATACGCTGCCATCATAAAGACTAACATCCACCCACCCGATCTGATGAAATGAATAATGTTTGCTATGATGGGCTTAGACAGGTTCATGAGCAACACATACATGTCGTTTGCCAGATGCTCTGTATAGGCGATTAGAATCACGAAACTCGCAATAAATAAAGTCCCGTACACACCGCCTAATGCGATACCGATTGGGATCAAACTTAAATAAACCAGCGATGTATAAAACCAATAATATTTATATTCATGACATGTCTGCGCGAGAGACTGCGTCACTGCTTTCCTGCTCAGCGTGTAAGAAAAAGACAGCCCAATAATAACTCTGGTTAAAATGGCCGCGGAAAAGATAAGCCCGTACAACCCCAAAGCCTCAAATGCCAGGAACTTTGCAACGAACAGTGTAAAACCAAATTTAATAACAAGCCCAGCACCTCTAATCCCCATTAAAAATAGCGATCGAAAGTTTTCGGTCTTGATAATCCTTTGGATTAACATCATGCGCATATATTTTTCTAATTATACAATCAAAGAATTAGGCTCCACCACCTAACCCAATCTAGCCTGTCTTATTATGAGATAACCAGATGTATGTAAAGCTTATAAAAAACGCAAACTTTGTGCGAGTCATACATTGTTTTTTTTACATGCAAACATATCTCCCCCAAAGTAAGAGAGAAAAAACGCCCCCGTTCAAGAGTGCCGAAGTATGCCTACATATTATACTATATAACAAATCAGGCTATTCTGTTTTCATCACTTTCATCTACGTTATCTTCCAGTACATCATTGTCATTATCCGCTCTCGAGGCAGACAACGCAGAAAACCCATCGATGATATTATGGCGACGACCAAGAAGTTGCCCTGATAAATCCCGCATATCCGCGACCTGATTTTCATCATAGAATATATGAATAGGATTATCGGTTTTTTGGAACAATAACGGCGCATCATCAAGCGCATTGGCGGAGCTATGATAGATAAACCCTTCCTCCAATGTGTGATCCGTATCAGAGACGGCATTACCCGCGTACCCTAAATCAAAACCGTTATATTTCTGAAGATCCACACGAATGCGTTTCCCTGCATCCGTTTCCAAAATACTGTGATCGGCATAATGAATAAGAACCCGCGCACGCGTCCCCTCCTCAATTCCTATATCCTTGTAGCTTTTCTTAAACTGGATCATATCCCCCCAATAAATTGAGATATCACGCTGTAAAAGCCTATCCAGATAAGAATTATATGCCACCTTGAACATCTTTGCGTTTTTCTGTTTCAAATGCTTTCGGCGCAAGCGTTCCTGTTGGATGGCCATATTCAAGCGATGCGCATCTTTATCCTTAGCCGTTAGAATAAAGCGGCGATCATCCTTTTTCTTCATACGCTTAAACCACATCTGCAGCACATCTTCACGCGCTGACGCAGCATCAGCGCCTGCATGAAGATAACGCGCCCCTTGCATCTTGAGAGCATTAAATGTTCGCGCCTGCGCAAAAGCCGTGCGCACCAAATCTTGTTTGACAGAGCTTCCGCTTTTTAAGAACTTATGACGGAGCTTCTTAAACGCACTCATCATCTTATAAACGCCGAACATACTTTGCCAATGGCGCTTTTTCTGTGATCTTGCGCGGCCAATATAAATCAGCTTCGCCCCGATTTTACGCGCCGTATTAAAGATTTCCTGATCCTGCAGCGGAGAAAGCTGATCCGCATCATCGACCAAAACCACCTTTTTCTTTGTTGATTTCGCGCCGGTGTATCGCTCCCCAAAGCGGCGCAGGAAATCCCGATAGGTCAGAACGCCTTTTGTAATGCCGACCGCTTTAAAAGCCGATTTGCCTTCATTGGTGCGTGCCACTGATATCACGTCATAACCCGCGCTTTCATACATAGCCTTACAAGATTTTAGGAAAGTTTTCTGATGGCCGTTCTGCTCGGCTTCCACCACTTTAAACCCTTCGGGCTGTGCGACATAAGATAGCGTATCGCGCACCATTTTATCGCCGCGCTGTTTCATGGCATCGCCCACCACATCATCGGGCAGAGTAAAATCGGCTCGCTTATGAAGCTGCGCGGCATTCCGCCTTAGCTTCTCCGCTCTTGCCTGCAAGGGCGCATAGCCGAACATCGCACTTTTAAATCCTGTTTCTTTGGAATAAAGCGGAATTAGTACACCTTCTTCGATCAAACGATCTTTCATACCTTGCGCGTACGCAAAACCTTCCCGCTCCAGCGCGTTTAAAATACGTTCCTCAGATGCGCTTGGTGCATGCTCAAAGACGCGTTCCAGGTATTTATGCCCCTCACGGTTTTCGGCTTTAATCTTGCGGTTATCATTGCCAACAGGGGTTTTGATGCCCATATGCTCCAGCTTGCCATAGTAAGAGCCCATCGGCTTGGTCGCGGCGATATCAAGCCCGCGTTCTTCGTAAGAGCGATGATCAACAAATCCCTCAATCCCATTTTGTTTGAGCGTCTCATTCACCAGAAATGACCAGCTCTTGCGCCAGCCTTCTAATTTCTCGGGTGCGTTCCAGCTCCGCTCCTTCTGACCAAAACCTGTTTCATTCACCGCGCGTGTACTGAGCATAATATGCGCATGGTAATGACGTTTATCATTCTTCTTCCCCGGCATATGAAGGGCGACATCGGCGACCATGCCGTCCTTGACGAAATTATCATTCACATAGCGCCGCAGCATGCGCTCATAAAATTCCTGCAGGCGCTTTGCTTTATTCTCTGGCTTGAGGTGATCAAAAATATCCAGATCAGGGAGGGAAACGATAACCTCGCGGGCGAGCTGCGCATCTTTTCTTTTCTCGGCAAGTTCAACTTCATTCCATAGGCGCTGACGATGCCCCATCCATGCGGGGGCAGATTTTGGCGCCATGATAAAGGCGGACATCACCCCGTCCCTGCGGCGATAATCATGGGCGGTAATGTTATCGGGGGTGATATGCTCCCCCCCGTCAAAGGCGGCCTTTAATTTGCCCTGATCACTATCCCCTTCCACCAGTCTTTGACCTGATCGATAGGCAGCGGCGGCGATGGCACTATGCCCCTTTTTACGGGATAGAATCCGCGCGCTCATATAGTATGGATATTCGATCATCGTGACCCCAAAAGACCTTTGAGAGATGCACCTGAAACGGTGCGTTGAAATACCAATGCATGCTAAGAATCGGCCGAATCACTGTCTATGGAAATTGCATTTAACAGAATCATTTCTTGTGGGAAAAACCCTCAATGTATAAATGCACTCTTTTCATCCAATTTTCGTGCCAATGTCGGCGGGTTGGTAACTGCGCAGATGCCATTGACGGTGCGGCTTGTTTGATTGTCACGAAAGTTAAAAGCTAGGAATACCCAAAACGTAGGCATAAAAAAGGCCACCAAAAGGTGGCCTTTAATTCTTTATAATGCTTTTATTTATTTGCTGTAATGCCAACCATTATACCATCCGGCAAAATAATTGATTGAGCTTCAAGCTCAATCACATCGCCTGATTGCATTTCTATTAAGAAACGAGAAGTTACATCGTTCAACGACACAGGCCCTGTAGTTTCATTAACGCAATCACTCGGCCCCCATTCATCGTTCCTTGGCACCATAAGCTTAGAAAAATTCTTAGCAACAAGCTCTTTATGGCCTGCGGTAGTATCAAATTTCAGAACGACCCGCTGATTTTCCCATTCCACAACAATATCAATCAGTATCCAATCATGCATAAAAGTTTACTCCTCTTCAGATGACTCAGCTTCACCTTTCTGGATAGGAATGTGCGCTTTAGGGTCTTTCTTGTCAACAACATTACCATCAGCGTCCACCCTTTGCCCCTCGGGATTGTTGACATGACCATGAGGCCCTGATGGACAATTAGGATGACACAAAACTCTCTGCTTTCCAGTTTCAGGATCAATGTAAGAGCCTTTTCCCGATTTTGGATCTTTTCCTTTAGGTATTAAGCCGGCATCTTTAGCAGCCTGATCAATCTCTTCTGGTGTTTTGCCTTCGATATCACCATGCGTAATATCTGGGGAACTAGGCTGTTCCTCATTTCCTTCCTCTCCTTCCTCATTGTTGTGAGTAGGTGCTGTTGATTGTGGCGTCAAATCAATACAAGTACCCGCTGCTGCGCCTGCCGCTACTGCGCCAGGCCCAAGGATGGAGCCGCCACCAGGAACCCCTCCCCATCCACCACCTAAGCCTGTCGGAGCATCTGGGCATCGACCATGACAAATTGAGGCATTTAATCCTTCTGGGTCTGTATACATCACAGGGTTAGCGTTTGCGTATCCAAAGGTATTCAAACCACCAGCCAGCCCTATCGGGTCGCTACTGATATAACGGCCTGTTTCGGGGTTGTAATAACGGTTCCAGTTATAGTGCAGACCGCTTTCATCATCAAAGTATTGACCGGGGAAACGCAAATTGACCGTTGCACTGCCTGTCGGCGCACCAATGCCAAACGCATCACTATCCCATGCCCATACTTGCGTGCCGCTAGTGTTGGTCGCATATCGCGGCGTGCCCTGATGATCCGTATGCAGGTAAATCAGCACATCAGATGAGGATACATCATCAATCTGTGCCAGTGGTGCGCCGCTCAGATACACATACTCACGGATGAGATTACCGCTCGCGTCATACTCCCCATACAGCTTACCGCCCATACCATAGACATAATGGGTTGTTACGCCGCTGACGGTTTTTTGAGTGCGCAAATTGGCCGAGTCATAGACATATTCCCCTACGGTGACAGAGGATATTTCCACGCTCTCTAAACGCCCTGCCGCATCAATCACATAGTCACGCGTCCCATCATCAGTGATATTGCCTGCCGCATCATAGGTAATAGACGTGCTGTTGATACTGCTTAGCTTGCTATTGGTTGAGGGGTAGGTGTATGTGTCACTGTTTTTGCTGGTACGGTTACCAATCGCATCATAAGTATAGCTGTCGCTATTCTCATAGGTGATGCGATACAGATCATCGAGCGTGTAGCTATCGCTGCCCTTCGCCGTGATGAACTGCGCATCATCATAGGTGAAGTTCTCATACATCACACTACCGATTTGACGATTGGTGAGCTGATACGCGGTGTTATGCGTATTGGTCAGTGCAATGCTGTTGCCGTAGCTCATTGACGCCATCGGGCCAAAAGGTTGATAAGTGATAGAGCTGGCAAGCGAGGTGCTAAAACCATTCACATCAGCCGCCACCGCGCTGACCTGACCATTCCCGTTGAGCGTGTAGGTAATCTCACGGCCGCTCGGTAGAGTGATACCCGTCAATACACCCGCATCATCATACGCATACTCAGTCGTGAAGCTAAGCGCACCGCGTGTTTCCTCTACATCAGTGAGGCGGCCAAGAATGTCATAGATATATGTGGTTGTACCACTGGCATCAGATACGCTACACAAACGCCCTTTGCTATAACCGCATCCGCTCGCACTGTCATAGGTGAGGGTGACATCAAGCGCACTGTCAGACGGGTATTCAATGTCTGTCAGACGGTTGATTGCATCATAGTCATAGTTGGTCACTACACTACGCGCATCGGTCATGCTGGTGATATTACCCGCCTTATCATGCGTGTAGATCATCGTGCCGCGATCAGGGCTAACTTCCTGCGTTACATCACCAAAGGCATTGTAGCTGTATGTCGTTTCGTTATAGCGCGGGTCTTCGACGCCTTCGAGCTGGTCAAGTTCGTTGATGTCGTATGAGGTTACACCGCTAAGCGCATCTGTTGCTTGCACCAAACGATCAAGCCCATCAAACGCAAAGCTGGTCGCGTTCATGTTGGCATCAGTGATGCTGGTCAGATTGCTGTTTACGTCATAGGCGTAATCTGTTGCATCAAGGTTGGCATCCACACTTTCAATAATGCGTGATAGCTCGTCATACACATAGGAATGCGTGTATTTAAGCGTTGATGATACGTTTTTATAATCCTCCTTCGTGATGTTACCTGCATCATCCAGCGTGTAGGTAATCGTATTGCCTAAATCATCTTCTATACCTGTCAGGCGCTGCGCGTTGTCGTAAGAATACGTCAGCACTGTTCCGGCAGGGTCGGTAATGGTCAATACATTGCCATTATCGTCATAGGTGTAGCTGGTCGTGGCTGCACTAGCCGTACCAAAAGCGCGAGTTGTACTGGTCACACGGCCAAGGCTGTCATAGACAAGCTTGGTTTCCACATCATTGACATCATCAATGGTCAACGGACGGTTTGCACTGTCAAAGCTGGTAATTTCCGTTTCATGACCAAGCGCATTGGTGACCTTCGTCAAACGCAAAGAGCTGTCATAAGTGTAGCTCGTTGTGTCTGTGACATCAGTGCGCGGCCCGTTCACTGAGGCTAAACGCCCAAGCACAGTATTACCGTTACCATCTGTCGTATTGCTGTTATAGCTGTATGTCCATGTACGGGCTTCGGCAGTGTTGGTATCAGTCACGGTGATTGAGGTCACACGACCATCACTGTCATAGTCATAATCCGTTGTCTTGCCTATTTCTGTAATGACATCAGGCAAACGGAATGTTGAATCATAGGTGATAGATGTGCTGCGATATGCACTACCGTAAGCATCCTCTGTGAGTGATGTTACAAACCCACGGCTGTCACGATCAATATTAGTGACATTACCTAGCCAGTCAGTTTTGCTTT
>Ga0256829_1000760_pt1 | contig 29508 bp, 27 predicted proteins | sample 131447metaG_FD_185979 | JGI IMG/M metagenome (GOLD analysis project Ga0256829, IMG submission 185979) | Hydrothermal vent microbial communities from Lau Basin, Pacific Ocean - 131-447 | ecosystem: Environmental > Aquatic > Marine > Hydrothermal vents | place: Pacific Ocean: Lau Basin | collected... | reverse complement strand
ATCGGAGATAAAATGGGTTTAGCAATAGGTCTTGTAGGACTTCCAAACGTAGGTAAATCAACAACTTTCAATGCACTGACAAAGGCACAAAACGCAGAGGCGGCTAACTACCCATTTTGTACTATTGAACCAAATAAAGCAGTTGTTCCCGTGCCGGACAAAAGACTCCATGAGCTTGCAAAAATCGTAAACCCTGAGAGAATCCAATACTCTACACTTGACTTCGTGGACATTGCAGGGCTTGTAAAAGGAGCTTCTCAAGGGGAAGGTCTTGGAAATAAATTTCTCTCGAACATTCGTGAAACAGAAGTAATCTTACAGATCGTTCGTTGTTTTGAAGATGAAAATATCGTTCATAATGAAGGGAGCATTGACCCGCTTCGTGATGTTGAGATCATCGAAGGTGAGCTAATACTAGCTGACATCGAAGTGCTCTCAAACAGAATAGAGAGACTTAAAAAACAGGCTAAGGCAGATAAAAGTGCAAAAGCAACGCTTGAAATCGCAGAAGAGCTCTTAGAATTCTTAGGGGAAGGTAATTTAGCACGTAACTTTGAAAAAGCGGACTCAGATGAGTATAAACAACTCGCTCGCGAAGTACGTTTTTTAACAGACAAGGAGATCATGTATGGTGCGAATACCGATGAAGATGGTCTTTTAGAAGACAATGAGTATGTAACGGCTTTACGTGAACATGCGGAAAAAAACAACTGTGAGCTCATTAAACTCTGTGCAAAAGTTGAAGAGGAACTCATCGGTCTTGAAGAGGACGAAGCAAAAGAATTTTTAGATGAGCTTGGTGTTGAAGAGTCTGGTCTTGAGCAAATCATCCATAAAGGGTTTGAAAAACTTGGTCTAATGAGCTACTTCACAGCAGGTGTCAAAGAAGTAAGAAGCTGGACTATCCGTCAAAATTCTACTGCACCGCGTGCTGCAGCAGCAATTCACAATGATTTTGAAAAAGGTTTCATCCGTGCAGAGGTTATCTCATATGATGATTTTATTGCCTGTGGTGGAGAAGCAGGAGCAAAAGAAGCAGGAAAAATGCGATTAGAAGGAAAAGAGTACATCGTACAAGACGGTGATATCATGCACTTTAGATTTAATGTCTAACAAACACACCCAAATTTAATACAAAGGATTTTTATGAAGAAAAAGTTATTTTCAGTTGCACTCGCTGGAGTGCTCAGCAGCAGTATGCTTATGGCAAGCGAAGAAGTTGAAACAACAGGTGAAGAGAGTGGTAACTTTCGTCATAAAGAAGAGAATGTATATGTTGTTGCAAAAGGTCTAATAACAAATGGTGAGAGTATAAAAGAAGAAGATACGACTGTTAAAGGTTCAAATGGTCGCGGATTTGGAGTTGATTTAGGCTATAGAACAGGATATGGTTTAAACTTTGAAGTCGATTATGCTTACACAAAACTTGATGTAACAGAATCAACTCCAGGCGCAGAAGATGAAAAAACAACTGGTGACTTTCATAGTGTTTCTTTAGATGCACTCTATGCTTACCATATCAATGAGCCTCTAGCTGTTTTCGCAAAAGTAGGTGCTGAGTATGAAATGGAAACAATCAAGAAATATAAAACAGATACCGGTTTTATATATGGTGCAGGCGTAGAGTATGAAGTAAAAGAGAATATGGCTCTTATCTTTGAGTATGAAGACTCAACCATAAAAGGGCCAAAAGGTTACACCCTTGCAGCTGGTCTTGTTATAGGACTTGATTTCTTTTAGTAACTCTTCTTCTCAGACAGAAGTTAAAGTTTGGCGATAGTATCACCAAACTTAACTTTATCTCCTGCTTTAACAAGTATCTCTTCAAACATCCCCTTTTCAGAGATAATTACAATAGTAGAACCCATCTCAAAACATCCAAAGTCATCTCCTTTATCAAGATAGAGATCTTTAAATGTATAAACCTGTTCCCCAATAACATTTGCATCTGTCTGAATACGAGGCTCAAAACTCACTTTCATTACACCAACATTGAGTGCACTGACAAGCACCATATAAAATCTCTTACCTTCCATTGTTTCACACTGCAAGACAACACGCTCATTCTCTATAAAAAGGTTCAGACGCTTCTTCAAGGATGGAAAATTCACAGGGTAAAATTTACCCGGAATATGCACAGCCTTTAAGACTTTCATATTTATAGGAACGTGATAACGATGATAATCTTTTGGAGAGAGATAAAAGTTGATGAAATCTCCATCATGCACACTTTTTTTCTCATCATCTGTGAAATTTTTTCCAAGAAGTTCGTCAGTTTTATAACGCATCCCCTTTATTTGCAGTGCATAATCACTTACAAGTGCACCACACTCAGAGATGAGAGAATCACAAGGAGAGATAAAATCTTGTGCATCCAAAGAGAAATGACGCGGCTCTTTGAGGTGTCTTGTAAAAAGAGCATTAAGCGTTTTATATGTTTCAGGCGAGTGAAACTCACTCATATCAAGCCCCATAAGTTTTACGTATGAGTTATTGACTATTTTTTGAAACCAGTGTGGAAACTCATGGGATGCAAATTTTCCAAATGTTTGTGATATTGCTGATGTAATATGTCGTTTTTCCAATTTTCTACCTTTTCATATTTTATTTTTCAATCAGTGTCTATGAGTATTTTCAAGAGCTGTTTTATGAAGCTCAGACTGCAAGGAGGATTTGTCTTCATAAAATTGCTCTTGAAAATACGTTCTAGCTCATTTTACGTTTTGCTATCTCTTCTATGAGCACTGTAGCATACGAGCCTTTTGGAAGTGTAAAGTTCAGTTCATACTGCGCTTCTACAGCATTAAACCTTCCTTCAATATCTGTCGGATAGACCCACGCATAACGTCTTGCTCCATCTGCGTTTATCTCATCGTCATACTCTTTTTCTATCACTCTCGCAAGTGAAGTCGCATGGCTTGTCTTTTTGCCGCATAAAAGCCCAGTGACACTGATGTCTCGTTCATTAAAGCGTCGAAAGTCCTCTGCATCCCCACAAAATTCAAAAAGTCTGCCATGAGGATAATGTTCCATGATGTCACCCTCTATAAGTTTAAAAGGATGTGCTTGCTTTTGCATCTTCTCAAGCTCATGATTTGGTAGATTGAGGAGTGGTTCAAGTTCACTCACACTAAAGCTAGATACAAGTGAGTTTATTTCCAATCTTCGAGAGAGCCAGAGATTGAACAAATGTGACTGGTACGCATTGATAAGTAGCTTTTTTACACGTGGATTTCTCTCTCTGGCTTCGCCTTTTGCCAACTTTTCACCAAGTATGTGGTTGTCTCCATCATTACCAAAACGCTGATAACCAAAGAAATTTGGCATCCCCTGTTTGTCAATGTTTTTAAGTGCTTCATCTATCTTTGCAGCACTTGTCGGATTGACCTTTTTAAGTTTTATATAAAAACGATTACCTTTGAGATGCCCTATTCTAATCTTGTTGTTATGGTAGGTTTTAGAGATGATTTTTATACCATCAAAATTAAACCCATCCATCGCCTCTTCATACTTTTTATGTAGAGAGATGTACTGCTTTGTCATAGCATGTTTGTCTTTTAATCCGGCATAGCCTATCTCTTTGTTTTTAATCCCCAAATATCTGGCAATCTGCCCTATCATCTCATTTGTTGAGAGGTTCTTCTTTCTTACCAAAAGGATGAGATGCTCACCCTCGCCAGAGAATTCGTACAGAGGTATCTCTTCTACCACGAAATCACGTGGTGTCTGCTTGAAATGAAAGTCGATACTTGCATGTCCAAGCGAATAAAATCTATCCATTATATATTTTCCTATTTAAAAATGATGTGCTTTACATCTGTTGACATACTTTTTCCTCGCTGCGTTTGCAAAGATAGTAAGTTTTGTTCTGCTTTGAGCAGCATGGCGCACTACCGCCTTTCTCTTTCTGGGGTCAAACGCAACAAGCATCTCATACTCTTCACCGCTACAGCCTATGCTTTTTGGTATTTGAGAAAAAAATGTAAGTCCTATTTTGTTTAATGATGTCATTTTATCCAAATCACTATATAAACCATCTGAGATATCCATTCCTGCTGCCAAATAACGCGCAGTTCTTTTCACGAACTCTTGGCGCAGCATGATGTTTGTAAATTTTGACTGTTTATGCACCTTTCCACCACGAAGCAGCTTTTTTAAATCTTTTGCAGACTCGCCCAAACTTCCTGTATAAGCAAACAGATACCCTTCTCGTACTCGTGAACGCAGCAGAGCTTTTTTTGTAGTAGAGATTACGGTCACACTGATGTCAAGTTTTGTGTTGCTTATAGTATCGCCACCGATAATATCGATGTTGTATCTTTTTGCAACACTTTGAAATCCTGCAGCAAGCTCTTGCATCTCATGTTTACTCATACTCTTTGGCATTGCTACACTCAGCAGGGCATATTTAGGTGTGGCATTCATGGCTATGGCATCGGAAATATTCACTATCATCGCTTTTTGTGCTATCTCAAAGCAGCTCATCCAGCTGCGTTTAAAGTGCACATTTTCAAAAAATGCATCTTTGGAGTAGACCATATTATTTATGTATGCACCATCGTCTCCAATGTGTCTGCTGTTAAATTGTGATATAAAATAATTTTCTAAATTCAAATAAACTTCTTTGTATTAAGCATATATTAACTACTGCCGATATAGAATAGTAAGTAATTATAACATTATTAGGAAAACTTTCACATGAAACACTCTATCAAGGCCATATTTAAAAACTTGAGCACTTATCTCTTTTTTGTCTTTTTTGTTGCATTTTTAGCACTTATGCTCACACTTGAACAGCAACTCTCTTTTAGCAAAATAGACATTTTAAAAGATGAGCAGAAAATTGCAAAAGAGCTTGTGAATTCACAAGAACGAGACAAAGAACTCTTGCTTATACAGTTTAACGCGAAGAGTACAAAAATACTGCAAAACATCAATAAGCTCCGTACACTTTACAAATATAACATTTTTGAGCAATTCGTCATCCAAAATAGTGCCCAGTACAACAAAGAGCTTAACACTCTTTATATGCGTGGTGTGCAACTTAATAATGCAGCACAAAAATATTATACGCAAAAAACAAACAAGCCAACACACAAAGATGCATATATTGCTGCGTTTGAAGCATTTGATATGCAAGTAAATCAAATGCTGCTCCATTCACTTGAGTATAATGAGCAAAAATTTGAACTTATCAAATATGCCATAGGTGTTATTTTTCTTCTTGTTTTACTTGCTACATTCTGGTATAGAAAAATGCTCAGTTCTATTTATGAAGACATTAATTATCTCTTTAAAGTGAATAAAAGCAAAGGTGATTACGATATTTTTTCTATGGAAGCAGATGCCATAGCACTCCGTATGAACAGAAAGAGTCAGGTGATGGATAATCCTCATCTCATTGATCCCGTCACAGGTATCAATAACTACAAAGGCTTACTACACTCTTATTCACACAAAAAATCGATCAAAGATTCTAACTTCACAGCAGTTGCACTTTTAGAGATAGATAATTTCTCAAAATCAAAACGTGTTTTTGCCCAAGAGATCGCACAGGCAATGCTTAAAAAGGTCGCTTATACAATCTCTCTCCATGAACAACCCGTAGATGTCATAGCGCGTACGGACTACAACCAGTTCACAGTCGTACTTTCACGTCCAACAAAAGAGCAAGCATTTAAAGAGATAGATCTTATGAGGGAGAGTATCGCTGAACTGAAGTTCAATATTCCGGAACATGGACCAACCCAGATTACTATTTCAGGAGGTTTTGTTATCAAGCCAAGTAATACATCTATAGAAGAAGCTCTTAAACAGGCAAGAGAAATACTTGAATACGCCAAGAGTATTGGTAAAAATAAAATACTGCAAGTGAGAGACCTTGCACAAAAAGAGATGTAATATAAGTTACTTATATACATCTCCAGCCCCAACATCACACAACTTAACGCAAATATTTCTCACATTTAATCTACTATAAGTCTTTACTCGATATAATCAGCATTATTTTAGTTCTTTATTGAAGGAAAGTTAATGAGTATTCCTATTTATACTTACGATGCAATCGTTGTTGGTTCGGGTCTTGCGGGGTCTGCAGCAGCAAGAGAGTTGCAAAATGCAGGAAAAAAAGTTGCTGTTATCACAAAGCTACATCCACTACGAAGTCACTCAGGTGCTGCTCAAGGTGGGGTAAACGCTGCGTTTAGCGATGAAGACAGTGTTGAATTACACGAGTTCGACACGGTAAAAGGTTCTGACTACCTTGCCGATCAAGATGCCGTTGAATTTATGTGTAAAAATGCTCCGGAGACAATTCGCTGGGCTGAAAGAATGGGAGCTGCGTTTAGCAGAAAACCAGATGGCAAGATTGCACAACGCCCTTTTGGGGGACAATCTTCTCCACGTGCATGTTATGCAAAAGATAGAACAGGTTTAACTCTTCTTCAAACAATTTATGAGCAAGCATTCCGCTCAGGTGTGAAATTCTGGGATGAATGGTATGCAGCTGACATTATCTATAAAGATGGAAAAGTTTCAGGTGTCGTTGCATTTAACATCCGTGATATGCAAATGGCAATCTTCAACGCAAAATCTGTAATGTTCGCAACAGGTGGATATGCTAGATGTTATAAAATCAACTCAAACGCACATGCAAATACAGGTGATGGTTTGAGTATCGTTGCACGTCATGGTCTTCCGCTTGAAGATATGGAGTTTGTACAATTTCACCCGTCAGGTCTTTCAGGAAACGGTGTTTTAATCTCTGAAGCAGCTCGTGGTGAAGGTGGTCGTCTTTTTAACTCTAAAGGTGAAAGATTTATGGAGAAATATGCTCCAAACGCACTTGAACTTGCTTCTCGTGATGTTGTATCACGCGCTATCTTAAATGAGATTCGTGAAGGGCGTGGTGTTGGACCAAGAAAAGATGCTGTGTATCTTGATGTAACACACCTTGGTAAAGATTTAATTATGGAAAGACTTCCGGAACTTCGTGAGCTTGCTATCACTTTCCTCGGGCTTGATATGATTAAAGAGCCTATCCTTATCTCTGCAACAGCACACTACTCTATGGGTGGTATTCCGGTAAATATTGCAGGAAATGTTCGTAAGAATAATGAAGAGCTTGTAGAAGGTTTCTATGCAGCTGGTGAGTGTTCTTGTGTCTCAGTTCACGGTGCAAACCGTCTGGGTGCAAACTCTGTACTTGAAGCACTTCTTTTTGGACGCTATGTAGGTAAAACAATGGTAAAAGAGATTGACGATATCGAGCTTCGTCCTGCTACAGAAGAAGATGCAGCAACTGCACTTGCTGAGATTGATTTCATCCTTCAAAACAACGGAGATGAAACAGTTACTAATATCCGTGAAGAGTTACAACAGTGTATGACAGCAAATGCTGGCGCATTTAGAACTGAAGAGACTATTCAAATCGCAGTCGACAAAGTAAAAGAACTCAGAGAAAGATTTAAAAACATCCGTATCAAAGACAAGTCAAAAGTTTTCAACACTGAACTACAAGAAGCTTTAGAACTTGGTCATATGCTTGACTATTCACTCTTCATTGTCGAGTCTGCACTCCCACGTAAAGAGAGTCGTGGTGCTCACTATAGAGAAGATTATGAAACTCGTGATGATGAGAACTGGCTCAAACATACAATGGCATATATGGATGAGAATGGCAATATCAACCTTGACTACATGGATGTTGTACTTGGCAAACATGAACTTAAAGCAAGAAACTACTAAGGATAACTTATGAGTACAGAACATAAAATTACAACACAAAATGTAAACTTCAAAGTATTTCGTTTTAATGCTGATGATGATTATTTACCATACTATGAAGATTACAACATGGAAGTAACATCCGAAGAGGTTGTACTTGACATATTAAATAGAATCAAATGGGACCATGATGGAAGTTTTTCATATAGAAGATCTTGCCGTCACGGTATCTGTGGAGCTTGTGCTATTAAGGTAAATGGACGTTCAACGCTTGCTTGTAAAGAGAGTATGAACGACATGATAGACCTCTTTGGAAATGAGCTTACTATTGAACCACTGAGCATTAAGCGTGCTGTGAAAGATATGATTATTGATAAGTCCGACTTCTGGGATAAACATGCTGCTGTGCAGCCTTATCTTGTTGCCGACATTGATGAAGCTCCGGAAGTTGAGAACCTGGTATCTCCTGAAGACGCTGATGCACTTGATGATGCTGACCTTTGTATTCAATGTGGTGCATGTCACTATGCTTGTCCTGCTGTTGAGAACAATGAAGACTTCTTCGGTCCTGCTGCGTTTGCTGCAGCGTATCGTTTCAGTGCTGATGTTCGTGACAACTCAGAGACAAGACTTGCAGATGCAAATAAAGAGAAACAGGGCGTTTGGGACTGTGTGAAATGTTTTGAATGTGCTGAGGCATGTCCTAAAGAGATCAATCCTATCGGGAAAATCACGAAACTACACCAAATGGCATTCCAAGAGGGAATTGCGCAAAATAATGTTGCAGTCCGTCACGCAGTCGGATTTAAAAAATCAATCGTTAAAAACGGTGTACTTGACGAGGGTGGCTTAGTGCTTTACTCTGAAGGTCCTGCGATTGTTAAACACATTCCTGTTGCATTTAAAATGTTCTCTAAAGGAAAAATAGTTCCACCATGGGGCATTACAAAATCAGAAAATCTTGATGAGATTAAAAAACTTGTAAAATCTTCATCAACTGTAAAGTTCTAGGAGTTAAAGAATGAAAAAATTAAAATATGCACTTTTTACAGGATGTACTGCAAAACAGAGTACTCCTGAACAAATGATGTCAACAATGGCAGTCGCTGATAAACTTGGTATTGAACTTGTAGAACTTACTGAAGCTTCATGTTGTGGGGCTTCACACTTACAAGATTATGATGATTTTTTATCTCTTGTTTTAAATGCTCGTAATATTGCATACGCAGAGAAGCACGGTCTTACTATGGTTACTATCTGTAATACATGCCAGCTTAATACGGCAATGACAAAACACAGACTAGATAACAATGAAGAGCTTAAAGCGAAAGTCAATGAAAAGCTAGCAGAAGTTGGACTTGAGTATAAAGGAACTTCAGAAGTAACTCACTTCCTTTACGCAATTATCGATGACTTTGGACTTGACAAGATCAAAGAGATGGTAGTGACACCACTGAGCCAATTTAACATTGCACCATTTTATGGATGTCACAATATCCGCCCAAGTGAACTCCAAAATGAGACACACAGAACTGCGGAAAATCCATACAACCCTACTTCACTTGATGATCTTATCATCGCTTGTGGCGGTATGAATGTTGATTATGATGAGAAAAACAAATGCTGTGGTTTCCACGCAGAACTCCAATCACAACACACAGCAGCAGCCCTTACAGGAAATGCTATTGCAGGTGCGATGGATAACAATGCTGACTGGATGGTAACACCTTGTCCGCTTTGTCATCTTAAACTCGATACACAGACACACCACGCTTCTGAAGCTATTGGCCGTGAAGTTGAACTTCCTGTACTTCATATGCAACAAATGGTAGGTTTGGCACTTGGTTGTACTCCTGCTGAACTTGGTCTTAAACACCACGTTACAAAAGTTGACTTCGTATAAGCAACACCCTTCTCTTTCACTAGGAGTTTCCTAGTGAAACAAACTTTCATTTCTTTACGCAATACAATAGGATTTTTACAATGTCAGATTCAATAGAGATCATTTCATGGAATGTCAATGGAATACGTGCAGTCGCTAACAAAGAGGCACTCAAATGGATAGATGAACGAGATACGGACATCTTGTGCCTTCAAGAGATAAAGGCCCAACAAGAGCAGATACCCGACAATCTTTTTGAAAAAGAGTTTGAAGAAGTTCTTGTTAACTCTGCTGAGAAAAAAGGCTATAGCGGCACTGCTACTTTTAGCACTCTTAAGAGTGATTTTAACTCAAACTGTCTTGATATTGATACCTACCATGAAGGGAGAATCATTGAGACCCATTATGGTGACATTGTCCTCTTTAATGTCTACTTTCCAAATGGTCAAAAAGATGAAGAGCGCCTTGCTCATAAAATGAAATTTTATGATGACTTTTTAGCACATTGTGAAAGTCTACGAGAAGAGGGAAAAAGCATCATCGTCTGTGGTGATGTAAATACTGCACACCGTGAAATAGATTTGAAAAATCCAAAGGCAAATGCAAAGACATCAGGTTTTTTACCAATTGAGAGAGAGTGGATAGATAAATTTTTAGATCACGGTTACATTGACACTTTTCGTTATGTTCATGGTGATGAAGAGGATAGATACTCTTGGTGGTCATACCGTGCAAACGCAAGAGTAAAAAATGTAGGGTGGAGAATCGATTACTTTTTTATATCTGAAGATTTGGCAGAGAACCTTGAAGATGCATTCATTCTTGACTACATCACAGGCTCAGACCACTGCCCTGTCGGCATCAAAATTACCCTATAGTCAGCGTAAAAACTTCGCTACTCTAGGATTCAACTTCACAGCTTCTGCTTTTGCTTCATCCGTTGCATTGATGATGTTTTTTACAACAAAAGGGTTCTTCCTTACCGCTGCTAGTTGTACTTGTGGTGAAGGGTATGGTATAAACTGAATAATCTGCGGATTAAGTTTTACAGCTTCTATTTGTGCTTCATCACTAAAAGAGTTGATGAGTTTTGTCAACATTCTATTAAAGCTACCATCTTTCATAATTTTACGAACAGCCATGATTTGGATCTCTTTTGTCGGATGATCAATGTCTTGGATAGCATCAGGCGAGATATCAAGTGCCGTTTTTTGCACACGGTATGACGGATTTTTAATAAACCCTATTCTCCACCAGTACTCTTTGACGGCCTTAATCTGTTCATCTTCAGGAAGAGAGGAGTAATACTCAACTTTCAGCTTCATTTTTTCAGGGTATGACAGTTCTTTTGGAGCACTACATCCACTACCCAACAAGAGAACGATAAACACCGCAGCCCAAGCATAATTGCTCTTTTTTTTAATTGCTAAAGATGCCATAGGTAGTTATCCTCTTCCATCCAACCATCGACTTCATCAATTATCTGTCCACTTTTCGCATCAATAATAAATGTAACCGGAGAGAATGGTCTCAAGAGAGTTTTAGGAACATTTTTATCAGTATCTCTATTAATCAGAAGCTTTACATACTTTTTATTAATATACTCCCGAATCGAATCTTTTGTCAATATAGTGTCTACAAGACGATGACAAAAAGGACACCCTTCACTAACTTCAATAATAAAGAGATCTTTGTTCTCCTTTTTAGCAATCGAAATCGCCTTATCATACTCTCTCTCATAGCCCATAGCACTGGAAAACTGCTCATAGCTATCCCATGTAAATGCTTGTAATGATGAAACAATCAATACAATAGATAATATTAATCCCTTATATATTTTCATACTCTTCTCCCTATTGTCAGCCTAATACTAACAAGTTAATGTGCAAACTTTGTGTAATAAGCTACTTTGCCTTTGGACGGAATGCCTTTATAACATCCTCATTTGTTTCGATAAATGGACCTTCAATCAAGTCTATACAATACGGAACAGCCGGAAAAACTGCATCAAGACATTCACGGATGGACTTTGGTTTTCCTGGAAGATTGATAATGAGTGATTTGCCACGTATGCCCGCTGTTTGACGTGAGAGAATTGCCGTTGGTACATACTGCAGGCTTACCTGACGCATCAATTCACCAAAGCCCGGCATCATCTTTTGACATACATTTTCAGTAGCTTCAGGTGTCACATCACGAAGCGCCGGCCCTGTTCCACCAGTTGTGACCACTAGACAACACCCAGCCTCATCACACAACTCTTTCATAGTCGCTTCTATTTGCTCTTGTTCATCAGGAATACATCTATAGACTATCTCAAAATCACTTTTCAAATAATCTTTCATCGTATCTTGAATTGCAACACCGCTTATATCTTCGTAGATACCTTTACTTGCTCTATCACTTGCTGTAATTACGCCTATTTTTATTTCACTCATAATTCATTACTCCTTTTCGTAGTTTTTATTTTTTATTTTTTCTAAAAGAACTCTCATAACAGTAGTCTTTTTAGTTGTAAAATGGAGAGGCTCAGACCGCAGGGAGGATTTGCCCTCAGAATTTTACAACTAAAAAGACGGAACCTATCTTATGAGAGTTGCAAGAAGTGATTTGCCTCTTTTATGTAGGTTACAGTTGCCACATCCAAGAAAAATTCCCTCGCTGCGTTTACATCTATAATTCTGTCCTCACCACCAAGATACACCTCTATAACCACACCCTTTGATGCTAACTCTTTGAAAGCATTTTTGTCCCATACATAATTCAGTAATTCATTCAGTTCTTCCATGCTTCCCTCTGCCAGCTCAACATCACCGACACCATAAGGTAAAAAACAAGAAGCTATAAACTGCTTAATGTAAGCATCAGCGCTGCGTTTAAACGACATCGTCTGTAAACGTTTAAACTTCGCATCTCTGCTTTGAAAAAACGCAGGAGAAAAGAGCTGTAGGGTATCTACTCTTTTGCCCTCATTTAAAAGTTGCTGCGTATACTCAAAAGCTTTGATAGCCCCATAACTAAATCCACAAACACAAAAATCACTCTCTTGTATAAATTCACGAAAGAACGCTGCATCATTTTGTAGAGAAAAACCACTAAAGAACTGCATCTATATAACTCTTTACCTCATTTTTAGAGATACTCTCTCTCTCATAAAGTACAGCTTCTATTTTGTTCACTATCTCTTGCATAGAGAGGAGTAAATCTTTTGTTTCATCATAAAGACGCTCAAGTATCAACGCTTGCTCTTTTTCATCCGGTAAAAATGATGATGCCATACCATACTCGTTACACATCTTTTCCACGATCTCTTTTGCCTGTTTTAAGTCTTCTTTTGCATTGTTAGAGTGTTCAGAGTACTTAATGTCACAAGAAGCCATACCTGAAAGTAGCATACGTACACGTGACTCCAACTCTTGCTTGATGTAAGGCTCATCCGTCTGTGGCGTAAGCTTCTCATTTGAGAGCATCAACTTCTCAAATGGCAGGTCATAGTAGGCCGCTACAAGCACCTTTCCTGCCTGATAGGTCACACGGAAGGCCTTTTGTTTTTCACTCAGCATCTGTAACTTTTTCTTTCCGAACATTACTTTATCTTTGACCTGATAAAAGTGTTCTATTGTCACATGAAAGTCATTTTGACGTAGTGCCAAAAGTGCAGCTTCATTGACCAGTGCTGCCAAAGAAGCACCGTTAAATCCTACTGTCATATTTGCCACAACTTTTACATCCAACTCATGCGGCACTTTCTCAAGATACTTCATCAAGATTGCCTCACGCTCTTTTTTTGTCGGCAGCTCTACAAAAATACGTCTGTCAAAACGCCCTGCACGCAGCAGTGCAGAATCAAGCACATCTATTTTATTGGTAGCTGCTACAACTATGACTCCGCTTGAACCTTCAAAACCATCCATCTCCGTCAGGAGTTGATTGAGTGTTGCTTCTCGCTCATCATTTCTATTGCCATCTCGTTTTTTTCCAACAGCATCTATCTCATCTATAAAGATAATAGAAGGCGCATTTTTCTTTGCTGCAGCAAAAAGTTCATGGACACGTTTTGCACCCATTCCCACATATATCTGTACAAAAGATGCGCCACTTTGATAGTAAAACGGCACTTCCGCCTCATGTGCCACTGCCTTTGCTATCATCGTTTTTCCAACCCCTGGAGGGCCTACAAGCAGCACACCTTTTGGCATTCGAGCACCAAAACTTTTGTAGCGCTTTGGATTTTTCATAAAGTCTATGATCTCTTCAAGTTCTACCTTGACATCATTTATACCGCCAATGTCTGCAAAACTCACATCACTTTTAATGGCTTCAACAACTGATGTTCCAGCTGGTAAAGGGGATTCCGAGGATGTACCTTTTTGCTCCGTATCGACTCTATCAATAAGTTTAAAGTTCCTCTTTTGCAAGTAGCGAAAAAGGAGTGAACCAAGTCCCAAAAAGAGAACAATAAAAAGAATATATAGCAATACACTCGCTTCAGAACCAACTTCTACTTTATAGTTGATAAACATCTTTGGTGTGACTTGAGAAGATGGGATTTTATAATATCCCGTATCTGTCTTTAAAAAGACATACTTTTTTGTAACAACAACTTTTTTAACGCTTTTACTTTGCAGTAACTCGGTAGCCTGTGCCAAAGATATAGCCTGTGAATTGTCTCTTAAAATTGCAAAAAGTACAAGTGCAATGATAATAAATGCAGAGACAAAAAGAGCTATACGGTTCGTTTTAGACTCTAGCATAGTTACAATCCTTCTTTACCTCATAATCATTGATAGTGATCCAGTTTCCAAGCAGATCTTCATCAGACTCCACCACTATTTTATTGAAATATTGGTCAAGCCCATGATATGCGCCCTCTTTATAAGACTCAATGAGCACATCAAGTTCTCCTTTAAAGTTCTCTCTAAAACTCAAGTTTTTTGCATCTATCAATTCTTGCAGCTCATGCAGTCTCTCTTTTGCAATCTTACCATTTACCTCTGGTTTCATCGTTGCTGAAGGTGTTCCATCACGTTTAGAATAGGTAAAGGCATGGATATGTGTCAAAGGAAGAGCTGCTGCGTTTAACATCGCCTCTCTCCACAACTCTTCGCTCTCTCCCGGATGTCCCGTGATGAAATCTGTCCCTATAGCATATCCCTTCTCTGCCAAAAACTCGAACAGCTCTCTGTCTTGCCTGTAAACATTACGTCTGTTCATCAGTTTAAGCATTTTTGGTGAAGTGTGCTGGAGTGCGATGTGCATATGTTTCTCCATCCAAGGCTCATCCAAGATCTCTTTAAATTCATCACTTATCTGAATTGGCTCGACACTTCCAAGTCGTATTCTTCGAACCCCTCTAATCTGCGACATACGTTTCATCAATTTTGCTAAAGATGTCTTTGTATCTTGCCCATAAGAGCCGACATTTGTACCGGTGAGGATAAACTCTCCAAAACCGTTACTTGCAAGTCTGCTTATCTGCTCTAAAATTCGCGTCTCATCCATACTTCTCGCATCCCCGCGAACATAGGGAATAATGCAGTAGGAACAGCGAAAATTACACCCCTCTTGTATCTTTATAAACGCCCTGCTCTTACCGACAAACTCATCTACCACCATATCATCTATATGGTTTAAATCTCCCGGCTCATAAAAAGGCTGCTCTTTTTTTAGCAGCTTGTCTATTTTTTGTTTTTCACTTTGACCAAAAACTCCGTGTATGCGGTTCTCTTTTAAAAGAGACTCCCCTTTGGTATGCGCTCCACAACCCGTTAAAAAGAGTTTAGCATTGCTGTTGTGTTTCTCAACTTGAGAGATGTATGAGCGTACATGGGTATCTGCACCATTGGTAACGGTACAGGAGTTGATGACGATTACATCTGCTTCATCTTCATTCTCTGTTATTTCATACTCTTGTAAAGAGCTCATCATAACTTGAGAATCATAGAGGTTTGTACGACATCCAAAGGTTTTAAAATAGACTTTTTTCTTCATTATATAAGCTCGTGATTATGTTCTGCAGGGGCTTCACTCTGCATAGAAACATTTAGTTTTTGTGTTGGGTATGCGATGGTTATATCATCTTCTGCATTAAAAGCATCTACAATATCCGCTGAGATCGCACTGCGCAGCGTCAAAGTGCCATAGGCATTTGTCAGGTACCACGCCTCTATGTCCAACCCGTTTGACTCTATAAAAGAGTAGATACGCGGCTCAACATTTGTGTTTTTAAGACTATAGTTCTGGCGCAGCTTGTTGAGCTGCTTTCTTGTGATGTCTGTATAACCTTTTGAATACTTTTTAGTAATCTCTTTGACCAAATGCATCGCCTTTTTATGGTTTGAGTCAAATGTAATGGTAATTTTTATACCATCCCAAACGGTTTTAAGAGAACTGTGCGTATAGTTTGCAATCATTTTCGTAAAGACATAGTTGTTTGGAATAAATATAATCCTTCCCGCACGACGGTTTTGCATAACAGATGTAAGGGTAATATCCTCTAAAATAGTGATACGCAATAATGAAATATCTAAAACATCTCCAACATATTTCATCCCATCCAAATCGACACGGATTCTATCACCTACATGAATACTCCCTCCAAAAACGATGACTAACCAACCCAAAAGACTCATAAACCAGTCTTTCATAGCAATAGCGATACCGGCTGATGCAAATCCTAAAATGGTGACAATATAGCTTGCATTTTCTATATAGTTGAAAAAGAGCACCAAAATAATGATGGTAAAGTTGGTAAAGGTAATGATTTTGTTTGCCATATAGAAGCGTTCATTGTCAGTGATGTACTTTTTGACCATAAGTTTAAGCAAGAAAAACACAAGAAAAATAAAGAGAATAATCATCCCTATTTTAATAAGACCATATACTTGACGTTTAATGTTTTTGTTGATATTTACTTCAGCAACATCGAGACGTTTTTGATACACATCCATCGTTACGTTCATTGTATCGAGGGCTCTTTTGAACATTTCAAGCTTCATTTTCTCTTTTGCTATCGTCTCTTTATAATCATGCTCTGTATCTACACTAGCAAGATGCTTATACACCCTCAGCTGCGTTTGAAGTGTTTTGATAAGGTTACGAAGTGCTTCTCTCTTTTTCTTATACTCTTCAAAATTTGAGTCAAATGTCTTTATAAGTGAAAGTCCTGTCAAAATATCGAAAGGATTATTAATCTCTGGGATTTTATCAATATTTGGAGGCGTGATAAGTTCAGAAAATGGTGCAAGTGCAAAATCACCTTTGAGGTTATTTATTTGAGATGCCAGAATTTTTTGTTTATCTATGAGGGCATTCAGTTCAGACTTGTCACTTGCAGTTTGAGCATGCCTTTTGAGGTATTTGATGCGAGCTTTTATTTTTTCAAGATTATTTTTCACATCCATTGCAGTTAAATATGAGGCATAGCTCTTTATCCACATATTCTCATCAGAAATCTGCATTTTTAAATTTTGCAGTTGTTCTTGATACTTCTGAATTTTTGCATTGATAGCAAGCGTCTCTTTTAGCTTGAGTGCATCAAGATCAGCTTGTGTTGCATTCATCTCTTTAGAGGCATTGCTTTCTACCGAAGCAGTGCTCAGTATGTCAAGCGGAGCACTATACAGAACTTGTAGGAACAAAGCAAACAAAAGGAGTGATTTCAAAGACATCAGGAAGCCTTAAATGTGTTTAATACATCTATGATAACTGCTTTGTCTACAGCATCACTTATTTTTACTCCGCCTATATGCTCTGGAATGATAAATGTGATGGAGGCATCCGAACTTTTTTTATCAAGATAGAAGGTCTCATAAAATGCTTCAGCATCATCTATTTCATAATATATCGGCAAGTTGTATTTTTGCAGCAGTTTTTCTACACGTTGTGCTTCTTCTTCACTCATAAGATCTAGAGATACTGCAAGTCTGTTTGCCATAACCATACCGATGGAAACCGCTTCACCATGCAGATATGTCTTATACTGCGTTTGGTTCTCTATGACATGTCCAAAAGTGTGTCCATAGTTAAGTGCAGCGCGCAGTCCTCTCTCTTTTTCATCCTGCGCCACAACAGAAGCCTTTGTCTGCACAGCCTGTTTTATTGCCTCTTGGAGTTGTGTTTTATCACTTAAGTCTGCCTTTTCTAAATATTCGAAAAACTCTTTGTTAAAAGTTACTGCCATTTTAATAATCTCTGCAACACCTGCACCGAACTCTCTTTGAGGCAGCGTTTGTAAGAAATGTGGATCAATATAGACAGCTTGTGGTTGATGGAATGCACCTATAAGATTTTTTCCATATTTATTATTCATACCTGTTTTACCACCAACACTCGCATCTACCTGAGAAAGCAGTGTTGTAGGAATTTGAATGAAATCGATTCCCCTTTGATAGATACTTGCAGCATATCCTGTCATATCTCCTATAACACCCCCGCCAAACGCAATGAGCAGAGAACTGCGGTTAAAACGATGATTGAAAAGTGACTCCATTATGGTATCTATAGAGTCTTGATTCTTATACTCTTCACCATCAGGTACTGTAATGATGTAAAGCTCTTTTGCGCTGATTTTTGAGAGAAGATACCCTAAATGCAGTCCTGCAACCTTTGGGTTGGTCACAATCGCTACTTTTTTATGAAAGTGCATCTTCGGCATTGCATCTATTGTTATATCGTATGAGTTGTCTATGACTTTTTTAAGGGGAATGTTTACCTGCATTATCTATCCAAATTTTATAATTTAAACTAACTGATAGATAATACTTAAATGTTGCTAAGAAATGGCTAAATCTGTACAGGAATAAATATTTGTGTGTACTCATCAAGCTTATGATAGAGCTTTTCGCTGTCGGTTGAAAAGAGAGAGAAAATATGTCTTTGTGTCAGCTTACTTGTAAAAGGGAGTATTTGTATAAAGTTTTCTTTCTCTTTCAGACGACGAATAGGATTTTCATGTTCATTGTATATTTTTATAGATTTAGAGAATATGGTTGAGAGGTTGTTAAAGTGCTCTATTACCTGTTCTCTGTTCTCCTGATGCTCATTTGTATAGTTATACAGCTCTATATTAAGTGTTAACTGCTCGGAAATATCAAAAATTGTAGCTGAGATTTTCTCCAAATCTCTATTGTCTGAAAGAATTAAAGAGACATCTTTTACCTGAGAAAGAGGCTTTTTGGAAAGTTTTAGAACAGGAACATGGACTTCATAGAGGGCATTTCTAACATAATAATCCGAAAACATTTCACAAGAAACTATCACTAAACCAACATGATATTTTTTAATATCATTCAAAAATGTCGTACGAATATTCTCATTATTGTATTCAATATTAACGGTGATACTGAATGTGCGTAAACTTTTAATATACTCTAAAATATCAATATCACCCGGATTTACGACTTTGATAACCAAATCATGCTTGAACTGTTTATGAACGTAAACCGCCTGATCCACAAGTTCTTTAATCGTCCAATGGTTTACAATATCCATATCAATGTAAAGCATTATACAACTGCCAAAAGGTTCTGGAAACTGCCCAAGTTCACGCTTAATAGCACGATAGACTGATTTGAGTACAGCAGGTTCACCAACAAGCAGCAGGGTATCATTTGGCTGTATCATCCTTCTTCTTGAGGGCATAACAAGTTTTCTATCTCTATAAATCGCCACTATACGCCAGTTCTTCTGCTCGATAGCCCCAATATGTCTATAGACAAAGGAACTTCCAAAAGGGACAAGCACTTCCATAATCTCACCCTCACCTACACCAACATTCTGTGCGATTACAGGGACATTTGGCAGATAATCAAGCAGTCGTGAGGCGAGTATCTCATTTGCATTGACAAGTACCACATTGGGAGCTTCACTTTGCATATTCCACAGATTCAGTACCACAACACGCAGCTGCTTTTTGATGGTCTTAATATTTTTAATAGTATTTTCAACATCTATCTGAGAATCCATCGCAATGATGACCTGCACAAATTCCATCTTCAAAAGATTGGCTAATTTATACAGACTTGTCGGGTCAAATGCATAGAATTTAAATCTCGCAGGAGAAGCATTCTCAAACTTTTTCTCTTTTGGCTGGACAATATAGTAGATATTTTCACTTGTATGTGTCTGAATGACCCTATGTAAAAAGTGTTCTCCAACTATACCGCTGCTTATAATAAGGATTTTTTTCATTACTATTTTCTTCTGATGAGTTTCACACCCATTTCAACATGTGTAGTATATGGGAACTGGTCAAAGAGTGCCATTGCCGTGACTTCATGCGTTTTTGATAGTATTTCTAAATCGCGTATTAATGTTTCAGGGTTACATGAAATGTATAAAATATGCTCGTGTCTTGCACTAAAATGACACGATGCTTCATCCATTCCACTACGGGGAGGATCAACAAATATAGAGTCTAAATCGTAACTCTCTATATCAATCTCTTTCATCCGCCTAAATTCACGCACACCATCGAGCGCTTGGACAAACTCCTCAACACTCATACGTACAAACTCAATATTTGTCACATCATTAAGAGCCATGTTCTCTTTGGCTGCGTTTATGGAAGATTTTGAAATCTCTGTTGCAAGAACTTTGTCAAAATGTGTTGCAAAAGGAATGGTAAAATTCCCTGCTCCACAGTAAAGCTCTAAGAGATCCCCTGATGCAACAGAGAATTGCTCCATTGCCCACATAATCATCTGCTCGTTCACACGTGGATTTGGTTGCGTGAAACTATTTTCTATATACTTAAATTTGTATTTTCTGTTTTGAACATCCAAACTTTCGGTTATGTAATCCTGCCCAATGACAAGCTTTTGCTTTCTTGCACGCCCAATGATATAAATACCAAGCTCTTCAGATAACTCCTCTGCAAGTTTTTTCCACGCTTCATCGAGTTGTCTGTGATAAAGCAAGGAGACAACAATCTCACCACTGCTAGAGCTTAAAAAGTCTGCACCAAAGAGTTTAAAGTCCATCCCTTTTTGCGTAATTCCCTGAAGCAACTTTGGCATTAACTCAGTAATAAAGAGATTTACCTGTGGACACTCATCAATGAGTACAACACCTTTGTGTTGTAAATGATTCATGGCATAGTGAATCTGCTCACCCTCATGCCAAATTTTAAACTCACTTCTTGCTCTATAATGTGCATCTGGAGATTGAAAAACTTGAATATCACCTGAGTAAAATGGTGCAAATCTGGTTCTATTTATCTCAAATTTTTGCTGTAGTTGCGCTTCATATCCACCTTCATAAAGACGGCATGCACCACACTGACCAAAATATTTACAATCCATTCATTTTTCCTTATTTTACTGCATCACTTAATCGAAGCGATAAGATTTCCTATAAGCAGATTCCATCCGTCTATAAGTACAAAGACAAGTATTTTAAACGGCAACGATATCATAACGGGAGGAAGCATCATCATACCCATAGACATCAAAATGGAAGCCACGACCATATCGATGACCAAAAATGGTAAAAAGAGTAAAAACCCTATCTCAAACGCAGTCTTGAGTTCACTGATCAAAAATGCAGGAATCACGATGGAGAGTGGAACATCTGCAACACTTTTAGGGTTATGCATTTTGCGAATACGTAAAAAGAGTGCCAAATCTTTCTCTCGCGTGTTTCTAATCATAAAGTTTTTAAAAGGAAGAGCTGTTTTTGTAAAAGCCTCTTCATAGCCTATCTTTTTCTCGACATATGGCTGAATTCCTTCATGATATGCCTTCGTTCCTATGGGTTCCATCACAAAAAAAGTAAGTATCATCGCAAGCATAACAAGAATCTGTGTCGGTGGTACCTGCTGCGTTCCAAGTGCTTGGCGCAAAAAACCAAGCACAATGATAAAACGCGTAAAGGTTGTCATAACAAGCACCATAGATGGTGCAAGTACCAGTAAGGTAAGTATAACAAGTACATTAAGAGATGAGACTAACTGCTCAGGAGTATCAGGTGCAGAGAGATTCAAGTTCAGTGTTGGAATGACTGGATCTGCACCAAATAGCACTGCATTTAGTGTAAGCAGAAGAAGAACAAAGCGTATCATTTATTTCCTGCTGTCTTATCTAGAATAGATTTGCCTACTTGAGACTCTTGTGCGTTCTTCTTTCCATAGAAGTGCAACTCTACTCTGCGATTTTTCTCACGCCCTATCTCTGTTGCGTTTGTTGCTATCGGTCTATACTGCGAAAAACCTGTCGCACTGAGTCGTTTTGGATTAACGCCATCTAAGATCAATTCATGTACAACAGATATTGCACGTGCAGAGGAGAGCTCCCAGTTATCTTTAAAAGGACTATCAGCTCCTGGAGCAACATTATCGGTATGTCCTTGTGCATTAACCTCCAACTCTTGAGGTAACTCCTGAATGATAAGTGCGACACGTTTTAGAAATAGCAGTGCATCCTGATTTTCAATCGTCGCACTTCCCGGTTTAAACAGAAGCGCTGCAGGCATTTTAATAACAAATCCATCCTGTGCTTCTTCCACCGTAATTGTCGGAGTCTGCGTCTGTTCCATCATCTCATTTGCATCACCGGCAGCCTGCTGAATTCTATTAACAACCTCACTTGTTTCATCTTGCGTTTCTATTGGTGTCGACTCTTGAATACGTCGTTTTGAAATCTCAGTTTTTGTACCACCTTCTAGAACACTCATAGCACCAGAGAGTGAACCGATGGCTTCACTGATTTTCTTTGCATCCATACTCGACATAGAGAGCAAAAGGACGAAGAAACATAAAAGTAGAGACATCAAGTCTCCAAACGCAGCAAGCCATTCCGGCATACATTCAGGACACTCCGGACACTTCTTTTTACCCATTATTCTTCACTTTTAATCAAACTGGCTGACACGATCTGCCGGAGCAAGGTACGCAAGCAGCTTTGCTTCTAAGACTCTTGGTGCATCACCGGCTTGAATAGACATGATACCTTCAATAATCATCTCCTTAACCATCGTCTCTTCATCATTTCGTATTCCAAGAATTGTTGCAATAGGACCACCGAAGATATTACCAATCATTGCACCATACATAGTTGTAAGCAAGGCAACCGCCATTGATGGACCAATTGCAGAAGGATCTGCCATATTCAAAAGCATCGCCACCAAACCGATAAGAGTACCGATCATCCCCATAGCTCCTGCAAGCCCTGACCACTGGCTAAAAATAGAACCGTGAAGTTTATGACGTGTACTTGTCTGTTCCATATCAATCTCTAGAAGTTCACGTATGGTATCCGGTTCACTTCCATCAATTGCCATAGAAAGACCTTTTTTCAGAAATTCATTCTCTTCATTGTTCACATCACCTTCAAGTGCTAAAATTCCATCTTTTCTCGCTTTTGTTGCAAATTCAACAAGCTTTTTAATAAGTTCAGGAATATCCTCTTCACCAGGCTTGATAGCCTTCATAAAAACCTTTGTAAACTGTTTCATTTGGGCAGGTTTAAAGGAGACCATTAACGCCCCGATACTACCACCAATAACAATCAGTGCCGAGGGAACATCTATATAGGCACCAATCCCCACACCCATAAGCATAGAACCAAAGAGAAGCGCTAGAATTAAAACAAGACCAATAACCGTACCTAAATCCATTCATGAACCTTACAAATTTATATTGGCATTATAATACCACAAGAAATCAAAAAAATATCTTTTGTTGTATAATGTCACCACTATATCTTGAGGAATACATACAACTATGCTTGAAAAACTCTATAAAGACCCCAAAAAATCCGCTTATACTCTTATACTGCTAATGGCACTTTTTTCTGCTGTTTATAATGCTTTTATTCCGCTTCACGGCGATGAGGCCTACTACTGGATGTGGAGTCACCATCTCCAAGCCGGTTACTATGACCATCCACCGATGATAGCTCTGATGATATGGGTTACAAATCACATTTCGCAAGCGGAATGGGGTGTACGACTTGTCAATGTATTCTCTTTTACTATGGCAGCTTTTTATCTTTTTCGTTTTACAAAAGAGTTAAGTGATGAAAAAACCGCACTAAACGCAGTCCTCATTTTCTTGAGTGTCATCATAGTCAATGCTGGTTATATCATAACCACTACCGATGCACCGACAATTCTTTTTTGGACACTCTCACTCTACTACGCATACAGAGCTCTCTTCTTTGGTAGTTGGAGTGAGTACATTTTAGCCGGTATTATGCTTGGATTACTTATGCTTAGCAAGTACACTTCAATCTTACTGATATTTTCTATTTTACTCTTTATAGTCCTAAGAAAACGTAGCATACTAACTAATATTAAATTTTACACAGCCATGCTGATTGCTTTGATAATCGTCTTTCCTATGGTCTGGTGGAACTACCAACACGACTGGATCAGTTTTCTCTTTCAAATCCATCATGGCTCAAGCGGAGTGTTCAAAATAAACTGGGAGAGTTTTACTACTTTTATAGCCGGACAGTTTGGAATATTTTCCCCTGTATTTGCTTGGATTTTATTCTATTATCTCTATAAAGAGAGACTCTTTTACAAAAATGACAAACTCTTTTTTCTAGCACTGAATGTTGTTCTTACCATAAGTCTTTTTTTGTATAAATCCCTTTTTAAAACCATGGGGCTTAACTTCGATGCTCCGGCGTATATAGGAGGTGCTATACTTGTAGCCTATGTGGTAAGTCAGTACAATCTCAAAAAACTCTTTAAAATAGGACTTATTATCGCTCTTATCTTTACAATTTTAGGCCGTTATCTCTTTTTGTTTCACCTTGATATCATTAGAGACGAAATGTACAAAAGTGATGACGTTATTCATAAAGTAGCAACTTTATCACGCCCAGGTGATCATTTTTATGGAACTCATTTATCTACTGCTGCATATCTTAAGTACTATCTTCCTGGGCACCCAGATACTGACGTGGCAACAGACTCACGATATTCACAATATGATATGTGGCGTAAAAAAGATTTTTTAAAAGATGGTCTCGTACTCTCAGGATACCGAAAAAAAGATGCCGAGTTAAAGCGCTTATACAAGCATGTGAAACTTATAGATACAGAAGTTATCATTCCTAAACGCAGAGTTTTTTACATTTACAGAGTATCAGATCCTATTAAAAAGTAAAAATTAATCAACCTTTAGATAAAATGTCCCTACTTTAAGACATGGTATTGAATGAAAAATATAATCAAATTTTTAATAACTATTGCAATTTTCTACTTCCTTTTTCAAAAGATAGACTTCCAGGAACTTTGGCATATTTTGGCAAAAAGTCATGGAGGTTGGATCTTACTTGCACTTCTCTTCCAACTTGGTAGCACCTATCTTGCGGCCTACAGATGGTTTAAGATTTCTAAGCTTCTTGTTTTTCAAGAGAGCCTCTCCTTTTACGTACAGAGTTACTTCAAAGGAACTTTTTTCAATCAGGTCCTACCAAGCAGTATCGGAGGTGATGCAGTTCGTATGATAGATTTAACACGCAAAGGATATGACAAAAAAGAGGCATTTTACGGTGTTTTCGTTGACAGAGTCATAGGACTCGTAGGTCTGCTCGTGCTCAACTTCATTGCATCCATTCTCTTTTACGGTACTTTTCCATCTGATTTTTCACGCCTTATTCTGTTCATTTCCCTTGCCGGTATTGCAGGTTTTGCATCACTTTTTGTATTTGATAAGATCCATTTTTTGGCAAAGTACAAATTCTTAAATCTCTTTCACAGACTCTCTGTACGGCTCAACACACTCTACAGCTCCAAAAGTGTACTTATCAAACATATTGCCATCTCGGTTGCAGTACATTTTTTGTCTGTTTTAACGATATACGGCATCTCTTTAAGCATTGATGCGCATATCAGTTTTCAAATGCTGCTTATCGCTGTTCCACCTGTATTTCTTCTTACGATTGTTCCTATATCCCTTGCAGGTTGGGGAATCCGTGAGGGGGCAATGGTTGGAATATTTATGCTTGTCGGTGCAAACCCAACAAAAGTACTTGCAATGAGTATTTTATATGGTTTATTGCTCATTATCAGCGCACTTCCAGGCTCTTACTTCTGGATAAAAAATAAAAAAATCACACAAGAGGAAAAAATATGAATGTAGATACTATGAGAAATATCGACCACTACGCGGGAGTTCCACTTGCGTTTGCCGGTACTCTTATGAAAAAAACATATGACTTTTTCGTTGAACCACAACGTGTAAAACCAAAGAATGTTTTACTCATTGAACTCTCTGAGATGGGGAGTGCCATCTTGGTTGATCCTGCCATGCGCAAGCTCAAAGCAAACATCGAAGGAGAACTCTTCTTTGTTATTTTTTCAAAGAACAAGGTCTCCCTCCAACTGCTTGAGACCGTACCCGAAAAAAACATATTTACTATAGATGAGAGTGGCATGGTTCCACTTGCACAAACATCATTGGAATTTTTAAAATGGTGTCGAGAAAAAGAGATAGACTCTGTGATTGATTTAGAACTCTTTTCTCGTTTTACAGCCCTTTTAACTGCTGCAAGCGGTGCATCGAACCGTGTCGGTTTTCATGCTTTTCATAATGAAGGCCTCTACCGTGGTGACTTTTTAACACACAAAGTAGCCTACAATCCACACCAACATATTTCTAAGAACTTCATCGCTCTAGTAGATGCACTTCTAAGTGACAAACAAGAACTTCCTTTTACAAAACGAATCATCCCTGATGAAGAGATCCAAATTACAAAAGCAGTCATCAGTGATGAAGAGAAAGAGTCTGTCATCGCTATCATCTCCGATATGTATGAGGGGTTTGAGAGAGAAAAAAATCCGGTGATTTTAGTAAATTCAAATGCTTCAGACCTCCTGCCACAAAGACGATGGGACAGAGAAAATTACGGCGAGGTCATTAAAAAGATTTTGGCGTACAATAAAGACGCTATTGTCCTACTTACCGGTGCACCATCTGAAAAAGAGGGAGCACAACTCCTTGCTGATTATGTAGGAGACAAACGCTGTATCAACTTCGCAGGTGCTGTCAAATTTTTAGAACTTCCTGCTCTTTACAGTGTCAGTGCCTTTATGCTTACAAATGACTCTGGACCTGCACATTTTGCTTCCATTACAGATATTCACACTTTTGTAATCTTTGGACCTGAGACTCCGGCACTTTACGGCTCACTCGGACCAAGTACGCCTATCTTTGCAGGTATGTCGTGCAGCCCTTGTGTCAGTGCTTCAAACCACAGAAAAACACCATGTAGCGATAACCAATGTATCAAAGTTATCACACCTGAATGGGTATTTAATACACTAAAATTTAAACTTGATGAACTTTCTCGCTAAAGAGCATAGAGGTTTTCTTCTTTTTATTACAGCTGTAGCCCTTCTACGGCTGCTTATTGCTCCTCATATAGGACTCGGTGTCGATGAAGCACACTATGTTCTCTATGGCCTACACCTTGATTGGAGCTATTTCGACCACCCTCCTCTTGTGGGCTGGACACAATACATCTTTACTTCCATTTTTGGCGTAAACGAGTTTGGGGCTCGCATTGCTGCCATACTTATTGGCTTTTTTACATCTCTGTTCTTGTACCAACTCATCTATCAAATAGATAAAAATGCCACAAAAACCTTTTTGGCAGTTCTAGCACTCTACGCTTCTTTTATCTTTAATGCACTCTTTTTAATGCTTATGCCAGATACTCTGCTCTTTTTACTTATCATCCCTATCATTTTTGCACTCATTCGGCTTGAAAAAGAGCCATCGACGAAAAATTGGCTTATTCTTGGTGTTTTACTCGGGCTTGCAGGTCTGAGTAAATACACTGCAGTGCTTTTCATTGTGCCCATCATTCTCTATCTGCTTTTAAAAAAACGATACGAGCTCTTCTATTCACCAAAACTTCTCATTGCTATAGCTATTGCATTGTTTATCATCTCTCCGGTTCTCTATTGGAATATCAAACATAACTGGATAAGTTTTACCTACCAGAGTGCACACGTTGTAGGGAGTACACATATTCACTGGCTTGGTTTTTTCAAATCACTTGGCGCACAGTTTGGAGCATATAACCCTCTGCTCGTTCCTTTAGCCTTCTATGGACTCTATAGAGCACTACGCAGTAAAAATGACACTCTTTTTCTCAGCGGGCTCTTTGGTCTGACACTTATCTCATTTTTCACCTATGCCGCGCTCTATAAAACTGCCCTGCCACACTGGTCGGCACTTTTTTATCTGCTTTTTATTCCGCTAGGTACTTACTATATGCTTGATATTTCTAAAAAATATGTCAAGTTTGCCATCATCTTTGGACTATTCATCAGTACACTCGCCTATGCAGAACTTGTCTTTAAATTTATTCCTCAACCGGACTATAACTCGATCCACAGAGATATTTATGGTTGGAATACCATTATGAAACGTGCAAACGCAGCCATAAAAGATGACAAAAAAGAGGCACTCGCTGTAACAAACTGGACACTCGCTTCTCGCGCAATGTTTTACAACCGTAACTATCCTTCGAAAGTCTACCTGCTTGACAAAAGAGAAGATCAGTTTGATCTCTGGGAGGACAAAGACAAAAAAGGAAAAGATATGATTATCATCAACACCCATTTTTTCCATAAAGATGTAGCAGCTAGCATGAAATGTGACAAAGTCTATCCACTAGAGAGCTTTGACATCAATATTTCAAACCACAGAGTCAATACCATTGAATTGCTTATGTGTAAAAACTTTCAAGGGCTCAAATGAGACTGACAAAAAAACTCTTTTTTACAACACTTCTCATTGCCCTGTCACTCGTAATTATCAGCTACAACTATATTGACAGACCTGTCGCTGAGTATTTTTATGCGCATCAAAGTACCTTCCATCACTTTGGAAAATTGCTCAGCCTTACAGGCGAATCACAGTGGTACATCGGAGCAGGAGTTTTGGGATTTTTATTTTTTCAGTATATTCAAAAAAATGAGCTTTACAAAAATAGGTTTCTCTTTCTGCTCTATGCTAATATTTTTTCAGGACTTATCAGCATTCTACTCAAATGGATATTTTCAAGAGTACGTCCAAAAGGTCTGCACCACTCTCCCGAAGAGTATGGATTTTTACTTTTTCAAAACTACGACAAAGGGTTTTTTGCGCAGATAAAGTACCACTATGTGACAATGTTTCACCATCCAAGCACCTATGCTTCCTTTCCTTCAGGACATACAGTGACCATCGCGGCTACTTTTACGGTAATGTATCTGCTCTTTCCCCGCTATCTTTACCTTTGGCTCATTCTGGGGCTTACTTTTGCAAGTGGAAGAGTTTTAGCAGGAGACCATTTTATCAGCGATATTATGGCGGGAAGTGTTGTAGGTATAGTAGCAACACTTTTTGTTTATGAGAAAATGAGAAAAAAAATTTAATAAATGTTATAATGTCACAAAATTAAATTATGGAACAAATAGATGAAAAAAGATAATATAAGTATAGTAATTTTAGCTGCTGGAAAAGGCAGCCGCATGAAGTCAAACAAGGCAAAAGTCCTTCACACAATCAGCGGAAAACCTATGCTTTATCATATCATCAAAGAGTCACTTAAAATCTCTGATGATATTTCAGTCGTTGTAGCACACCAAAAAGAGGCTGTCATCAAAGAGATAAGCAGCTACTTTGACAATATCAACTTCGTTGTTCAAGATGCCGATGAATTTCCGGGAACCGGTGGAGCAATGATGAACGTCAAACCAAAAAATGACAAAGTTTTAGTGCTCAACGGTGATATGCCGCTCATTACAGCCGAAGCACTCCATGGATTTTTAGAGATGGAAGCGGATGTCATTATGAGTATATTTGACCTAGAAAATCCAGACGGATATGGAAGAGTCATCATTAGAAATGAACGTGTAGAGTACATTGTAGAACAAAAAGATGCAGATGAAGCAGA
>Ga0256829_1000759_pt1 | contig 29514 bp, 30 predicted proteins | sample 131447metaG_FD_185979 | JGI IMG/M metagenome (GOLD analysis project Ga0256829, IMG submission 185979) | Hydrothermal vent microbial communities from Lau Basin, Pacific Ocean - 131-447 | ecosystem: Environmental > Aquatic > Marine > Hydrothermal vents | place: Pacific Ocean: Lau Basin | collected... | reverse complement strand
AGGCTTCGAGTACATGGGGGTGCATATTGAATGTCATGACACCACTAAGCAGCATCACATCTGCATGGCGTGGACTGGCTACAAAATAGATACCAAGACGTTCTAAATTATAATAGGGATTGGAAAGTGCATTGCATTCTGCTTCACAGGCATTGCAACTGCCACTGTCCACCATTCTAATAGCCAAAGAGCCTGCAAATCTTTTTTTAACATGCGCTTTTATTTCTTTTTGTATCGTTTTTATCTCATCATCTAGGGCTAGGTTTTCTGTAAGAAGACCTAGTTTTGCACGTCTGTTCCAAAATTTAATCATAAATCATTTCCTATAAATCGTTTCCTGCATAACTTAAATCACAACTTTTATTAATCAGAGGGAAATCAGCGATAATATCGTTACGCATCATAAGATGTACCGCTTGCCAGTTGATAAAGCTTGGGTCTCGGATGAAACATCTTTCTATCACACCTTCCTTGATATCGATAGCCATAAACAATTCTCCTATGGAACTCTCACAAAAGCTCACATATTCTCCATCGTGTATGGAGCCTATGGTACAGATACTCTCATCTACTTCTATGAGATGCTGCATCATTTTAATACTGTTTTGTACTTCTGCGATACGTAACTTAAATCGTGCAGCCACATCTCCACTTTTTTGTGTCAGTAGTTCAAATCCATGTGCGGCATAAAAATCATTACTGCGTCTATCCAACGCAATACCAGAAGCTCTGGCTACGATACCCACAGTGTCATATTTGGCGGCTTTGTGCTGTGTCAATTTCCCTGTAGTGTCAAGTCTGTCCCATAAAGAAGGCACATCCATAATCCACGTTTCAAAATCTGCCACACTTGCTTTTAATGCATCTAACCATGCTTGCAAAGATTGAATGTCTATGAGACGATTTTCAAAATCTATCGCTCCAAATCCAAAACGATGTCCCGTTAGTTCCTGCATCTTTCTACGTGCATCTTCGCTAAGTTTTGAAGCGAAAGCAAGTGCCGTAGCAAATCCCGCGTCATTGGGGATAAACCCAAGGTCAGTTAGATGGTGTATCACCCTCTCTAGTTCGAGTAAAAAGGCATGACGTTTTTGCAAGGTATCTGGACATTTACTTTGACTGGCTTCCAAGACAATGTCTCGCCAACAGTGTTGATAGGCGATACTTTCATTGCCACTAATACGCTCCATGATAGGCTTGGCTTCCCACAGCGTTTTACCCTCAAGCATCTTTTCAATAGCACGATAGGTATAAAAATGGCGTACCTCAAGATGTAGCATCTCCTCCCCTGCTTGTGAAAAATGAAAATGCCCTGGCTCAATGATACCTGCATGAATGGGACCCACACTCACTTGAAAAACACTCTCCCCCTCTATGACTTCATAGCTATACGGCTCAAATGCCATGGCTTCACTCTCTTTTTTCTTAAAAGATTTACGCATAGGATGTAGGGTATGAGGAAACCGTTCATGGTGGAGTAAAGGGCGTACATCAAAAGCATCTTCACTCTTAATCCCAAAATCATCCTGCATCTTTCTTTCAAACCAAATGGCAGCAGGATGTGTGTGTGAAAGTGTTTTAATTTTAGGATTTTGCTTACTCACAAACTCACTTTCAATTTTCTCATCATAATAGGTCACTATTTCAAAGTGTTTGCCTTTGTCTTTGGCATATCTTGCTATCAATCGCATGCGTTTTTCTCCATTTTTTCTATGGCTCTAGGTAATTTTTGTGGATTTTTAATACGGAGCTGTTTATTGACATTCATACGACCAAAAACTACCTCTATATCACTTTTATTGACAGCAAACTCTTTGGCTAACCATTTGACCATGTAATCTGTTGCTCTCCCACCTACTGGTGCAGCTGTCACAGAGATTTTAAGTTGATTGCCCTTAGGTTTACCGATAGCATCCTTTTTTGCACTGGGTGTTCCTAAGATATTGAGAACAAGCACATCACCATCCCATGCATAAAAAGATTTCATATCTCTTGGGTGAAAAGAGCGGACTTCCACCTCCTCTGCCAGTTCATTTGCATTGAGCCATGATTGTCTTTTTTTTGCCATAGCTAAATCCCTTTCAAATAAGTAAGTGTTGAAGGAAGCATGAGCCCAACCAAACCAAGTGCAAAAATCATCAAGGCAATCAATTCACTGGCATAGACTTTTTTCTGATACTCTTTTCCTTCGTATTTCATGGACTGATAGACATCTATAAATTTATAAAAAATGATAGAGAGTAAGACCAAAAGTAAAAAGATAGCACCCAACATTGCTAAAAGATGGTGAGATGATTTAGCCGTATCTATCATCGCACCAAAGCCATAGAGCTCACTAAAAAACATAGGACTTGGCGGTAGAGAAATGACTGCAAGTAAAAAGAGTGAAACCAAAAACCAAAATAGTGTTCCTTTTTTACCTGTATAACCCCTAAGTGCCCCTGCAATTTTGTATTTTCCCTGTGATTCCAGTACCCCAGTGGAAAGGAAAAGTGCGGGTTTTAAAAATGCATGTGCACCAAAATGAAGCAAGGCAGCAAAGGTACCACCACTGACCCAAAAGAGTGCTATGAGTGCCATATGCTCCACACCACTAAGACTAAACAGTCGCATAAAATCTTTGGTACGAAAAATCAAAAATGCCACGATAAAGATGGTTAAAATGGCATAGATAAAGACAAATGTAAAAAGGTGGTCATAATTGACTTCCATAGCAATCTTGGAAAAGCGGAAAAATCCAACAATCACTGCGGATTCCAAGATACCACTAAAAAGTGCTGCAACAGGATAAAAAGAGGCTCTTTCAATATTGGCAAGCCATAAGTTCATCGGGAAGAATCCCATTTTAACAAACATACCCACAGAGACTATGGCGAAACCTATTTCAAATAAAAAGGGTGACTTTATCTCTTTTGCATGGGCTAAAAGAAGATTAAAGTTCATCGCATCTTCACCTAAAATGGGTTTGGCACTGGCATAGATGAGAATGATGCCAAAAAGAATAAGAGAAATAGCAATGGCTCCTACTATCATATAGTTCCATGCTTCTTTATGGGCGGCATTGGAATGATTTGTTTTTATCATATAGACCGTTGAGAGTGTTGCCAGTTCCAGTCCAATCCAGTAAATACCCATATTATTGGAAAGAATGGAAAAAATAAGTCCTATCCAAAATATCGCAAAAAATCTGTAAAATCGTCGATAGGCTTTGCGTGAAACTCTCACATGTTTATTGAGTGTTAAAAGTGCCAATGCAACGCCAATTCCCACAATGGAAGAGACAAAAAGGATATAGACATTTAAGGTGTCTGCCACCAGATAATCCCCAAGGAGATGGTAAGGTTTTGGCAATTCAAAAAGTGCTATCGTTGGTAAAAGTATTAAAAAAGAGGCAAAGGCAAGCAGTTTATGTACTTTTTTACTTTTTACAAAAGAGAGTCCAAAAATAATCAATGCGGGCAGTAAAAGTAACTCAATCATTGTTTAACTCCTCTTCATGTTCACGATTAAAAAGAAGATTGATTACCACAATCGCCATCAGGAGGTCAAAAAATATTCCCAATTCAACAAGCATCGGCATACCATCGGTTGCTGTAATACCAAGTAAGAAGAGTGAATTCTCCATACTTAAAAAACCTACAATCTTTGGTGCAATATTTTTATGTTCCATCATCAACAGTAAGGACAAAAAGAGTGAGGAGATACTGATAGCCACATAGTTTGAATTGTTTGCTATCATATGTGTAATGGGTTCCGCCAAATAAAATGTAAATACCAAAATCGCTGGAATCAACATAATGGCATATTGTACTTTAATCTCTGGCTGTATTTGACGGACAAAATGAAACTTTTGTGAAAAACTTTTTAAAAAATAAGGGATTCCTATGGCTTTGATAATAATCGTAACTACCCCCGTGATAAGCATAGCATTGTCATCTAACTTCGTCCCGATAAGTAAAGCCAAAATACCCAAGGTTAAAGAGTTAAATGCATACCAGTTCAATAGTCTATAAAGTCGTGTGGTAAACAAAGCGGTAATGAGCGATGCTAAAAACAGTCCTATAAAAAAATCAACCATCTTTTAGGCTCCTAATACATAAAATGTGATGAGAGATAAAAATGCAAAGACAATAGCAATACCCAATAAATTAGGTACTTTAAAAAGTCTTAGTTTTGCAGTATTAACCTCTAAAATAGCGACCACCATGGCAACCCCAAAGAGTTTTGCTATAAAAACAAAGATGGCTAGTGGTGCAGCGTATGTGTACCCAAAAGGAAGAAACAAAGAGACAAAAAGCGAAGCAAAAATGACAAACTTCACAGAAGATGCTGTCTCTATAATCGCCAGATAGACACCTGTCAAATCTAGTATCATTGCTTCATGCACCATAGTAAGTTCCAAGTGTGTTTCGGGGTTATCTACAGGAATGCGTCCATTTTCAGCAAGTAGAAGAATAAAAAAACTAATCCCTGCAAACAAAAAACTTGCCATATGTTCTTTGGGAAAATGTGCTGCCAAATTGACGCCAGCCTGCCCTACACCCAAGTCTCCTGCCATCATAGAGACAGAAAAAACGGTCAAAACCATAGCAGGCTCAACCAGTGCAGAGATAAATGCTTCACGAGAACTTCCCATACCTCCAAAAGCAGAAGCAGAATCCAGCCCCAAAAGCATCAAGAAAAATGTAGAGAGTGAAATCAACCCAGTAATGGTAAACGCATCTACAAAACTTACATAAAATGCACCCTGAACCACAGGAGGTAAAAAGAACATCGTCACAAGCAATGGAGAGAGCACCAAAAAAGGTGCATAGGTTGTGATAGCACTGGTTTCTTCTGAGACAATCGTCTCTTTACTGAGTAGCTTTGAAAAGTTTCTATATCCTTGGAAAATAGAGGTGGGTCTTTTAAAAAGAAGCCACATTTTCAACGATTTGATAAAAGAGAGTAGTAAGGGTGCCAAAAGAAGCAATACCACTATTGTAGTTATATAAAGTATCATTTTTTATCTCCAATAATAAGCACTTTGATTGATATAATCATAACGATAGATTCGAGTACAAATGTTGCCCATGAGAATGCATGGAAGAAAATCCTATAAGAAAAAAGTACCAAAAGCATCAGATTAAATATCATCGCTGCATAACGTGTCTGCTCAAAATGTGCCAAACGATAGACCCAATAGCTCACGAGATTGATAAGTTTTTTACTATTTACATAGAGGGATGTTTCAAACAGTGGTTTCACATGCACTTCATAGTGTGCATCACTGAATTTTGTTTCATGTTCCATAATCTTCTCTTTGTGAAAATGTTCATCTGACTTGTAAAGCCAGTTAAAAAATCGACGTATAGGTCCGGCAAATCCTGTCGCTGAGTACTGTGTTTTTGCAGTGGTTTTGTACCCACACCCCCAAGTATGATAGACCCTTTTTTTCACATCAAGTACTTTGTATGCGAACACTAAAAGGAGTGTAACGCCTAGCAAGGAAGCCAGTAAAATCAGCGGCGATACTACCCCACCATGCACTGCCACAGAATGCATATGCCAAAATCCATCAGGAAACATTTTATCATACACCGAGACATGATGGAGACTGATAAGCATTTTATCGAACCATCCAATATAAAAAGGCGTAAAAAGCATCAGGGACATCACTACCAATGCCATCAAAACCATCCCTGTTTTCATTAAAAAATTAACTTCATGTGCATGTTTGGCATTGTCACTTCTGTGTAGTCCTAAAAAGCTGATGCCATAGGCTTTCACAAAACAGGCTATCGCCAATCCTCCTGTCATAGCAAGTGCAAAGATAGCAAAAGGAATGGCAAGTTTTAAACTTGTATCTGAGATATTGTAAGAGCCCAACATGGACTGAAAAATCATCCACTCACTTAAAAAGCCATTGCTCGGTGGAAGTGCAGAGATACTAATGGATGCAAGTAAAAAAGTGAATGCCGTAAGAGGCATGGATTTGATGAGTCCCCCATAGTGTTCTATGTTTTTTGTATGTGTCTGATGAAGTACACTCCCCGCACCCATAAAAAGCAATGATTTAAAACTCATATGGTTAAAGATATGAAAAAATGCTGCAATAAACGCAAAAGTACTGAGGGTTTCCAGATGCAAAGAATCAAAGATCATACCCATACCAAATCCAATCAAAATGATACCTATATTTTCTATGGAGTGGTTGGCTAACAGTGCTTTAATGTCGTGTTCACTTAAAGCATACAATACACCCACTAGTGATGAAATAGAGCCGATAACCAAGATGACTATCCCCCATTCTAAGGGCCAAGGATACAGTACATCAAACAAAAAACGTGCAAACCCATAGAGTGCCACTTTGAGCATCACCCCACTCATGAGTGCAGAAACAGGAGAAGGTGCAGCAGGATGGGCATAAGGTAGCCAAACATGAAAAGGCACAGCCCCAGCTTTACTCAAAAAACCAAAGACAAGCATAAAGAAGAGTAGTGTTGGATAGGGAAAGAGAGCCACAATACCTTGCATATCGACAAAGTGCATATCTATGTTTCCATCTGTTGCAATGAGAAAGAAAAGAAGTAAAAAAACAAATCCAAAATGGGTCATAATAAAGTAAAACCGTGCTGCTTTAATCGTCTCTTTATCTTCAACTTCAGTGAGAATTAACTGCCATGAAGTGAGACTCATTACTTCCCAAAAGAAAAGAAAGACCAAGGCATTACCAGCGGTAACCACCCCAAGCATCGAAAAGATAAAAGTAAAGTAATGGAGTAAATAATGTCGTTTTCGTTCTATATGGGAGAGATATCCAAAAGAGTAAAAAAGGTTTGGTATGGTTCCTAAAAGAATGAGTGCAACAAAAATTAAAGAGAGTGTGTCGAAGAGAAACATTGTTAACAACTCCAGAAAAAATTTCTAATGGAGGGCTGTTGGCTAGAGGGAAAAGTCAGTCCTGAATCATTTGACAAGATTATATCTCCTAAGCCCTTATACATTGTTAAAATCATCGAAGAGACCCTTTATTTTTTTTCTCTCCAATAACCAATACTTTTATAGATATAGTCATCACAATCACTTCTATAAGCAGTGTTGCCCATGAAAATTCTTGGGAGAAAATTCTATAGCTAAAGAGTACACTCAGAATAAGATTAAATATCATCGCCGCATAACGTGTTTGCTCAAAGTGTGCCAGGCGATAGACCCAATAACTGAGTAGATTTGTCATTTTTTTACTACTTTCATAGAGAGAGACTTCAAAAAGTGGCTTGACTTCTACAGTATAGTTAGCATCAGAAAACTTTGTTGCATGATCTGCCACATTTTCCTTAGATAACGACTCTTTAGGTTTATAAAGCCACCCAAAAAACCTCCGTACGGGGCCTGCAAATCCGGCAGAAGAGTACTGTGTTCGTGCACTTGTTCTGTAGCCACAGCCCCATGTATGATACATTCTTTTTTTAACATCAAAAACCTTATAGGCAAAAAGCATCATCGAGGTAATCAAAAGCAAAGCTCCAAGCAAAATAAGAGGTGAGACAATGCCCCCTTTCATACCTATGGCATGCATATTTAAAATACCCTCTGGGAAAATTTCATGTATGACGGAAAGATGTCCTAAACTAGCAAGTGCTTTATCGAACCATGTGATATAAAAAGGTGTAAAAACCATCAGAGAGATAACAACCAAGGACATCAAAATCATACCTAATCGCATAAGGAGATTCACTTCATGGGCATGTTTTGCATTGGTACTTCTATGCAATCCTAAAAAGGTAATACCATACGCTTTGACAAAGGTAGCAATAGCCATTCCCCCTGTCATAGCAAGGGCAAAGATAGCAAAGGGGATAGAGAGTTTTAAACTCATATTTTCTATATGGGTAGAACCAAGTAAGGATTGAAAAACCATCCACTCACTTAAAAACCCATTACTTGGTGGCAATGCGGTAATAGAAATGGCCGCCAAAAGAAAAGTAAGTGCCGTAATGGGCATGGATTTGATAAGACCCCCATACTTCTCCATATTTTTGGTATGGGTCTGATGAAGTACACTTCCTGCTCCCATAAAAAGTAATGATTTGAAACCCATATGATTAAATGCATGGAAAAGTGCTGCGATAAAAGCAAAACTACTCAGTGCTTTAAGATGTAGTGAATCAAATATCATACCCATACCAAAAACAATAAGAATAATGCCAATATTTTCAATAGATGAATTTGCCAAAAGTGCTTTAATATCATTTTCATTCATGGCATACAAAATGCCCACAAGTGCTGAAAGTGCACCCATAATCAAAATGACAATGCCCCATTCTAATGGCCAAGGATACAGTACTTCAAACAAAAACCGCATCATCCCGTAAATAGCAACTTTGAGCATCACCCCACTCATCATCGCAGAAACAGGAGAAGGCGCTGCTGGATGAGCATAGGGTAGCCAAACATGTAAAGGTACTGCACCAGACTTACTTAAAAAACCAAGTACGAGCATAAAAAAGAGTAAGGAAGGATAGGGAAATGTTGCCGCTATTTCCTTCATTTGTGCAAAACCAATCTCTAAATTTCCATTGGTCACAACCAAAAAGAACATCAATAAAAAAAGAAATCCGAAGTGTGTCATAAAGAAGTAAAATCGTGCTGTTTTTATGGTTTTATCTGATTCTATCTCTGTTAAAATCAATTGCCAAGAGCTTAAACTCATCAATTCCCAAAAAAAGAGAAACACAAGTGCATTACCAGCACTTACGACACCAAGCATTGAAAATATAAAAGCAAAATAATGTATGAGATAATGTGTTTTTCTTTGAATATGTGAAAGATAGCCAAAAGAATAAAATAGGTTAGGAATGACACCTAAAATAATAAGTGCAATAAAAACAGTCGAAAGCGTATCGAAATGAAACATGTGTAACAACTCCAAATATATTGAATGGAGGGCTGTTGGTTAGAGGAAAAAGTTCAGTCCTGAATTATTTAATGCAATGATAGTTTAAAATTCTTTAAACACTCGTTAAGTAAGTGGTTCATTTTAGTTAAAAAATGTATAATCGCAGTAATGAACCACAGGGTATGACTTTGAAATTTACAAATAAAACACTTCTTATCTTCGACTTGGATGGTACACTCATCAACTCTGCACTTGATTTGGCAGTGGCAGTCAACTATATGTTAGAACAGTTAAGGCGTGATACTTTTAATGAAGAAGTGATACACGGCTGGGTAGGCAATGGTGCGCTTACACTTGTAAAACGTGCGCTCTCAGGCGCAAGAGAAGTTGATGATAATCTGGATGAAGCCTATGTAGAAAAGGCACTCAAAATATTTTTAGACTACTACGAGAAAAACCTTTGCAATGCTACCATACCCTACCCACAAGTCAGAGAAACACTTAATACACTCAAAGAAAAAGGCTACACCTTTGCCATTGTGACCAACAAACCTTTTCCTTTTGTCTCCCCTATTTTAAAAGGGTTAGGTATGGATGAGATGTTTGCACTTATTTTAGGTGGAGACAGCCTACCTGAGAAGAAGCCTCACCCACAACCACTCTTGCATGTGTGTGAACGTTTAGAGATTGACGTAGCAAATGCAGTGATGATAGGTGACTCTAAAAATGACATCCTAGCTGCCAATGCCTCTGGCATGGACTCAGTGGGTGTGACGTATGGGTATAATTATGGAGAAGAGATTGGGGTACATAAACCCAGTGTTATTATAGATAATTTTGGAGAATTGTTAAAATGTCTGTAGGGTGTTGTACCCTTACAACACCAAAAATAAATACCCGATAAAAGGTGTTGTCATGGGACAACACCCTACATGAAAGGAAAAATATTGTCTAACAAACAAGCAAAAATAGCCATCGTCGGTGGAGGGGTTGCAGGTGCGAGTGCTGCACTTTACTTCGGTAAACTTGGGCTCGATGTTACACTGTTTGAAAAAGAGCCAAGTCTTGTAAGTGGTCCTCCCTTTTGTCACCTTCATGCAGGAGGAAACCTCTACCGTGAGATATCTGACACCCAGTGTGTGACACTACTCAAACAGTCTATAGACTTTCTGCGATTTTATCCGTATATTGTGGACTATAGACCTACAGTGATTGTACTGCCTACTAGTGACAGTGGTACACCTGAAGCATTACTGCCTCGACTCAAACTTCTTACCCAAGAGTACAAAGCACTCATCGCTAAAGACAGCGCCAATGAAATGTTGGGCAAAGCAGAAAACTACTATAAAAGCTACGCCAAAGCAGACATAGAAGCACTCAAAACCAAAGAGCCTGTGTCAGAGCCACAAAACTGTGATGAGTGGATGATACCAGTGGCGAAAAACATTGACTTGGATAAAGTGCAGTTTCCTCTCATTATGGTGCAAGAGTATGGACTCAACCTCTTTAGACTTGCTGCTGGTACAGCACTTACTTTGGAGGCACTAGATACAGTTACTTTACATACCCAAAGCATCGTCCATAATGTACAAAAAAACTATGAGCTGGATGGGTGGGATGTCTCTTTTGTCAAAGAAGACAAAAGCCAGACACAACACTTTGACTATCTCATAAATGCTGCAGGGTTTAGAACAGGGAAGATAGATGACTTACTTGGTGCACCTTGTAAGGCAATGGTGGAGTTTAAAGCAGCCTATATTAGTCATTGTGACTCTTTTGATGGTACGAAGTTTCCTGAAATCATCTTTCATGGTGAACGTGGTACACCAAGGGGGATGGGACAGTTTACTCCCTACCCTCATGGCTATTTTCAGTTGCATGGTATGACCAAAGAGATTACCCTTTATGAAGATGGTTTGGTTTCAAATACACTTGTAAGTTGCCAACCTAAACTAGGTCAAGATTTCATCACAAAGATAGAAAAGTCTTGGACAAAAGAAGAGACACAAAAACGTACATACGCTGCCATAGGGCATCTTTCGCAGTTTATCCCCGCTTTTTCTAAGGCAGATGTGGGTTCAAAACCGCTCTTTGGTGCACAGCAAATCCCTGGGGATGACCCAACGCTTCGTGTAGCAGAAGTTTCTTTTCCCCGTGAACGTTATGCACGTTGTGAGATAGTCAAAGTATCCTCGGCGTTAGATATGATAGATGCTATTGCAAGAGATTTTGTGAAACTTGGATTTATAGATGAGGTGGTCGTTGTACAAAGAAATTTTGCACAGCATTTACACCTAGATGATGCTATACTAAGCCAAAGAGCTGAAACTATTGCAAAAGAGAGAACATACCCTGCTGCTTTAGCAAACAGAACAGTCCCAAAAGGATAAAGATGAAGAAAACATTACTATTACTACTACTTGTAGCACAAACATTAATGGGTGCAGAGCTTAAACATATGACTATAGGCAACCAAGACTTTAGCCTTACTACCGAGACGTACGACATCTATGACTCTAAAGGCGAAGTGCTGAGATGCTATCGTGAAGAGCAAAACAACAACCTGACCTTTGTCTTTAGTCTTATACTTAAAGACCGTACAGGTGCATGTTCTGACAAGAGTATGGAAGATGGCTACTATGAGATAAATGGCACAAAAGTTACGCTCTACAGCCATTGGGACAGAAAAGGAAAAGCTTACGATGCCCCATATGGCGTACGGGTACAGGTATATGAACTCAAAGACAACTACGATTTAGTACGGATTTCAAGTAAACTTTACATAGAAACCCAAAGACGAAATTATAGTAAGGACTCTGGGATGAAATACCTCTTTAAAGCACCACAAACACAAGAAGAAAAAGCAAGTTTACAAGCGTATGTCAGGGCAGTTGAACATAACTATGATGGTACATTTGTTTATGGAGATGAAGCAAAAAAACTCATCAAAGAAGTTGAAGACGCGATGACACGAAAAATGCGGGCTATTTGGAATTAGAAGTGATGGCTATCACACCTAAATCTCTCATCATTCTGAACCACTTTGGCAAATATACTTAACGGGGTATTTGTCTCTTTAGCGATACTCTCCACCTTCTTAAAATCTTTTTTATTAAAAGATATTAACATCTCGTACTCTTCTCCACTGAGCCCTACTATATCGTCAATGGTGGTCAATATCTCAAAACCATATTTATTAATATCTAAGAGTTTATTGGTATCACAAAAGAGTCCGTCTGAAATGTCCATACCTGCAGTGAGATACGCTCTTGCTTTGGCTATGAAGTCGGCTCTTAGTGTAGGCTCATAAAAGCGTGAATCTTCAGCGATACTTTCACCTCTAAAGAGTGCATCCAAGTCCCGTTTACTCTCTCCTAATGTACCTGTGTATGCAAGCAGATTACCTTCTTGTAATGTTGTACGTAAAAGAGGATTCTCACTCTTTGAGATAATGGTAATACTTAGATGAAGTTTGTCTCCCCCTATCGTGTCACCACCGATGATTTCACAGCCATACTGGGCTGCTGTGTTTTGCATACTCTGTGTGAGTGCATCTATCTGTGTATGTGTCACTTCTTGGGGGATAGAAACGGCCACTAGTGCATATTTAGGCTGGGCATTCATAGCGATGGCATCAGAGAGGTTTATAAGCATCGCTTTACGCCCTATCTGTGTCATGGACATCCACTCACGTTTAAAATGTACATCTTCAAAGAAGGCATCCATACTGTAGAGTGTGTCACCCATAACTGCAGCATCGTCACCGATATGTTTTGAGTTTAGGTTGTTAATGAGGTATTGTTCTTTATCTATCGTATTATTCATTGGTCAAATTGTAACATAGTTCGTACCTTTTTACTTTAGTTGATGGAGTATATGCTTTTTCATAGTTCCATAAGATATACTTAATTCAATAATATAATTCATCCTCATGGAGATTTACATGTCACAAAAACTTACAGTAAGAGCATTCTTTTTTAATGCGAAAACAGACTACCTGCCATACTACAAAAACTTCACACTTAAAGTAGAAGAAGATGCAACAGCAAAAGAGTTACTAGGACTTATAGAAGCTCAAAACAGTGACTTTTCTTACCCAAAACAAAAGCTCATTATGAAAATCAATGGGCTTATCGTTGAAGCCAAAGAGAAAGTAGCAAGTATCGTAGAAAGATTGGGAACAGAACTTACCATAGAACCTGTAAACAGCTACCGTTCAAACAATGGACTCAAAATAAACGATGATGACTTTATGCAAGCCTATGCACTCTTAGAACCCTATGCAACAGAGTCAGATCTTAAATTTTATAAAACACTCTATGCCCTGCACTATGCGTCGGAGACATCACTCTTTGACCGTGAGTACATCGGTGATGCAATCTTGGTACTGGCACACAAGATGATAAGCGAAGGGAATGCGCATAAAGATACCATTTTAGAAGCTATCACTTCACCTCACTCTGGTCTGTTTGACTGTGAGTATGAAAACAATCTTTTCAATGCCAAAAGCTACGATGCAGCCATCACTGCACTTAAAGGTATGGCAAAGAGAGATGAAGCTGATGCCTACCCTTCACTTATGGATATAATAAAAAATCGTCTAGGTATGGAAAAAGAAGAAAAAGTAGCAGTAAAGACAAAAAGAACTGTAAAAACAATAGATGACATCGAAAACAAATATATCGCATACTATGCAGGCATAAAGAGTGACAATGAAAATGTCATTTCACAAATTATTTCAGATTTGGGAACAAAAGAGGTAAGCATAGCACGTAAAAACAAACTCTCTGGTCTTTCTATCTTGGAAGATAACAAAGCATTGGCACTGAAAAAAGCAGGCGCTACACTTCTTGAAGCGTATGATGCAGGCGCAGAAGTACTTGTAGTGGAAAATAAAGCATGCTGTGAGATGTTTGAAACCTACTTTAAAGAGATAGAAACAACAGTCGGCAGAAAGATTATAGGTTTAGAACTTATGAGTGCTGAAGATTTTGCGGCACAGGTAAGTACAGTTAACGCTTAAAACCATAGGGAACCTCTAATTTTTTCGTCATCTGTTAGAGGTGCCCTCGATGATGACGAAAAGCATCGTAACACTCCACGTCACCTACACATAAACCTCCTATAATTCCTACTAAGCTTAAAGAAAATACGCTAGAATGTACACATTATGTTTAAAAGGATAGAGATACTATGAGCAAAAACTCAGATATAAAAATCTACGAATATGACGCTGTAGTCGTTGGTTCTGGACTAGCAGGTTTGGCAGCGGCCAAAGAGCTAACCGAAGCTGGCAAAAAAACAGCCGTCATCACAAAACTTCACCCACTACGTTCGCACTCAGGCGCGGCACAAGGCGGTATCAACGCGGCACTTGGTAAAGATGATTCTACAGAACTTCACGAGTTCGATACCGTCAAAGGGTCTGACTACCTTGCAGACCAAGACTGTGTTGAACTTATGTGTAGCAAAGCCCCTGAAACTGTCAGATGGGCAGAACGTATGGGTGCCGTTTTCTCACGTGATGCAGAGGGTGACATAGCCATCAGACCTTTTGGTGGACAGTCACAGCCTCGTGCATGTTACGCTAAAGACAGAACAGGTTTAACGCTGCTTCAAACTATCTACGAACAAGCAGACCGCGCAGGTATTGAAGTCTATGACGAGTGGTACGCAGGTGACTTACTTTATGAAGATGGCAAAGTATCTGGTGTGGTTGCATACAACATTAAAGACTCTAAAGTAGCCATATTTAACGCCAAAGTAACGATGTTTGCCACAGGTGGAAACGGAAGACTCTTTAGATTTAACTCAAATGCCCATGCAAACACAGGAGACTCTCTCTCTATTGTTGCTCGTCATGGTTTGCCTCTTGAAGATATGGAGTTTGTACAGTTTCATCCAAGTGGACTTGGTGGTTCAGGAGTACTTATCTCCGAAGCTGCACGTGGTGAAGGTGGGCGTCTTTTCAACTCAGAGGGTGAAAGATTTATGACCAAATATGCGCCAAATGCCATGGAGCTTGCTTCACGTGATGTTGTGGCTCGTGCCATTATGGAAGAAGTACGGCAAGGTAAAGGTGTAGGTAAAGATGGTCAGTCTGTAAACATTGACCTTACACACTTAGACCCTGAAATTATTTTAACACGTCTTCCAGAGCTTCGTGAACTTGCGATTGCATTTCAAGGGCAAGATATGCTTAAAGAGCCTATCCACATTTCTGCTACAGCACACTACTCTATGGGTGGAATACCTACAAACATTGACTGTCAAGTACAGAAAAATGCAGCAGGAGAACTTGTAGAAGGTTTCTACGCTGCAGGTGAATGCTCTTGTGTTTCTGTACATGGAGCAAACCGTCTAGGGGCTAACTCAGTCCTCGAAGCGATGCTTTTTGGTAGACATGCAGGTGAGAACATGGTCAAAGCACTTGATGATGGTCTAAGCCTTCGTAAAGCAAGTGTAGAAGATGCACAAACATGTATCGATGAAATGCATACGATCAAGACATCTAATGGTAACGAAACGGTACCAAAGATTAGAACCGAACTTCAAAATGGTATGACTGCTGACGCGGGTGTATTTAGAACCAAAGAATCATTAGATCGACAACTTGCCGTCATAGATGACTTACTTGAAAGATTTAAACACATCCGTATTGATGACAAGTCATATACCTTTAACACAGACTTGCAAGAAGCCATAGAGCTTGGGCATATGCTAGAGTCTGCCAAAGTCCTAGTCGTGGGGGCATTGCATCGTGAAGAGAGCCGTGGTGGTCACTTCCGTGAAGATTTCCCAACAAGAGATGATGAAAAGTACATGGTACATACCTATGCGACTATGGACAAAGATTTTAATGTCAACATCGAATGGGGCGAAGTTACGCAAGGTAAGTTTGAGCCAATGGAAAGAAAGTATTAGGAGAAGATGATGAGTACACAAACTGAAGAAACCGTAGACGACTATAAAGCATTCAATACAGATGAAGTGGATACTTTTCAGCCTACACGTAAGGTTACACTAAAAACATTTAGATTTAATGCAGAAACTGATTATCTTCCTTACTATAAACATTATGAAATGGAAGTAGGAAAAGATGAACTGATTCTTGACCTGCTTAACCGTATCAAGTGGGAACATGATGGAAGTTTCTCTTACCGTCGATCATGTCGTCACGGTATTTGTGGAGCTTGTGCTATTAAAGTCAATGGTAAAGCTACACTTGCCTGTAAACAAAATGCTTTAGAACTTATCGATTTGTTTGGTGATGAATTAGTCATCGAGCCAAGTTCTAAAAAACGTGCGATTAAAGATATGATTATCGACAAAGCGGACTTCTGGGCAAAACATGCTGCAGTGAAGCCTTATGTGATAGCTGATGTTGAAGCACGTCCAGAGCATGAGACAAAACAAAGTATCGCAGAGTTTAACAACTTCTTAGACTCGGATCTTTGTATTCAGTGTGGGGCATGTCACTACTCTTGTCCTGCCCTTGAAGTCAACGATGCCTTCCTTGGACCTGCCGCACTTAACGCAGCCTACAGATTTACCGTAGATACACGTGATCAAGCTGGTGATGAGCGTTTGGGTATCACTGCTGAAATGGGTTCAGGTGTTTGGGACTGTGTGAAATGTTTTGAATGTGCAGAAGCCTGTCCAAAAGATATTAACCCTATCGAAAAAATAGGTAAACTTCACAACCTACAGTTCGTACGTGGTGTGGCTGAGTCAAATGTTGCTACACGTCACGCAGAAGGTTTCCTAAGAGGTATGAAAAAGACTGGTTACTTAGATGAAGCAGATATCGTGACTTATTCTGAGGGTTACCTTGGTATGTATAAGCACTTAGGAACAGCCTTTAAGATGATGAAATCTGGGAAAATACACTGGCATTCAGGCATACCATTTATCAATAGTATTCCAAAAATAAAAAATCTCGATGAAGTACAAAAACTTATCGAAATTGCACAAACAAATAAGCTGTAAGGAGAAAAGATGAGCGAACAATTACACTATGCATTATTTACAGGATGTACGGCAAAACAGTCTACACCTGAACTTTTATCATCTACGCTTGCAGTAGCAGATAAATTAGGTATCAAAATCACTATTTTGGAAGAAGCTTCATGTTGTGGTGCTTCTCACCTACAGGATTTCGATGAGTTTTTAGCACACGTACTTAATGCACGTAACATCTGTTATGCTGAGAAATTGGGACTTACGATGATTACCATTTGTAATACCTGTCAGCTTAACTCTGCGATGACTAAACACGCACTAGACACTGACCCAGAGCTCAAAGCACGTGTGAATGAAAAACTTTCAGAAGTTGGATTAGAGTACAAAGGAACAAGTGAAATCAAACATTTCCTATATACACTGATAGATGAGTATGGACTAGATAAGGTAAAAGAGAAAGTAACAGTACCACTTTCTCACCTTAATATCGCACCATTCTACGGATGTCATAACATTAGACCATCTGAGTTACACGAAGAGGCAAATGGACATGAAAATCCATATGCACCTACTTCACTAGATAACCTTATAGATGCACTTGAGGGTAACCCAGTGAACTATGAGAGTAAAAACAAATGTTGTGGTTTTCACGTAGAGCTACAAGCCAACCATACCTCTGAAGTACTCGCAGGTAATGCACTTGTAGATGCCATCGATAACAATGCAGACATCATGGTAACACCATGTCCACTTTGTCACCTAAAAATGGATACCTACCAAGACAGTGTAGGAAAAGTGATGGGTCGTGATGTAGAACTTCCAGTACTACACATGCCACAAATGGTAGCACTTGCTCTAGGATGTTCAGAAAAAGAGATTGGTCTGAACTTCCACGTACAAAAAGCAAAACAACTTTATACACAAGCATCATAATAATACTGCCAGTTTTCTGGCAGTATTAAAGCTTCCCTTAATTAGAAGCACCCTTCGCCATGCAAGGTAAACAAAGTACATCTATAAACGCACGTCTATAGTAAAGTACCCCATTCATCGCCTCTATCACAGCAAAGACTGTACCTTTTCTCTCCATACGTATATTGACACTTAAGTCAAACTTTTCAAAATCATTCCTATAAAAAACAGCTGCCAATACTGTATCTTGTCTATCTATAAAAAGCGCAACAGATTTGGCAGGTATGTTTGAACGTATCCGAATAGGGATTTGCGTAGAATCTTGCACCATTGCCGTAGGCACGATGAGTTCCATGTTTAGACTTTGTTTGATAGTCGAAAACTCTTGTTCTCCATAAAGCGCTATAGCTGCACTGTTAAGTGTGCTGGCTTTCCATGCTTCAGGATTTGTTTTATGGTAGTCTACTGCACCAAGAGTAGAAATAAAAGCCAGGCTAAGACAAAATGCTTTCATACCCAGTTCAATGCTACTTCTCATCAAAAGCCATTTTTATCATCGCCATTCTAGCCACTTTGTCTCCACAGATGGTATCGTTGACTGCTAAAGACGATTCTAGGGAATTTTGGGACTTTGCATATTTGAGTACCAAATAGAGAGCATCTAAAAAACTTTCTTCTTCTGTGCAGTGCATTTGCTCCACATTTCCTTCAAAGTTCTCACCATGCCATAGTTTTCCCATACTTGCCAAAGCACACTCATCAACATTAGGTTGTTGTGAAAGTTCTGTTTGTTCAAAAATGGCTTCTTGGTATTTGTTAATAGCAGGAGAAACCAAACGTGCTATCTCTCCACCCATCATTACAGCACAAAGTTGTACGGCATCTCTATATGCCATCCCCTCTTCTACTTTTGAAACAACATCTTTAAAAAATGCTTCTATGGGTAATGGTTCTTTTGTTTTTTCGCTCATGAATGTACCTTTTATATCTATACTCATTGTAATTATCAGTCACCCCCTAAAAATACATCCCAAAGGTAAATAAATAATTTTATACCATCAATTCTACCATAACCTGTAAAAGGTCAGATAAAGATCAATATACTTTCGTCTTTCTTCTGCTTTGTGATGTGATATTTGGATAGGAACAGTAAAAATCCTACCCTAGAAGGGCAGGATTTTTACTACACTCCCCTCTTTTGGCTTGTTTGTTGGATTTTTTAGGCTCGATGGTTTTTTTCGTCCAGTGAATAGTTACTTTTCGTTTTCCCCAATGTCTGGCTTTTTTGAGGTTACATCCCATATAAATATCTATTTTCTTTTTCCATCGTTTATTCATCTTGTCTAGTACAACATAGGTACCTTTTAACCCATCAATACGTACTTTTGTACCATTGGTCACACCAAGAGGGAGTAAGTCTCGCGATACCGCTATAGACTTGACGCTAGGTTTTAGACGGTTGTTCCATGCAGCAAGGTAAGGGGTTTTGTCGGTTTCACGTCTACATGAAGTGTAGGCTGTGGCGGTAACAACCATAGTGTGGGTTTCTTTTTCTACTGTAAAATCTTTGTCATGATGTTTTTTAAGGCTGAGTTGTTCAGGGAAGATACTACATCCAGACAATAAAAAGAGTGCAAAGATAGAGAAAATAAAAAGATAAAATGGACGTGTCATAGGATGAGTTCTCACTTTTTTTGGTAGGGTATTATAGTCAAATTAGTTGTAGACGTAGATTATCTATAGATTTTATGTATAATACGTCTTATGAATATGAAAATCCTTTTACCTCTTTGTTTTATAAGTCAGCTTGCTTTTGCAGATACTCTCTCTTGTGATACTTTAGCCGCACAGTTTAAAACAACAAAAAATATCAGTACCTATGTGCATAATGTAACAGAAATAGCACAATGTTATATGAATAAAGAACAGTATATCGAGGGCTTTAACTGGTATGTAAAAGCTACCAATAAAGGTGATAATGCCTCACAAAATATTGTGGCAAGTATGTATTACTTTGGTGATGGGGTAGAAAAAGACTATGCGCAAGCATTTAAGTGGTTTATGAAGTTGGCAAAAAAAGGAAATGTAGAAGCAGAAAGTAAAGTAGCGGAAATGTACTACTATGCACAAGGTATTAATCAGAGTTATAAAGATGCTTTTAAATGGTATAACAAAGCTGCTAAAAAGGAACATCTGTATGCGGAAAATAAGATTGCAACGATGTACTATGAGGGGTTAGGCGTAAAACGCAATAAAAAGATAGCATTAAAATATTTTAAACGTTTGGCAAATAAAGGCTATGGGGAAGCTGAGAGTAAAATGGGCGAAATGTATTATTTTGATAAAGATATAAAGAGGGACTATAAAAAAGCATTTGTATGGTTCCTAAAAGCTGCAGAGCAAGAACATAGTTACGCTCAAAGTATGGTAGGGAATATGTATTTTAAAGGTGTTGGTGTAGAACGTGACTATGAAAAGGCCTTTGAATGGTCGCTACGTGCAGCGAAACAAAAAGAAGGGTACTCTCAAATGATTTTGGCTAAGTTATATGCCCAAGGGTTGGGTGTAGAAAAAAGTAAGGTTAATGCTGATGCTTGGTATATTCGTGCAAGTATGAATGGCATAGACGCAGCACCAGAAGCCTTAGAATCTTTAGAAAGTACTATGACACAAGCGCAGATAGAAGAAGCAGAAAAAATAGAACTTGGTTTATAACTTTACAAAATAGGCACTAAGCGTAACAACGAATACTCCAAACACATAAAAATACCATTCAGAAGTAAAATACGGCAATACAATGAGTCCAACACCACCAAAGAGTGGTATGGCTTTACGTTGTTTCTTCCCATAGATAAAATAGGCAAACCCTAAGGCACCTAAAAAGATGCTCCACAGTATATAGGTTGTACTCACTACAGTAGACCTAGTAGCGCTATGAAAAGTACAGGTGGGGTAATGACAAGTCCAACTTTCATGTACTCTATCCAGCCGATTTTGACACCTTTTTGTGCGAGTACATGTAGCCATAGTAGTGTAGCAAGTGAACCGATAGGAGTCATTTTAGGTCCTAAGTTTGAGCCAAGTATGTTTGCGTAAACCAAAGCCTCATTTCCTGCATAGCCTACCTTGTCTATGGCGATGTCCATTATCATAATGGTAGGCATATTGTTCATGATAGCAGAGATGAACCCTGAAAGGAAACCTGTACCTATGACTGCAACTGCATGACTTTGTGTTTGTAGTGCTACTATCCATGAAGCTATAACGTCAGTGAGTCCTGCATTTTTAAGTCCATACACAACGACATACAGTCCTATAGAAAACCATACTACCTGCCAAGGTGCAGCTTTGATAGTCATGAGAGGTTTAGTAGCTTTAAAGTGGTTTGCAATAGCTAAGAAAAGCAGTGCCCCACCCAATGCAAATACCGAAATAGGAAGATGATAGTGGTCGCCAACAAAGTATCCAATCATTAAAAAGCCCAAGAACCACCATGAGAGCTTGAACATGGTATGGTTTTTGATGACAGAGGAGGCTTCTGGAAGTTCCGTGACATCGACAGTAAGTGGGATGTCTTTTCTAAAGTATATCCATAAGATGGCTATGGAAGCGATGATACTCAGTAGGTTTGGTACAAACATATGTTTCATATATTCCACAAAGCCGATGTCAAAGTAACCTGCAGTGACGATGTTGGTAAGGTTTGATATTACCAATGGGTTTGAGGCTGCGTCACCTATGAATCCTCCTGCCATAAGAAAAGCAAAGATAGCCAGAGGCTTCATCTTGAGGTATTTCATTTTGGCTAGCAGAATTGGGGTGAGGATGAGTGCTGCACCATCGTTGGCAAAGAAAGCTGCTACGAGTGCACCAAGCAGTAAGATGTAAACAAACATTTTGTTTCCAGAGCCACCAGAAAGTTTTGCCATTTTTATGGCTGCCCACTCAAAAAAGCCTATCTCATCCAAGACCATAGAGAGGATAATAATCCCGATAAACGCCAGTGTTGCATCCCAGACGATATCCATCACTGTAAGCACATCTTGGAAGCTAACGACACCGATGATAAGTGCTACAATGGCACCAATGACCGCAGTCGTTCCTATCTGTAGACCTTTGGGTTGCCAGATGACAAAGAGGAGGGTGATGAGAAAGAGTGTTGAGGCTAAAAACATAGGGTTTCCTTGTAAATTATAATTATTGGTGTTGTAAGGGTATAAGCATCTAAAATGCAATGCAAGCGAAGCACTAAATGCTGAGTCGTACAACACCCTACGGTTTTATTGCTCTTGTAGGGTGTTGTCCCCTGACAACACCTTCTTTAATTGAGGGAGCAATATCTCTTCTATCTCTCTATATGTCTTTTCAAACGCCTCATAGCCTTTTCCATCTGGGTCTTCAAAACCTACATGTATTTTAGGTGCAGGTTTGGGGAACATAGGGCAGGTCTCGTTAGCATGGTCACAGACTGTGACTATGAGGTCATAGCTGTTGTCTATGACCTCATCTAAGACTTTAGAGTGGTACTCGTCTTTCCAAATACCTTTTTCTTTGAGCAGTTTTTCAGCATTTGGATTGACTCTACCAGATGCTTTTACTCCAGAACTATCGGCTTCTATGCCATCAAGCTGTGCATTGATGATGGCTTCTGCGATGATGCTTCGGCAGCTGTTTCCTGTACAAAGTATGAGAACTTTTTTCATGATTTTCCTTTAATTGATGAGGGATTGTAGCATAATTAATATTATATATCAAGATATATTGATATATAATTACTTTTTACAACATCCTTCAAATTCAGGTATTGCCACACCAAGGTAAGAAACCTCTGTCAAAATATCTTGGCGAAATTTGTCAAGAGGGGAGCGTATGGCGTAGTATGCCCAGCGTCCTTTACGTTCTACTCGTAAGAAGCCTGCTTCTTTGAGGATTTTGAGGTGTCTAGAGATGCGAGATTGTATCATCCCGAAAGCGGATTCTATGTCACAGACACATACTGCGCCATTGACATCTATAAATCTCAGTATTTTAAGTCTGGTTTCATCGTTGAGTGCCCCAACGGTTTGTAAAAAGTTTTCCATAAAAGTAGTGTAGCGTAAAAGTGATGATGTATCAATATATTTGGATATATACTATATTAGTATATTCTAATATAGTATTAAGTTTCTTGGGAGTATACTAACAGTATGGGCAAAATATGAAGGAGTACGAAATGACAAAATTTACTGCATGTAAACGTGCAAGTGTCGATACGCTGATGATAGAAAGTGCTCAAGATATGTTAGAGGCTGTAGAGATAGAGTTAGCAGAGAAAGTAAAACTTTTTGCCTTACTTGGCAATGAAGTACGTCTTAAAACGGTGTTACTTTTGTTAAATGTTGAGCGTTTATGTGTCTGTGACATAGCCGATATATTGAAGATGAATCAATCTCCCATCTCTCAACACTTACGAAAACTAAGAGATGCTGGCATTTTGGAAAATACACGTGAGGGCATGACTATTTACTATGCGGTCGCTAATGAAAAAAGAACTTTGCTTTTAAGCATTGTAAAAGGAGCAAATAATGATAGATAAAAAATTAATAGCAGGAGCATTGACTGCGGTAGGTGCATCTTTATGTTGTATTACCCCAGTGTTGGCAGTTTTAGCAGGTTCTACGGGATTTGCTTCTAGTTTTACATGGATGGAGCCTTTTAGACCCTATCTCATTGCCTTGACTGTTGTGGTTTTAGCTTATGCCTGGTGGGACAAGCTCAAACCTAAAAAGGCCGATATAGAATGTGCCTGCGAACCTGAAGAGGGTGGTAAGGTATCATTTTGGTACAGCACAACATTTTTGGCTTTGGTGACACTTTTTTCTGCTGTGATGCTTAGTTTTCCCTATTGGGGTGATGCGCTGATACGCAGTGATAAGCCTAAAACCATAGTGGTAGATAAAGTCAATCTGTTTAAAAATACCATTCATATAGAAGGTATGACCTGTCAAGCGTGTGAAGCGACGGTAGAGAAAGTAGGTTCAGATGTTGAAGGTGTCATTAGCATCAAAGCCTCCACCAAAGACAAAAGAGCCATCGTTGAATTTGACAAAAGTAAAACAGACATCAAGACTATTATGAAAGCGATAGGTTCTACGGGCTATAAACCTGTGAGCTATGAAGACAAAAGTGGTACACATAATGTTAGTGACATACCTGTTGAAAAACATAAAGAATCGACTACAAGTAAGTGTGGTGCTGGTAAGTGTGGTGCTGGAAAATGCGGAGACGCAAAATAGGAGGAGAATATGAAAACCTATGAATTTGATATACAAGGTATGACTTGTGATCAGTGTGCTCTAACTATAGATAAAACATTGGACATTAATGGGGTAACTGATAAAACTGTGAGTTACCCAAAGGGAAAAGCTATGGTACAATTTGATGAAAACAGTATTAATAAAGAGGTTATAAAAGAGTCTATAGACAAGATTGGACACTACACTGTGACAGATATTCGACCTGTAGGAGATGAAGCATCTAAAGAGAGTATGCGTGAAAAACATCTCATCATCATAGGAGGCGGTTCTGCAGCCTTTGCTGCAAACATTCAAGCCAAAGAATATGGTATCAGGGTAAGTATGATAAATGATGGACTCCCCATAGGTGGAACTTGTGTGAATGTCGGCTGTGTACCCTCTAAAAATCTGATACGTGCAGGAGAAACTCTCCACAAAGCCAATAATAACCCTTTTGAAGGCATTGCTTCCTTTGCAAAAATAGAGGATTTTAAAAGTATCATACAGGGTAAACGTGATCTTGTAGAAGATCTTCGTAAACAAAAATATATCAGCATCATTGAAGATATGGAAGATTTTGAGATGATTGAAGGTCATGCTGTTTTAGACTCGCCCACATCTGTGAAAGTAGGAAATCGCATAATTCAAGGTACTCATATTCTCATTGCTACAGGTGCCAGACCTATGATACCTGCTATTGATGGCTTGTCTGAAGTATCCTATCTGACCAATGAAGAAGCATTTGAATTGGATATTCTACCCGAATCTATGATTGTGCTTGGCGGAAGCTATATTGCTCTGGAAATAGCACAAATGTTTTCCAGAATGGGTTCCAAAGTGACTGTACTGCAACGTTCAGAACGTATTCTTAGTACGGAGCAAGCAGATTTGACAGATGCACTTACAGAATATTTGGAAGAGGAAGGTATGGAAATTGTGACAGGCAATGCCATACAGGGTGTCAAAGAAGTAGATGGTATGGTGATGGTTTCTTCTCTTGTTAATGGAAAGGTAGAGGAGTTTAAAGCCCAAAAACTTGTTGTAGCAACAGGCAGGAAAGCCAACATGGAAGATATGAACCTGGAATCTTTGGGTATTAAGTTGAAATCCAATGGTGGTATTGATGTAAACCCGTATTTACAGACAACGCTTCCTAGCATTTATGCAGCTGGAGATGTTACGGGTGACACGATGTTCGTCTATACCGCAGCATATGAGGCTAAACTGGCTGTAGATAATGCTTTTGGGAAAGATAAAAAAGCGCGTGATTACGCTGTTTTACCCTGGGTGATATTTACAGATCCTCAGGTAGCAGGCGTCGGACTGGATGAAGTACAGGCACTAGATCATCGCATACATGCTGATGTGGCGATGCTTCCGCTCACTTATGTGCCTCGTGCTATTGCAGCAAAAGATACAAGAGGGTTTATCAAGCTTATAAGAAATAAAGCTGATGATAGACTCATCGGTGCGCGTATACTTGCCCCTGAAGGTTCAGAACTGCTTATGGAAGTGGCACTAGCTATTAGGTTTGGTATAAAAGTGGATGAACTCAAAGAGATGCTTCATCCCTATTTGACATTAGCAGAGGGAATCAAGCTTGCAGCCATAACCTTTGACAAAGATGTAAAAGAGCTTAGCTGCTGTGCAACATAAGATAAAAAGGATACAAAATGTTTACATTTAAAGCTGAAGAGACAAAAGAGAGTTGTGAACTAGGAGATAACTGCTGTACACCACAGCCTAAAGGCAAAGTGGAGTGTCCTAGCTGTCATGAAAAAGCCAAAGGTGTGCTGGGAAAAACGGTTGCCCACTTGGTAAAAGAGGAGAGCAAATCAAAGCTTGATAGTTTTGATGGCTTCTACTACTGTAAAACACCCACGTGTAAAACAGTCTATTTTAGAGAGGGTATAGTTTTAACCCAAGAAGATATGCGTGTGGTTGTAGGGCTTAAAGATGGTGCCACTCCAGCTACAGTCTGCTACTGTTTTGACTGGACAAAAGAGAAAATAAAAGCAGAGCTTGAAGCTACAGGAAAAACCACAGCGCTTGAAGATATCAAAGCAAAGATGGAAAACCCTGGGTGTAGCTGTGAAGTGCTTAATCCTAGTGGGGGATGTTGTTTAGGGGATGTGGGTAAAGCGATTAAAGCTTTGGAACTTCATTTATATATGAGAGATTGAATAAAGAAGAGTGATGCCCCTAATATAGGGCATCATGGGTAGATTAGTTCACTGCTACTTCAACAGTTGTACCTTCCCAGAAAGATACTTTACTCAGAAGCCCCCAAATACGGTCTTTTTGACGGTATCAACGATATTTGGAAGAGATAAAATTATCATACTAATATCATACATATACTGTATTTATCTCACTTCAGGGGATAAATAGGGGATAAAAATGGTTGGCACTAAATTTTATAGTATCTAGTGTAAACAGAGATAAAAAGTATTATATCTCTTTCAACTTTTCCCATATCCTCACCATTGCCAATGTATCAAGCCTACAATAGGCTAAAAGGTCTTTTTTGATTTCTTGTACCTTAGACTTGTCTTTTAGTAAATGAAGGTTGGCGAAGGTGTCCATTGCATCTCCTCCATTTTGTATGCTTCCTAGTTTTTTGTAGTCTAGTTCATCATCATTTGGAAAAAGTGTTGGGAGTACTACTTTTATGGAGTATTTACCTTTAAATTTTGGATGGTAGTAGTGCTTCTTTTGAAAAGGGTAAGCAAGGTCGACAAATCTTTCGTTAAGTGCCAGTAGTGCATCGGCTTTTTGAGGATGGTAAAGAGCCAAGTTTTTGATTTGTGTCATCTCAAAAGATTTGTTATAGGCTATTATTAATGTCTTGCAGCATCTGTCTTATCAAGGGTTCTCTTGGGTCACTGTTTTCATCGCCTAAAAACTCTTTGTGTTCTAGTGTACCGTCTTCATGTAAGATGTGCAGTGAATACTGAAATGGCATCTGTGCATAGGGTCTTTGTTGGTCAAATCTTGGAATGGCATTTTGAAAAGTCTCAAAGTCAAAGAAGTTAATGGGGTACTCTATGGTATCTAAGAATTTTTCTATCTCTTCCTTGTCTATGTGTATCTCTTGGGATTCATGATGCTTTAGTTGCAGTGTTGCGTTTGCTCCAAAAGTAAAATCATCTGGTATGTCATCTATATGCGTAATGCCTTGTTCGTAAAGTGTCCACTGTTTTCCCATAGCATAGGAGATGTCAAAGACGGAATTTTCTTTAGGTATGTGTTTCCAACAATGAGAACTGAAGTCACAGCTGTATGGATTGTCACAATGTTTGCCTATGTCAATGTCGGGTAAATCCTCGCTAAGTACCTGCTCCATGTTTGCCAGTTCTTCTTCGATATTTTCTAACTCTTCTTTAACTTCCACGGTAATGTCATCAATGGCAAAGAGCTTTTCTATCTCAAGTGCACCATTTCGAGTGTAGCTGTTGTCGATATGCACAATGTATGCTTTATTGAGCCTAATGCATTTTGCGAGTGCATACCATTGTATAGAGGCATCTTGTAGATAATGGTTTTTTACTATTCCCTTGTCATCACGTGCAGAAGTAGAGCCTTTAACCTCATACATATCCCAAGCCTCACCGTTTCGTACTAAGATGTCTGCCATAGCAAAAATGCCATCCTCTCTGAAGGTTGCTTCATAAATGACCTTTGTATCATTGTCCATCAACTCTTTTGTTTTCTCAATCATTCCGTTGAAATCATCGGGATTAAATGTTATCTCGACACCACTTGAGAAAAGGTCTCTTGCTAGTTCTCCTATGCTAATACCTGTATTAAAAAGAGATGCCTGTGCATCATCAGATACGGTTCTTAGCTCTGGTCTATTTTTGTAAAGCCAGAGAGACTTCAGGCATTGTCTGCCACGGATGTATTGGGATTTTGAGAGGTGCATTTTGAATTCCTTTGTGTCTTGGGATTATGTAGTCACTGCTTTTCGTTAAATGCGGAAATTAGTACTGTAGCTTCCGCATAGTTTTTACTAATGGTAGCATCTTCTTTTGTTCCCCATATTATAGATGCATCTTCATTGGCATCTCTACCGATCATATTTATAGCTTTCTCAAGTTCAGCTATAGATGCATCAGGATGGATTTTGAAATGCATCAACACACCCGTTATTTGACCCATGGACTTGTAGTCAAATGATGCGTTTTTGATAGCCGATTTTATGGCGTACATTGGTGCATCATCTCCTGTATACTGACTGCTACCCACAAAAGCTACATTACCACTCCCTAAAATCGTTTTTATATCTGCCTCATCGAGATTGATATCATTTTCTCTAGTTGGAATGATTTTAGGAAGTATTGTCTTCAGAGATGTTTTGGTTTCATCGCTAAATGCTGTTTGATTGATGTAGTCATCAAGATTTTTTGTTTGTGTTGTATTCATGTCTTTATCTCATCCTTTGGTGATTGTGTTTTAATTGAAATTTGTGACTGCTTCAAGCTGAGAGAAAACATCATAAAGTGCTTCATTAAATCTTTTTCGCTTCTCAGGCTTCCAGTGTCCCCCAAGTGGATGGTAAAAAGATAATAGCTTTTTTGCCTCATCTTTCTTTTTCGATGAAATATACAAAATATTTTTCTCTTCGCCTAATGCTTTTAATAATATTTGTTTGGCATATTCTTTTATCGGTTTATTTTTTAGTTTAGATGTACCCCACGCAAAAAATACAAAATCACCAGCAAACTTAGGAGAGTTGTCAACATTAAAAAGATTTTCTTTTTGAGCTATTTCATCATTAATGAACTTCCAGTCGTCTTCTGTCAGTTTACTTTTTCGAAAGTTAAAAAGATTTTTTATTTCTATCACACCTGAAGTATATTTGCCATGTTTCTTCAATAGTTCAAAAACCTCTTGATATACAACCATAGTCTTGTCAGGCTCTAACCCTACATAAGTACCAAAATTATAATCTTGAAAAGGATTAGCTTCAATACTCCCTAATGGTCGTGACCCACCAGGATTTAACATAAATATAGTTCCGAGAATATCATTTTCTTCAGGCTCATCCAATAAAGAATCTTCATTTAGTGACATGAAGGTTTTAGTTCTGTATATCTTACCTGTATTATCTTTTTCAAATTTTCCAAAAAATTTCATTTCTTCTCCTCATTTTGATTAAAGAATTGTAAGATACTACATAGACAATAAATGTCTACAGGTTAATATTTAAGATTTTTTTTGATTATTTCAATATGATTTTTCACCTCTTGAAAATTGTATCTATCTGTTGATTCTTTTGTACATGAATAGATATCTTTAAACGAAATAGCAGAACCAAGCATTTTTATTGCTTTTCCCTTCTTTGTCCCTACAATATATTGGAGCCACTTGCAGATTCCCAAAGACAACCCACAATTTAAGCTAAATTGAATTTCAAAAAAGCCCTTAAACCCTCATAAATGTTATAATTATCTACCAAAAAAAAACAACACTACAAGAACAAAC
>Ga0256829_1000758_pt1 | contig 29525 bp, 33 predicted proteins | sample 131447metaG_FD_185979 | JGI IMG/M metagenome (GOLD analysis project Ga0256829, IMG submission 185979) | Hydrothermal vent microbial communities from Lau Basin, Pacific Ocean - 131-447 | ecosystem: Environmental > Aquatic > Marine > Hydrothermal vents | place: Pacific Ocean: Lau Basin | collected... | reverse complement strand
CCACTGCAATAGCAAAAGCGACAGAGGAGGTATGCTCTCTAACAGTGCCAAAACTACTTGTAACCTCTTTTGCGAAAGCGGTTACAGAAAATGTCAGGCAGGTAATTACTATAAAGCAAAATTTGATATGTGCAGTGGAATGTGCCAAGGTTTAAAACAAACAAGCGATGCTTTGATATTTGGAACATCAGATTACGATACATGTGTTACAAACTGCACCGTTGATTTTAAATAATAATTTAGTAGTACTTTCAGCTTGTAATATTGGGGTTGTAGATATAAATTCTACCCAAAGTGTAAGTGGACTTGCAAAAAGCATTTATTCAAGCAGGTGCAAAAGATATAGTAATGAGCCTTTGGTCTGTAAGTGATAAAGTTAGCAAAGATTTAATAGAACAATTTTATAAAAATATAAAAGATGGCAGTAGTTATACTCAAGCCTTAAAGAGTGCAAAATTAGAAATGATAAAACAGAAACTCCACCCACTCTATTGGGCTGGGTTTATTTTAAGTGGAATGTAATAAAAAGGGGTTTTATGCTCATAAAGAAAAAAGAGAATAACTTATATTTTTATTTTGGTGTAATCGGATTTTTAGCTGGATTTTTGTTGCTTTTTTATCTTATGAGTGTAAAAGGTTCATCGGGGGATTTTTTTACTGTTTTTGGGAAACTGTTTTCTATTGGGTTAATAATTTTTGGAATTGTATATTTTAAAAGATATGAAAAATTTAAACAATTTAAAGATGTAAATATTGATATAAAGGGAAATGAATTTATAGTTGAAGATAAAAAGTATTTATTAGATAATAGTTATTTAACAACTTCATTTACAAAAAGTGATAATCATTTTTGTGTTTCTTTATGGATAGAAAAAGATAATAAAGCAGTAGAGGTTTTTAAAAATTTTGTATTAGATTTAGATGAAATGGCAAATTTTCTAAGTATGATAAAACCCTATCGAAAAAGTAATATCCTTTTGGCAAAAAATGAGTCAGGAAAAATTAAACTTTTTGATGGTGGTTTTGCTTTTGAGAATAGGGAGTTTTTTTATGAGGAAATTGAGAAATTTGATACAGAGCTTGTTATAACAGATAGTGCATATTATTTAGATATAAAAATTCTTTTTAAAAACTCTCAAATGTTAGAGCAAAGATTAAATGGCGGTATAAAAGAGTATGCAAAAGCGATGTATGCATTTCTTGTGTTTGATTCTAAAAATTTTTCTAAATACAGTTTAGAGGATTATTTAGCACTTTTCTGTCCTAAAAAGAGCTACTGGGGTATAATTATTTTTGTTTTAGATATTATAACAGCAGGGCTTATTTTCTATAATGAAAAATTTTTTGCTCTTGGGGCTGTAATGTTGTTTGTTACGGCATTTTATCCATGGTTTGATAATGACTTTAAAAGAAAACTGTGTAGAGAGATAATGAAAATTTATTTGCAAATTCATTATGATAAGGATTTAAATGAAAATAACACAAAAAGCTAACAACGAATATTTACAATTAGGAGTTGCTTATATTTTGATTGCTGTTGTATTGTTTATTTTTCTTGGATATATGGATTTATCTGCAAAAGAGATTATGGGTGTGGGTAGATTTTTCTCTCTTATTTTGCTTATATTTGGATTGGTAAAACTTTACAAATACCATCAATTTAAGCAAGAAAAAGAGGCATTTTTTGAGATAAAGAATGGAAAAATTATTTATGATGATAAAGAGTATCCACTTTTAAAAGGGTATTTAACTGTTGAATTTAAAGAAGAAGATGAGCTTTATAAAGTCTCTTTATGGTTAGAAAAAGATAAAAATACGATACAAATTTTTGAAGATATTGTGTTTAATAAAGATGAAATGCATTCCTTTTTAAAACTTATTAAACCGTATAGAAAAACAGATATTTCTTTGCTTGAAAATAAAATTAATGAGGAAAAAACTATAGACAATGAGCTTAAAAAAGATGAATTACAAGAGAATCAAAAGTTGGAAAATGGTAATTTAATAACACTTTTTAATAAAGGGTTAATGGTAGAAAAGCGAGAAATTTTATATAGTGAGATTGCAAACTTTTTGGCAAATATAACAGTAATAAATGAAAAGCGGTATGTGGATATAGATATTGTTTTAAAAAATAAAACTGAAATTAAAGAGAGGCTAAACAGTTATGATGACCAGACAAAAGTGCTTTATGCAAAGCGTTTTTTTGAATTAAAAGGTGATATTTCTAAAGATGATTATCCTTGTTATAAATACAATTTTTGGGTTGCTTTTGTGATATTAATTTTAATAGCAGCAGGATTTAGCGGTGGGGTTGGCTGGATAGCTGCAATAGTGGCATTATTTTTGGCAGTTATCTATTTTGCATCTCTTATAGACTTTTTTTATCATAAAAATATTTGCAAAAAAGTTCAAAAGATTATAGAAGATAGGAAAGCTTGTGATAAAATGCATTAAGCTTAAGGCATAAAGCTAAAAGCTTACTAATGCATCACATACACTTCTATGGAGTGATGCAATGGCTAACTTTTCACTTTCGGCTTTTAGCTTAACGGCATTAGCGGTCTCTTTGAGATAGAGAAATGGTTAAAAAAATTGGGAAATAGCAACATGACAATTAGCAAAAAAAGTGCTGAAGAGCTTTTATATAAATCTATTTTTTATACATTAATAGGAGTTTTTGCATTAATTTACATAGTTTCAGGTAAGCAAAAAATAGATAATATATTTATATTTTCAGCTTTTGCTTTTGCAAGTTTTTTAATTTTTAAAGGGCTTTGGCATTTTATTGAGATAAAAGAGTGCAAGCAAGAGAGTAAATCTTTGTTTGATATAAAAAACGATATACTCTATTTTAATAAAAATAAGTTTGATTTGCAAAACTCTTATCTCTTTTTTCATTTAAATGAGTGCGGTGATAATATAACTGTTGCTTTGTATCAAGAGAAAAGAGATAAAATAGTAACGATTTTTTCTAAAATTATTTTCAACCGAAATGAGCTTTTAGAGTTTTTAAAACTTATAAGGTCTTATAGAAAGTTTAATGCATTTCCTTGGGATAAATTTAATACAAACAGCACTTTGTATGTTTGCAGAGACGGGTTTATAATTGATGGCAGAGAGATTTTTTATAGCGAAGTTAAAAAAGTTGATTGGGAAACTACATTTCATTACGAAATGACAGCAAGAATTAGAATTGTTACTTTTTATATATATTTAAAAAACGGTAAAAGGGTTAAAGGTAGATTTGATTTTGCAGAATGGTCTATTTATGCAAAGATTTTATATATTCATATGCGTGTTAATAATGAAAAAATAGATACAGCTACCGGGCATAAAAAAGTTGCTAAGGCATTTAATGAAATTTTACAAGAGTTAGATAAAAATGGGTGCGAATCGTTATGATAAATAAAAAAACAGTAAATTTTTTAATCAAAGTTTTAATTGCTACTATGTTGGGGCTTTTTTTTGTTGCATTATCCTATTATTTAGGAACTTTATATGCAAAATATCCATATAATACAGAGTATTATGTCTGTATGCAAAGTAGAGATGAACTCTATATTTTCGGAGCTATTGGATTTTTACTGAGTCTCTTTTTTGTTGCAAATAGTACAATGAGATATTTAGCAATCTCTACTTTGATTATCTATATTGCCTATCTTTATTGTAATAAAACACCCTATAAAAAGATATATTTAAAAAATTTTTCAAATACAAGCCAAACTATTTTTATAAATAAAAAAAAATATAAAGTTTATGGAAACAAAGGTATAATTCTTTATTTTACAAATAAAGCAACAGATATTAATGGAACAGTTATAAGAGGAAAAGGAACATATTTTGTAAATATGAGTTATCCTGAAAAGTTTATAATTTATTCGCAGTTTCAAAAATTTAATATAGGTAATTATATTGAACATTATGAAGCATTTTCTTATAGACAATCAAGAAAGTTGCTTACAAAAATAGATTCTAATCCTAAGGCTAATATTCAATATACACTATTAAAACCTATAAATATGCCAACTTATTATATAAAAGCAGTAGATATATATAATAAAAAATATCAAGAAGATGCAAAACTCTATAAAAATGCTTGCAATTCTAAAATGGGGTTAAAAGATTTTTGTTTTAGTCTTGCTGTATGTTATACTAGAGGTAAAGGTGTAAAACAAGATTATGAAAAGGCAAAAGAGTTGTATGAAAAATTGTGTGATGAGAATTATTCTGATGCATGTTACAATTTAGGAACTTTTTATAGTAACGGAATGGTTGTAAAACAAGATTTTAATAAATCTGCACAACTTTACAAAAAAGCGTGTGATATGGGAACTCTTAATGGCTGTTTTAATCTTGCTAATTATTATGATTATGGAGTTTTAGGAGAGAAAAATTATACAAAAGCTGTAAAATTATATACTTTAGGGTGCAATACAAATGATGCAGACTCTTGTTATAACCTTGCTATTCATTACCAATATACTTTGGGTATAGATAAAAATAAAACTAAGGCAAAAGAGTTATTTAAAAAAGCATGTAAAATGGGTAATAAAAAAGCTTGTACTGCATATGAAAATATTGATAAATAGATTTTGTATGATATAAAAAATTAGCTTTGCAAGAACTCTATTACTTTCAATCCTATTTCGATATAATATTTCTAAAAATATTAACAGCAGGAGATTATGAAAATTTTTGACAAACATGAGATAAGCGACTTTCTGTTAGAGTTTGATTATAGGACTGTGCAGAGAGGTGTGGAGTACTCTGATATTGGGCTTGTGGAGAGTTGTGAAGTTAATTTTAAGGGCAGTGAGCTATTTATAAAGTCTGAAGTGGCGGGGAGTTATCTGTATCATCAAGATATTTATGTCGATTTAGATGCTGGTAGAGTAGATGGAGATTGTGATTGTCCTGTTGGGTATAACTGTAAGCATGTTGTTGCTTCTTTGTTTGAGGCTTTTGATAAACCGCTACAGAAACAAGAGAGCAGGAGTGATTATGAGCTCTGGATAGAGAAGTTAGGCGAAGAGAAGAGCTCAGCAAATAGAGATATAAAACTAGATAATGAGCACTTTTTAATCTATAGACTATTTAGCGAAGACTGGGGAAGTGATGTTAATTTTCATAAATCTAAGAGGTTAAAAAAGGGTGGAATATCTAAGGGAACTAGGCTCTCGAATGAGAATGTTTTTTACTCTTATAAATACAAATATAACTATCTATCACAAGAGGATATGAATATTATTCCTTTGCTTAAAAATTTAGCAAATAACTATAGAGATGATGTAGAGTTTAACGGAGAGCTTGGAGCTATTGCTTTAAAAAAGATTGTTGCTACAAATAGAGCTTTTTATAAAGATAATATTACTGCACCACTTAAGCTAGCAACGCAGAAAAGAGAGTTAAAGTTTGAATGGCAAGATGTGGATGGTGGAAGCCGTTTGGTATCTAACCTCTCTAATTATGATACTCTCATTAGCAAAACTGAGCCTATGTTTTGTATAAATAGTTTTGAGAATGTGTTGTGCGAGATAGAGTGTGATATTGCTAAAGATAAACTGGAGTTACTTTTAAATGCTCCTGTTATTCCTAAAAAAGAGATTGGTAGAGTTGTTCAAAAGCTTATAGAGAAGGTGCCACAAGAGAGTGTAGCTGTGCCGAAAGATTTTAAAGTAGAAGAGTTTAGTGCTGATGTGCTACCGTATCTATATATTTATGGCATTAAAAATGGGGAAGGTATGGCTCATTGTATGGAGTTAAAATACTTTTATGGAGATTACGAATTTGACTCTGACTCTAAAGAGGGTTATGTTTTTTTACATGGTAAAAATATAAAAGTTTTACGAGACTATACTAAAGAGGCAGAGATTAGAGTCTATATTGAGAGTTTAGGGTTTGATTACAGTAGCAACACAAAAGCTTATATGAGCTTTGCAAAGCCTAGTATGCAAGAGGCTATAGAGCGGTGGAGGCTATTTATTGATGAAGAAGTAGATAAACTTCGCCAAGAGGGTTGGCAGATAGAGATAGATGATAGTTTTACCTATGAGTTTGAGTATAGCGAAGAAATTTTTGCCGACTTTGAAGAGAGTGAAGAAAATAACTGGTTTAGTTTGGCTTTTCGTGTAAATATTGGTGGCGAGAAGTTGGAGCTTTTGCCTATAATTACACCGCTTTTAGATGAGTTTGAGAGTGTAGATGCACTACCGGAAAAGTTGAATTTAAAGCTTCCAAGTGGTAAGTTTTTGCATATTGCTTCTAGCGAAGTAAAGCCAATTTTAAATACAATTTATGAACTTTTTGATAGAGAGAGCGAAGATAAATTAGTAATAAAACCATATGATGCCCATTTGCTGAATTTTGGAGAAAATACGCTTTGGCGAGGGGCTAAAGAGTTACAAAAGTTAGCAAAAGAGTTAAAAGATTTTAAAGGCATAGAGAAGATAGAGCCATCAAGTAACTTAAATGCAATACTTAGAGAGTATCAAAAAGAGGGGATTAGTTGGTTAAATTTCTTGCACAAATTTAAATTTGGCGGAATTTTGGCTGACGATATGGGGCTTGGCAAAACAATTCAAACGCTGGCATTTTTGCAAATTTTAAAAGAGCGAGGCGAGCTTAAAAAGCCAACTTTAATAATTATGCCAACTTCGCTTATTGGTAACTGGAAGAGTGAAATTAATAAATTTACACCCATTTTACGCTACTTAGAGCTTTATGGAGTTGATAGAGCAGGGCTTTTCGATAAGTTAGAGAGTTACGATATTGTGCTTACAACTTACAATTTGATAGTTCGGGATTTCGATAAATACCGAGAGAAAAGTTTTGAGTATATTATTTTAGATGAAGCTCAAAAAATTAAAAACCCTAAAACTAAAATGGCAAAAGCAATTAAGAGGATTAAAAGCTCTTGCAAATTGGCTTTGACAGGTACGCCAATAGAGAACCATTTAGGTGAACTTTGGTCGATTTTTGACTTTTTAATGAGTGGCTTTTTGGAAAATGAGAAAAACTTTAGAGTGCTTTTCCAAAACCCTATTGAAAAAGAGAGAAGCTTTAAAAAGCAAGAGTTGTTAAATAGAAAAATAGCTCCATTTATTCTAAGAAGAACAAAAGATGCCGTTGTAAAAGAGTTGCCTCCAAAAACAGAAATTATTAAAAAGGTAACATTAGGAGCAAAACAGGCAACACTTTATGAGAATATAAGAGTTGGAATGGAGAAAAAAGTTCGAGATGCTATTAAAGACAAAGGTTTGAATAGAAGCCATATAATGATACTTGATGCCCTGTTGAAGCTTAGACAAGTCTGTTGCCACCCACAACTTTTAAAGTTAAAATCTGCACAAAGTGTTAAAGATTCGGCAAAGTTAGAGATGTTTTTAGAGCTTATCGACACACTTATGGCAGAGGGTAAAAAAGTGTTGGTATTTTCTCAATTTACATCGATGCTATCGATATTAGAAGATAATATAAAAGAAAAAAAGATAAGATACAGTAAATTAACAGGTGCAACAAGAAAACGCCAAGAGGCGATAGAAAAATTTACAAAAGGCGATGCTAATATTTTTTTAATAAGCTTAAAAGCAGGAGGTGTTGGGCTAAACTTGGTAGAGGCTGATACAGTTATTCACTACGACCCATGGTGGAACCCAGCAGTCGAAAACCAAGCAACCGATAGAGCTTACAGAATAGGGCAAGATAAGCCAGTATTTGTATATAAATTGGTTGTAGAAAATAGTATAGAAGAGAAGATTGTTCAGCTACAAGAGAAGAAAAAATCGATTCAAGATGGTATCTATACTCAAGAAAAAGAGGATAAATTTAAAGGAGAAGAGCTTTTGAATTTGCTTTCTCTATAAAGGTTATTTATGCGTGATGTTTTATTGTTTAATACTTTTGTTACCCAAAATGTATTGATTTTGTTTTATTATATAGGTGCTCTACTAATGCCTCTTGTACTTTATCTTTTTAGAGGTGAGATAATTAAGCATATATCATTTTTTAAACGCATAAACGATACTCTGAAAGATTTTTATGGTAAATTTACTTCTACTCAGAAGATAGTTTTTTGGCTGGTATTTATTACAATATTTTTATGTATGGAGTTGTGCTGGCGTATGATGTTTGAAATGATGATAGGTTATTTTGATATGCATAACTATTTGTATCAAATAAGCAATAAATTTAAATAGAAAAAGCTATAATATTAGTATGAAACTATTAACAATATTTTTTACAATATCCACTTTACTCTTTTCTCAAGGTTTATATTTAAGTAGTAACTCATTAGGAATGCAGTTAAATAAAGAACAAGTTTACAATGGTTATAGTTGTGGTGGTGAAAATATCTCTCCTAATTTGCATTGGCGTACTACTATTAATGGAGTAAAAAGTTTTGCTGTAACTATTCATGATATAGATGCTCCTAAAAAGAGTGGGTGGTGGCATTGGATTGTTTATGATATACCTAAAAATGTTAGAAGCATAAAAAAAGGTGCTAGTAATTTAAAACTCTTGCCAGTTGGAGCAAAAGAGGCTAGAAACGATTATGGATTTATAGGCTATGGCGGTGCTTGTCCTCCTAAAAATGATAAACCTCATAGATATGTAACTACTCTATATGCTTTAAATATACCTAAGCTTAATGTTGATAAAAATACAACAGCACTTAACATTTATCAAGAAATTAAAAAGCACACTATTGCTAAAAGTTCTATTATTAGTACTTATCAGCGTTAATATGGCTTAGGAATTTTGTAATTACAGTTGTGTGCTGTGCCTTGCTTATCGAAACATACTCTCTCTACCTCTTGTGGCTTCTTTGGTGTGGGGTTTGATGTTTTGATTTTGGACTTTTTTTTGTTCTGTTTTGCTATTGTAACTTTTTTAGTGCTAGTTTTTATTAGAGCTTTCTTTTTAACACTCTTATTTTCTGTTATTGGTGAATTATCATATTGAACTGTAGACTCTTGACTCTTCTCTATCTTATTGACTGTTGCACAACCTGTAAAGCATAAAACTATAGACGCTAATGATAATTTCATATAAACTTTCATCTACTCTCCTTTTTTAATCCACTCTTTTGCAGTAGCAACTTTTGGTGCTGCTACTGCCATGCAGTAGGGTTGGTTTGGGTTTTTGCGGAAATAGTCTTGATGGTACTCTTCTGCTCTATAGTAGCACTTAAGAGGTTCTACTTTTGTAACTATTTTTCTATCATAATCTTTTTGTAATTTTTCTATATACTCTTTTGCAATTTGCTCTTGTTCGCTATCTAGCGTAATTATAGTCGAACGGTATTGCGAGCCATAGTCGGCACCTTGTCTATTTAGTGTTGTTGGGTCATGTATTTTAAAAAATAGCTCTAATAAATCTTGGTAACTTATTTTGTTTTCATCATAAGTTATCTTAACTACTTCAGCATGCCCTGTTGTGTCGGTACACACCTCTTTGTATGCTGGATTTTCTACATGCCCATTTGCATAGCCACTCTCTACATCTACTACGCCATTTACAATTTCAAATGCTGCCTCTAGGCACCAAAAGCAGCCTCCACCAAATATTGCTTCTTTCACAAATTACCCTTTTTTGCTAAGAACCAATTAAATGCATATAAAAGTCCAGGTGTTTTTGGTATGGATTCATCATACATTACCTCTTTAGCTTTGCATAAAGGTATTTCTACCACTTCTATAGTCTCTTCTCCTGCAACTCCACCACCTGCATTTATTCGCATAGATTCATTAACTTCAGCGAAATACAAGTGTTGCTTTGATCCGGCAAATCCAACAGAAGTGTAAAACGATGTAATTTTACTAAGTTTATCTGCTTCTACTTTAAAGCCACACTCTTCGTATATCTCTTCAGATGCTATCTCTTCTAAGCTTAAATCTTTATCCAAAATACCGGCACATAGCTCTAGTGTAACACCTGTTGTACTTTTATCTTGCAAATATACTGCTGGACGAAACTGTTTTACACAGACAAAAGAGTCGCTATCTTGGTTGTAAATTAGTATAGCTACACTATCGCTGGCTTTTACAATTTCCCAATCTCTATCTTCTCCATTTAGCTTAAATGTAGCAAAACAAGGCTTTACAAACTTACCATCTATTAACTCGCTACACTTAAAATTTTCTACTTTAAAATCCATTTAATTCCTTTATTTTAAATAAGGGTGAAGGTTGAATGAAGAAGGGAGAAGGATGGGGTAATATAGCCTTCACCCTTCTTCCTTCACCCCTTATAAAAGTATCACTTTTGCAAGCCCTAAGAATGCAAAAAAGCCAACAATATCTGTAATAGTTGTTAATAGTACACTACTTGCAACTGCTGGGTCTATACCAATTCGTTTTAAAATCAATGGTATTGTTGCTCCAAAAAGTCCAGCAAATAGTAAGTTTATTATCATAGCCGAACCCATAACTATACCGAGTTTATAATTGCCGAACCAAAAATATGCTATAGCTCCCATTACAATAGCAAATATAACACCGTTCAATAAAGATACTGTAACTTCTCTAAATATAGCTGCTTTTGCCTCGTGCCAATTTAGCTCTTGCAGAGCAAGTTGCCGCACCATAACTGTTAAACTCTGAGTCCCAGCATTTCCACCCATCGAAGCAACTATTGGCATTAAAACTGCAAGTGCAACATATGCCTTGATTGTATCATCAAAAAGTCCAATTACAAATGAAGCTAATATTGCTGTAACTAAGTTAATAGCTAGCCAAATTGCTCTCTTCTTTGTAATTGCTCCTACTTCTCTATCTTCTTCACTTTCATCATCCACACCCGCCATTTTATAAATTTGTTCGGTTGCTCTCTCTTCGATAATATCGTAAATATCATCAGAGGTAACTCTACCAATAAGTTTGCCATAAACATCAGTAATAGGCATTACAACTAAATCGTAATCTTCAAAGCTTTTTACAATTTCATCAATAGGAGCTGTTGCTTTCATAGATATAACTCGTTTATAAGCCTCTTTTAAATAATTTCTATAACTCTTTGTAAAATCAAAAGTAATAACATCTTCTAACGGAACAGCACCGATAAAATATCCAAACTCATCAACCAAAAATACCATATATATATTATCTAAACCATCTTCTTTAAGTTTTTTTAGTCGCTTTATTGAGTCGCCTACTTTTTCATCTAGTTTTGCACTAAATAGCTCGGTTTGCATTAAAGAACCGGCTACATCATCATCGTATAGTTGGAGTTTTTTAATATCTTCTACATCTTCTTTATCTAAGTTAGATAAGATATCTTGCTCTTTTTGGCTATCTAATTCAGCAATATCTTGTATTAAATCGGCAGCATCATCACTATCTAGTTCATCTACAACATCAGCTAATTCCTCTACTGAAAGTTCTTCTAATGCATCATCTTTAAGGTGTTCAGGAAGTTCTAGTAAGACCTCTCCTAAATGCTCTTCTGGAATGCGTCTAAGGAAAGATAAAAAGGTTTCAAATCCATCTTTATGGTAAACCTCTTTTAGTATTTTTGCGATATCGCTTGGGTGGCGATGTTCAAACTCTTCTTTATTTGATATTAAATACTCAAGGAGTTCCTTTTGTGATTGATAATTTAATTCTGCTGGCATCTTTTTTCTCTTTTATAGTTATATTTATAGTACTGTTTAAGTCTTTCCAAATGTATGGAGTTGTGTCTTGAAGTTTACTAATCGTATTATATAGTTTTTTCTTTTTATATGGTAGATTTTTAATAGAACTTTTTACCTTTTTAGTAATTTTTACACTTCTTTTGCTACCACCTTTTATTTTTACAATTTTATGAAGAACTTTTTTAGGATTTATCGGCTTACCATGTTTATAAACACCCAAATGCAAATGTGGTCCTGTGCTTCTGCCTGTGCTTCCTATTCTACCAATTACTTGCCTTGCCTTTACTCTTTGTCCCACATGTACTAACAGTTTACTTTGGTGTGCATATAGCGATACCAATCCACCACCATGAGCAATTTTTGTAACTCTTCCGTAGCCACGCATCCAGCCGGCATATATTACTTTTCCGCTAGCTATTGCATGTATTGGTGTGCCCATTCTTGCACCAAAGTCTATACCCAAGTGTGGACGATATTTATGCAAAATAGGGTGCCATCTTTTGTATGAAAATGGTGAAGTTATGCGTATCTTATCAAGTGGATAAAAGAATGATTTATAAGATGCAGAAGATTTAATAATTTTAAATTTTGTAACACTTTTAACTATACTTTTATTTGTCCAAATTTGATAATTGTCACCTTTAGATACTGCAAAATACTCATTATCTCTATGCTTAATATATGCAGCTTTAATATTTGGTTCGCCCCATGGAATGCCATCTATACTCTTTTGCTTGTACTCAATAGAAATAACATCGTCTTTTTTTAACTTTGTAAAATCTACATAGCCCTTAAATATTTTCTTTAAATATGTTGCCAAATTTGGATTGTTTGTTGCTTTTTTTATATCTGAAAAACAGCTATTTTCTATTTTTATGTGAACTTTATCTTTAATAGTTTTATAATTTATAGGAATAATATCAAACTTATACTCTCCACCTTTTTTAAATACAGATATCTGCATCTCTTCGCCTAGCGGAATAAGTGTTTGATTCAGAGTGCCATTATTTTCATCCTCAAAAAATGGAGCACCTGATTGTATAGAAGATAAAAATTTAATATCATCAGGGTCTATTTGGTTATAAAACTTAGTCGAATCTATATGGTGTCTTGTTAAATATCCACCAAATGTTTCGCCATTTTGCCACTTTTTTAATTTGAACTCTCCACTAAATAGAGAGGCAATTAAAAAAGTTAAAATAAATAGTACTTTCAAGATATATTCCTTGCTATTTTGAGTTAAAATTGCAATAATTATATCTAAATTTTAGAATATTGAGATATTTTTGGTACAATCACACATAAAAAGGATTTTGAATGAATAGACTATTTTTAATATTTGTTACATTTAGTGTAGCTCTTTTTGCAAACTTTATACCTGCAAAAACATATACTACAGTTACAGCGGTAAATGGTGATAGAATTACAATGCAAAACTCATTTGCTATGAATGGAATGAGTGGTTTGGTTATAAGACAACTACCAGCAGGAGAGTTTGCCTTAGTTACAGTTAAACAGACAGCTTCAAAGCAAGCAATTATTATAGATAAAGACCCACTTGGTGGTAAAAACTTAGCAAACCTTAAGCCAATTCCAAAAGTAGGCGACAAAGTAATTGGTGGCTTTATGTACGATAAAGTTATGGTTTTAGCACCAAATAGAGATACTTTTGTAAATGTACAAAACAAATTTGGTATTCGTTCGGTTAATCCAGATATTTTTATGGGCTTTTTAGCAAACAGAGGTTCTAGCAATCCAAGTAGTAGTGATTATAAAGCCTTTGCAAAGCTTACTCATATTGGATTGTTTGTAATATTTAAAAACGGATTTATTACACTTTACGACCCGCTAAGCGATACTGAAATTGGCAGAGTAATGATGGATATTAGCAACTATAGTGCAATGAAGCCATTTTACAACACATTTAGATAATGGAGATTAGATGAAATTAGATAAAGATCATATAGATTTTTTTACCAAGCTTGTTGGAACTGATAATATCTATACAGATAAAGCTCATAAAAGAGCTTACAGTTACGATGCAACAAGAACTTATTATGAACCAGATGCGGTGCTTTTTCCAAGAAGCGAAGAGGATATAAGCAGAATTTTAAAGTACTGTAACGAATACAAAATTGTAATAGTGCCTCGTGGTGCAGGAAGTGGCTTTACAGGTGGTGCATTGCCAGTAAATGGTGGTATTGTGCTTGCTATGGAGAAGCATATGAATAAAATTCTCGAAATAGATTTAGAGAATATGCTAGCAATTGTGCAACCTGGTGTTGTAAACAAAGATTTACAAAGACATGTCGAAGAGTTGGGGCTATTTTACCCACCAGACCCAGCAAGCGAAGAGTACTCTACACTTGGTGGAAATGTTAGCGAAAACGCAGGTGGAATGCGTGCTGCAAAGTATGGAATTACAAAAGATTTTGTTATGGCTTTAAGAGCAGTACTGCCAAATGGCGATGTAATTCGTGCAGGAAAACGAACAATAAAAGATGTTGCCGGCTACAATATTGCAGGTATCTTAACTGCCAGCGAAGGAACTTTGGCAGTAATTACAGAGATTACACTAAAGCTTCTGCCAAAGCCAAAATTTGCCAAGTCATATATGGGTATTTTCCCAGATGTTAGCAGTGCGATGAATGCAGTGTTTAAATCTCTGGCAAAGGGTGCAAACCCAGTTGCTATGGAGTTTTTAGACTCTTTGGTTGTAAAAGCTGTGCAGGAGAAGTTGGGCGTAGATTTGCCAAGCGAAGCGGGAGCACTGCTAATTGGCGATGTAGATGGAAATGTCGAGCAAGAGGTGGAGTTTCAGCTTAAAACTTTAAAAGAGTCATTTTTAGAAAATGGAGCAGTAGATTTTAGGGTAGCAAGTGAAAAAAACGAAAGAGACGAACTTTGGCGAGCAAGAAGAGGTGCATCGCAATCTATTACAATTTATGGTAGTAAAAAGCTTAATGAAGATATATCAGTACCTAGAAGTATGCTACCAAAAGCGTTAGAAGAGATTTACAAAATTGGCTCAAAATATAACTTTAATGTACCATGCTTTGGACACGCAGGCGATGGTAATATACATGTAAATGTTATGGTAGATGGATCAGATTCAAAGCAGTTAGAAGATGGGCATAAAGCTATAAAAGAGATATTCCAACTAGTAGTAGATATGGGCGGAACACTTAGCGGAGAACATGGAATTGGGCTTAGCAAAGCAGAATTTATGAATATAGCATTTAGTGACGAAGAGCTTGCACTATTTAAGCGAGTAAAAGAGGCATTTGACCCTAATGATATACTAAACCCAGGAAAAATGGGACTTTAGCTTGATTGATAATTCCACCCCGTAGGGGACGACCTATGTGTCGTCCCGTAAGTTTATACTGCATAAAAATTTATAAAAAAGGAGTTATTTGAAAAATAGAACTATAAAAGAGTGGATAATTTATATATTTAAATTAACAAAAAACTTTGTGCTAGAACTTTTCGAGCCAAAAGTAAGCTTTTATGCAGCTAGCATGAGCTGGGCTACTCTGTTTTTTATAATTCCTATGCTTGTAATTACACTTTCTATAATTATTCATACGCCAATTTTTAACCAATACTATGCAAAAATACACACAATAATTGCAGAATCTTTAGTGCCAACAAGTACAGAGCAAATTATGAGTTGGTTAGATAACTTTATTGCTAATGCATCTCAAATGGGATATATTGGAGCTGGATATGTAATAATTGCAGCAATACTATTTTTTAAAGATTTCGATTATATAGTAAATGATATTTTTGGAGAAGAGAGACGCGGTATATTGCATGGTTTAGCAATTTATACCTTTTTAACCATATTTGTACCACTTGCGATTGCTAGCTCTATTTGGGTATTTGACATAGCAGATGATAAATTTCATTTTCAGCCATATGTTTTACAATTTATAATAATTTGGCTAATTGTTTTTATAGTCTTTAAAGTAACACCACGAGAGAAAATAAGATTAGATGCTTTAGCAATCAGCTCATTTATTACAACCGTCGTGTGGTTTATAGCAAAAAGTGGATTTATGTTTTATATTCTACATAACAAAACATACACCACAATTTACGGAACTATATCAATAGTACTATTTACTTTTCTTTGGATATACATATCATGGACAATCTTCTTACACGGAATGCAACTTTGTAATATGCTATTGAAAGAGGAGGATGAGAATTAAGAATTAAGAGTTAAGAATTTATTGTTTTGTAGGGGCAGACCTGTGTGTCTGCCCATTAGTTTAATTTGCATAACATGGTTAATACTCTTATAAAACTGAATTAGAGGGACGACACACAGGTCGTCCCCTACACATTACACACTGCCCACTAACCCCTAAAAAGCTAAAGCTTTTTAAGCCTAGCAATCTCATCACGCAATCTTGCTGCCTCTTCGAAGTCTAGTTTTTTGGAGGCTGCTAGCATTTTGGCTTTTAACTCTTTTACTATCTTTTGTCGCTCGGCTGCTGGCATTTTTTGGGCTTTGCTGGCTTTGTTATATAGTTCGCCACTATCTTCTACTTTTAAGTTTGTATCTAACTCTCTTGTTGTACTTTTTGGTGTAATGTTGTGCTCTTTATTGTAGGCTATCTGTTTTTCTCGTCTAACTTGTGTGGTCTCTATACACTCTTTCATCGAGTTTGTTACCTTTTTAGCATACATTATAACTTTACCATTCAAGTTTCTTGCTGCCCTTCCTGCTGTTTGAATTAATGCAGTTGTAGAGCGTAAAAAGCCCTCTTTATCAGCATCTAAAATACCAACCAATGCCACCTCTGGCAAGTCTAAACCCTCTCTAAGTAAGTTAATGCCAACCAATACATCAAATTCACCCAAACGAAGTGAACGGATAACTTGGTTTCTTTCTATGGCATCCATATCAGAGTGCATATATTGCGTCTTTACGCCCAAATCGTTATAAAAAGTTGTAAGCTCCTCTGCCATCTTTTTCGTAAGCACTGTTACTAGCACTTTATCTCCACGCTCTATTACCTTTTTAATTTCGTCATGCAGTTTTGCTACTTGGTTTTCGCTATCTTCTACTACAATTTCTGGGTCTATCAACCCTGTTGGTCGAACAATTTGCTCGGCAATTACACTGGAGTTCTCCATCTCAAAATCGTTTGGTGTTGCAGAGACAAATAGATAATTTGGAGCTTTTACTATATACTCATCAAAAGTTAGTGGTCGGTTATCTAATGCACTTGGTAATCTAAAGCCATGCTCTACTAGTACCTCTTTACGGCTTCTATCACCTGCGTACATTCCTCTAAATTGTGGTAAGGATACATGCGATTCATCTACCATAACCATAAAGTTATCGCCATGCATCATTTCAAAATAGTCCATCATAGAGTATGGTGTTTCACCCGGTTTTTTACCTGTTAAGTGGCGAGAGTAATTCTCTACACCTTTACAAGCTCCTGTACTCTCTAGCATCTCTAAGTCAAACTCTGTTCTCTGTTTAAGGCGATTATACTCTACCATTCGCCCCTCTTTTTTGTAATACTCTAACCTCTCTCCTAGCTCCTCTTCTATACTTTTTATTGCTCGTGCTAACTTATCTTTTCCTACAATAAATGGGTTTGTAGAGTATATAGTTATCTCTTTAAGCTTTTCTATCTTCTCGCCAGTAAGGGCATTAAAGCTAAAGAGTGCCTCTATCTCATCACCAAAAAACTCTATCCTATACGCTAACTCTTCGCTATATGCTGGATAAATATCTACAGTATCACCATTTACTCTAAAATCGCCTCTATCAAAATAGGTATCGTTTCTTTTGTAGCCCATATCCACAAAACGCATAAGCAAGGCTCTTTGCGGGTATTCGTTGCCAACTTCTAACTTTTGTACAATCTCTTTATAATCTTGCGGACTACCCAAACCGTAGTTTGCAGAGACTGAGGCAACTACTATTACATCATCATGACTAAGCAAACTTGCTGTTGCTGATAACCGCAGACGCTCTAACTCATCGTTAATAGAGCTATCTTTTTCTATAAACAAATCTTGCCGTGGCAAGTAAGCCTCTGGTTGATAATAGTCGTAGTAACTAATAAAATACTCTACATGATTATGTGGGAAAAAACTTTTAAACTCGCTATATAGCTGTGCTGCCAAAGTTTTATTGTGTGTCATTATAAGTGTTGGTTTGCCAGTTTTTGCAATAACATTTGCCATTGTATATGTTTTACCACTACCAGTAACCCCTAAAAGCGTCTGATAACGGTTGCCATTTTCTATAGATTTAACTAACTTATCTATCGCTTCAGGCTGATCTCCAGATGGTTTATATTTGCTTACAAGTTTAAAATCTGCCAAATTGAACCCCTTTTATAATCTATATTAGTATTTTATCTGATATTTTATTCATTAAATGTTATTATTAGCTAAAGAATTTAAATTAAAGGGTTAAAATGACAGCTCTTGAGCGATTAAAAGCAAAAATAGACGAGTGGAAAAACAATTACGAAGCAATAGCAAAAGAGAACGAAGAGTTAAAAGCAAAGCTAGAAAACTGTGGCGATGATAATGTGCAAGATGTATCACAGTTAGAAGAAGAGATAGAAAAATTAAAGCAAGAGATAGAAGAGAAAGATATCGAAATAGAGAATATCTTAGAGAATATAGAAGAGCTACTAGATTAAGGAGAAGCATATGGATTTAACAATTAGTATAAAAGGCTTAAGAATCAAGGCAAAAAAGTTAGATAATAACTTTTTCGAATTTATAAAAGCAGATTTAGAGAAGTCTGGAATAGACTTTACCCGAGACAACTCTACGGAGGCTCTATTTACTGCATATCTACGCTTAGCAGCTAAAGCATATAATTATGATAAAGAGATAGAAAATATCATAAAAGGTATAGAGAGTTAAGTTAAAGTATCAAAAAAGTGTAAAAAAAATTGTATTTAAGAAAAATTTAACCAAAGAATGGTATAATGCCGATGTCGAAAAAATATTAAAAGGACAAAAATGAGACGTGGTTTTACTATGATCGAGTTGATCTTCGTGATCGTTATTATTGGTATTTTAGCAGTTATTGCTATTCCGAAACTAAATGCAACAAGAGATGATGCAAAAATTGCTACATCTTTACAAAATGTAGCAACTTGTCTTCAAGATGCTGGTTCTGCTTACACTGCAACTGGTACAGAGAAGTTTGACTCTGCAGCATGTGGTAACTTAAAATGTTTTTCTGTAGCACCTACTAGTGGTACTACTGCTACAGATGGTAACATTACTGTAAGCGATGGAAATGATACAGCTGTTACTAGTACTACATGGTGTAAAGATGCTAAAACAAAAGCAAAAGCAAGAAAAATCTTTGGTGACCATTCCTTTGGTGGTTCTAAAATTAAAGAGTAATCTTTAAAAATATTTCCCTTCTTGGGAAATATTATCTTCTATATCTCCATATTCTCAATATAATTATCTTTTTTATGTTATACTTTTCTTAATATATAAATAAAGGTAATAATATGAAAAAAGCATTCACTATGATAGAATTAATATTTGTTATTGTTATTATAGGTATTTTAGCAGTTATTGCTATTCCAAAATTAAATGGTTCAAGAGATGATGCTAAAAAAGTTGTAGAGCTTAATAATATTGCCAACTGTATTCAAGGTATTGCAACAAGTTATACTTCTCAAAAAATAGAAGATACTAATTCGCAAGCATGTAAAAGCTTAACTTGTACAACTGTTAATATAGGAAATAGTAATGATGGCAACATTAGCGTAACGGTCAATGACTCATCAAGTGGCAAGCCTAAATATTGTGATTATGTAAAGGTGAGTGCAACAAAACAGAAGCTTATAGGTACTCACCTATTCGGTGGGAGCAAAGTAAAGCCTTAATCTCTTCTACGCTTCCACTAAACTCTATTTTTAATTGAGACTTATTAAATGTCACTTGCCTCTTAGCAAGTCTTGCAGTATTTGTAGCAATTTTATCTTTTAACTCTTTTTTACTATAAACTCCATCGAAATAATCTAGCACCTCTTTTATACCAATTGCACCCATAGATTGAGGAGCTCTACCGTATTTATGCTCTAAGTAAGCTACTTCGTCTATCAATCCCATCTCTAACATTTTAGAAGTTCTCAAATTTATTCTCTCTCTTAAAATATCTCGATTAATTGCAATTTCATAAATAGGTAAATTTGGAATTACTGGCTCTGGAGGATTTTCTTTAAAGTATTGGCTGGGTGGCATATTAACAGCTTTATAAATCCCTATAGCTTTCTCTACTCTATATCTATCACTACTTGCAATTTTGCTTGCATACTCTAAATCTATAGATTTTAAAAACTCATATGCAATATTTAAATTTAACATTATTTCTTGAACCTCTAACTTTATATTTGGCTCAATTTTTGGCAAATTGCTAATGCCTTGGCTTAAAACCTTTAAGTAAAAACTAGTTCCACCTACAATTATTAAACCTTTATTATGCTCTTTTGCATAACTTTTAGCCTTTTTAAAGTGTTCCAAAAACTCTATTACACTAAATTTCTCATCTGGATTTAGCTCGTCTATTCCAAAATGCTTAACCGTTGCCAACTCCTCTTTAGATGGCTTTGCTGAGGCTATATCTATCTCTTTGTAAACAGCCAAAGAGTCAACCGATAAAATAACAGAATTAAGTTTTTGTGCTAAATCGAGTGCTAAATCGCTTTTACCCGAAGCAGTTGGACCAACTATTGCAAATATATTTTTATTCATGAGTAGAATAATATCATATAGACTTTAATGTGGTATAATTCTAACCGAATTTAAAACTTTTAAAGGATACAAATGAACCTAATGGATCCAAACAATAGATTCAACTTAGCCAACTCTGTAACATTTGCCAATGTTGCGTGTGGTGTTATGGCTATGTATTTTGTAACACAACATATGTTTTTGCCAGCAATTATATTAGCGTGGATTGCAGGGGGCTTAGATATTTTAGATGGTAAAATTGCAAGAAAGCACAACCTATCTACCGAGTTTGGTGTACAGTTAGATAGCTTTGCAGACTTTTTAAGTTTTGTTATTATGCCGGCTTTTTTACTATTTTACTCGCTTAATTTAACAAGTGGCTTTGCAACATTTCTTATAGGTTTGGTTTTTATTTACTATATTATTAGCGGTTTAAGACGCCTTGTAGAGTTCAACCTATACACCGATGCTGGAACTGTTAGCAAACACTTCATAGGTGTACCAACCCCACTTGGGGCAATTTTGCTTTGGGTACTTTATCTGCTTAATAGCTTTGGCGTAATCTCTAGCCCTTGGATTATTGCTATCTTAGCAGGCATGATTGCTTGGTCTCTAAACTCTAAAATTAAGATTCCTCACCCATGAGTTTTAAGCAAAAACTTAAAGATTTTAGCGAACTTGTAGTATTTGAACATACTATATTTTCGTTCCCATTTATATTTGTTGCAATGGTTGTAGCTGCTCACGGTTGGTTTGGTTTTAAACTGCTACTTTTAGGAGCATTAGCAGCCATTAGTGCAAGAAACTTCGCAATGGGTGTAAATAGATACCTAGATAGAGATGTAGACGCTCTAAACCCACGCACAAAAAACCGCCCATCTGTTGATGGTAGAGTTAGCCTAAATAGTATGCGAATATTTATAGCTATTAATGCTATTATATTTGTAGCCGTTGCTTACTTTATAAACTCTTTAGCATTTAAACTAGCTCTGCCAATTCTCTTTGTACTCGGCATTTACACAGTTTTTAAACGCTTTAGTGCATTAGCACATATAGTTTTAGGCATCTCTTTAGGCTTAGCCCCAATAGCTGGTGCAGTAGCAGTTTTAGGCGATATTCCAAGTTGGGTAGTTGTGCTAAGTATTGGTGTTACATTTTGGGTAGCAGGGTTTGATTTGTTATATAGCTTGCAAGATATGGAGTTTGATATAAAGAATAATCTCCACTCTATCCCCTCAAAACTTGGAGCTAAAAACACACTACTATTAGCTGCACTTTTTCACACTATAACAATAATTTGTTGGTATTTTTTTGTACAGTTAGCCAATTTACATTGGCTGGCACTATTAGCTGTAATTATCGGTGCAGTTATGCTAAGTTACGAGCACTACTTAGTAAGAAAAGATTTTACAAAAATAGATAGAGCTTTCTTTACTGTTAATGGCTATTTAGGTTTTATATTCTTTATTTTAGTTACACTTGATGTTGTTTTAGTTAATGGTTGATGGCAGATGGTTAATAGTTTATGGTTAATGGTTTATGGTTATGTAGGGTCGGTTTACCGACTATATAATGGATTGAAAATGAAAAATAGAGTAGAAGAGTTTGTAAAAGGTAAAGCTCACGAGTCGTGGCATACAATTTTAGTAGAGGCACTATTAAAATTAGATAGTAACTACTTAGAGTATATTTTAAGCGAAGAGTATATACCAAGCAATGGCAGACTCTTTAGTGCTTTTAAAACTCTGCCAAAGAAAAAAGTAAAATATATCCTATTTGGGCAAGACCCATACCCGCGCAAAGAGAGTGCAACAGGTTACGCTTTTATAGATGGAGCAGTAGAGTCTATTTTTAGCGAAAATGGACTTAGCAAAGCAGTAAACCGAGCTACAAGTTTACGAAACTTTACAAAAATGGCACTAGTAGCCAAAGGGCTTTTAGATAGAGATAATACAAGTAAAGAAGCAATAGCAAAAATAGATAAAAACGCTTTAATAGAGTCAATTTATGAGCTAAAAGATAACTTTGAAAAAAATGGTGTACTACTTTTAAATACAGCCCTAATATTCGAAAGTAAAGAGCAAAGCAACTACCATATAAAGATGTGGAAACCATTTATTAAACATTTGCTAGAAAATATAGATACACAAACAACCCTAATACTATTTGGCAACCCAGCTAAAAAGATAAAAAAAGATTTTATGCCAAAACAGAGGTGTATAGAGTTAGAGCATCCTTATAATGTATCGTTTATAACATCTGGTGTGGCATTAGAGTTATTTGGTGGTATGAAGTTGTACGATAAGGTTTAGAGATATATTAAGCCATTTAAATTAGCGGGCAGGCACAAGGCCAGCCCCTACAAGCATCCAAAATTCTTAACTCTTAATTCTTAATTATTAAGCGGGTGTGCCTTCATATAATTCTCCAACTTTGTAGCATTTGTTAATTTAGTATAAATTTGAGTAGTAGCCATAGAGCTATGCCCTAAGAGTTCGCTAACATCGGCTATTCTTGCACCATTGGCTAATAGGTCTGTTGCAAAGGCATGGCGTAGTTGGTGTGGGGTGGCTTTTATGCCTATTTTGGCAAAGGCTCTGTTAATTTTGTATCTAAGTTGTGCATCGCTTAGGGGTTTGCCTTTTTTTTCAAATAGATAAATTCGATTAGGATGGCTACTTAAAAAAGATTTTAATTCATCAGCTAAAGATTTAACAATAGGAATTTCGCGAGTTTTGTCGCCTTTTCCAGTAACTCTAATCCATGAACTAGATATATCAGAAACTTTTAAATTAGCCAATTCACTAATTCTAAGTCCAAGTCCATATAGCATTTTTATGATTAATCTAATCTCTATATCGCTCTGCTCAATAGCTTGCACTATTTTAGAGTTATCTATTGGCTTTGGCAGAGTTTTAGGCACCTTTACACTTTGGTCGCCTTTTAGTTTTAGCTCTATATTGTGATGGTTTTTCAAATATTTTACAAACGAGCGAATTGCACTAAGTTTTGTAGAAATTGAGCGTTTAGAGTGGCTTTGTAGTTTAATTCTAAGAGACATAATATTAAGAGTTTTGCCCTCTATTTCGTGGTTATCTTGCAGTAAATCAAGGGCTATTTTATAAGTCTTTATGGTTTGAGGGCTGTAGCCTCTAATTTGGCTAAGGTAGTTAAAGAAGGCTTCATAGTATTTTGAAATATTCATATATACCCTTTGTCAAATAGGTACCCTTAAATTCCGGCTTATGATGTAGGGTCGGTTTATCGACCAATATGGAAACAAATACCTTTTATGGTCGATAAATCGACCCTACAAAACAATCTTAAGCCAACTCGCCTGTAAGTTGTGTAATGTTTGCAAATATTATTTTAACATCTAATGTTTTAGCTAAAAGCTCTTCGCTTCCTTTAACCATTACTAAAGTTCCATCGTCGCTTCTTCCTGCTACTCTGCCTTCGCTTTTTAGCTCTTCAAAAAGCACTTTATATACTTTGCCAACCTTAGCTTGCATATTTTCGTTTTTTATCTCTTTGTGTCTTGCTTGCAAAGTTTGCAGGCGTTTAGATGCCACTTCGTTATCTACTTGGTTCTCAAAAGTTGCCGCTGGTGTGTGTGGGCGTGGCGAGTATTTAAATGAAAATAGTGCATCAAAACGCACCTTCTCTAGCACATCCATAGTATCTGCAAAATCTTCGTCGCTCTCGCCTGGGAAACCAACTATAATATCTGTCGAAATTGTCGCCTCTGGAACTAACTCTTTTATCTTTTGGCAACGATTTAAAAACCACTCTTTAGAGTAGCCACGCTTCATCTCTTTTAGCAATTTTGTAGAGCCACTCTGCAAGGGCACATGTATCTGTTTGCAAACTTTTGGGTTGCTTGCAAACTCTTGTAGGAATTCGTCATCCATATGCAAAGGGTGTGGCGATGTAAATCTAATTCGCTCTAAACCATCTACTTTGCTAACTTCTCTTAAAAGTTCCGTAAAGTTTTGTGCACCATCTACTTGTGTGCTGAAGCGACGCCCATAATTGTTTACATTTTGCCCTAATAGTGTAACCTCTTTCGCCCCTGCATCTACCGCTTTTTTAACCTCTTGTACTATTAGGTTGCTTGGAATTGAAATCTCTTCGCCACGAGTTACCGGCACGATGCAGAAACTACACTGTTTATCGCAACCTATAGAGATATTTATCATAGCTTTAAGAGAGTTGCTACGGTAATCGCCAAACATATAGTTACTCTCATCGTAGTCTGTAGCTATTTCGACAGCATGTTTTTTATTTACAACCTGGGTTATTTTAGATACATTTCTAGCCCCTAAAACAAAATCTACAACTGGAGCTCTTTTTATAATATCTTCGCCCAAATGGCTTGCAGTACAGCCTGCCACACCAATTTTTGCACCATTTTTTTTGTATTTTTTAAACATACCAATTTCGGAGAAAAGCTTAGATACCGGCTTTTCACGAACTGAACAAGTGTTTATAATAATTAAGTCAGCATCGTCTATTTTTTGAGTTAATTCGTAGGGCTCTTTTTTGTTTAGCTCGGCTATCATATGCTCGCTATCACGAACATTCATAGCACAGCCTAATGTTTCTATGTAGAGTTTTTTCATTACAGAATATGAACCTCATATATGTAATCTAGCTCGCCTAAACCATATTTTGCTTCTTTCATATAAACACTATAACCTTCATTTTCAAAATGCTCTATTAGTGCATTTAAATCTTTATGCTCATTTTCTCTGTCAAAGTAGAAAAAACGCTTTTTATCTAGTTTACTCTCTAACTGCTCTATAGTTATTTTTTTAGGTTTTGAAGTTGGTGTTAATTTTGCTAATTTTAGCTCCATAGTACTATCCTTGGATTTATTTTTTTGCAATTATAGCAGATTTAAACTATTTTCGCTATAATATTATACTTCAAAAAAGAACAATCCCCTAGAAAACTTACTGTTAAATTAATTTGGCGATTGTAAAAGGTATATTTATGGAAAAAGTAAACTCTATTATAGAGGCGATAGCACAGGATAAAAATATTCCAATTAGTGCAGTAAAAGAGGCATTTAAAACAGCATTAATAAACACTGCTAAAAGATTAGAGGGCAAAGAGTGCGAATTTGAAGTTGTTGAAGATACTGAAAATGACAGAATCGATGTATATAAAACTCTAAAAGTAGTAACAGATGATAGTGCATTTTTAGAGTTAGAGCCAGAGTCTCACATCTCTATTAGCGAAGCTAGCCAATATGGCGATGTAGAAGAGGGCGATCATATAAGAGTGGAATTTAATGTAGAAGAGCATGGAAGAACAGGATCTTCTCATTTGCATCAGGAGTTGGAGTATCACCTTCAAAGACAGATAGAGCAAGATTTGTTCGAAAGTTATAAAAAGAAGGTAGGTAGTGTTATCTTAGGTGTTGTATCAAGAGTAGATGAAGATGACAATACATATGTTGAAATTGGCGAGCTTAAGGGTGTTTTAACAATGCGTAACCGTATTAAAGGCGAGCGTTTTAAAAAGGGTGATAGTATAAAAGCACTTCTTAAATTTGTAAAAGTAGAACCAAGATATGGAATGTTTTTAGAACTTACTAGAACCTCTCCAAAATTTTTAGAAGCCCTAATGGAAAAAGAGGTTCCAGAAATTGAAGATGGCGATGTAGAGATTGTAAGTAGTGCTAGAATCCCTGGTGAGAGAGCAAAAGTTGCTTTAACTACAGAGCGTGCAAATATCGACCCAGTTGGTGCTGCTGTTGGTAGTGGTGGGGTAAGAATTAATGCCGTTAGCCAAGCACTTAATGGCGAAAATATCGACTGTATCGATTACTCTGCTGTACCAGAAATTTACATCTCTCGTGCCCTTGCACCAGCTGTTGTTAGAAGTGTGCGAATCGTTAGCAATAAAGAGGGTGAGAAAAAAGCAATCGTAGATGTTACAAGCGACCAAAAAGCAAAAGCGATTGGTAAAAGCGGTATTAATATTAGATTAGCTTCGATGCTAACAAAATATGCTATTGAATTAAACGATATAGAGGGTGTTTCTCAACAAGATAACAGTAAAGAAGAGCAGGTTACTAAAACATCAGATACTTCTGCGTTAGAAAATCTATTTAAGTAGTCATTAAGACTACTTTGGGTACAATTCTGCCCTAAAATGTGCACCCGTGGCTCAGCTGGATAGAGCATCTGATTGCGGTTCAGAAGGTCACAGGTTCGAATCCTGTCGGGTGTACCACTTCACATTAAACACCCTCTTATACTATTAAATAATCTTTTATCTTTAATGCTCAACTTTTAAAGCAATTCTATTGTAAAATAAATCCAGATTATCCACACAATTTTATATAGGAAGCAAAATGAATATATTAATAGTTAGTAGCTCATTTGTTGTAGAAGAACTTCTTAAACTTATTCTAAAAGAGAAAAATAATTTAGAGATTCAAGAAGATGTTGAAGATGCAAAGAGAGATAGTTACGATATAATATTTATAGATGACTCTGTTCAAAATATAGTTTCTCAAATAGAGTATGCTCAAAATAGTTTAAATACTCAAGTAGCTTTTATAACAAGCATAGATAGTGATATAAAAGCCAATTATATAGTTGTAAAGCCATTTTTACCACAAGATATAGAGAATATTATAGAACAGTTAGAAGCAAAGAATATAGACTCTCTTCAAACAAATGTTTTGGATCCAGAAGAGATTGCTAAGATAAAAGAGTTAATGCAGTTAGATGAGTTTGAAGATGAAGATGAATTAGAAAATATAGAGCATCTAAGAGATAAAAAGAGTTTAAAAGTAAAGAAAAAAGAGGCTAAAGAGTTGCTTTTAGAGCTATGCAAACTAGATAAAAAAGAGTTAAAAAAACTACTTAAAGGTGCAAAAGTATCTATAAAAATTGAGTATAAAAAGAGTGAAAATGAGTAGTGCAATTTTAGTTTTATCTGGTCCTAGCGGTGCTGGTAAAAGTACTATTATAGATGCATCTTCCAAAGAGATTGGCGAATACTATTTCTCAGTTTCAACCACCACAAGAGCACCAAGAGATGGTGAAGTTGAAGGCAAAGATTACTACTTTGTAAGCAAAGAGGAGTTCGAAGCCGATATAGAAGCTGGCAACTTTTTAGAATATGCAACAGTGCATGGAAACTATTACGGAACATCACTAAAGCCTGTAAGAGAAGCATTAGAAAAAGATAAATTAGTTATTTTTGACATAGATGTGCAAGGGCACAGATTGGTTCGTGAAGCGATGGGCGATGTTGTAGTGAGTGCATTTATAACACCACCAACACTAAGTGAATTAGAAAATAGACTAACAAGCCGTGGTAGCGATAATATGGATGTAATAAATGCAAGAATTAAAAACGCAAAAGATGAGATAAAAGCGATAGATGAGTACGACTATGTAATAATAAACGACACAATAGAAGATGCAAAAAAAGCCTTTGTAGCAATTGCAAACGCCGCAAGATATAAGATGAGTAATATCCAAAGTGCTACATTTGTGCAAGAGTGGCTTGGGAATTAGGGGTTAGTGGATAGCGTGTAGGGGACGACCTATGTGTCGTCCCACCAATTCAAATTTACGAGACCAAAAACATACCAAAAGGTATTAGAAGTGCCCATCATTGCCATTAAGTTAAGGATTTCATATCCATTTATTGGCTTTGAGCTTAAAGCTAAAAAATGGAACTATAATCCTTAACTTAACAGCAATAGAGATACCCACATAAAATACAGGAAAATATATGGCAATTTTTGCACTACAATCGCTAGCTGGCGGTTTTTTAGACGAAGATTTAAAACACTTTAACAAAGAGTTCGACGACTGGTGTGTTCAGTTTGATAGTGCACAAGATGCACAACTTTTGCTAGATACTTTAGATATAAAAGCCGAAATTAAAATAGTCGAAATTACACCGCTAAGCTACCCAAAATACTTTTTCCCATCACTGCAAGGTACAACATACGCAACAAGAGAGTACAACGACAAAATAGTCTGCGTTTTCGAGCCACAAATGAGTGCTAATTTTCGTATTGCAATATGCGATATAAAAACCAAAGGCGTAAGAGTTTTAGCAACCAGGTACAAAAGTGCATACAGTGCCGAGAGTGCATTTGCTAATCTATCTTTTGATTTATAAGTGCCACTAAGATATTAAAATGAACTGCATCTTAATACCCAAAAACGCTAAAAGCATTACAAACAAAGAGCAAATTACCCACATAAAAGAGGTACTCAAAGCCAAAGAGGGAGATAGCTTAACAATTGGCGAAATCGGTGGCAATATTGGCAAAGCCACCATTGCTAAAATAGATAGCAGGGAAGTAGCTCTAACTAATATAGTGCTACATAAAAAGCCACCTGCTAAACTAGACTTAACCATTGTTCTAGCCTTGCCCCGCCCAAAAGTGCTACGCAGACTAATTATGGATATAACAACCCTTGGAGTAAACAAGCTTATAATCGTAAACAGCTACCGCACCCAAAAAAGCTACTGGCAAAGCCCCTTACTAGATAGAATTGATGAGTTTATATTCGAAGGCTTACAGCAAGCCATAGACACAGTGCCCCTAAAAGTAGAGTTAAAAAAACGCTTCAAACCATTCGTAGAAGATGAGTTTACTTCTCTGCTAAAAGAGCAAGAGAGTGCAGTAGTAGCCCACCCTTACGCCATAGAGTCATGGAAAAGTTACCTTAAAGAAAATAGCGATACCCAAATGCCAAAAGTACTATGCATAGGAGCCGAAGGCGGCTGGATAGAGTACGAAGTAGAACTACTATGCAAACACGGATGCAGAGCTATTAGTTTAGGAGAGCGAATTTTAAGAACCGAAACAGTTGTTAGTGTAATGCTGGGACAGTGGTAAAAATTTACTTAAACTGTGTAAAATCTACCCATAACCATAAAAAAACCACCACTTTCCATAAAGCACCCATACAACCAACCAAAACAGAACCAAAAAAGATAAAACACCCCATAAAATCAAAAAAATAAAAAACACCCAAATAATTCCATACCAAATTAGACAACAAGCCAACTTGCTCTATAATTAGGTACTTCAAAGCGAAAAAGTCACACTTCAAACTTTCACCTATTGGGTGCGACTTTTTCAACTAAGGATGGATAT
>Ga0256829_1000757_pt1 | contig 29537 bp, 26 predicted proteins | sample 131447metaG_FD_185979 | JGI IMG/M metagenome (GOLD analysis project Ga0256829, IMG submission 185979) | Hydrothermal vent microbial communities from Lau Basin, Pacific Ocean - 131-447 | ecosystem: Environmental > Aquatic > Marine > Hydrothermal vents | place: Pacific Ocean: Lau Basin | collected... | reverse complement strand
CACATGTGGTGATTTCAATACGGTATAACGCTTGATCTTAGTTGGCATTGGAATTGGCCCTCTAATCTCTGCACCTGTACGCTTGACTGCATCTACAATAGCAGCAACTGATCTGTCTAACACGCGGTGATCATAAGCTTTAAGCTTCAATCTGATTTTTTCCATTTTTACCCTTTAAAGAACTCGTTAGTCACCCTCTCTGTACACTGTAAAACAGGACATCCAAGGCACCTAACATAAATTTAGGAACGCGAATTATATCCAAACTTTCTCAAAGGTGCAATATGTTTCAGTCCAAAAACGCTACAATGTAAAAAATTATTTCCTTTAAATAAGGAAACTTATAGGTACTTTTATGGATTTACTTGAACATTATCACACCCATCCTCCCCAAAATGACCACTATATTGTACGCAAGACAACACTGCCTGCAGATGGCAATATCAACCTTTATGGTGCAAGGGGCTGCGGCAAAACCGCACTGGTACTGGACTATCTCAAAAACAGGGATGAACATACCCTCTATATCGACCTCGAAGATCCCAACCTCATCCTAAGCACCCTTGACACTCTCCCCCTTCAGGCATTCATTGAAGAGTATGGGATCAGAGAACTCATCCTCGACCACTATGAACCGGGGATGATAGATATCTTTCCCGATGTTTCACGCATCATACTGATCAGCCGTACGCACGTTGAAGAAAAGGGGTACCAACCCATTCAGCTCTTTCCGCTTGACTATGAAGAATTCATCGCCTTTGAACACAGTAATTCCGCTTCAGCTGCCTTCAACCACTTTCTCAAAGCCGGTACCCTCCCTGCCATGGCGGGACATACCCAAAATACGACCCTGAAGATGAAACAGTTCTTCCAACAGCAGTTCTCTCCAAACGAGCAGTCTCTCATCCTCATACTTGCCCGTTACAATACACAGCCGATGACCGTGCATCAGATCTACACTTTTACCAAGGAGTATTTCCGTATCTCCAAAGATTTTGTCTACAGTGCCGTCAAGCGCTTTGAACAGGAGGGACTGCTCTACTTCATCGACAATGCTATCAAACGCAGCGGTAAAAAGATGATCATGTACGATTTCGCTTTTGTCAAATACCTCACTGCCCATCAGCCTTTCGGTACACAGTTTGACAGCATGATCGCGCTGACACTCATCAAACACGGCATTGTCGTTAAAACACTGGGAATACACGGCTACATCACTTCTGACAATGAACTGATCATCCCTGCTCCGTTTGAAAGTGAAGAGAGCATCTGGGTCAAATCACAAAAGAAGTTCTCGATCTACAAAAAACACGGCATCGCAAAAATCACCATTGTCACTGTTGCAAACAACTATGCCTTCAACATCGAGAAACTGCACTTTGAAGCGATGCCGTTTAATGAATGGAGCATTGCACATACGGAAAGCGAGGATTAAGAATTAAGAATTAAGAATTAAGAATTAAGAATTAAGAATTAAGAAAATTTTTTATACATTTGTTGAAATATGGCTTAACAAACCACTTAGGAACCGAAAGCCATAGCAAATATTTCACCGTATATTGCTATAAGCTTCCCTCTGCTATAATTCGCGTGCCTCTTTTCAGACCTGTGCAACGGGACTGAGGGACAACGGGTCAGGACGGGAACGTAGCAGCCCACCCCTCTTTCTCGTGTGCCGCAGCCATCTGGGAAGAGGTACTTTTGTATACTCACATACATTATGTACAGGCTATAGGCAGGTGGCCGAGTGGTCGAAGGCGCACGACTGGAACTCGTGTAGGGTTAATAGCCCTCGAGGGTTCGAATCCCTTCCTGCCTGCCATTATCATGCATCTGACAAAAATCTCTTCATACATACAACGAAATACCGATAATCTATTCTCTAAAAGCGATACGATAGCCCATGTTATTTTTATTTTTTTTTAATCTAAGAAACGTTATTATTTTTTGGAAGAGATATTGAAAAAGCCAAACCCTTCGCGAGGAGGGGACGGAAAGCCATGGGTCTCATGCAGACTGCCAGGTTACCAATATTGATGTACTGTCCATTAATACAATTTTTAATCTCTCTTGAAGCCGAATGAACATAAATATTCCATTCAGTTATATTTAATTGTTCATTTATTTTTTATTAATCGAATACAGCTACAATGCTACAACAGTTGGTTAAATATTTTTTAGTATGAGAATATTATGCTGAAAGAATTAACCACTTTTGATCTTGAGGAGGATTGAATTGAAACGTATCTATAAACTACTGCTTCCCATTTCTATCGCTACTGTTACTGCGCATGCCGCGACAAAAACAACCAAACATACCATTAAAAGCGGAGAATCCCTTTACACTATTGCCAAAAAGAATCATACGACTGTTGATAAACTTTGTAAACTCAACGGTATCAAGAAAAACAGTATACTCAAAGTCGGTAAAGCCATTAAAGTGCCTACGGGGAAAAACGCCAAAATAGCCAAACACACTACAAAAAAAACAGCACATTATACTATTAAAAGTGGTGACACTCTCTCTGGAATTGCCAAAAAACACCACATTACACTCGCTGCACTCACTAAAGCAAACCACCTGAAGAAAGATGCGACACTCAAACCCGGTCACACACTTACCATTCCGGGAACCGGCGTACACCACACCGCAAAGAAAACAAGAGTTGCCAAAAAGGCAACAAAAAGGTCGGACAAAAAACTGGCAAATGCACTCAAACATGCAAGAGGGAGCAGAATAGCGAAGGTTCATGTTAAAAAATCCAGAAAGTTCACGTTAAGTGATCTGGTGTTTGGCAGCGACCACTTCAATGGAAAACTTTCCAAGAAGTCAAAAAGAATGATTGAAATTGCAAAGAAAAAACTGGGCAGACGCTATGTATGGGGTGCAACCGGACAAAGAAATACCTTTGACTGCTCTGGTCTCACCACCTATGTCTGCAAAGCCAATGGTATCAAAATTCCAAGACGTGCCATTGAGCAGTCCAAGGTCGGAAAACCTGTCAAGCGCAGTGAACTCAAACCAGGTGATCTCGTATTCTTCGATACATCCAAACATCGCAGAGGGTATGTAAACCATGTCGGTATCTACATTGGAAACGGAAAGTTCATTCATGCAAGTTCGGCTAAGAAGAAAGTAATCATCACCAGCCTCAAAAAGCCGTTCTACTCTCAGCGTTTCAAAGGTGCACGCCGAGTTGCATCACTGTAAGTATTTCCTTATTAAAGCGGGAGATTCTCTCTCCTGCGCGTATTTCCAAACCTGTTTCTTTCCTACTAAAACGCTACTATAGATAACATTTTTTTGAGGCATAGGATCTGCTTCGGCGGATAACAATAAATACATCACCAAAAGCCTGGGGATCCCCGGACTCATCACACCCTTTTGTTGGTTTTCATGTAAAGTTCTTCCTTCACAAAAATGACAAACAAGATGCTCCTTGTCCAGCGTAGCATATAGGGTTTTGACTTTGATTGGGACGAAGTTGAAATTATTGATTGTTTTACTGAAGTGGGGAAAATCCTTCCTGCTCAAGGCACGAATAAATTCATGCTTCCTGAAGAAGAAACGCGTTCCCGCATTCAATGCAGGAACATCATGATTGACAGTCTCTATTCTGCTTCGAGCACTGCCCCGTTACTTGCATTTGTAACCAGTGCCCGATATTGTCTGAGCCAGCGGCTTTTGAGCGGCTTGACTATAGGGGTAAAGTTCGCACGGCGCTTAGCAATCTCTTCATCACTCAAGTGAACTTCAAGAATATAATTATCGACATCCAAATGAATTTCATCGCCATCTTCAACAAGGGCAATCATCCCTCCTTCGGCTGCCTCGGGACTGACATGCCCAATACTGGCTCCTCTGGTAGCTCCGGAGAAACGTCCATCGGTAATAAGGGCAACTTTATCACCCAGTCCCATTCCCATAATAAGGGAAGTCGGAGAAAGCATCTCTTGCATTCCAGGTCCACCGCGTGGTCCTTCATATCGGATGACAACCACATTCCCAGCTTTGACCTTACCGCTAATAATGCCTTCAATAGCTTCATCCTGAGAGTTGAAGCAGACAGCTGTTCCGGTAAAAACACGGTCTCCGGTAATCCCGGCAGTTTTAATAACAGCGCCCTGCTCCGCCAAGTTTCCGTAAAGAATAGCCAAACCGCCAACTTCTGAGTATGGATTGTCTATAGTATGGATAATGTTTGTATCCAAAATCTTTGCATCCTTGATACGTTCATATACCGTTTCTCCCGTGACAGTCAGGTTATCAAGAAGAATATCATCACCACGTTTTTTCATCTCATGCATTACAGCACTGACACCTCCAGCCTTATTGATATCTTCCATATGGACCGTTGTCAATGATGGGGATATCTTGGCAATATGGGAGACACGTTTGCTGATAGCATTGATATCTTTGAGATTAAAGTCCACCCCGGCTTCATTGGCAATAGCAAGCATGTGGAGCACGGTATTGGAGCTGCCTCCCATCGCCATATCGACAGCAAAAGCATTATGCACAGCTTTTTCATTTAGAATGTTGCACATTTTAAATGCATCGCGCTCAGAAGCTTCCATTTTTGCAATATCGCAAATACGTCGTGCCGCCTTACGATAGAGTACTTCACGCTCCGGAGTCAATGCCAAAATAGTACCATTCCCCGGTAGTGCAATTCCCATTGCTTCCATTAAAGTATTCATAGAATTTGCTGTAAACATCCCTGAACATGAACCACCGCTGGGACAGGCGTTACACTCCATTTCCGTCAGTGTCGCTTCACTGATATTACCTGCTTCATACTCTCCAACCCCTTCAAAAACAGTAGCCAGGTCAATCGGGGTACCATCTTCCATATGTCCGGCAGCCATTGGCCCTCCGGAAACAAAAACCGTAGGGACGTTGACACGCAGTGCCCCCATAATCATCCCCGGAACGATCTTGTCACAGTTTGGAATGGCGATCATCGCATCAAGCTTATGTGCATTCATAACGGTCTCAACTGAGTTGGCAATGATCTCGCGGCTTGGCAGAGAGTATAGCATACCGTCATGCCCCATCGCGATACCGTCATCGACACCGATGGTATTGAACTCGAAAGGAACACATCCGTTGGCACGGATCTCATCTTTGATGATCTCTGCTACCTTATTTAAAAAGTAGTGTCCCGGAATCAGTTCGATAAAGGAGTTTGCCACCCCAATAAAGGGTTTGTCAAAGTCTTCGTCTTTCAGCCCGGTTGCACGCAGCAAACTACGATGCGGAGCACGGTTATGCCCCTTTTTTATTTCGTCACTTCTCATAATTTTGTGCCTTTTTTTGAAATTTTGCCGATTATAGCACAAATACTATTTACATTTAAAAAAAAATTGGTTATAATCGCACTCCAATTTCAGGTATATCACTTGGAAACGGTATGGATATGCGGGCGTAGCTCAGGGGTAGAGCATCACCTTGCCAAGGTGAGGGCCGAGGGTTCGAATCCCTTCGCCCGCTCCATAAAATGCAAAAACTTGCCTAAAAAAACAATCATCAGACTTTATAAACATGAGTTTGACGTTCTTTAAACAAAATAGTTATAGGGTACCTTGAAGCCCGGGTGGTGGAATGGTAGACACAGGGGACTTAAAATCCCCCGGTCATTGTGACCGTGCCGGTTCAAGTCCGGCTCCGGGTACCACCCACCTCTATGGAACCATCGCCAAGTTGGTAAGGCCGCAGCCTGCAAAGCTGCTATTCGCCGGTTCGAGTCCGGCTGGTTCCTCCATATAACTTTATGCAGGTCTTATCTTTTTAAGATAAAATTGCATACCTCTTTTTCACTGTCGGGAGATGTCAGAGTGGTCGAATGTGCCGGTCTTGAAAACCGGTGAGGGTAACACCTCCGGGGGTTCGAATCCCCCTCTCCCGGCCATCCATTTTAAACAATCCAAACTAAGTCCCAGTGCAGCGTAATCTAAAAAACTTTCTGTTTTCTTTTTATAAAAAAATTCCAACCTATTTCCAACCCGATGTATAATCTTGAGCATTAAGTGCAATTTGAAAGAGCACTTGAGCCCAATATTCCAAAAGATACTATCGGGCCCCAAACACTGAAGTATAAATCCGTCGCACGGCGTTTATCATCAGATGCATATCTATCGATAGCTGATATGCACTTCCTATCCTTATGAGGTCTCTTAATTCAGGTGTTCCGATTTGATTAGAGATTGCTTTCGCAGCTTTGAAGGTCTTGAGTCAGCTTTTTGATGGGACGTCTCAGTCTGTCATAGATCCCAAAAATATATCCCTGCCATACATGACTGAAAACACGGCATATGTGCTATCAACTCTAGAACGGTTTCCCGCCCATAATGCCAGCCCCAATCATATCAAATGACTTAGATCGGGATAAGGCCGAACCCCCGGAGGGTGTTATGAGATTTTTATGGAGTATTTGAAGTAGAGCATATATCTGTCAATGGCATTGATTTAAAAATATAGTTTTGCTATACTTCTTACAATGTAAGTTAAAGGTGATTGAGGTCTCAATTCAGGGCACCTTTAACTTGCTACTTCTTCCGTTTATTGAAAATCACACGAAAAATCATTACTACTATTTATCCATAAAAAAAGCACCGAAACAAGCAATTTTTTTTCATTGACATAGTGTGAATAAGTGTGACTAAACAGGACCAAATCACTGTGCAATGAGGTAACACGGCACATATAAAAAATGTTTATTCTGACAATAATACACTTGATAAACAAATATAAATATTGTATTATTTCAATAATAATCAATTAAAAGGAGTAGCTTTTGAAGTTAAAAGAGATCGCCAGCATCAGAACCGGCCTTGTACTTTCACGTAAAAAAGCAGCTCCCTATGATGAGCAAAAGAAGCGTTATCAGCAGATCACACTCAAATCATTTTCAAACACAACTACTCTACAAAGAGAGTACTTTGACGAGTTCCTCTCTACTGAGAGCATAGACGACAAGTATATCTCCAGGGTAGGAGACATTGTTGTAAGGCTTCGCAAGCCAAATGTGGCAGTATATATTGATGAAAAGAGTGCCGGTCTGGTCATTCCCTCTCTCATGTGTATTGTCAGAGTTAAAGAGAGCAGTGTGAACAGTACTTATCTGGCGCACTATCTGAACTCTACCCCGGTAAGAAGAATGTTGGAGCGGGAGATCAAGGGAACTACTATCCCGATGATCAAGACAAAAGACCTGGGAAACCTCGATGTCGTTCTGCCCTCTCTTGAAGTTCAGAACAAGACAGTAGGACTCATGAGACTTGCTGCAAAAGAGATTGAACTGACAGAAAAACTCAAGCAGCAGAAAGAACAGTTTTCCCAAGCCGTTTTAGATAAAATAGTAACCAACAGTATGAAGGACCAATAGATGCAGAAAACTACCCAGGAAACCATAAACAATATCGTATGGAAAGCGTGTGATACCTTCCGAGGCACAATGGACAGCAGCGAGTATAAAGACTATGTACTGACAATGCTTTTTGTCAAATACCTTTCCGACTTTTACAAAGAGAAGCTGGAAGAGCTGCACAAGAAATACAAGGGTAATGAAGAGCGCATAGCGAAAAGCCTGAAGCGTGAGAAATTCGTTCTGGATGAGAGCTGTACCTTTGACTACCTGCTTAAGCACAAAGAGGCGCCCAATATCGGAGAGGTGATCAACAAGGCGTTGGAGCGCATTGAGGAGGACAACAAGGAGAAGCTTGAAGGGATCTTCCGCAATGTGGATTTCAATTCCGATACGAAACTGGGGAAGACCAAAGAACGCAACAGCATCCTCAAGCATCTTCTGGAAGATTTCGCCAATGAGAAGCTTGACCTTCGCCCCTCCATGCTCAAAGGGAATGATGTCATAGGAGACGCGTATGAGTATCTCATCTCCCATTTTGCGAGTGACGCAGGAAAGAAAGGGGGAGAGTTCTTTACCCCGTCAAGTGTTTCCACGCTGCTTGCCAAGCTGGTTGAAGCCAAAGAGGGGGACCGCATCTATGACCCCACATGCGGTTCCGGCTCCCTGCTTATCAAAGCAAGCAAGGAGGTAGGAAATCCCAACTTTGCCATTTACGGGCAGGAGCGGAACGGCCAGACACATGCGCTTTGCAAAATGAACATGTTCCTGCATGAGATCAACGATGCCAACATTGCCTGGGGCGATACGCTGCGCAATCCGCTGCACATCGAGAACGACCATTTGATGAAGTTCGATGTCGTCGTGGCCAATCCGCCGTTCTCCCTTGACAAATGGGGAGCAGAAGAGTTGGCGAACGATCATTACAACCGATTTGTCTACGGTCTGCCTCCCAAGTCCAAAGGTGATTACGCATTCGTACAGCATATGTTGGCGAGTCTCAATGCGGAGGGGCGTATGGGGGTTGTGTTGCCGCATGGTGTGCTCTTCAGGGGTGCCAGTGAAGGAAAGATCCGTAAAGGCATTATTGATGACAACCTGCTTGATGCGGTCATCGGTCTGCCGGCAAACCTGTTTTTCGGTACGGGTATTCCCGCGGTGATACTCATCTTTAAAAAGAACAGAGCGAACAAGGATGTTCTCTTCATCGATGCCAGCCGGGAGTACAACAAAGACAAGAACCAGAACAGCATTGATGAGATGCATATTGAAAAAATCCTTGAGACTTACCGTAACCGAACAGAAGTAGATAAGTACAGCCATGTCGCTACCCTTGAAGAGATAGAAGAGAATGACTACAACCTTAACATTCCCCGTTATGTCGATACCTTCGAGGAGGAAGAACCGGTAAACATTGAAGAGACCAAAGCCAACATTGCTAGGATCGAGGCAGAGCTCTCGGAGGTGAAAAAGCAGATGCAGGCGTATCTGGAGGAGCTTGGGTTATGAGTGATGTAGTTCTTTATGAAGATGGACGCGTCGCAATAGATGCCAGGGTAGAGTATGAAACACTTTGGCTCAACAGAAAGCAGATAGCAGAACTGTTTGATGTGAAAGTGCCGGCAATTTCCAAGCATATCAAAAATATTTACAGTAGTGGAGAGCTCTCACCTGAGGCAACTGTTTCCAAAATGGAAACAGTTCAAAAAGAAGGCAGCAGAGAGGTTAGAAGAGAGCAGGAGTTTTTCAACCTGGATATAGTCATAGCTGTAGGTTATCGTGTCAACAGTAAGCGGGCGACACAGTTTCGTATCTGGGCGACGGATATATTGAAACAGTATATCGTAGAGGGGTATGCCCTCAACCAAGAGAGACTGCAACACCAAAAGCTCGAAGAGTTAACCCAGACGATACAGCTCATCAAGCAGGGCTTGGACAATAACGCATTGAGCATTACAGAAGCCAAAGGCTTTGTGGAGATCGTCAGTGACTATGCCCGAAGCTGGGCGCTGCTTCAGGGGTATGATGAGCAGAGTTTGCAGGAGGTGGCACAGACCAAAGAACAGCGGTTTATTCTCGACTATGATGAAGCACTCGAAGCTATTACTGAGCTCAAGCGTGTGCTCATCGCCAAAGGGGAAGCGACAGAGCTTTTCGGTCAGGAGAAAGCAGGGGAGTTCAAAGGCAACCTGCTGAACATCTATCAGAGTTTCGGTGGTGAAGAGTTATTGCCGAGTGTAGAACAAAAAGCGGCGAACCTTCTTTACTACATCATCAAAGGGCATCCGTTTAACGATGGCAACAAACGTATAGGGGCGTATCTGTTTGTGCTTTTCCTGCACAAAAACGGCATCCTCCACAAACCCAACGGCGAACCGAAGATAAACGATAATGCCCTGGCATCGTTGGCGCTACTGGTCGCTACCTCTGCCCCGGAGCAGAAAGAGATCATCATCAGGCTGGTGATGAATATGCTTTATGAGGGAAATATTTGATGAGCAAGGTTAGAGAGGGGCATAAGCAGACCAAAGTCGGGGTGACAATATGAATGAGGAAATAGCAATGAGAAATAAGGAATGGCGAAAGATGGAGCTTTCACATATCCTTGAGATTTCAAAAAGTAAATTCAACCCCAAAACGACGAATGAAAATAAAAAATGTATTGAGCTTGAGCATATTTCTCAAGAAACAGGCAAATTATTGGGCTATACCAATTCAAATGAACAGCAAAGTATCAAAAATATTTTCAAAAAAAATCAAGTCTTATTTGGAAAACTAAGACCATATCTTAAAAAATATTGGAAGGCAGACTTTGAAGGGGTTTGTTCGACTGAAATATGGGTTTTAAATGGAAAAAGTGTTACCAATGATTATCTGCTTCAATTTATACAAACTAATAAGTTTAATCAAATTGCAAATGTCTCAAGTGGTTCAAAAATGCCTAGAGCTGACTGGAAATATATGGCTGAAATCCCTTTTGATGTACCACCCCTAAAAGAACAACAAAAAATAGCCAAAATCCTCACCACATGGGATGAAACTATTAGCAAACAGGAAGCACTTATTGGCGAGAAAGAGCAGCTCAAAAAAGGATTGATGCAAAAGCTTTTGAGTGGGGAGGTAAGGTTTAAGGAGTTTGATGAGGAGTGGGAAGAGGTTAGGTTTAATAATATCTTTGAACGAGTTACAAGAAAAAACACTATTAATAATACTAATGTTCTTACAATATCCGCACAGCATGGATTGATTAATCAGGAAGATTTTTTTAATAAAAGCATAGCAAGTAAGGATTTATCTGGATATATACTTTTAAAAAAAGGTGAATTTGCATATAACAAAAGTTATTCGAGCGGTTATCCTATGGGCGCATTTAAAAGGTTAAATCTTTACGATGAGGGTGTTTTGTCAAGTTTATATATTTACTTTAGAATTAAAGATGATAATTCTGATTTTTACGAACAATATTTTGAAGCTGGTTTAATGAATAAAGAAATTTTTAAAATCGCTCAAGAAGGTGCAAGAAATCATGGTTTATTGAATATGAGTGTAAAAGAATTTTTTAATGATATGCTAATCATAAAGCCACCCCTCCAAGAGCAACAAAAAATAGCCCAAGTTCTTACCACAGCCGACAGAGAAATAGAACTACTCAAAAAGGAGCTTGAAACACTCAAAGAGCAGAAACGTGGGTTGATGCAGAAGCTTTTGATGGGGGAAGTGAGGGTAGAAATTGATGAAGGAGATACAAAATGAGTCATAATATTTCAATTACTATACGGGATGCGACAGGTAAAGATTGGACATTTGAGAAATTAAGATCTTTAGTCTATTTTTGTAAAAAAGAAGAAAAATTTTGGAGAGAAATTCCAGAAAATATTTTGAATATGAATCAGGTAAGTCCATACGTGAAGTCAGCAAACTATTTTGGTCAAATTTTAGCTGACATTGAATCCTTTAAAGATATAGAAGATGAAAACTTATTTAATCAACGAATGCAGCAGTTGCATAGAAATCATTTAAACCATCTATCTGGACGATGGATATGGAGTGGGCATCCATTTGTCCCGGTATGGCTTAAAAGTTATGAAATATCAATTCAAACTGGTAATGCATTTATTGAGGCGATACTTCAAAAGAGAGCCAATAGTGTACAAGACTTTAATGCAATGAAGGGATATCTTCTTGCATATGAATTTGAATTGCAAGATGAGTCAGAATTGACACAAAGACGAAGTGCAGAGAAAAAATCAATAGCTAAATTACGAAATCAACTTGATAGGACAACCACAAAACTCATTGAAGAAGTGGATGAGTTCAAAAATGATTTTGAAGAATGGAGTACAAAAAGCAAAAAGAATTTTGTAAGAAAAATAAAAGCACAGAAGTCAGTATTTTGCAAGACTCAAAAAGAGCGAAAAGAAGAGTTTGATGCATATATGGAAGATAGTAAAAAAAGGATTCAAGAATTAGAAGTTACCTATCAGGAAAAACTTCGTTTAGAAAAACCTGCAACATATTGGAAAAAACAGGCCAAACGCTATATGTGGTCAGGAGTAATATGGAGTTTGTTGTTTGGAGTTGTAATGGCAATTGGACTGTTTGGAATGGCATATATATTTGATCATTGGATACAAGGGAAAGAGATAGCTCTGGAATTGAAAAGTTTTCAGGGAGTAATTCTTTTTATAGTACTTGTTACGATATATACGGTTTTAGTAAAGACAATCTCTAAAATGATGTTTAGTTCCTATCACTTATTGAGAGATGCAGTAGAACGAGAACAGTTGACACATGTGTATTTAGCATTAACGCATGAAGATGGTAAAATTGATGAAGCAAGTCGAAGTATTGTTCTGCAGGCATTATTTAGTCGGGCAGATACAGGTTTGCTTGGAAAGGACTCTAGCCCTACAATGCCAGGATTGCATGAGTTAGTAAAAATGGCAGGGAAAGGAAATGGATAAGTCAGTATCCCGACCAGCATCGTTGAGAGGCAAGCCCTACTTAAATCTTCGGGTGATATCGGGATCCATTAGAAGAATGATACTATAATAAGTTTAACTAGAGGTTAACTACTATGGAGAAGATGTGAAGAAAAATGTATTTGAAAGTATAGAAAAAAGTATTTCTAGTGCGAGATTGTCTACCTATAGAAATCATACAGCAAGTAATGATACTCAGCTTATTGCAAATTATATTTTCAATGCAAAAATATCTGAAAATTTTTACTTTCTACTCCAAAATCTTGAAGTAGCACTCAGAAATGCTATTTATGATGCTTTTAAAAAACATTATCCTCGCAGAGATTTCTTTTTTACACATGCAACCAACCCAAGAAGAGATAGATACCAAAGAAGACAAGAAAACCATGATAGAGAATGTTGGAAGATGATTTGTGGAGCAAAGTATAACCTGCGAAACACAATATTGAATGATGGGAAAATCATAGCAGAATTAAATTTTGGATTTTGGACCAAACTATTATTATCAACAGATCGAAAATACACAAATATGTGGCGTACTATTTTTTCAGATGTTTTTCCCAGCTATCAAGTACAAAACTCGATAGATAGAGATAAAAACGTAGTCGGCCGAAAAATTGATAATATCCGAACCTTTAGAAATCGTATTTTTCACTATGAACCTGTATTTAATCAATCCAATCTCGTACAAATACATGAAGACATTATCGAAGTACTTGGTTGGATAAATCAAGATATGCAAGCATTAACTGTCATGTTTGATGATTTTCAGTATATGCAAGAAGAAAAATATTTTATACGGAAACAATTAAGAGGGAATAGCGTTTTGGCAAAGAAAAAGCGAAGATTTAGAGGGAAAAGGCAGAGCGTTTAAAAACAGAAATATCATTTAGTATGATTATTAAAAGGGGAAGATGTGTATGTATATCAATCAATTCAAGTAGTGAACAAGGTAATTTGTGAAAATATAGAAACCGGCAAAGTATTAGATAGAGGTCTATTATCACAAAATATTTTAGCCCAACTTAGAAATCTTGTAGAATATACGGCAATAATAATTTATGGAAAGGGAGAGGATGTTGAAGTAAATTATGACAATATTGAAAAAGGTCTAAAGTATATTAGGGCAAACAAAAAACCAAATTTTTTAGCTAAATTTCATAAATTACTGCAAGTCTCAGCATCCCACTATACTATTGACGGTGATGGTTCAGAAAGGCTTATGCTTAAGTATTATGAATACCTTATACGGATAAAAAAGTATTTGCAAGATGAATTTGATATATCTATTCTTTCTAATCTATACAAGTTCCCCATAGAACAAGATAAAACAACACAAGATTACTATGAAAGAATATCTCAAAGATTAAATGATTTTAGACTTGGAAATCCTAAGAAGGAAAGATATTATATTCAAAAGATTAAACCTTTTTTTGTGAAGGAAGATATCTATTATGAGGTAACTTTTACAAGGGCTCACGATAAGGTTAGTAAGTTTGATAGAATTATTGCTTTTACCAAATATGATATTCCTCAAAACTATGCAGTGGAACTATCTATCATACAAGATAATATAAATATTTTAGGTAAAAATACACCCATAAATATTATAACTGATTGGCAAGTATCAATACGTCCGTGTGAATTGGATAATTTTGCTGATATTTTTGGAGGACATACTAAAATAACAGCTTCACATAAAGAATATAAAGAATTAATGAAATTTTTAACTGGGACAGGTTTTGTCTTGAATGATTTACTGGAAATAAAAGATAAGGTATATCAAAAAATAAAAATAAAATTAACTGAGGGCGGGAAAACAATCTTCTTTGATGTACTTGACCAATGCAGGGAACTAGTAAAAGTTAATGCCCCTGCATCCAATATCATTAGATATTTACTATATAGCATGAACAATAAAATTATTAAAAAGCAGATTCTTCGAGGAGAAACCAATCCAAAATTATCTAATCTTCATTTAAAATGGGGTTGTTTACCTTTTGATCAAATGCCCTACAATACATCACCGATAAATCACAACCCAAGAATCTATGATTTATTTGAATGTATTAACCCAGAGAATAGAGAGCATGAACTTTTTGCAAGATTTATAAGAAATAATACGGAAATAAATGGACAGATTTTTACCAAAAAAGATGAGATAGAGAAGTTTGAAGATATTGATACGCTTATAGCAGAGTATAACAGAAGAGTGTATAAAAAACACTTCCATAGGCGAATAGATGTGTATAAAAAATTTGTTTATATAAGAGGTTATAAAGATGATACTATGAGGATAACCGAAGAAATCATTAGTCTATCTTCTTCAGGAGTAAAAAACTATTCCAATTCTGTTAATGCATGGCTTAATAGCTCTGGATACAATATTGATTGTGAAGATAAACAGAAAGCGCTCATTGATATGTTTGAAAAATCAAAAGTTGCTTTAATATATGGTTCGGCAGGAACAGGAAAGTCTACCTTGATTAACCATATTTCACACTTTTTTCATGATAAGAGAAAACTTTATCTTACAAACACCAATCCCGCTATAGACAATTTAAAACGTAAAGTTGATGCTTCGCACTGTGACTTTATGACAATTAGAAAATTTTTATCTCGTAGTAATACTAATATTGAATATACAATTGTTTTTATTGATGAAAGTAGTACGGTAAGTAATCATGATATGGTTGAAGTATTGAATAAAGTAAATTCTCAACTATTAGTATTAGTTGGTGATATTTTTCAAATAGAATCTATTCAGTTTGGAAACTGGTTTGATATATTAAAGGCATTTGTTCCAGAAACATCTATAGTTGAACTAGAAAAACCATATCGTACAAGAAATAAAGAACTTCTAGAGTTATGGGGAAAAGTTCGTAACATGGATGAAGATATTACTGAACATATTGCAAGACATGGGTACTCAACAAAATTGGATGAAACTATTTTTGAAAACTATGAAGATGATGAAATTATATTATGTTTAAACTATGATGGTTTGTATGGGATTAACAATATTAATAGATTTTTACAAAATAATAATCCTAATAAATCTATGGTGTGGGGTGATTTAATTTATAAAGTTAATGATCCAATACTTTTCAATGAAACACAGAGATTTGGTTCATCTATTTATAACAACTTAAAGGGAAAAATTTTAAAGATTGCTATATCCGAACCATATATACAATTTGATGTAGAGATTGATAAGGTTTTAAATGAAACAGACACAATGTTTTATGATTTTGAACTGCTCGAATCTGAACAAGTTGATAAGTCTGTTATTAGATTTAAGGTGAATAAATATAGTAGTACAGATGAAGATGATGAGTCCTCAGATACAGTTATACCATTTCAGGTAGCCTATGCTGTGTCAATTCATAAGGCACAAGGATTGGAATATGACTCTGTTAAAGTTGTGATCTCTAATGAAGTTGAGGAAAGAATAACACATAGTATTTTCTATACGGCTATAACAAGAGCAAAAGAAAAGTTAAAGATTTATTGGTCACCAGAAACAGAAAATAAAGTTTTGAAAAATATGACAATAAGAGATAATAAACGAGATATAAATTTACTTAGAAACTTTATTTCTAAAAGTTAAAAGGCTTAGTGATGACCCCAAACACACACGAAACCCAAATCCAAAACAACACCATAGACCTCCTGAAAAATATGGGTTACACTTACATCTCTCCAGAGGAGATGCCACAGCATAGAAGCAGCACCAGACAAGTCGTCCTCAAAGATATTTTGCTCAAACAGCTCCAAAAGCTCAACGGCTTTGAGTACAAAGGTACACAGTACCCATTTTCTGCGAAGAACATCGCCAAAGCCATAGACGACTTGGATGTTTCTCTGAATGAAGGATTGATGACAGCCAACCAGAAGGTAAGCGACCAACTCTTACTGGGGAACTCCTACAGCGAAGAGCTGATCGATGGAGTGAAAAAGAGCTTTTCTCTGCACTACATTGATTTCAAGCATCCTGAGAACAATGTGTTTCATGTCACCGAAGAGTTTGTGGTGGACAGGATCAATCAGCAGGAGAAGGTCAAGACCAGGCGGCCTGACCTGGTGTTGTTCATCAACGGCATACCTTTTGGGGTCATCGAGCTGAAAAAGTCTTCTGTTTCAACAGAGGAGGGCATCTCCCAGATGCTGCGCAACCAGAGCCAGAATGAAATACCCAATCTTTTCAAGTATGTGCAGATTACACTGGCAGGGAACAACCACTCTCCTCAGTACGGTACGACGGGAACACCTAAAAAGTTTTATGCAGTATGGAAAGAGAAAGAGCAGGATCTGTCTTCTCTGGTTAAAGACCGGACCCCTTCAGCATTGGATAAAAGCATCTATGCACTCTTTCATAAGGATAGGGCTGTGGAGCTGCTGCATTCGTTCATCATCTTTGATGGAAAGGTCAAAAAGATCGCACGCTATCAGCAGTACTTTGCCATAGAGAAGATCATGGATCGCATCGGCAAACTGGATGCCACAGGCAGACGGCACGGCGGACTCATCTGGCATACACAGGGATCGGGAAAGTCTCTTACCATGGTGATGCTTGCCAAGGTGATCAAACGGGAGATCGTCAACTCCAAAGTAGTCATCGTCACCGACAGAAAAGACCTGGACAAGCAGATACACAATACCTTCAACAATTCGGAGGTCAAGGCGGAACGGGCCAAGTCCGGCAGGCATCTCATAGAGCTGTTGCAGTCGGGCAAAAGTGTCATTACCACGATCATAAACAAGTTTGAAAAAGTCAAGAATGAAAACGTGGTACTGCACGACTCGAATACCTTCATACTTGTCGATGAGTCACACCGTACGCAGGGTGGCGATATGCACAAAGCCATGCGCAAGGTCTTTCCCGAAGCCTGCTATCTCGGCTTTACCGGAACGCCGCTTATGCGAAGAGAGAAGAACTCTTTTGCGAAGTTCGGCGGTGAGATACACCGCTATACCATAGATCAGGCAGTCGAAGACAAAGCGGTACTGCCGTTGCTGTATGAAGGCAGACTGGTAGACCAGTGGGTCAATGACGAAAAGGGGCTGGACAGACGTTTTGAACAGATAGCTAGATATCTCAACGACGAGCAGAAGCTTGACCTCAAAAAAAAGTGGGCACGTTTCCAGAAAGTCGCCTCCAGCGAGCGGCGTCTCGAGATGATTATGCTGGATGTCAACGAAGATATCAAAAAGCGGCTGCAGGGAACCGGTTTTAAAGCGATGCTGGCCACTTCTTCCAAGTATGAAGCCATCAAGTACCACAAACTCTTCGAGGAGATGGGTGATGTCCGTACAGCTTTCGTCATTTCGGCTCCTGACAGCAGGGAGGGATACTCGGAAGTGGATGACGAGAACAGAGCCTTCATTCAGGAAGAGTGGAGCAAACTGATGAAGAAGTACGGCGATGAGGAAAAGTACCTCGACAAGATCAAAGACGAATTCATCAACGGCGACGATATAGAGCTGCTCATCGTGGTCGATAAACTGCTGACAGGCTTTGATGCACCCAGAGCGTCAGTGCTGTACATAGACAAACTTCTCAAAGAACACAATCTTTTACAGGCCATTGCGAGGGTGAACCGCCTTTACGAGGGGAAAGACTTTGGATTTATTGTAGATTACCGGGGCCTGCTTGGGGACCTGGATAAGGCACTGAACGACTACTCCGGGCTGGCGGACTTTGATGAAGAGGACATTGCCGGTGCGGTGTTTGACATCAAAGAGGAGATCGCGCGGGTCAAGACTTACTATGACTACCTTGAAGAACTCTTCAGGGAGGTGGAGAATAAAAGCGACCAGGAGAGCTATGAAGTTTTTTTGGCCGATGTTGAGAAGCGCAAGCTGTTCTATGATTACCTTTCCCATTATGCAAGGGCACTGAAACTGGCACTCTCAAGTGAAAAGATCGAAGAAATCTTCACTCCCGGACAGATTGTAACGTACAAAGAAAAAATGAAGTTCTATGCCGAACTTCGCAAAGCGGTACGCATACGCTACCATGAACAGGTGGATTTCGGGAAGTATGAAAAACAGATGCAGAAACTGCTTGATACGTTTATTTCCGCCGATGAAGTGAACCAGCTGACCAGACTGGTCAATATTTTCGATGAGGAGTTCGAAGCGGAGATAGAACGTATCGTCGGGGACAATGCCAGGGCCGATGCCATATTGAGCGCAACGACTGCGGTCATTACCGAAAAACGAGAGAGCAATCCGGCTTACTATGACAGGCTATCCAAACGTATTGCGGAGATCATCGAGGAGTATAAAGAGAAAAGACTCAGTGAAGAGGAAAAACTCAAACATGCCAAAGAGATACGGGAAATGCTTCTGAAAGAGGAGGGGGAGGAGACGCGGAACTACCCTGAAAGTATCAGGAAGAATACCCATGCGAGAGCGTTTTACGATAATCTTCAGGAGCGTTTCTCCAAAGCTATGAACAATGTGGATGAACGCATTATGGTGGCAGAAGAGAGCAGTTACGGTAACAGGCCGCAAGAAGACCTGCTGACACGGACCGTACTGAAGATCACAGCAATATTTGAAGAGGCCTCCAAAAAACCTGACTGGAAAAACAACAGTGACATGCGCAACAAAATAGAAGGGCAGATAGAAGACATTCTGTGGGACATTGAAGATACATACGGTATGAAGTTCGACAACAGCGACGAACTGTTGGCTACGATCCAACAAATTGGGGTGAACAACTACTGATGAAAGTCCATATCATAAAAAAAGACGTCAAGCATATCAATCTGAAAGTCAGGCCGACAGGAGAGGTGGTGCTTACTGCCCCCAAAGCTTGCAGTCAGCGGGATATCGACTATGTGTTGAAAAAAAGATCTGAATGGATAGACAAAAAGATCGCCTATTTCAAGACACATAACCAGGTGGTCGAAAAAGAGTATGTCAGTGGTGAGAACTTCTCTTACCTGGGGCGGAATTACCGGCTAAAAGTCATTGAAAGTCTTGATGAAGGGGTAAAACTTCAAAGAGGGTACATTCAGATTTTTGTACGGGACAAAACGCATACCAAAAAGAAAAAGAGACTGTTGAAGGCGTGGTACACTTCCAAGGCAGAAATACACTTCCAGAAAGCGATTGAAAAATACCAGCCTATCGTCAAAAGAGAAGTTGACCGCATTTGCATACGGGAGATGAAAACAAGATGGGGGAGCTGTAACCCAGCGAAGGGATATATCAATCTCAATTTGAAACTGATCGAGAAGCCGACGGAGTGTATCGAGTATGTGGTGCTTCACGAGTTGGCCCATTTGATACATGCGGACCACAGCACAAAATTCTACAGCTACCTTGATCTCATTATGCCGGATTGGAAAGATCGAAAGAGGAAGTTAGAACAGATAGTCTAAAATCAATCTTTTAAATGAGCATTGTGTTTTCTCATTGCTTTAAGCGTAGGCATTATGTAAAACTTTTTTTCAAAAAGTAGTTTTTGTTCTGCTCCTGATAAATAATTCTCGTAAAACTCAATAATATCATCTAGTGTAGAACCATACAATACATTTCTTAGAGATTCAAATGTGTGCATATTATAGGAAGATAAAAAAGGAACATAGTCCTTAGGATCACCATTAAAGTCTCTCAATGTACGGTATATCTTAATTAAAAAGCCTTCACGATTAACCTTCTTATTCATCCTTGTATACTCTTCTATCTTATATAAAATAATTGATAGAGATTCAAACTCATATAAACTAATAGGCTCAGACAAGTTTAAAAGTTCGAGTTTTTCGATTTTCCCGAACTTCAAATAATCTTCAATATCCTGTTCCGAAAAGTATTTATATAAAAATGAAATAATAGGCCTTTTTTCCTGGGACCAATTATAAACACTTCTATCAGTGACGCTCAAGAGCTTAGCGATAGATGACTTCACAAGTTTCCTTTTTTGAAAATATTTCCTACACTTTTCTAAAATGATACACAATTTTGTCTTATTATTCTTAAATCACTTGACTTAATAATACAAGCTATGATATATTTCCAATATGCTTAAGTAAAAAGAATAAAAAAGGAAAAATATGACAAAGGCGGAACTGGAGAATTTTGTTGAGGAAAAAAATATAATGAGCATGGCCGAGTGTAAGCAGGAGCTTTCTTTACTTGGGATACCTATGAGCTTTAAAGATATTATTCGAGTTGCTACAGTAGATGAAAGAGAAAAAATAAAGGATCTTATCGGTGATGACTTTGCATATGATATTGAAGAGACATGTGCTGTACTTAAGAATTTTTCAGCTGCGACCGCTGCAAGACAAAAAGAAGAACTGCGAAAAGGAAAGCCGGTTTGGGGTCCTCATCCAATAAATCTGAAAAAAAATATAAAAACATATTATCCCCAAATTGAAGTTGCTGCTGTTTTGTATCTTCAATCTAACCCAATTAAACCATTCATGAAGCCATCTTTATCCCGAATACTGGAAACAAGACATGGATGATTTGAACAAAAAGCTTGACAAATATGTCAAGCTTTCTCAAGAACAACGACAAAAAAAACTTCGTTGGCTTTTTCGGCAGAGCGAAGAGCTTCAGTTAGAGGCATTTGTCTTACAAAAAAAATATTATTTTGAGTTGAGCAAATACAAAGACGAGAATCAGTCGCTACTTTATTTAGCTGCTTGCACTCTTGCTGCCCGTGAAATCTATGATTTGCTGAAAATGCAAAAAGGAAAAAATAGGTCACAAAATATATACAGCGTAAAAAACCCCACATCTATGCAGGCAAAACAACTCAAAAAATACATAGATAGTGATAAATGGGACAAATTATTGAATCTTAAAAATAAAATATTAGTACTAAAAGATCAAGAAGGCCTCTCATATCGACAAATTTCAAATTTTTTACATCGATATCACCGACTAGAGGTGTCGCATTCATATGTTGCGACGTTTATTAAAAAAATGAAAGGTTAATAATGTTATCACCAGTTACAATAGTTATTAGTTTTGCTATTGCTACCATAGTTTTACTAACCATAGGTAGAATAATAGATCGTGTACTAGAGCGCAGAAAAGAGCGTAAAAGGATGCTTAGATTGGAAGAATCAATAAAGAAATACCCTCCCGACTGTAAAGCAGAAAAGTTTTGGCTGAATATGGCTGCAGCGCAGTTCATCGAAAAAGAAATCGAGAAAAATAAAAAGTAGGTTATAAAATGAGTTGACTATGACTCTTAATACGTCAAAACATGAAAGACAACAGCATCATTTTTTTACAATTCATAATGTATGTCTTGTTCTAAACGCAAATTATACAACCTCTGTACTATCAAGGCTATAGTAAATTAAATTTTATTATATGATATAATATATAAAAGGTTATAAAATGTCTATAAATGAAATAATAGCTCTTGCTGGAACTATAGTGACTACAGGGGTAATCCTCTGGTTTCTTAAATCAATGAGCGATTCTATAAACAGTAAGAAAAAAACTAAGTAAAGGCCGTATGAGACTCACTTTTGGTTAGCTACTGCTAACTAATTAATAAAATTTTTGAAGATTTCGGGGCTCATCTTTTCCCTGTAACTCAAGCATATATTTGATATCGTTCAAAATATTTTCAGAAACTGCATCTTCAGTGGTTTCACAAATCATGTTGACCAGGGATATATCCATTTCCTCAACAGTTTTTTGTTTTGAACTTGGAAATTTTCTAATGCGGTTCACCATTGATTATTTCGTAACCATAGTTTATATTTTTGTAGGAAAATATTTTTCACATCTGTTTTTTCTCCTTCGGCTTAATCATCGTCATAATAATTATTGGTTCGGCGCGCCTCTTCACCCATCGCTAGCAAAAGTATAGCAATGTTGATCGTCATCACGAAAAACACCGTTACGATAGCTATGCCTACAGATGTCTTTTTGGCAACACCACGAAAAATGAAGATTGCTGCGATCACAGCAAAGAAGATCCCTAAGGCAAGCGAGCCTACTTCTCCGTGATTTTCACCATAGATACCCGCAACAATAATTGCCCAGGGAATAAACCCCAGTAGTATATTTATTATATTTACCGGGGTATAGCCGTATGTCACCTCGCTATAGGCATTTAGCTTAATAACACCATAGACAAAGCCACCAAGTATGGTTAATCCCAGTATAGCCCCAAATACAGTCATGATAGCCTGTCTCCTAGAATGTGGATTGCCATGATATATGGCCGCCTTTTATTGGTCGTTCTAATTTGAATAAAACAAAATGACATAATCCATTCTTTCTAAATATTTTATCATTATTTTATGATTTTTGCTTAGATATATCAAATTGTCAAATAGCTAAAAACATGAACGATAATTTCAACTTACTCTAATTTGGAAAGTGACTAAAAGCTTTACATGTTGCAATACAACAATATACTAATATTTCTCTACCCTCCTCTGCTTTATTTTATACGATCATAAACAAAACATAGTATATTTTTGATTTTGATAATCCTTCCCTTATCTATAAACTTAAAGTTTTCTTTCGCTAAAATTTTTGAACTTTTTATTAGGCGAGAATTATGAAATTAATAATATCAATTTTAATATCCTTTCTTATTATGGGCTGTGGAACAATAAATAAGCAACTAGATACACCAAAATCTAAAGTGAATAGTCAGTGGTTTTCAAAGGTTATATTTTCCAAATCAGATAAACTTGAATTTATGTCTGATGGAAAGAAAAAGAACTATTATCTGATTGGTTCTACTACAAATGACTTGTACTCAATCAATAGACAAAATGGGAAAAAGTCATATTTTGGCCGTTATTTTATTAACAAGAAAGGGGACATTGCTATCCTGATTAAACATATTATTTATTCACCACCAATCTTTTTAAACCGTGTATCTCCCAACAAATATCAGGGGTACCTTGATGAAATGAAACTTACACTTACTGTACAGAGGAAAACTGTAGTTGCTAAAAATAAAAGTATTATAAAATCAAATAACACGAACATAAAAGCATCATATGGTACAAATGCTTCTTACCTTGTTGCTACTGGTGCTTCATCAATGGGCAATATATATGGAACAATAGCTATTGGAAGATATGGACATAATCGCTCTAAAGCTTTGAACTATATACAAAAAGAATGCAAAAAAGCAGGCTTGGAATATCCAGATCATAAAAATTTAGCAATTAATAAATGCACTAAAGCAGCTGTTGAAAAATATAAGACTTATTAGGATGTATTCATGTTGAAGTGTATATCTTTCTTTTTGTTTTGTTCTACTTTTATTTTATCAGGTGAAATGTTTTCTCAAGATCCTATAGCAATACAGGAGCGAGCCTGTATGCATGGAAATGATACTGCTTGCATAGATCTTGGTGATGTGTATCTTAATGAAAAAAATTTTAGGATGGCTTATGAATATTATAACATAGCTTGTGAATACAAAAGTGGCCTTGCTTGTTTCGGTATAGGCTACATCTATGAGAAGGGATTGGATTTCCCGGTTAATTATAGCCAGGCACTAACATATTATGAGTTATCATGTAAATATAACAATGCAAATGGTTGTAACTTATCTGGTTCAATGCATGCGACAGGGAAAGGTGCTCCTATTAATTATAAAAAAGCATTATTTCTTTTTGACAAGTCATGCTCATTAGGCTCTTCGATTGGTTGCCGATCACATAGACACACCTTGAAATTGCTTGGTATGTAGATATAAGCAATCGGAGAACCAATCTGACTCTATTGAGAATTGTAGCGGGAACTGAATAAACCATTTTTTTAGTGTATGTAACGCCTGTATATTTATCCTAAATAATGTTCAGTAATACTGGCCCTAAAATGTTTCATCTCCCAGCTGACTCCCTGGAGTGCCTGTTCATAACTGTATCCATGATTTTGGTATGCTCTGACTCTACGTTGAGCAAAATTCCACCTGAAACCATGTGAGCCATGAGGAGAGATGCCCAAACGTAAGCAAGTTTGACGTATATCTTTTGCATATTCAGGATAGGAAACTCTAAAGATGCCGTTATTCTCCTCAAAATGATTCATTAAAGCATTATAAACATTAACATTGATCCATACAGCCCCTTCTTTTCCACCTTTTTCCTTGGTAATGATAATATGGGTTAAAAAGTTTTCCATTTCATCAGGGGTATCTGCACGATGGACCTGGTCAGGTTTGATGAGCGTCACACCTTCACTTCGAGCACCTCCAAGGTATTGTATGGCCCCTGCAATTCTATGTTTGAACTGACTCAAGCTGTTAATTATCTTTTCTGGATTGGCATAAACCCTGTTGTGGTAGCCATCTGCTACAAGATTTTGTACTTTTGCATAATGAAGTTTGTTTTTCCGTATCTCAAAGTTGTATTCCTTGTATTTCCCTTTGATATTGAGAGAGAACTTCTCCAATGCGATTTCAAGTTTACCAAGGGCAGAAACTATCTTTTCTAGGTATTGTGTAGAAGGGTAATATTCGATCTTGTAAGAGATATAGGCATCCACATGTTCAGTAGTGATTTGTTCAAAGTCTTTGAGTTTCCAGTGCTCTTTTAGGTAGTTTCCCAAGTTGTTCCAGACATTTCTATAGGACTCCATGGTTTTATAGGAGGAGACACATTGATAATACTCATGATTAGGATCTGTCTTCTCATATTTTTTAGCACCTTCAACGAAGATCTGTTTTGCTAACTGTGATGTCTGATAATATACACTTCCCCTCATGTTATTTTTGTCCCTTATTGGGTAATTTTTAGTTAAGTCAATCTGCTCTTGAACCTTGTAGCATCCCAAGTTGATCTTTCACTCTAGTCGTGCTAATCGCCCATTTTATTTAGGACATCGGTGAAGATGGTGTAACTTTCACCATGAACCCTATTTTAAGATATAGGTCATCTATAAAACATATGAAAATGGTAACAGGTTTTAAGTGTAAAGGGAAGAGTGGGGCAGAAAACTTTTAAGGACATTTTAAAAAAATACCCGTTTCCTTATACCTTGGTCTATTTGAATACTCTCCTAATACTAGGGCCTGCTGCTGTAAAATACAAAAAAATAAATTTATTTATTTTACAGACTAGTTTACAAAAGTTTACAGAGGACTTTACAGTTTTAGCACTATCTTACATATCATTTTTAAAATAGTTATCTGATTTCTAATCAAAATAATTCTTCATCATTGATCGAACCATGTCCATCCCACTATCCGGTGCAAGTTTAGCATATCGTTGCGTCTGCTTAATATCTTTATGATTCAAAAGTTTCTGTATTGTATATATGGGTGTACCATTAATTGCTAATTGACTGGCGAATGTATGTCTTAAAGTATGGATTACAACCCTATTTTTTCGATCATCTTTTTCCAATCCTTCATTAAAGAGACGATCAAGTACTTTTTTCATTTTCCGCCTTAAAGTTCTTGGCGAAAGTGTAATAATTGAGTCATTCTTTTTTAAATCTTTTATTTCATTTGCAAGAATTTGTTGGAGTTCTCCATTAAAAAAACCTGCATAGGTTGAATTATTTTTTGAATCTTTAATTTGTAAAACGGAATTACTGATTTCCACATCTTTTTTTGTAATACTTAGAATACCTCCTGATCTAGAGCCTGTGGATAATGAGAGTAGTGTGAAAAGATAAAGCTGGTGATCCTTTTTTACTGTTTCTATTAAAAGCTTGACTTCATCTACTGTTAAAAATCTTTCACGCCTATTATCAACTTTTTGCTCTTTTACTCCTTTCGCAGGATTCTTTCCGCTATACAACTCTTCTTCCATCGCATAGTAAAAAATTGTACGTATGAATTGAATATATTGATTTACTGTTTTGGGTGCTTTTGTTTTTGCCATTTCAGCTTGAATATGTAATACATCTTTTTTTGTAATATTATCTAAGTCTTTATGCCCTATATAAGGCTTCAGCTGACTCTTATATTTACTTTTAGCCTGCGCATTTGTTTTATTGTGAAGCTCCTTGGTTTTAAAATATTGCATGGCAACTTCATCAAAGGTCACTACTTTTTCCTTGGATCTGCCTAATATATCTGGTGCATCTGATCCTAAACGTACACTATTAATAATTGAAATCCTGATTGCATTGGCTCTCTCAACCCGCATACCTTCACTGAACTTACCAACCTTATATTCTTTTACTTTTCCCTGATCACGATATACTACATAAAATGTTTTATCTGTTTTGCCATTGGTAATTGATTCACGATAAAACACACCTGTATATTTGGTTTTTATTCTCTGTTTTGACTTACTCATTAGTTATCCTTGGATATGATATATAACCATGATAGAAGAGAATTTCTTAAGCGATTTTTTGTTTTTATAAGACTGATAATGTATGACAAAGTATGAACGAATATGACAAACTCAAGGTAACACTTTTTCCAACATATTCCAACATAAAAAGAATAAATAAGACAAAATTTGAATATGATTGAATGAATATGATAATGCAGTTAAAGCTCATAAGAGCCCATGATCCCGAAATAAAGCTAAATGTGAATATCTATGAAAAACTATGACTGAAGCCGAATAAAATAAACTCGACAAATCCCCCTCTCCCGGCCATCTATTTTTTACAATCCTCGCAAATAACGTTTACACTGACAATAACCTACTATTTAAGTTCTCCAATTCAAAACAGACAACAACATCTATGTCATACTTTGCAAATAGAATCTTATTTAGCCTCTGCTGTTGACCATCCACTGTGAAAAGGTGTCGAGATAGCGCCAGAAGCTTTGCAGATTCACTTCATTGCATTGTTTCTCTTCGAGAAGCGGCATCAGTGCCTCTTCGAAAAGGACAAGCCAGTGAAGTCTCGCTTCGGGTGTAATGGCAAAGGGAGCGTGGCGTTTGCGCATCTGCGGAGCACCCCGGTTCTGATTAAAGTACGCAGGTCCTCCGCAGATCTGAATGAAGAAATCCGCAGAATGCTGCGCTGCTGTTTTCATCTCTTCCCTGTCATTTGGGAATAGATGGGCAATGGGGCTCTCGTAGAGTTTCATATAGAAACGGTCAAGCAAATCCCGCATCCCTTCCTCTCCGATCTCGTCAAGAAACTGTGGATTGGGTTTGGAGACGGGGAGTGTCACACCCTCGACATAGGGAGTAATGGAAAAGTCAACTTGGGAAAAATACATACTAAAATACCTTTTTTGCTATGGTTATAGCAGGAAAAGCATCCTCTGTCAATGACCGCAGCTGCCACCGCCGCATCCACTGTTTGTGTCAATGGAGAAGCTGTTGTGGTAACCGCACAATTCACACTCGAAAGTAACGGTTTGAGGCCCGCCGCAGCCACCCGATCGCTGGTCTGTCAGCAAAATACTTTTTTGGCTGCACTTTGGACAAAAACCGCGATTGATAGCATCAAGCTGCTCTTTTTTCTCTTTGAGATAATAGATGTAAACCATCACTGAACCGACAAGTATAATAAGCAGGAAAAGCAGCAGATAGATATCGATGGGAGCTCCTTATGAGGGGGTATAGGTTTTAAGTATTGCTTCGTATTCACGATAATTTGGCATATGTGCTTCCACAAAATCCCAAAAAGCTTTCTGGTGATGCTTATGCCGGATATGTGCCAGTTCGTGCACTATCACATATTCAATCACTTTCGGAGGCAGCTTCATCAGCATCGGATTGAAGCTCAAGTCATTCTTTGCCGAACAGCTTCCCCATTGCCGCTTGGCTTTTCGGTATTTGATATTACCATATGTAACTTTCATCTTTTGTGCCCAAGCGGGTACCGAATGGGACATATAGGATGCAACCTCTTTTCGATAAAAGGCTTCAATCTGTGTTCTTACCATCGCATCGGTAAATGCTTTTCCATACATGATGAAATGATCCGCACCAGTCCCCATCTCCATACCTGTTTTGTCTGAAACAACAAAATGCAAGGGGAAACAGATACCGATAAAGTAGAACTGTGCCTCAGGTTCATAGCCGGGGAGTTTTCCCTTTTTTGCTTTGATCTGTTTTTGGGCTTTGGCGATCCATGCGGCCTTTTTAATGAGTAACCGCTCAATATCATTTTGGGAGATTTCAGGAGATTTAATAACCAGTCCACCCTCATCATCAAATGTCAGATACGTATTTTTCAACCGCCTGTTGACAATGTGGGTATAGTGGGGAAGCAGACTTTGCATCGATTCAGATTAATTGACCAGACGGTTGTTTCTATAAATACCTTTGCGCACCACTGTACCATCCTGTCGGTAGATATAGGCCTTTCCGTTCAGTACACCTTTTCGGTAAGGAAGGATAAACCAGACTGTCCCGTTGGGGAAGTAGCCCTTCTCATCACCGTCTTTTCGCCCCATTACATAGGGAGTGGTTTTCAGTACGCGGCCATCTTCATCATACAGTTTTTCAATACCGTTTTTAACACCGTTTCGAATAGGTACTGTAGAGGTAAGCTTCCCGTCGGGACCATACATCTTTTTCAAACCGTTCTGCCCCGTACTGTCACTCATAATAAATTCAGAACGCAGCTGGCCATTGGTAAAATACTCTTTCTTTACCTTCCCACCGGCCAAAGAGGGCCCCTCGCACGCAGTAAAAAGCAATAGCGAAAAAAGCAATGCCAAAAGTGAGATCGGTTTCATAGTTGTACCCTTGTTTTTTCAAAATTTTTCAGGCAATTAGTATACACTAAACTACCTTGCCTTGCAATATCGTGAAAAATATCCCAGGTTCTATACAATAAGTAAATAGGAAAAGATTTGTATTATTTATGGTATGATTCCTTCAATGAGCCTTGGAAGGAGAAAAAATGAAACGAAATCTCATGCTGTTTACGCTGTTGCTGCCGATAGCGATGTGGGGGGACTTTTTCTTTACCGGTGTAATGCAGAAACCTGCCGGCTATAGTGAACAGATACTACTCTCACGGACAAAACTGACAAGGTTGGAACAAGGTATCAAGCAAGGGTGGCAAGAGGGATATGCCATAACCAGCCTCTCCCATGCACCACACAAATGGAATGCAGTACTTAGCAAAGGTACTTCCATTACCGAACAGATCACCATGCGACGGAGACTGATGGATGATTTTACCCGAGATCTTCATCACTACCTAAACATGGGATTTGATGTAGTTGAGGTAGAAAATGGTGTAGGTGAATGGATTGCTGTCCTTCAAAAAGGCGGTGCTTTTCATGGTACCACTTTCCTCA